>Ga0326728_10015959_pt1 | contig 15463 bp, 13 predicted proteins | sample MB3enrmetagenome_FD_207602 | JGI IMG/M metagenome (GOLD analysis project Ga0326728, IMG submission 207602) | Lab enriched peat soil microbial communities from McLean, Ithaca, NY, United States - MB31MN | ecosystem: Environmental > Terrestrial > Soil > Wetlands > Peat | place: USA: New York...
CGGCCGGCCATGTTGGTGGAGACCGTGACCACTCCCTTGCGCCCGGCCTGGGCCACGATGAAGGCTTCCCGCTCGTGATTCTTGGCGTTCAGGATCTCGTGCTTGACGCCCATGCGGCGTAACATGCCGGAGAGCTTCTCCGACTTCTCCACCGAGATGGTGCCCACCAGCACCGGCTGGCCGCGCTCCTGGCAGGCCTTGATCTCCTTGGCCGCATTGCGGAACTTCTCCTCCTCGGTGCGGTAGACGACGTCCCGGTTCTCGAGGCGGATCATGGCGCGGTTGGTGGGAATGACCACCACGTCCAGCTTGTAGATCTTGTCGAACTCCGCCGCTTCGGTCTCGGCCGTTCCGGTCATGCCGGCCAGCTTCTTGTACATGCGGAAGTAGTTCTGGAAGGTGATGGTGGCCAGGGTCTGGTTCTCGCGCTGGACCTTCACGCCCTCTTTGGCCTCCACCGCCTGGTGCAGGCCGTCGCTCCAGCGGCGCCCCGGCATCAACCGGCCGGTGAACTCGTCGACGATGATGACCTCGCCTTCCTTGACCAGGTAATCCTTGTCCAGGTGGAACAGCACGTGGGCCTTTAGGGCCTGCTCCACGTGGTGTTTCCACTCGATGGTCTCCATGTCCCACAGGGTCTTCAAGCCGAGCATGCGGGCGGCTTTGTCGAACCCCTCGTCGGTGAGGGCTACGGAACGGCCTTTTTCGTCGATGGTGTAATCGCCGGTGTAGTGCTTCTCGCCGGGCTCCTTGCCCTCGATCACCTCGCCGCGCACCAGCCGGGGAATGATCCGGTTGACCTTGAAATACTTGTCAGTCGACTCCTCGCTGGGGCCCGAAATGATGAGCGGCGTGCGCGCCTCGTCGATGAGGATGGAGTCCACCTCGTCGACGATGCCGAAGTGGTGGGTGCGCTGGACGCAGTCCTCCACGCGGAACTTCATGTTGTCGCGCAGATAGTCGAAGCCAAATTCGTTGTTGGTGCCGTAAGTGATATCGCAGCCGTAGGCCTGCTGGCGTTCCCGGTCGTCGAGGTCGTGCACGATGACCCCCACCGACAGGCCCATGAACTTATACAGCCGGCCCATCCACTCCGAGTCGCGGCGAGCCAGGTAATCGTTCACCGTAACGACGTGCGAGCCCTTCCCCACCAGCGCATTCAGGTATACAGGCAGTGTGGCGACCAGCGTTTTTCCTTCGCCGGTCTTCATTTCGGCGATCTTTCCCCGGTGCAGGATCACGCCGCCGACCAGTTGAACGTCGAAGTGGCGCATGTTGAGGACGCGCCGCCCCCCCTCGCGCACGGCCGCGAAAGCTTCCACCAGCAAATCGTCGAGCGGGGCGCCCTGAGCCAGCCTTTCCCTGAACTCCACGGTCTTGTGAGCCAGATCCTGGTCGGAGAGCTCGCGCAGGGCGGGCTCCAGATCGTTGATGGCGGCCACCAACGGCCGCAACGCCTTGATTTGCCGTTCGTTCTTGGTGCCGAAGACCTTCGCGAGGATGGCGTCGAGCATGATGGGGGCTTCTTCTACATTTTATCAGCTACGGGGCGGAAGCTATCGGCTGCGGGCGAAACTGCGGGGGAAACGCTCGGCTATTTCACGGCTGCGGCGGGAGCGTTGCGCCGGCCTCGCAGACAGCCAGCGGTATCCAGAAGGAAACCACCGCGCCATGGCCCGGCGAACTATCCGCGACCACCTCGCCACCCATCAGGTGAACCAGTTCTTGCACCAACGCCAACCCCAGGCCGAGACCCGAATACCGGCGCGCGAGCCCGCTCTCCACCTGGTGAAAAGACTCGAAGACATGCTGCAACTGGTCCGTGGGGATGCCGATGCCGGTATCGCGCAACGCCACTCCGAGGCGGAACTGTTCGGGCGACTCAGGCGTCCAAGCGGCCAGCAGCTCAATTTCGCCGTGTGGAGTGAACTTGATCGCGTTGGCGAGCAGATGCACCAGGACCTGGTGCAGACGCAGCGCATCGCCAAACGCCAGGCCGGGCAGCGGCTCCCACACGGTCAGAATCAAACGAACCCCTCTGGCCTGAGCCTCCGAATCCATCTCAACCACTACCGACTCGAGCAATTCCTGGACGTCGAAGATCGACTCCTCGAGCCGCAAGTGGCCGGCCACCAACTCCGAGAACTCCAGCACCGCGCTGAGCTGTTCGAGCGTCTGTTCGGCACACGTCCTGGCCGCCAGGACGTAGTCCCTCTGGTGAGCGTCGAGATGGGTCTCTAGCAGCAGGTCCGCCATGCCGACAATGCCCGTGAGCGGGGTCCGGATCTCGTGATTGACTCCCGCCAGGAACTCGGACTTGAGCCGGCGGAATTCCTCTGGCTCCTGCGTGCGCGGTGTGGGGGTTCGACTTCCGACGAGCATGCCCGAATGAATGAATCGGCCAGATGGGGGACAGGCTTTAGCCGAACCACAAGCCAAACTGCACCTTGTCGGCACTGGCAAACGCCGCAACCGAGAGAGCGCCGCTCGCTACTTCACCTGAATCACCGTGTACGGGTTACTGGGAAAGGTCGTGGACGGCGGAGACGCGGGCACGGAACTGTACTTATCCCCATACCAGAGCATGATCCACACCGGGCCGGGCGTCGTGGATTGAGGCACCGTGACGTTGATCTGCCACACCCCAACCAGCCCAGGCGCCAGGCCGGAGTAGCTGATGTTGGCATCCGGCACGAACTGTGTACCCATGAAGACCCGCGGGTTAGTAGGGGTGGCAACCTGGCCGCTGGCCGCCGCGCCATCCGCGGGCATTCCGGTCAACAGCCCCTGGCCGGTAGCGTAGAGTGTGATCGTCTCGCCCCGATTGGCCGGCCTGACTCCGCCCGGACAACTTGCCGAGGCCGGACCCGCTTGCCCATTGCAGCTTGGAGGATTATCGGCAAACTGCTGTGCGATCACCTGAATTCCGTTAGCGGTTCCGGTGGGGTAGCCAGGCCACAGATTGAGAGCTGGCGCCACGGTGCCGACGTTCGCGTAAGGCGCTCCAATGGACCAGGCCAAAACCCGCCCGGTAGAGGCCTGCTGGACCAGCACATCCACCGAATCGGAGGTCGTAGAGGTGTTCTGGGGCATTTGGAAGTTGATCTGGCCGGCGGTGACGTACCACAGCGGGGCGGCGACGCCGCCGACGAGCACCTGAGTATCGCCCAGCGTAGTGGGAAAGGGCAGGCTGGATGCCGCCGTCGTGGCGATCGAGCCGAAGCTGCTCGCAGGCGAGAATGGCCAGACCGAGGCCCAGGAGCCGGGCGCGCAGCAAGGCTGGCTATACGTGTTTGCCACGGCGGAGTTCGGCAAGAAACTGAGCGCGCTGGTAACCCACAACGGCGGGAAGTACATCGAGACGCGGTTCGCCACCTCGGTCACCAGCAGGTTCTGAAAGCCATCCAGCGCCACGCCCAACGGATTGGAGACCGTGGGAAGGATGAGTTGGGGCAGCCCGGTCAGGGACGCCGTGACGAATTCCGGATACTGCAGGAGACGCCCGGCTTCGCCGGAGCCGCCCAGCGACTCCGCCACCCAGATGGTGCCATCCGTAGGGCTGACCACCACGCCCAGGGGACTTCTGAGGGCCGTATTCGAGGCCGAGGTGGTGAGCGCCAACACCGGCGCGGGTCCCCCGCTGGAGCCGTAGGTGGCGACCGAGCCCCACACCAGAATGCGGTTGTTCCCAGTGTCGGCGACGTAAAGCCGGCCACTGGTATCCGTGCCTATTCCTCGAGGGCTGACCATTCTGTCGGGGAGGCCCTGCGAGGAAGTCGCGCTATAGAAACTGGGTTGCCCGATCACCCCATCGGCCGGCTGGCCACTGGATAGATCCCCGCTCTGAGGCTTCTTGAACAGAAGCACCCGGTTCTGGTCCATGTCGGAAACCAGCAGGTGGCCCTCCGGCATGAACGTCAGGCCGTAAGGCGCCGCCATGGTGCGGTCGCTGACGCTGGTATTGCTGGGACTGGTGAAATCGCTCTGGCCGAGCACCAGATTGGCCGGCTGCAAAGCCAAATTCGCCTGGGAGAACGGGCTCGGGAACCGCAAAACCCTGCTATTGCCGCGGTCGGCGACATACAGGTTTCCGCTGGAGTCCACTGCCAGTCCCGCCGGATAGTACAGCCCGGTAGCGCTGGGCTTCGTCGGATCGTTGACCGTTCCGTTGATGCCGGAACTGAACAGATCGGGCTGTCCGATCACCAGATTGGCGGTGTCGCCAGGGTGCACATTTCGAGCATCGGCGTAGCCCAGCACGCGATTGTTAAAGGTGTCCGCAATGTACAGGCGGGGGGGAATCGAGGTGGAGTCCACCACCACGCCGCCGGTATCGGCGAAGACCGCCCCGTAAAGCCCGCTGATCGTGTAGAAGTCGTTGAAAAGGTACAGTTCCCGCCCTTCGATCAAGTTGGGGGCGAAGTAACCAAAATTGAGCTGGCCGAGTTCGCGGCTCGCGGAGGTTCCTCCGGTGGCCGCCTGTGGAAAGACTACCACCCGGTTATTGCCGGAATCCGCCACAAACAACTCGCTGCCCGAGAAGGCCACCTGGGAAGGCGAGTTCAGACCACTGGCGGCCGCGCCGGCAGTACTCCCCGAGTAATCCGTCTGGCCGATGACGGTAATGGCGGCGGGCGAGGAGCTGGCGCCGGTGGTGGCCAGCCAGGAGTCCAACGGAGCGAAAACCGTCATGCGGTTGTAAGCCGAGTCGACCACCACAAGTTGCGTATTGTTGGCCATCATCGCCAAGCCCGACGGATAGCCGAACTGCGTGGCGTTGGGCGTCGCGGGCGGCTGCTGTCCCGAAGGAACCACGATCTGCCCCAGCATCTTCATGGCCGGGTTTCCGGTGTTCTGCGGCGAGGACTGGTAGATCAGCACGCGGCTGAGCGAGTCGGAGACGTAGATACGACCGGTGGCATCGATGGCCAGCCCGGTGGGATACCTCAGGCCACCCAGGCTGGTGAACCCCGCGTTGCTCGCCGGCAGGGCGATGGCGTGAACAAAATCCAACTGGCCGAGCACATGGTCCGCAGTCCCCTGCACCTTTCCGCCGGAGCCGACCGGGAAGCGCAGTACGCGATGGTTCCCAGTGTCGGCGTACCACAGGTTCCCGCTCGCGTCGAAGACCAGTGCCTGGGCCAGCGGGGAGTTAGAAACCAAGGGCGAAATGCCGCTCGCCGACGGAGTGGCGCCGCCGCCTTGATTGGCGCTGTAAGAGTTGAAGTCGGGCTGGCCGATCACGATGTCGGGGTTCATCCCCGGGCTGCCCGCCGCGAAGGGCGTAGGGTAGCGGAGAATGCGATTGTTGCCCGCATCGACTACGTACAGGTTGCCTTGTCCGTCCACCACCAAGCCGGTCGGCCAATGCAGGCCGCGGGTCTGTTGCGAGTTGCAGCAGGGGCCTTCCGCGTTGGTGGTGGACAGGGCGAACGTGCCCGCCGGCTGGCCCACCACGATGTCGGCGTAAGCGCCATTCGAGAAACTGGCTGCGTTGCGCCATCCCAGCACGCGGTTATTCATCGTGTCGCTCACGTAGAGACCCCCTGTGGAGGCATCCAAGGCGATGCCCAACGGAGACCAGAATTCCCTCCCCTCGACCAGGTTGGGGCTCGACGAGTACTGCACAGCGTTGAGCGAAGCCTGGCCGACGATTCGCGCTGGAAGGCCACCGAAGGGGGTTGGGGTCAGCAGAGTCTGCGCGTCAAGCTGCCCGGCGGGCAGCGTAACTGCCGCAAAACACAGGATTAGAGTTCTTGTGATACGCATAAGGATTTCTCTGGCTCGCGACGCGGGAAGGACCTGGCTCAAAGATAACACACTGAGAATTCAGTGTACAACGGAAAAGACCGGGCTGGCATGCTATTCTGAACCCTTGAATCCCTGGACCCCACCCTCTGAAAAGCCTCAGGTTTGCGCGGTGAGTTACCTGAATACCGCTCCTTTGGTCTGGGGCATGCTCCACGGATCGCAACGCGGCCTCTTCGATGTGCGGTTCTGCCTTCCGTCGGAGTGTGCGCTCCGAATGGCGAGAGGTTCGGCCGATATTGGCATCCTGCCTTCGATTGAACTCGAACGGCAGGGCCTGACCATGATCCCGGGCACGGGGATCGCCTGCCGCGGAGCGGTGCGGAGCATTCTGCTGGTGACCAAAGTGCTCCCGGAGAAGATCCGGACGCTGGCGGCGGATTCCAGTTCGCGCACCTCGGTGGAGCTGGCGCGCATCGTGCTGGAGCGCCGGTATGGGGCCAATCCGCGGGTGGAAGCGTTCCCACCGGATCTGGCGCCCATGCTCGCCACGCACGATGCGGCGCTGCTCATCGGCGACCCTGCGTTACACCTGGGCGCCGCGCACCCGCCGTTCGCCACTCTCGACCTGGGCGAGGAATGGGTGGCCATGACCGGGTTGCCGATGGTCTTCGCCGTCTGGGGCTGCCGCAACCCGTCAATCGCCGCGGAGCTCGCCCCGGCCTTCGCCGCCTCCTGCCGCTTCGGGCGCGAGCGTCTCCAGGAGATCGCGCGCCGCGAGGGGCCACTGCGCCAGTTCAGCGAGGCGCTGGCCTTCGAATACCTGAGCCGCCACATCGTCAACGAGTTGGGCGAAAATGAGTACCAGGGGATGCGGCTCTTCCTCCGCTACGCCCGGGAGTTGAAAGGATGACCCGCCAGGAGGCCCTGGATCTGTTCCAAAGCCCGGACCTCATCGGCCTGGGCATGGCTGCCGACCAGATCCGCCGCCAAATCCATCCCGAAGGCGTCGTAACCTACATCGTCGATCACAACATCAACTACACCAACTTCTGCACGGAATACTGCACGTTTTGCGCGTTCTACCGCCCGCTGGGGGACGCCGAAGGGTACGTCCTTTCCCAGGAGGCGATCTTCGAGAAGATTCAAGAGACCGTCGATTTGGGCGGCACGGGCATCCTCATGCAGGGCGGGCTGCACCCGGAGCTGAAGATCGAGTGGTACGAGGATCTGCTGCGCGCGATCAAGCGGCGCTTCTCGATTCACCTGCACTGCTTCTCCTCGCCCGAGATCGTCAACATCGCCGAGGTGAGCGGCCTCAGCCTGCGCGAGACCATCCTGCGCCTGAGGGATGCCGGCTTGGATTCGATTCCCGGCGGCGGCGCGGAGATCCTCGACGACGCCGTGCGGCGCCGCATCAGCCGGCTGAAGTGCTCGACCCAGGAATGGGTTGACGTGCACCTGGAGGCGCACCGGCTGGGTATGCGCACAACCGCTACCATGATGTTCGGCTGCGGCGAGAGCCTCGAGGAGCGCGTGAATCACTTGGAAGTGGTTCGCCGCATCCAGGACGAAACCGGAGGATTCACGGCCTTCATCCCCTGGACCTTCCAGCGCCCCCATACCGCGCTCGCCCATTCGGTGAAGGAAGAGGCCACGGCGGTGGAGTATCTCAAGACGCTGGCCGTTTCCCGGCTGTATCTGGAGGGCATCGAGAACGTGCAGGCCTCCTGGGTTACGCAAGGGCTGAAGACCTGCCAGGTCGCGCTCCGCTTCGGCGCCAACGACGTGGGCAGCGTCATGCTCGAGGAAAACGTCGTCTCGGCCGCCGGGACGCACCACCGCGCCTCGGAGGAAGAGCTGCGCCGCCTCATCCGCGACGCCGGCTTCATCCCCAAGCAGCGCGACACCCTCTACCGTTCGCTGTACCTAGCGTAGGATAGCGGTCGGGGCCGCGCTGGTGCGGGAGGGCGCGCGGCGTCGGTCGATCCCACGGAAGCCCTGCGCTACGAATGATCTAGGCGTCCAGCCCCAGCGTCCAGAGCAGGTAGGCGACCGATTGGCGCAGGTACAGCCAGCACTGCCGTAAATCGTTGAGCGGCGGCGCCGGCCGCGGAGAGCCGTAGACCTTCAGCCCCTCCGCTTCGAGCATCTTCTTGGCCCGGAAAATGTGGTAGCCGTCGCTCACCAGAATGCACGATTGTAACCCCTTGCGGCGCATGATTTTGGCCGCCGCCACCGTGCTCTGCATGGTGTTCTCGCTCTCCGATTCGACCAGGATCTCCTCGGCGGGCACGCCCTGCCGCGCCAGGTAGTTCCGGCCCACCTGCGCTTCGGTGAACCGAATATCGCCGCCCGCCCCGCCGGTGGTCAGAATCCAGGGGGCCATCTTCTCCCGGTACAGCTCCAGCCCGTGGTCCAGGCGCGCTTTCAGGACCGGCGAGGGCTTGCCCCGATACTCCGCCGCCCCCAGCACCACGATGACGTCGGCGGAGCGCGTCTCGTCCCGGGTGGATTGGCGCTGGATTTGGAAGGCGATCCAGGCGATGTAGGCCAACACCACCAGCAGCGGCGCGATCCAGGCGAAGCGCAGGATTCGCTTCATGCGATCTCCAGGATTCAGTTTACGATGCTAGTAGGCTCTATGACCAGACCACAGATCCTCACCAGCCCAGCCAATCCGCTGCTCAAGGAGGTTCGCCGGGCCAACGCCCGCGGCTCGACCACGCGGGACGGCTACTGCCTGGCCGAAGGTTTCCACCTGCTCGAAGAGGCCCTGCGCAGCAAGTGCGGGATCCAAGCGGTGCTGGCGACCCCGGCGGCCGAGAGCCGCCTCCGCGGCCTGACCGGCCCGCGCGTCTTCGTGCTCGACGACAGCTTGTTCCAAGCCATCTCCGGAACCGAGGCCACCCAGGGCGTGCTGGCGCTGGTCCGGCCGCCTGCCTGGAACCTGGATGCCGTGTTCCGGGGCCAGCCGCTGGTGGTGGTGCTGGACGGAATCCAGGACCCCGGCAACGCGGGCGCCATTATCCGCGCCGCCGAGGCCTTCGACGCGACCGGCCTGCTCTTCCTGAAAGGCACGGTCAGCCCGTACAGCCCCAAGACGGTGCGCGCCTCGGCCGGTAGCGTGTTCCGCGTGCCGCTGGTGGTGGGCCTGGACGATATGGAGGCGCGCGCCGCCCTGGAACAACAGCGGCTGGATGTCTACGCCGCCGTCCCGTCGGGCCAGCGCGACCTAGCCAGCGTGGATTTGAAACGGCCTTGCGCCCTGATCATCGGCAGCGAGGGCCGCGGCGTCACGGATCGCCTGCGCGCCGGAGCCGCCGATCTGCGCATCCCCACAGCCGGAGTCGAAAGCCTCAACGCCGCCATGGCCGCCGGCATTCTGCTCTACGAGGCGCGCCGCCAGCGCCGTGGCTGAAAGCGGGACGGCCTACACCGTTCCGCGCCCGATCAAGACCCCGCCGTTGGTCGTCTTCAGCCGGATCAGCGCCCCGCCCGAACCGAGCGTTGCGGAGATCGCGTGCCGGACCTCGCCCGAGACCTTGATCGGGAAATCCACGCGGACGCCGCCGTTCACCGTGCCCGTCTCCAGCCGCGCCGAGTAGTTGTCCGGGGCCGTCAGGCGCACGCCGCCGTTGGTGGTTTGGACGTCCAGGCCTTGGCCGTCCCAGCGCGATCCGGCGAGCTCGACCTGCAAGCCGCCGTTGGTGGTGCGGCCGTGCACTGCGCCAGCCAGCCGTTTCAGCGTCACGCCGCCGTTCGTGGTCTCGAAGTCGATCTTCCCGGTTACGTCCGCGATCGCGATGCCGCCATTGTGCGCTCGCAGCGTCAGATCCGTCCCGTGCGGCGCGAAGATCTCGTAGCTCACCGACCACTGCCGGCGACCGTCCATGCTTGGTCCGTCCGCCCCCACGTGCCCGCCCGCGGCGGTCACCCGCACCTGCTGAGCGATGCCGCGCGCCGCGGCGTCCGTATCGCCCCAACCGCGCACCTGCGCCCGCACCAGGACCTCATTGCGGTTCCAGCCTTTCACGGCCACCCCGCCGTTCATCCGCCCGTCCACGTGCAACTGGCCGGCGGCGGGCATGGTGAGCTCCCGCATTTCGCAGAAGCCGGCGCGATCCGGCCGCCACCGGCCCCCGCTGCAGTCCAGCTTGCGCTCCTGATTGTCTACGAATTGCGCCTGGCCTGCCCAACTCAGGCACACCAGCGCGAACAAGATAGCGAATATCTGCCGTCGTTCCATGTCACTCCTCGTTGGATTTGACGCTCCACCCGCGGTTTGGTGAGGCGGCGCAGCCCAGGGCCAGCATGTTTTCCATCGCCATGGTCGCTGGCTGAGTCCTCGGCAGATGATACACGTGAAGTGGAGTTCCGTCTGCACGGTTTTCGACCGACGGTCGTGTGGTTCGATCGGCGGTCTTGCCGCAAGTGCTACCGCGCTGCCATCCGCACGATGTCGCTCAACATCGGCGTTCGGAACGCGAGGGGCCATCCCGGGCGGCCGTGTGTTTCCCCAGGATCTTTCGTTTCTACAGCAGCTTGCCAAGTTGGCCGGCGGTCAGTTGGCAGTCTCGGAGGATTCTGTGAAGCAGACCGGGGCCGATGGTCTCGCCGGAGTGCACCGGCACAACCGTGCTCCGGCCATCTTCGTGACGCAAGAAGTGATGGCTGCCTTTCATGCGAAGAACGCGAAAGCCTACCCTTTCCAGCACGGCAATGAGGTCGGCGCCAGTGACGCGGGGATTCCGGCTCATGCCGCGATGGTCACGCGCTGGATGCCAACGAACTCCAACTCCTGCTCCGGCACGCCCTCGACTTCGAGACATAGCTCTATGGCTTCGCGAACGCGCAGCGTGACCTCGTCAAGAGACCGCGCTTGCGTGTGGCACGCCGGAATTTGCGGAACCGAGGCCACGTAGTAGCCTTCGGAATCGCGCTCAATAACGACATCGAACTGGCGTAGCACTGTATGTATCCTCGACTCCTATTGTAGACGGATCGTGAAGCCATTTGAGGCCGCCGTGCATTGCGGGGTATTGCCACGTCCCCATTGCCGGGACATGGAGGCCCCAATTGATGAAACGTGGCAAACGGGACAAAGGTCGCTTGCTGAGTCCTCAGAAGGTGATACGCATGAAGTGGAGTTCCGTCTGCATGGTTTTCGGCGGACGGTCGTGTGGTTCGATCCCGAATTGGGCGTTCCAAGCTCCGGATCATGCCGCTCAACATCGTCATTCGGAACGCATGGGGCCATCCCGTGCGGCCGTGTTCAAGCCGACGGAAAACGCCCGGCGCATCCTCACGCGGAGGGGCCGGCAGCGGAGTCTCCCAATCCGCGCGTATAGGACAAACCGGCAAAGTGGAGTGGCAAGGCTTAGTCGCTTTCGGCGGGCTTGGAGCGGGCCTGCCAGGTCAGAGTAGGCAGCAACGGTGGCAACCAACCAGGCCTTGCCGACGTGTTTTGGGTGCCACGCAGAACGCTGCCTTCCCGACGCCCGTACCTCTTTGCCTGCCTCATTCAAGACGCATAGCAGTTGCACTGGAACCCGGCTACGCACCAGACAGTAAACCTGTGGTAAACTCTTTCGCATCTGTGAGCGGATGCGTTTTGTGCGGACTCGAAGGTGCAGCATCCGAGTCGTCTTCCTCGGGATTGACTTCATGTGAGTGCCGACGTTGCGGGCGATATGAGGTCGCGACCGCCATCCTGAACGAGCCTTCACTGTGCAATCCTTACTTGAGCGCCGCAGCGCGCCAAGTGTCCGAATCTGGCGACCGGATCACAATCGAGGCCGGTAACGTCCGGGAGTTAATTGAGTTGCACCGTCGCACCACGGTAGCGGCACGTGTAGACAAGACGTTGCGCTACCTCGCATCCAAAGGGCGTCCAGGGACGCCAATCTGGATTAGCACTGATCTCGACTTTCCTGCTGTCGGCGCGGAAAACAAGGCCGAGTTTGGCACGTATCTCGTTCACCTCGACCGAGAAGAAGGGATGATTCGTGCGTTCAGTTCCCAACGGGCCAAGGAGGATGTCTGGGGCTACGTCACCACCGTTCGGGGCTGGAGATATCTAGAACCTTCCCCCCTCGGCGGCGTCGTGCCTGGCACTTGCTTCGTAGCGATGTGGTTCGATCCAAGACTGGATGCTGCGTTCGAACATGGCTTTGCTCCTGGAATTCGAGACGCGGGCTTCGAACCCCACAGAATTGACCAAGCCAACACAAACCGGGGCATTTCGGATGAGATCTTGGCGAGGATTCGGACATGCGAGTTTGTCGTCGCCGACTTTACGGGCCAACGCCAGAGCGTCTATTTCGAGGCTGGGTTTGCACGTGGCTTGGGTAAGGAGGTTATCTGGTGCTGCCGATCGGACGAAATCGGCGACCTGCATTTCGATACCAAACATCTCGGGCACGTGACGTGGGATCAGCCGGCGGACCTTCGGACGAAGATTCGAGAGAGCATCCAGGCAAATATCGTTCGTAGGGCACCTGGCGCCCATGACGCTCTATTTATCGGCGCAGGCCCATATCTGCATCGCGAACCGATGGTTCGCCCGGGTTGCGGACCGGGCACTTGATCCGCATTTGTTCAGCAACGACTTCGCGCTTTTGTTGGCGCGTGAGATCGCAACCCACGGCTCCGTATCCCCCCTTCCAAGCGTCGAAAGTCGCGCCGTAGAGAGCCATCCCCTGCCCAGTCACTGGGGCGTGTAACGCCCTATCCGTGGAGGTGAAACCCACGCCGGCTCGAAGGGTCCATCCGGCAATCCAGGACCCGCGTCGCCCTCGATCCGGCCGGGCAGTGTGCGCGCAGGCAAAGTGACCCACTACCCCAAGGCGCTGTACCCTGTACTCGTTCGCAAGGGCATTCGCATGACCCGCTCACCCTGCGTCTTCCGCTGCCGGGCGTTCGTCCGTCAAGTTCAGCCGTTCCTCTTCCTCGCCATTGAGCAGTATGTCAAGATCTTCTGGCTTGAGCCGCCTGATGTATTGCTCGATCTCACGGTCGTAACCACGGTCATTGGGATCGAAGCCCTTGTGTGCTCTCCGCTTGTACTGCCGTAGGAACGCACCCATCCGTTTGGAGATTGCCACCTTGTCGTTCTTGGATGCGCCATGCATGATCCGTGGCCGCTACTGCCATTGTACGGCCTTCCGAACCGGTTCAACGGTCAAGTGTGAGTCGACCATGGGAATGCCCTCGCAGGGGGCCCCACGAAATCCCGGCGAAACCACTTCCGCCGCCCTCTCCCTCCAACTTTGCATCCCACCGCTGCTGCCCCACGCCCACATCCGCTAGCGGCGGCGCTCCGAGCATGGGAACGCCTTCCGAATTCGCCTTCACCAGCTTCCGTACTCCCTCGCTCTTCGCTTGAACAGCCGACCCTATTGGCGAGGCCATGCAATGTGACCGTTCGCCGCTTGACGCAGTCCTCAGAGACTGCGCTGGCCGTGCGCCGCGCCAGACCGCGCTGTACCCTGTACTCATGGGCCTGTTCGATGCGACGCCGCTGCCGCCCACGCCGGCCGACAAGACCCGGCCGCTGGCCGAGCGCATGCGCCCGGAGCGCTGGGAGGAGTTCGTGGGGCAGGAGCACATCGTCGGCCCCGGCAAGCCGCTGCGGGCGCAGATCGAGCGCGGTGAGATGGGCTCCATCATCCTGTGGGGTCCGCCGGGCGCGGGCAAGACCACGCTGGCGCGCCTGATCGCCAGCCTGACGCGCGCCGATTTCGTTCCCTTCAGCGCGGTGCTGGCCGGCATCAAGGAAGTGAAAGCGGTCATGGCCGAGGCGGAGCGCAACCGGCGGTTGGGCCGGCGCACGCTGGTCTTCATCGACGAGATTCACCGCTTCAACAAGGCCCAGCAGGACGCCTTCCTGCCCTACGTCGAGCGCGGCGACATCACGCTCATCGGGGCCACTACCGAGAACCCGTCCTTCGAGATCATTTCCGCGCTGCTGTCGCGCTCCAAGGTCTATAACCTGCGCGCGCTCACGGTGGCCGAGCTTACCACGCTGGTCCGCCGGGCGTTGGAGGACCACGAACATGGCCTGGGCGACCTGGGAATTCAGGCATCCGACGAACTGCTGGAGCAGATCGCCCTGTTCTCGAACGGCGACGCCCGCTCCGCCTACAACACGCTGGAGGCGGCCATCGCCGCCTCGGGGGGCCAGGTGCTGGCGAAACAGGCGGTCGAGGACGCCATCCAGCGGAAGGTGCTGCTCTACGATAAGTCCGGCGAGGAGCACTACAACATCATCTCGGCGCTGCACAAATCGGTGCGTTCGAGCGACGTGGATGCGTCTCTGTATTGGCTGGGCCGCATGTTGGAAGCCGGCGAGGACCGCCTGTACATAGCGCGCCGGCTCATCCGCATGGCCGTCGAGGACGTTGGCCTGGCCGACCCACGCGCCCTGGAGCAAGCCGTCGCCGCCATGCAGGCGGTGCACTTCCTGGGCATTCCGGAGGGCGACCAGGCCCTGGCGCAGGCCGCCATCTACCTGGCGATCGCCCCCAAATCCGACGCCGGCTACCAGGCCCTGAACCGCGTCAAGGAGGCCGTGGAGGAGACCATCGCCGAGCCCGTCCCCATGCAGCTTCGCAATGCGGTTACTTCGAGCATGCGCGAATGGGGCTATGGCGAAGGGTACCAACACGCGCACCAGTTCCAGGACGCCCTCCCCGAAATGCAGTGCCTGCCCCCCTCACTGGCGGGCCGCCGCTTCTATCTGCCCACCGATCATGGCCTCGAAAAACGAATCGCCGAGCGCCTTGCGGAGATTCGGAAGGCCCGCGGAGGCTGACCGCGCGTGGAGGACAGGTATTGAAACCCTTTTTTGGCGGTTCTGCTGTATTCTGGAGCATGGGCAGCTCCCAGAAAGTAGTACCATATCCGTACCATGGTGCCAGCATCTAAATTGAACCCTTTCGACTATGGTTTTGCCGGCCCGAAGGGTGTTTGATAGAGCAGGGACAGATTATGGCGATAGACGCAGCGAGAATGGCATTGCAGCCGGAAGTGGCGGAACGCCGGTCTTCCGTACGGTTCCCGATCGAGCAGGAGGTCCGGTACAAGGTCTACAACCGGAACACCATCGAGGTCGGCAGCGGCAGAACCGTCAACATGAGCTCCAATGGCGTGCTGTTCACCACCGAGCGCGCCCTCACCACCGGCGAGCGCGTCGAACTGGCGGTCAACTGGCCGGCCCACCTCGACAACCGCTGCGCGCTGAAGTTGGTCACCAGCGGCCGCGTCGTGCGCACCGACAGCACCAAGGCGGCCATCGCCATCGAACGTTACGAATTCCGCACGCAAGGCTCCCACGGCCTGGCCTGACGGATGCCCTTGCGCCGGACCGACGCCGGCCAGTGCCCCAACTCTCACCGCCGGCCATGGCTTTCCATTTCCTCTCGCAGAACGCGGTTGATGCGCGTCTGGTATCCCCTCCCCTGCGATTCGAGCCACACGAGAACGTCGACGTCAATGCGAATCGTCAACGACTTCTTTATGGGCCGATGCGGAGTCGTATAGCGGCAGCACATCTCGATGCGCGCCCCGGTCGGACGCTGCGACTACTCAGTTGCTTCGCGCGACGGTGAGCTGCACCGGCGCAGACGGGGACGGTCCCGCGCCCCGATTGGGCAGCAAGTCCTGCAGGGTGGCTTTGGAGAGCACCTGATCGACCACCTGCTGCACGGATCGC
>Ga0326728_10015962_pt1 | contig 15462 bp, 12 predicted proteins | sample MB3enrmetagenome_FD_207602 | JGI IMG/M metagenome (GOLD analysis project Ga0326728, IMG submission 207602) | Lab enriched peat soil microbial communities from McLean, Ithaca, NY, United States - MB31MN | ecosystem: Environmental > Terrestrial > Soil > Wetlands > Peat | place: USA: New York...
ACGGACAATTCGGTGGATCAGATTTCGTCCGATAAAGCCCTCCCAGGGGGAATACTGGGGGCGTACCATGAAAAGTTGGGTGATGTTATGAAGGCGGGCGAATTCGAGCAGGGTGGTGGCGATATCCTCACCTTGCAGGACCCGAGTTTCGATGTGCAGGTTACGCGCGAACTTCAGGTGGCGCTCCACCGCTTCGCGTTTGGCGGGGGGCAGACAATTGAAATCCATTTCGGCATGGACGAAGACGGCAAAGCAGTCAGCCTGGAGATAATCGGCCACCCGCCGGCCGCGGCGGATGAGCATGGCCGTGGAGGGATGCTCGGTCACGTAGACAAGAATCCGGTCGGTGACGGTGCCATAATCGCTGCCTCCCAGGCTCGTGTTGGTTGCCGGCTGGGCCATGGCTTCGCTGGTGGAATCGGGGAAGGTGACATGCCGGACTTCAACCTCGTGGGCGGTCTGGCGCAAGGCAATTTCCCGCAAGGCGACCAGCGTGGATTCCTTGAAGAAATTCTCGAGCGCGCGTTGGGCCTTCTCGGGCGGATAGACCACGCCGCGCGCCAGGCGATTGAGCAGAGCCCGCGGGGGAAGATCCACCATGACCACTTCGTCAGCCTGTTTCATGACCCAGTCGGGAATCGTTTCGCGAACCCGCACCCCGGTCATGTCCTTCACCTGATCGTTCAGGCTCTCGAGGTGCTGAATGTTCATGGTGGTCATGACATCGATTCCAGCGTCCAGCAGCTCCAGGACGCTTTCCCACCGCTTGACGTGGGTTGAACCGGGAACATTGGTATGGGGCAGTTCATCCACCACGCACACTTCGGGATGACGGTCGAGGATGGCTTGCAAATTCATCTCCTCGAAGACGGCGCCGCGGTATTCGATTTTGCAGCGCGGGATGAGCTCCAAACCCTGGGCTTGCGCAATCGTATCCTTGCGCCCATGGGGTTCGATATAACCGATCACGACATCGACGCCCCGTTTGACGAGTTCGTGGGCATCCGCCAGCATCTGATAGGTTTTCCCGACGCCGGCGGCAAATCCCAGGTAAACCTTGAGCCTGCCGTGTTTGTTGGACGATGGTTCCATCATAGTCAGAGTCTGCGCACTGGGGGGTTGGGAGCTGATGTTCGCATCGAAACGCGAAATTCGAAATTGGAAACTCGAAATCTCGCCCCCGATTTTCGAATTTCGATTTTCGAGTTTCGTCCTTCCGCAGCTTTAATGCGGAAACACGCGCACATCGATCCCTTCTGCGTCGCGAATGAGCCGGTCCAGGGGGCCGCCCAGAAAGCGATCCCACCAGTGCACGCGGCTGGGATGGCCGACAAAGATCTGGGTTATGCGGTGGGCGCGCGCGTAATCCATCAAGGTTTCCACCGGGTCGTATCCCTCGAGAGCAGCGGTTTGCGCTCCCATCTCCTCTGCTTTGTGGAGCTCGGCCTTAAGGGTGACCTCATCCTTCTCGGAAAGACCGTCATCGCGGATATAAACACCGAAAAGCTTTCCCTGAAAGCGGTCGGCATTGCGCCTTCCGCTCTCGATCATGGCCTGGTTATTCGATGCGCGCGTCAGGCAAACGAGGATGCGTTCCTGGGTGCCCCAAAGCTGCTCGATACCGTGAGCGAGCAGGTAATCCTCAAGCTGCCGATCCACCACCTCAGCGGCCAGCAGCAAGGCGATTTCCCGCAAGGCGGAAAGCCGCCGCGGCTGTTCACTCGCCGCCGGCCCGGTGGCGGAGGGCTGCCCTGCCCGTTCCAAAAGCAGCTCCGGCGGGACGTCTACGAGGACGATTTCATTGGCGTTGTAAAGGAAACGCTCGGGGACAGTTTCCGTGACGCGCTTGCCGGTGATCCGCTCCACCGCCTCGCGCCGCTCCTCAATGTGCTGAAGGTTGAGGGAAGTAATCACCACGATTCCCGCCGCCAGCAGTTCTTCCACATCCTGCCAGCGCTGGGCGTTTTTGCTGCCGGGAGGATTGTTGTAAGCGACGCCATCCACCAGGCAAACTTGCGGGTGGCGGCGCAAGATGGCCTCCACATCCATGGCCGTGCCGTTGCCGATTTTCTTGAGGGGAATAACCTCGATGGTCTGCAACAGATGTTCGAGTTCGGGAGGCAGGTCCGGTTGAATGGCCCCGATCACCACGTCCTGGCCGCGCGCCCGGCGGCGCCGGCCTTCATCCAACATTCGGAAGGATTTGCCCACTCCCGAGGCATAGCCCAGAAAGACTTTTAACCGCTCGTGCTGAAGCTGGTCGTCCGGCGGGTCGAGCTGCCGGAGGAGCAGATCGGGATCAGGTCTACAGTCAGAATCGGTCAGCATGCTGGCGAAAATCTCCTTATGGGAAGTGTACTATTGGAGGGAGTCTGGCGGCAAGACGCGTATGGACCAGCGGCTGCCTCTAACTCGAGTTTCTCGCCACGGAATTGGAAGGGCAGGCTGGGGAAGCCTGATGCGGATGTCGTGGTTCGACTCGGAATCAGTGAACAGGAAATCGCTTGTCCAACTCCAGATTGAGTAAGAGGACATTGACTCGCGGTTCGCCCAAAAAACCCAGGTGGCGCTGTATGGTGCGGGCCTCGATGAGCTGCCTTACCTGATCCAAAGCGGCATGACGAGCCTGGGCGACACGCGGGGCCTGGGCGAAAGCGGAAGCGGGGCTGATATCCGGATCCAAACCGCTGGCGGAGGTGGTGAGCATGTCCGCAGGAATGGGACCTTGATAGGCGGGGTTCTCCTGGCGGAATTTGGCAATGTCCGCCTTCATCCGATCCACCAACTTCTGATTCGTGGGGCCAAGGTTGGAGCCGCTTGATGAGGTGGGATCGTATCCATCATTGCCCGCAGCCGAGGGGCGGGGGTGGAAATATTCCGGCTTGCTGAAGTTCTGGCCCAGCAAAGCGGAACCCACGATCTTCCCATTAACTTCCAGCAGACTTCCGTTCGCAGGGTGGGGAAACAGGAGCTGGCAAAGACCGGTGACCACGCCGGGATAGACCAGCCCCGTCAATACCGTCAACAACAGAGTGAGGCGAAAAGCTTGAGCAAGTTGGTGGCGCATGCAAAACTCCTTAAGCCAGATGCAACAGACCGAGCAGCCGGTCAATCGCCCAGATGCAAGGGAAGGGCGCAACGAACCCGCCCAATCCGTAAATCCAAAGGTTGCGCTTCAACATGGCGGCGGCGCTTTGCGGCTTGTATTTCACCCCGCGCAGGGCCAGGGGGACGAGAGCGATGATGATGAGCGCATTGAAGATCACCGCGGCCAGGACGGCGCTCTGCGGATTGTGCAGGCGCATGATGTTAAGCTTGTCAAGCTCCGGATAGGTGCTTGCGAACATCGCCGGAATGATGGCGAAGTATTTGGACACATCGTTCAAAATCGAAAAGGTGGTGAGCGAGCCGCGGGTCATCAGCAATTGTTTGCCGATGCCCACGATCTCGAGCAGCTTGGTGGGATTGCTATCCAGATCCACCATGTTGCCGGCTTCCTTGGCGGCCATCGTGCCCGTGTTCATGGCCACACCCACATCGGCTTGGGCGAGCGCGGGCGCATCGTTGGTGCCGTCACCGGTCATGGCCACCAGCCGGCCTTGCCCTTGTTCTTTCTTGATGTAATCCATCTTGTCTTTGGGGGTCGCTTGCGCAAGGAAGTCATCCACCCCGGCCTCGTTGGCAATGGCCGCCGCCGTCAAGGGATTGTCCCCGGTGATCATGACGGAACGAATTCCCATCGCCCGCAGTTGTTGCAGGCGCTCGCGCATTCCCCCCTTGACGATATCTTTCAGGTGCACGACCCCCAGGAGGCGTTCCCCATCGGCGACGGCGAGGGGGGTTCCACCCGTGCGGGAGATGCGATCCGACATTTCGGTGAAATTCGGGGGTATCTGGCCGCCTTTTTCGGTAACGAACTGGATGATGGCGTCGGTAGCCCCCTTGCGCAGGCGACGGCCGTCAATGTCAACGCCGCTCATGCGGGTGTAGGCGGAAAAGGGAATGAAGTGCGCCTCGTGCTCAGACACCTCGCGCCCCCGCAGGCTGTAGGCTTGTTTGGCGAGCACCACTATCGAGCGGCCTTCGGGGGTTTCATCGGCCAGGCTGGCGAGTTGCGCTGCGTCCGCCAGCTCGGCTCCGGTGACTCCCTCCACGGGGAGAAATTCCACGGCCTGCCGGTTGCCGAGGGTGATGGTGCCGGTCTTGTCGAGCAGGAGCGTGTTGACGTCTCCGGAAGCCTCCACGGCCTTTCCGCTCATGGCCAGCACGTTGTGCTGCATGACGCGATCCATACCAGCAATGCCGATCGCGGAGAGCAAGCCGCCGATGGTGGTGGGAATCAGGCAGACGAGGAGCGAAACCAGCACCGCCACGCTGGGAACCGTTCCGGCGTGGGCGGAGTTTACGGAATACACGGCAAAGGGCTGCAAGGTGACAACCGCCAGCAAAAAGATGAGAGTCAACCCGGCAATCAGAATGTTGAGGGCGATCTCATTGGGCGTCTTCTGGCGTTCCGCCCCTTCCACCAGTGCGATCATGCGATCAAGGAAGGTCTCCCCGGGATTGGAGGTGATCCGAACTTTGATCTGATCCGAGAGAACCCTGGTCCCGCCCGTAACCGCGCTGCGGTCCCCGCCCGATTCGCGGATCACCGGCGCGCTTTCACCAGTGATGACCGACTCATCCACGGTGGCGATGCCTTCGATGACTTCGCCGTCACCGGGGATGATTTCACCAGCCTCGCAGATAACCACGTCCTGGGCACGGAGTTTGGAGGCGGGAACCTTTTCCGTGCCGCCCCCTGCCACCACCCGCCGCGCCATGGAGTCGGTCTTGGTCTTGCGCAGGGTGTCGGCCTGGGCCTTGCCGCGCGCTTCCGCCATGGCCTCCGCAAAATTGGCAAAGAGCACCGTGAACCAAAGCCAGAGCGCGATCTGCAGGGAAAAGCCGATGCCGGCCGCCCGGATAAACAGGTCGCGAATCAAAAAAACCGTGGTGAGCGCGGCGCCCACTTCCACCACGAAAATCACCGGGTTCTTGAAAAGCGTGACCGGATTCAGCTTTACAAAAGACGCCTTGAGCGAGCGCCCCATCAGTTCCGGATCGAACAAGGGACGCGCCCGCACCATTTTCTTCGGCACGAGCGTCGTTAAATCATCAAGCGGAGGAGGCGTTACAGTCGGCAATGGCATGAATTAGCTCCAGATCGTCAACATCAGCGAAGACAAGAGTTTTCCTTCGCGCATGAAAAAGTGCTCCACCAGGGGGCCCAGCGAAAGCGCCGGGAAGAACGTCAAGGCGCCAATCACAATCACCGTACCCACTACGAGGCCGATAAAAAGCGGGCCATGCGTCGGGAACGTGCCGCTGGTGGTGGGCACCTTCTTTTTGGTGACCAGGCTGCCGGCAATCGCCAGGGTGGGCAAAATGAAGCCGAAACGCCCAATCAGCATGGCCAATCCGGTCATGAGGTTATACCAGGGAGTATTGACGCTGATCCCGGCAAAGGCGCTGCCATTATTTTCCGATGCGCTCGAAAAGGTGTAAAGGAGCTCGCTGAAGCCATGCGGCCCGGTGTTCCCGAGATTCGCGATGGCCGCCCCGGGGGCATTCCAGTAACCATTCTTGGCGAAGGGAATGACCGCGCATATCGCCGTGAAGACAAGGATGGAAAAGGCCGTGGCGATGACGGCTACCATGGCCATTTTCACTTCCTTTTGCTCGATTTTTTTCCCAATATACTCCGGCGTCCTGCCCACCATGAGTCCGGCAATAAAAACCCCGACGATGGCGTACAGCAACATCCCGTATAAACCTGACCCGACTCCGCCGAAAATAACCTCGTCCGTCTGTAAATTGAACAGGGGGACGAAGCCGCCGAGCGGCGTATAGCTATCGTGCATGCTGTCCACGGCCCCGCAACTTGCATCAGTGGTCGCCGTCGCAAACACGGTGGAAGCGGCAATGCCAAAGCGGACGTCCTTACCCTCCATGTTGCCGCCCGATTGGGTGGGAGTGGCCGCCGTCTCCACCCCTAAGCGGGCAAGGATGGGATTACCTCCATGCTCCGAGGGATAGCAGATAAATACGCCCGCAAAGAAAAGGAACGCCATGGCGGCGAACAGCGCCCACCCCTGGCGCGTGTCGCCCACCATCGTTCCGAAGGTATAGGTGAGTCCCGACGAGATCATCAGGAGCGCGAGAATCTGCATGAAATTGGTGAGAGGCGTCGGGTTTTCAAAGGGATGGGCGGAATTGGCGTTGAAAAAGCCCCCGCCATTGGTGCCCAGCATCTTAATGGCTTCCTGACCGGCCACCGGGCCAACCGCGATGGTTTGGCTTGCTCCTTCCACCGTGGTGGCTTTCTGGTAAGACTTGAAAGTTTGCGGCACCCCCCGGGCACAGAGAAACAGGGCAAACACCAATGATAGAGGCAGCAGCACGTAAACCGTGGCGCGCGTTGCGTCAACCCAGAAATTGCCGATGGTGCTGGTTTGCTTGCGGGCAAAACCGCGGATGAGCGCGATCGCCACGGAAATGCCCGCCGCCGCGGAGCAGAAATTCTGGACTGTCAACGCGGCCATTTGAATGAGATAGCTTAGCGTCTGCTCGCCGCCGTAAGCCTGCCAGTTGGTGTTGGTCATGAAGCTTACGGCGGTATTGAACGCCAAATCCGGCGTCATGGGCGTGGCATAACCGGGAGCATGGGGGGTGCTGAAGTGCATGGGGTTGAGTGGCAGCAATCCCTGCAAGCGCTGAAGAGCGTAAACAAACAGGAAGCCCATCAGGCTGAAGGCGATCGTCGATGCCGCATATTGCGTCCAGCGCTGTTCGGAGGTTTCCCGGATGCCGCATAACTTGTAAATGAGGCGCTCTAAGGGCCGCAGCAACGGATGGAGAAATGTGCGCTCGCCCTCGAAAACCCTGGACATATAGAGCCCCAGCGGCTTGGTCACCGCCCATAGGACGAGAAAGAACACTACAATGTACACAAAACCAGGCACGGTCATGCAAGCCTCCTCAGAACTCCTCTGGACGCAAGAGGGCGTATACCAGATAAATGAACAGGAACAATGCGGCGATGCCGGCAATAATGAAATCCATAGCTCAGCCCTCCCTAAAGACGCTCACAGAGGCGTGTGAAAATCCAGCAACCAACAAAAAACAACACGCCAACCAGAATATAAGCAATGTCCAACATGGCGATATCACCTCAGTTTTGCGAAAATCACCTACTGCCCATCCCTTTGCAGGTCCCGCGCCATGGCTTGCGCGGAGGTTGGCCACCAGCTTTGCCTGCCGCCCACCACAATCAGGGACTGCGGAGACTTCCAACCACGTTTCGAGACACCCGTCAGTCTACTCTTGCCATTTGCCCTCATGAGAGTAAAACGAGGAGGCAGGGCCGGGTTCGTCATCGTCTGGATGGGCTTCCATGCGGGCCACCTTGAACATAGTGCGGTTGAACCCATAAAGAAGTCATAAATACTTGCTCAAGATTTCGTTAGGGCTTGGGCAGATTGAGCCGGTAGCCCACCCAGGGCTCGGTGAGGAGATAAGCGGGATGGGAAGGGTCCGGCTCGATCTTTTTCCTAAGCTGATTGATAAAGACGCGCAGGTATTCCACCTCTTCGCCATAGTCCGGTCCCCACACGGCCTGAAGAAGTTTCGTGTGGGGAATGGCCACATCCGGATTGCTGGCGAAATAGCGAAGCAGGTCGAACTCCTTGGGCGTCAAACGCACATCAACGCCGTCCACGGTGACCCGGCGGGCGGCAAAATTGATTTCCGTGGGGCCCAGCTTCAGCAATTCCGGCGTGCCTGAACTGATGAGGGGCGCCCGGCGCAGGGCGGCGCGAATGCGGGCCAGCAGTTCCGGCATGCTGAAGGGCTTGGTGACGTAGTCGTCGGCCCCGGCGTCCAGTGCTTCCACTTTTTCCTTCTCGGCATTGCGAATGGAAAGAATCACGATGGGGATGTCGCTCTGGGAACGAATGATGCGGCAAGCCTCCATGCCCCCGATGCCCGGCATGTTGATGTCGAGCAGCACAAGGTCAAAGCGCTCCTCGCGGACTTTATCCAGAGCCTCCTCGCCGTTGCGCGCGGTCGAAACCATATAGCCGCGCGCGACCAGAGTGGCGCGCATCACGCGGCGAATCTGCGGTTCATCATCGACAACCAAAATTCTGGCGCTGGTCACGGTTAAGACTCCCTGGGGGCGCGGGGGATCGAGAAGGAGAACCTGGCCCCTTTCCCGGGTTCGCTCTCCACCCAAATCCGGCCGTGGTGGGCGCGCACAATCTCCCTTGCAATGGTAAGGCCCATGCCCGTACCCGGTATTCTTTCCCGCTGGTCTTTGCCCCGGTAAAACTTCTCGAAGACTTTCCGTTGCTCCGCTTCGGAAATCCCCGGCCCGCTGTCCTCAACGCTGACGATCACTTCCGACTCTCCGGCACTGGCGGACAGGGTGAGGGGGCTGTCGGGCGGAGTGTACTTTAATGCATTGCTTAACAATTGCCAAATCACCACACCGGTTAATTCCGAATCAACACTGACGCGGGGAAACTTTTCCGGAATCTCCACGGTCACCTTGCGTCCCTCAATGCTTTCCCCGAGCTTCTCCAATTGCGCCTGGAAAATCCTCGAGAGGGATTGCGGGCTGCGGTGCAATTGCAGTTGGCCCGCTTCGATCCTCGACATCTGGATGGCCTCGGTGAGCATGGAGTTCAACCGGTCCGTTTCCTCGTCAACGATGCGGAGCAGTTCCTGGTGGGCGGGGCTCATGCCGCCGTCGGATAACATGGAGGTCACGGCCGCCTTGATGGGCGTAAGGGGTGTTTTGAACTCGTGTGCCATGGCATCGAGCATCGTGGACTTCAACTCCTCGCTCTGCCGGGCAGCTTCCGCGCGCGTGGCAATGTCCTGAGCGTGCGCCCGTTCCAGGGTGATGGCGGTGAGATTGCCGATGGCGTGCAATGCCGTCTCCGACACCTGCGAACCCTGAATTCCCAGGCTGCCGATCGGCTGCCCTCCCAGGCTGATGGGAATGATGGTGGTGCTGGTAGTGGGATCGTGAAAAACCGTTCCTTGCAGGGCTGAGTCCCGCAGTTTGCCGGCATCGACCGGAATGTCGTGCGGACCGGCCCGGTGAATGCGGTCGCTCGAGCGGTCGTAGAATGCCAGCCCCGGCAATTCAAACACTTTGGCAATTAAATTCGTAGTCTCCTGCGCCAGGGGGCCGTGGGCTTCCAGGAGCAGCAAATTCCTGCTCAAAGTGTAAAGCTGTTCCACTTCGTGCTGGCGGCGCATGGATACCAGCGCCTGCCTTCTTTCACTGGCGGAAAGGTGACTGACGCTCGCCGCCGTGACGATAAAGGCCGCCAGTGCCACCCAATTCTGCGGGTCGGCAACCGCGAATGTTCCGATGGGAGGGATAAAAAAATAATTAAAGCAAAGCATGCTGGCAAACGATGCCACCAGCCCCTCGACCAATCCCCAACGCGTGGCAATCGCCATCACCGCCAGCAGTAATGACAGGGCCACCGTCACGTTGTTGACGTTGAAGACGCGAAAGTAAAAAAACGTGATGCCGCCGACAATCCCCAGGGCGCCGAGAATACGGGCTGCGTTTACCGGTTGTCTCAACAGGCTCACCAAGCGCTGACCTCACGACCCCAGCCATTGTACTCGCCTGACAGATTATGCGCATGCGCTTTGAAGAGGCCCCGGTGGAATGGGAGCGGCAGGACTATAATGAGGCGGTCGAAGGCATCCGCCAAGGGTAGGAGGCTGTAAAGGCTGGACGTACCCGCCCTGCTGCCGAGTTCCTCGAAGAATTGCGCGTGAAATATGGCTTTCCGCGTTGACCTCACGCAATCCCCAACGCGTCGTAACCGCCGGCAATAACGAAAGGGCGACCGTCACGTTATTGACGGTGAAGCCGCAGTACACTCCAGATTCGCAATCTCCACACGCCGATTCCTGGCCCGGCCCTCATCGGTGTTGTTATCCGCCACCGGCATGGTCTTGCCGTACCCCTTGGAGGTGAGCCGGCCGGGTGCTGTGCCATGCTTAGTCAGCCAATCCACTACGGCCCGCGCTCGCGCCTCGGAAAGCGTCTGATTGTAGGCATCGGAGCCGACGTTGTCGGTGTGGCCCTGGACTTCCAGCCTCAGCGGCGCGTCTTTTGCCAGCAGACCCGCCACTTTCTGAAGTACCGGAGCTGATTCCGGCCGCAGGGTCGATTTATTGAAATCGAACAGGACGCCGTAAAGCGCGACGTGGCACGATTTTTTCAAATCGCTTGCCAGGTCCGCCGCCCCGAGGTCCGCAACATCGATGGAATATCCGTTGGCGTCGTTATGGAGATAGGCCCAAATATTTCGTCCATTTTTCGTATAGTGGACGAGCAGCGAGGCATCCCCGCCGTTCGACTCATCAAGAATCTCCCACCCCGCCTTCACCAGGGCGGGTTTGTATACCGCCAGAAACAGCGCATTGGAGATGGGCGGCGCGTAGCTGCGGCGAAGCGAGCCGGACGCAACCATCTCCCGGTCACCGTCTTTCGGTGTCGCCCAAAACGGGTCGGGGATCGCGGCGCCACCCTGAAAGTTTGAGCCGGGCATGGGGCCGAGATACGGAAAGTCGCCTTGCTGCGCATCCATCTTTTCCGGCGTCGACGCTGGAGCCTTGAGTGTCAAGGTCACGGGAACCGGCGTGAACCGCGAGTGGCTCTGGAACAACCCTACCCCAAATGAGGCGGAGTTAGCCCAATACCACCACCCGTGCACGGAATGCACCATAGCCGTTCGATACTATCTTCCGAACAGTATGAAATCACAGCCCTTAGAGTTATGTGGTTTGGCCGCCTAATTGCTCCCATAGGTGGTGGCGGTTGGCAAGAACAGGGCTCGAGGGAGGCATGAAATGCGAAACATAAGACTTCTAACGTTATTGGGATTGGGTTTGGGTTTGATGATTGCACCCTATACCTTTGCCCAAGCTGGAGGCCCGGTGGACCCAGGCTACGGGAATCCGGGGTATGGGAATCCGGATCAAGGCTATCCGAATCAGAATGACCCCAACCAGGGTTATCCGGATCAGGGCTACCCGAATCAGGGTTACCCGGAGCAGGGCTATGGGAATCAGGGTTACGTGGCCATTGGACCACCCCCCGTGTGCCCGTATGGCTATTACTCTTATTACCCGTACGCCTGCGCACCCTACGGCTACTATGGACCTGGCTGGTTCTCGGGCGGAGTCTTTATTGGCGCCGGCCCGTGGGGCTGGGGCTGGGGTGGGCGTGGCTACTACGGTGGACGTGGGTTCTACGGCGGACGCGGATTCTACGGCGGACGGGGCTATGGTGGAGGCGGTTACTACAGAGGCGGGCAGGCCTTTTCCGGGCGTGGTGGATTTCGCGGTGGGGTCGGCAATGGTTTCGCCGGTGGAGGTGGCCGCGCTTTCAATGGTGGTGGCCAACGGAGCTTTGGCGGTGGTGGACGCAGCTTCAGTGGCGGCGGACATGCCTACGGTGGCGGCGGTCGGAGCTTCAGTGGTGGCAACCGTGCCTTCGGTGGTGGTGGACGTAGCTTCGGCGGTGGCGGTCGCAGCTTCGGTGGTGGTGGACGTTCCTTTGGCGGAGGCGGACACGGTGGTGGCGGCCATGGTGGTGGCGGCCATGGTGGTGGGCGCCGGTAGATTCCCCCAACCAACATGCAACTCTCGCGGCCGACGGCACTTGCTGTCGGCCGCGGCGTTTTAGGAGCGCGCATTGGACGGACCGCAATTGCCTTGACTGATCCCCATTTCATCAGAAAAGGCCGCCCAGATTCAGAATGACGACGGCGGTCAGGATGAATGCGATGGCGGCAAAGAGGAGCCTGCTCGTTCGGGCGCTCGCGCCCCTCCACTCGCCGGTAAGGAGTCCGAAGGCGGTGGCAAAGAGGATGCTCGCGGCCACGAAAAGCATGTACCCCGTTGATGTTCCCGAGGCGCCCACCAGGGTGGCTCCAATCCCGTAACCCAGGATGGCGGTAACCCAGAGGAAGGCCATGGCAAGGGCCAGAAGGGCCTCGCGGGTCCAACCGCTGCTGAAGAAAAGACCCGCCGTGCGATTCTTTGCCAGCAGATAAATGCAATAAAGCAGATTGGGGATAAACCCGGCTCCCAGCACAGGACCCCACACTGCGTAAGGCGCGCTCAAGGAGCCCGCCCCCTGCCGCAGGGCGGCACGAATCACCTCACCGCCAAAAGCAAATCCCAGGTTCCAGCTCGAGGCGAAGATTCCGGTGAAAATGCACAAAGCCATCCCCGTGGCGAAACTGCTCGCGGGCGGAGAGGAGCCGGCATTCCGGGTGGCTTGTTCCTTCTCCCGGGTGCGCCCGGCGCGGCCGAAAAAGATCAGGCCCACCATGAGAAACGGAATGCTGAGGAACAGCAGCAAACCCCGCGGGCGGAAGAGTTCCTCGCGATGAAATACCAACAAGGGGATGAGCGAGCCCGAGAGACTGCCGAGACCCGCCACCACGGCGAAGGTCAAGGCGACGCCGACGATCCGCAAGCTGAGCCCGAAAGTCACTTGGGCAAAACCCCAGAGCAGACCGAAAAGCAGAGGGAGCAACAGCGTCCGCGCTCCTGCCGCCGCATAAACGTGCGGGAGTCCCGGCACCAGCGCCCAGGCCAGCGTCCAGGGCAGGATCAGAACTCCGACGGTGGAAAATACCAGCCAGAGATTCTCCCACTTCCAACTGCGGGAAGACTTCATAGGGAGCGAGAATCCGGCGTTCATTGCGCCGCTCGAAAGAATTACCGCCATGCCCAGCCAGAAATGATTGCCCATAGGAGACCAGCTCAGGCTACCCTGCCTTTGGTCGCGTCCCAGGCAACTTTCAAGCCCCGCTGCAAAGCGATATTGCCGATCCAGGAAGTGCGCGCTGCCTCGAAGCCAACGTGAATGTTGGCGTTGGGCGACTTGCGTGTGCGCATACAGTCGACAAAATTAATGACGTTGTCGACCGTGCCATCATGCTCGGCGCGCATGAAGAGTTCCGGTTCCGGGGTCTCGGTGCCGGGTACGTGGGACACGCCCTCGGGATAAACGGCCAAATGCGCACGGTCAACTTTCAGCGTCGCATCGCTGCCACAAAACATCACCCCGCCGTCATCCACAGTGCTGTTGATGGAGCCGGTGAAGGTAACCATGAAATTGCCGGGGTATTCATAAACCGCGGTGACGGTGTCGGGGCATTGCCAATCATTGACGTAAAGATCACCCGCCGTCATCGCCGTCTTGGGCGCCGGTTGATCCATATACCACTGGATGGCGTCAATCCAGTGCGTCAGCAGATCGGTGAGCATGCCCCCGCCGAAATCCCAATACCATCGCCAACGCAGGAATTTCTCCTCGGTAAAGGGCTGGTCAGGCGCGCTGCCCAGGAAGCTTTTCCAATCCAGGTCAGCCAGGTCGATTTTCGGAAGGTCTTTTTTTGCGTCGTATTTCTGATACCAATAAGTGTGCACCATGGTGATCTTACCGAGCCTGCCTGAGGCAACGATTTGCTTGCCGAGTTTCCAGTGGTCCCAACTGCGCTGCTGGGTGCCGGTTTGGACAATGCGCTGGCTGCCGTCCACCACCCGCACCATCTCCACGCCCTCTTCAATGGAATGCATGATGGGCTTTTCAACATAGGCATCCTTGCCGGCATTTACCGCGTCGATGAGCATTGGTTTGTGCCAGTGGTCAGGACTGCCGATCAAGACAGCGTCGATATCCTTGCGGTCAAGAATTTCATGATAATTCGTGTATGCCCGGGCGCCGGAGCCGGCGACTTCCAGGGCTTTGGCGCGGGCGGGCGCGTAGACGTCGCAAATCGCCACGAACTCAACGCCGGGGACCTTCTGGAATTGCTCCATAACATAGCGTGCGCGATGTCCGGATCCCAGTACGCCGAGACGAATGCGGTCGTTCGCGCCCAGCACGCGCGCCGGCCCCCATCCGCCCAGGACGGCCGCCCCCCCGCCGGCTAAAGCCGCATCCTTGAGAAATTCCCGCCGCGTAATTTCTGTTTTCTTCTCCATATTGAAGCTCTCCTCCCAGAGTTGGTGATGGTGAGTTTCCACCCCGAGCTTGGCAGTGGCGATTTCCCTTCCGTGCGAATGCTGGATTCACTTTCCGGGTTCAAAGATTCCCGTCACCCGCCATGCGGAGCTCGGAACTTAAGATTACTTTAAGCCGGTCAGCGGGCCGCTTGGCGGTCCCAGCGATGTTTGCGCAATTCCCTGTAGAGGTCCCCCGGCAAGGGACCTTGTCCGGCGATTTGCAGGTTCTCTTCCACATTCTTCACCTTGCGCATTCCCGGAATCGTGGTGCTCACGATGGGACTGTTCAGAATGAAGCGCAGTGCCATCTGCGCCAGCGTCATGCCGGGGGGAACGAGCGCTTTCAGCGCATTGGCGCGCTCGACACTTGCTTTGAGCGTGGCGCGATTAAAATGTTTGTTACGCCAATCACCTTCCGGCCATTTACTCGCCAGCGTCAGCGTGCCGGTCAGCGATCCCTGGTCGAGTGGGCACCGCGCAATGACCCCGACATCCTGGGCGGTACAGGCAGGAAAAAGTTCGTCTTCGGGGTTCTGATCAAAAACGTTGTACATCACCTGCACGGAGTCAATCAGCCCCGACATCACAGCGCGTGTGCCGTTCCTGGGCTCCCAGCGATTGATGCTAATGCCCACTGCCTGGAATAGCCCTTGCTGGCGCAGATCGTTGATCTTTTTCACCCAGCGGTCGTCTTCCAGCCAGGTGTCGGACCAGGAATGGAATTGAATAAGGTCGACGCTTTCCAGGCCCAGATTGACCACGCTGGCGCGCACATATTGCTCAATGTGCTCGGGAGGAAAACAGTCATCAAGGGAAAACTCCGGCCGGGCCGGCCACGCGAAGTTCTTGGGTGGAATCTTGGTCGCCAGATAGAGTTTCCTCCCCGGGTTCCGGCGCACCAACTCCCCGAGCAGTTGTTCGCTATGCCCGCTGCCGTAATGCCAGGCGGTGTCAAAGAAATTGCATCCCAAGTCGACAGCCCGCTGCAAGGATTGCCGGGATTCAGCGTCGCTGGAGCCCGTCCAGCTCGCCAGTCCCCACATCCCATATCCCAGCTCGCTCACCATCCAGCCCGTGCGTCCAAATCTGCGGTAGTTCATAGCGGATTGACTTCTCCGGCCCTTTTCCGGGAACCGGCGGCCCCGGGCGCCGCGGCAACCCAAACTCGTGCCTCCGCGGCAACCCGTGACTCTACCAGAAGTGCGCCCGACATTTAAGCGCCAAGTGAATGATTCCTGTTCACACCCCCGCCCAATGCTCTTCGTGTTGCGCCCGGATGATAATGTCCCCTTCTGTCCCGGATAGAAATGTCCCCTAAACTGAAGGCTTCCAGAGGGGGAGGCCGAATTGAAGAGGACAGGA
>Ga0326728_10015964_pt1 | contig 15460 bp, 11 predicted proteins | sample MB3enrmetagenome_FD_207602 | JGI IMG/M metagenome (GOLD analysis project Ga0326728, IMG submission 207602) | Lab enriched peat soil microbial communities from McLean, Ithaca, NY, United States - MB31MN | ecosystem: Environmental > Terrestrial > Soil > Wetlands > Peat | place: USA: New York...
TTTTCAAGGGCGTCCCGTAGGTCCGGTACTCCAAGCGAATAAGATGCAACTACCAGATCATACGGCGGGTCAAGATCTCGGTGGATATCCACATCTTCCCACGTTTTCTGGAGGGTCGTAATGTTGTTTATATCCCGATCTTTGATATTGTTATGGAGGCATTCGAGCATCCCTGAGGAAGGCTCAACAGCTGTGACATGCCGGACCATACCGGAGAGAGGGATTGCAAGTGTCCCGGGACCGGCGCCGATATCGAGAATCCGGAAATCCGGGGCGATCTTCATTGCAGAGATCCGTTCCCGGGCGTCTTTCCAGTTGTCTTCCTTGACCATCTGGTCAAATTTTCTGCACCGGGCAGGATCCGACCATCTCGCGGCACAGCTGGCACATTCTTCCTGGGCTCTTTTTTCCCTTTCCCTCTCTTTCCAGACTTCGTTCCAGTCTATGGTGCTGACGTCCTGCATATCCCGTATTATCTGTATTTGTTTAACAATGGTATATGGTTAATTGAATTATCTTGAAAAGTGTTGCATCGATCTAATCATTAAATAACGTGTATGCCTGACGTTAAAAATCCGGAAAGAGCCGAGGACACCATGGGGAAATACAGGTACATGAGTGCGGCGATGAAGTACGTGATTATCAGGTACTTTAACAAGCTAACAGGACGTGCTCTGACAACACTGTCCTGATGTTTGTTGATTGTATAGGAAATCCAGATCGCTTCGGCAATACTATATATCCATACCAGAACCGGAAGAAGGATCGTGAGGTTGGGGAGGATAGACAAGTACGGTGCAAGGGGAGAGAGCAGGTATTCTCCTTTAAAATTATTCAGGAAGATTCCGGCAAGGGCTGAGAGAAATATGGCCGCAAGGATGATCCAGCCCTTTGCGTATCTCTCACCATTGTAGACACGGCCCCCCCCGGGACAGATCGCTGACAGAGTACCAGCGATAAAGATATTTATTAACCGTTTTGAAGGTGGAATCTTTAAAGCCGGCGAATGGGATGTGTCCGTAGCAGCATGAAACTGTCGGGTTTCGCTGGAGACATGCGCATTGAGTTCCCGGACACGGGCATTGCAGGTGTGAGCTTCCTCGAACCGTCCTAACTTGACCAGAAGAAGGCCCATCCGGCCCCACGCATCGATAAAATCGGGATTGAGCTCCGTAGCTTTTTGGTAGCATCTAAGGGCATTAGAATAATCCTGCTCGTAGCCGTAATTGATGGCAGCCGTAAGCCATCCTACTGGGTCGTCAGGATTTGCTGGATCGGGCATACTATATTCTCTCGTTATTATTCTCAACTAAATATTATAATATTGCTCCGTTTTACTTACGTGGGCTCTCTGTTTTATTTGTAAAAATACTATCGGCTCTTCTCTACTTCAGGTTTGCCTCGAATATTGAACCCAGAATCCGGGTATCCCCAGGCTTATCCAACGGTGTTGCCATCCATCACATCTGTTTCAGTGACGTTGATATAATGGTCTGTTCCGGCTATATGGTAGGGTCCGGTAGCTACAACGTCATAGGGATTTCCTGACATTGAATATGGGACAACGAACTCTCCTCCCTGGCTTTGTTGGCTATAATCAAAGACTCGTCCCGTATTGGTCCTAATGGGGACTTCGATGAGTCCATTGCCGGGGATATGTGCCCCTTTTACGTACTCAAATATTTTCACATATTTGATACCCGGTAGGGTGATGGGCATTATGGGAACCAATCCCGGAAGCATTTGTACCGTAGCGTCATTCGGGGATTCATAGACGAGCCGGTAATGTTCCAGTGCGGGAACGTTTGCCACCGTGCTGTTGGGAAGTTCTGAAAACACGTTCGCATACAGGCCCTTCTGAGGAGTTGAGCCCTCTTCAATGATGGGGGTGTTGTTGGGCTGGAACATATTCACAACCTGATCGTTTACAACTACCCGGGCGCTTGTACCGGCAGCAGTTGTATCGTCTTCTGGCACCTGCTGTATCCTGTACTGGATATAATCTGCCTTTGCTGGTACCTGCATTGAACCGTCAAAATTCTGGAGCCGGACTATCATCGTCCGGAAATAGGCGTCGTTAAACGCATATACCTTTGAAACACCGGACGGATCATTTTCGTCAGGCACCACAAACTGGGTTGTGTAAGGGGAGAGATCACGAGAGTTGTCTGCCCACAATGCGAGATCTGCGAAATTACCTATGGCAAGTGTGGAATCCGTAATCACGTATCGTCCCCCAAGCCCCTGAATGATATCATTCGCCTCGGACTCGTTATTACTGAGGAAAAAGGCATAGTCTCCTGAGCCGCCGCTGAGATGATCCTGGAATGGGCTTGTGACCGGAATGCGGTGTGAGAAGAACGTGATCCAATGCCCTGCCTCCCACGTTGCCAGGATGCCATATGCTCCGGAGGGGTAGGAAAAAGCTGAGACATTGGACTGCAGGAAATAGTCAACACCCGGTGATGGCGTGTTAGCTCCGAGCCAGTTCAATGCATCAGGCCAATCGGGTGAAGGGACAATTTGCTCTTTGGGATAGTTCAGGCCGAAATTGATATCCTGGTACGTTGAGACCGCAACAAGTGCAATTGCCATGATAACGACTCCTCCCAGGCACAGCATTTTCAGGAAATCGACGTTATTCTCCGTATTTTGGGATGGTTTCAGAGGCCTTCCACTTTTTTTCAGTTTTTGGGAGCAGGCGTTTTTGTCCGGCGAATGATCCCTGTCTGTATTTTCAGTAAAGAACTGAGGAAAAAACGATGATGCAAGTGCACGAAGAGACAACGAAGTCCCGTCAGCTCTCTTCCAGGCGAAGGGTTCCGTGATACAGATTGCACTCAGAAGAACGATGTTGACCGTTGAAAAATAGACAAATCGCTGAAACTGGATGGTAATCAGGATCATGAACACAGACCATGTGAGAAGAAAGATCCATTCTGCTTTCTTGTTTTTTAGAACATGATACCCTAAAACCAGAAAACCTCCGGCAGCAAGGATCAGGGCTATATTGAAATATATCTCCGCCAATGCGAGACTTAAGGGCTCAGTGTTCAACACGCCACTTACAAAAGTCGAAGAGCCAAAAAGAAGCGTATAGGCCTGGAGACCGATTGATGTAAAGGGTGGATATATCTCCATGAGAATAAATATCCCGGCTGCAAGACCCCCGAGACTCAAGAGGTATTGCCAGGTTTTTCCCCGGAGCAGGATGGAAAGACCCACGAGCACAACGGTTTCTGCAATAAGCGCAAGATTCAGGTAGACAAGCCCAACCGTATAACTGGTAACCGAGACCCCGGATTGTTTGAACCCGAACAACACAAGGAACAGTGCCGATACCGATAACATAACGAGATTTAGAATGAGGATGGGGTAAGGAGTTCGGCCAGAGTGATGATCAATAACACTCTGGATGACGGTGAAGATTGCGATAACAATCAATGCAAGTACGGTAGTTGTCGATGTGATAAGTGCGAGAAAATAGAGAACACCGGCCAAGGAAGCAAGAGCAAGGGGAACGAGCAGGTTTTTTATATTTTTCAGATCGGTTAAGTTACATTTCACAGAGACAAGATAGTAAAGATACACCAGCAAAAAGAGCGAGCTGAAAAGTGTTTCTCCAATATGATGCATTATCAGGCCAGCAATGGTGAGAATAAAAAGGGCAAACGATGCCACGGTGATAAGTCCGGCAGCCACAAATCCTGTATTCCTGTTCCATACGGTCTTCCCGAGGAAGTACATCACCGGGACCATGAGCGCAGCCATTAATGGTGCGACCCAGCTCGAGACATAGACAATTGCACTATGAGTTGTTGCCCCGGCACCAATGCAGAGCACTGCAGCGATGAACGGGAAGAGCGGCCCCCAGTCTATGACCTTACCGGTTGGGAATGCGGTCATCGGGTCAAACCAGTTGTACTGGGGGAAATGGTGCACCATGACTTCGATTTGCCTGAGGGTAAACCAGGAATCTGTATCACGGAGAGATATGAGTCCACCGTCGTTTGCGAATAATAGGGGGATCATCCTGATGAGAAGCGCCACTGCCATAAAAAACAGAAGAATAAGGATGGTCCGGGTTTTGCCGTCACTTTTCAGATTAAATGAACGCATACATAAGTCCCGGATTAGTTTATGAGTGTAGTATGGCGCACTTAACGTGCGTTTCGTTGACTTGATTTGAGTCCGCCTGAGAAATATTCTCTTTTTTTGGTGAAATTGGTTTCGTTGGGAGAAAGTGCTGCCGGAATCATCGATACAAGTGCCCTCTGAACTCGACGGTTGTTGCAGGGCTTGTGAATGAAACAATGGAGATCGGGCAATATCAGCTGTATCTTCGATGAAGGGAGATGAAGTTCGCATGAAATAGGTAAAACTCCTGAAATACAGGCAGTCCGAGATTCACGGGTGATCACGCGTCAGGACTTTTAATCACCCGTTATGAAATGAAAAAAATTGATGTGAGAACGAGATCCCGGCAAGAACAAGCCGTTTTCCCGTTACATCAGTTCAGTAAATTTTTTTATTTACGGTGCGATAGTGACCGTCGTCTTTCCAATCACTCCTCCGGATATTTTGTCACTTAGGGTGAGCGTGAAGGTCTTCCCAACATTACTGGGATTCACAAAAGACAGGTACCAGTACGGAATCTGACCCCCATTAACTGTATCGTAGCTCCAGACGCCATTTTTAGGAGCACCGGTGGTTGGGCAACCCACTGTTCCGCAGGTAGTTGAAGCATCACTGGATGACCAGTCGCTGGGTCCGACTGCAGGTTGTAAAATGTTCGGGCTGATCATCGATGTGTTGATGTAAAGCGTGCTTCCCGGTGTTAACGCAGTAACATTGGACGATCCGTCAGCGTACGCAAGTTGATTTCCGTTCGCATCGGTGATGATTTCCGGATTGATCACTTGGGTTGTTATGGCCGAAAGTCCCTGCCCGAATGTAGGATCATTTGATATTGTAAAGAGTGTGCTAGCCGTCGGTATCGCATCGCCCCCGGCATTGGTTATCGTCATTCCTTGAGCGTCACTGAATGTTGCCTGTATTGTTGCCGAAGGAGCTTTCGAGTGAGTCTGGACGAGTCCACCGGCAAAAGCAGATACCACTGCTGCGATAATGATGGTCACAACGAGCATCAGCATCACACCAACTACCGGTGAAACTGCATTTTCTCTCAATATAGACATAGTTTAGCCCTCCGTCACCGGTACCGATTCAGACAGAATTGTCTGTCCTGTCGGGAGATAAACGAACTTCACGTTAACTGTATCACCATCTCTCAGGTTCTCCCATCCCGTTCCGAGAACTGCCATTGCTGGATCATTCCCAAAAGTTTCGCTCGACCAGGTATACTGGAACGGTGTGGTCACACCATATCCATTGGCACCAGATACTGCTACCCCTGGGGCGGCGACTCCCCCAACCGGGTTAAAACTATTAGCCCCGTTAGGTGTGGCATAGAGACAGGTCCCGGCCATCAGGCTGTAGTTACCAAAGAACGCATGCATGTTCGGCGCTGTCGGATTTGCATCAGTATATCCAACGGTCATAGAATCAGACTCGTTGAGCCCGGGTCCAAAGCCAAACGGTGCCACGCTTGGAACTCCTTTTGAGGAGGCCCAATTATGGTTTGCATACCATTGAATGTTCCCAACGTATGGAAGTGTGGTGTTTCCACCGGTAAACGTCGTACCGTCTGCTATATTGGCTAATGAAGTACCTGCATAATCAGTGGAAGGATTGGGATCCTTCATCGTGGTCGTCCATGAAGTTACGATCTTCAGGTTCTTTGTTGCGATAGGTACGCTTGAGCCGGTCACTACGGCATTAAATCCACTACCTATCCAACTCCCTGTATTCGTAATTTTTATATTCATGTTAAGAGTCGGTGCTGGTTTGGCGTTAGTACTGACAAGTCCTCCCGCAAATGCGGAAACCACGGCTGCGATGATGATGGTCACGACTAGCATCAGCATGACTCCCACAATCGGTGAGACTGCATCTTCGCCCTTTTTTTGTGTCATTCGTTTTAGATAATGCATGTTTTCCCTCATTGAAATGTCTAAATGCAGTGGTGGATCAATTTCGTGGGATCAAACCACCATGCCAACACATTCATTATAAAGTAATATATTTAACAATTTCTATTTGTTAATTGTTTGTAGTTAATTCAAATAAATTAACTTTGCTCTCTTTTCACCCGGGATATTTTTTTATAGTAATAATATTATTGGGATTTCAATCACGTCTAAAAAAAAAGAATATGGAGGGAGGAATTTATGAGGCATATATACTAATTATATATATGCCTCGACATTTTTCGGAACCATACTGTCTATTTTGTATGAAATAAAATAGAGGATATTGTTATTTCGCCCTTATTTGCAGGAACTATCTCTATTATGACGCGTTAGGTTGAGCAACTATTGTAGCGGTTTCCGCCGTTACCGAGGCTTCAGGCTGAGAGTACTGTTTTGCGTTCTTTTTCTTGGTGAGCCAGACCAGTTTTCCCTCAACAAACCCGAATGATTCCATGAATATGACGTGGACTGTTTTTGGAATTCCCGAAACAGCTGCCGCATTCGGGACGATAAGGAACTGTCCTTTAAGTGCCTTACCTTTCATGGATGCGACCAGTGCCTCAAGCGCGAGTGTCGACGGATCTTCATCATAGGAAACGGCAAGTGCCATGTTTTCTGTCCTGCCCCTGACATCACGGGAAAGAATAAAGGTCATATCTCCCCCGTATGGAGATGGCACTTGCCGGCATGACCAGCCCTCCCATCCTTTGAAATGTGCACGAATCTCCTTTTGAGCAAAGGTCTGCATGATATCCTTTGAGGAACCCATATTTGATCATAGTGAATAGTTCACACTACCATATATCTTTTATGAATATTGCTTTATTTTCAAGAAATATTAACTATAAAATGTTAACTGGTGGAGTAATGGATTATTGGGCTGTTAATTTTCATATTGCCAACCTCCCTGAATGCTCCCTAAACCCTATTTTTAGATTGTAAATTTATAACTTTGAACATTTAGCGAAATTAAAGAAAAATGGTTAAATAAAACCGCATGCGATTGATCACTACGATTCCAATAATAACTGATATATGAGGTCATTCGATGAACTATTCCGTACGTCACAACGACTATTCAATCAGTATTTTTATTGTCCTTTGCGGCATTGGCATCCTGCTATTTTGTTTCATAGCAGGTTGCGTGGATGATTCTTCATCCTCAACGAACGTAGGAAACCTGACAAACGTCCCTGCAAACGATGTCATTATCCCTGTGGCTTCCCCCTCATCGATGACGTATACCAGTAATATGCAGAAAGGGGGCATTCCGTCATCCTCCCTTATCTATGAAGGTCTTGTTATCAAAGACATTGACGGAAAATTTGATCCTGCACTTGCACAGAGCTGGAACGTTTCTGATGACGCAAAGACCTGGACATTCCATCTTGTCCAAAATGCAACATGGAATGATGGTGCCCCCTTTACCTGCGCCGATGTCAAGTTTACCAATGATTACATGAAATCTAATAATCTTACCATGGGTTACGTTCTTTCAGATGTCCAGTCCATAGATTGCCCTGACAATAACACAGCTGTTTTTAATCTTGTTACGCCATATTCCGCCTTCCTTGACCAGATATCGAGGACGCCGGGAATTACTATATCACCCGAGCACATTTGGCAGAATATCAATGATCCTCAGCACTACCAGGACAGCCAGATGATCGGTACCGGCCCGTTTATCTTTACCCGGGCTGTTCCGGGCTATTACCAGTATACAACCAATGAAAACTATCATGGCAGGGTTCCGGCCATTCCCGGTGTGATTCTTAAAATGATCACCAATCCCGACAGCCAGGTACTGGCGTTGGAAAATGGTGAGATTGATGTGGTCTCCGGGATTACCCCGGCAGTGGCGCAAAGCCTCTCCGGCGATTCAAATATTTCAGTCTACTCGATTAACGATACAGGTGCCTGTGAAGTTGCCTTCAACATGGCTCAATACCCCGCTAATATCTCTGCATTCAGGCATGCAATGAGCCATGCGGTTGACAGAGACACGATCAGCTCTATATTCGGCACCGGCAGGCCCACCGAGACCACGTTCCTGTTGCCGGCTCTTGCCGGGAATGCTGTCAACCCTGCCGACGTTGGCATGTACAATTATAACCTTACTGATGCACAGGAACTTCTTGCAGCTGCAGGTTTTGTCAAGAATTCCGACGGGATCTTGATAGGTCCTGATGGAAACCCGGTAACAATCACCATTCCTCTCGGCAGTAAAGGCGACGCTGTGAACGACAAGATCATCGCTGTGCTCAAGAATGACTGGGCTCAGCTGGGTATCAGCGTGAGCACCGTGTATTATGAGGATTCATCCCAATACCGAAAAGCTGCTAACTCCAACCCGGTGTTTATTGATTCTTTCCCAGTCCTCCTCCACGATGATGCGGATTCTCTTGGTAATTTCGCAGTCACGCCATTACAGGAAACAAACTACTATAACTACAACGACCCGGAATACAACCTCCTCGTAGCTCAGGTCAAAAACACTACAAACCAGGCCGCGATACAGGAAATGGCTTACAAGATGCAGGATCTCCTCGCTAAAGACGTGCCAACAGTACCGGTTGCCAGTACCGACACTCTTGTGGCGTACCGGACAGACCGGTTCACTGGCTGGGACATCGGGCCGGGGTACCATAGCATCATGGATCCAAGAGTATTGGAGAACTTAACACCGGTTCAGTCATCATAAGCGATTGTTTCCATGAGAAAAAAGACTCCAAAAAAGGAACCACTTTTTTCCTGGAATCCAGTATTGGTTCACGACGTCCCTTGGAATGACCGGTTCCTGTATGAATCTGGTTTTCTGTCCGTAAGCGAAAAACACAAAGGAACATTACGATGACTGTTTTCAATTGTTCACAGGAATACGGGGAAAATAACGTATGATAAGCGGAAAATATCTTCTGCGCCGCCTCGGTTACAGTGGTGCTTCGTTTTTCGTCTGCATCACGATTACGTTTTTTCTTCTCCATCTCATGCCTGGGGACTATATCACCAATTATCTCCTCTCGCTTTCAAACACCATCCCCCAGGCAACTGTGGATCAGTTCCGACACCAGTTCGGTCTTGATCTTCCCATCACGGACCAGTATATCCTCTATATTGTAAACATTCTCCACGGACAATGGGGGTACTCCTATGCTTACGGACAACCGGTTTTCTCAATGATTACCGAAAAACTCTCTTGGTCGCTCATTATCGTAGTGCCAGCAACAGTCCTGGGGATCCTGATCGGTATAATTATCGGTGCATGGTCCGGGTGGAAATCCGGGGGAAAAAAGGATCTTGCCCTTTTCAATATTATGATCGTGATCCGGGCGATCCCGGAGTTCTGGTGGGCGATCATGGCGGGTTTGGTCTTTTCTTTTTATCTCAGGTGGTTTCCCCTTGGAGGATTCAGCAGTATCAGTGTTCTTTCATCCGGTCTTTCTATCCCGGACCTGCTGTACCACGCTATTCTCCCTATTGCCCTTATGACGTTTTTTATTGCAACCGGGAACTACTACGTTATGCGGAACTCGATGATTGCCGTCATCGGAGAAGATTACATCACAACCGCACGTGCAAAAGGGCTTGATGAACGAAGTATTCTCTGGCGTCATGCTCTTAAAAACGCCCTTCTTCCAATGGTTACTATCACGACGTTCCAATGCGCCGCGATCATCATGGGAAACGTGTTTATTGAGACTGTTTTTTCCTGGCCGGGAATCGGGTTCCTGACAACGGAAGCTCTGAATAATCGGGACCTTCCCCTGCTTGAGGGAATATTCCTTCTGGATTCACTGATGACCATATGTGCAATGCTTCTTGCTGACATATTCTCATCGATAATCGATCCGCGGATCAGGATGGGAAACGATGAGTAGGAGAGCAATACTCTGGGTAGGGATCGTAGTCCTGTTCATATACATCGTCATAGCCATCGCAGCCCCGCTGATCGCTCCACAGGGACCCAACGCAATAACCGGTAAACCCCTCCAGCCTCCGGATAATAACCACCCGTTCGGGACAAATCAGGTTGGTCAGGATATCTTTTCCCAGCTCGTCTTTGGAACCCGTATCACTCTTCTTTATGGTTTTTTTGCTGCTTTTCTTGCGGTCGTGATCAGCACGAGCGTCGGGATTGTAATCGGGTACTATGGGGGTATCATTGACGAGATCGTATGCCGGGTCATCGATGTTGTAATGCCTATACCGATGTTTGTCCTGCTTATCGTCCTTACGACATTTTTTTCCCCGGGTGTTGTCCAGGTAAGCCTGCTCATGGGTCTTCTGAGCAGCATTCAGGGTATCCGGGTCATGCGATCTCAGGTACTCGCGGTTGCCCGAACAAATTTCGTAGAAGGTGCGCGGGCGATTGGCGCCTCGGATTTCCGGATCATGTCCCGGCATATCCTGCCAAATGTAAGTTCGTTGGTCATGGTCAAATTTGTGAGTTCGTCCCAGCAGCTTCTCCTTATGGGTGTCGGCCTGAGTTTTATTGGTATGTGGGACACAACGACCGTGGACTGGGGGACAATGATCCAGAACGCGTATTCTCAGGGCGGGATGGCACTGGGTCTCTGGTGGTGGATACTGCCCCCTGGGATCGCGGTGATCGGGATCTCCGTTGCCCTCGGGATGATTGGGTATAGTTTTGAAGAGAAGTTTAACCCCAGAGTAGCGGTGAACCGGTTATGAGTCTACCCGGTCCGGAGGAGATTGCAAACAGGAACATCCGGAGGTATAGGGAATGGTACTGATCCACATCGCCGACCTGAAAGTTGTTTTCTCTACCCGTTCCGAGAAAATAAGAGCTGTGGACACTGTTGATCTCACCATCAATGAAGGTGAAACATTGGGCCTTATTGGTGAGTCCGGGTGCGGAAAGACGGTTATGGGTATGGCCATGATGGGTCTTCTTCCGGTAAACGCGGGTATCAGCGGTATTATCCAGTACAGCGGGCAGGATCTTGTAACCGCTCCTGAACCGGTAATGCAGCAGATCCGGGGAAGAGATCTTGCCATGATCTCGCAAAACTCTGCAAATACACTCAACCCGGTGATGAAAATTGGCGACCAGATTGCAGAGCCGCTTTTGGTACACCGTCTGTATTCTGCGGACGAGGCGAAAAATGAGGTAATCCGGCTCCTTGGCGCCCTTGGGTTTGAGGACCCCGTACAGGCCTCAGGCCGCTATCCCCACGAATTCTCCGGGGGGATGCGGGAACGTGTGCTCATCGCGCTCGCTCTTATCTGCAATCCCCGGGTTATTATTGCGGACGAGCCAACATCAGGTCTGGATGCGCAGGTTAAGATCCAAATTCTCCATCTGATCAAAGAAAAGGTTACCGGAAACCGGACTTTGTTTCTTATCACCCATGATCTGGGAACGGCGTCCTTTCTCTGTACCCGGCTCGCCGTTATGTATGCCGGGGAGATCGTAGAAACCGGGCCGACAAAAGATGTGCTTTCCCAGCCTTTTCATCCTTATACCCAAGGGCTCCTTGCGTCTCTTCCCTCTGCCGGCCTTCACACGATTCCTGGAGTAAGTCCTTCGCCTTCATCTCTTCCAGTAGGGTGCAGGTTTTCTGAACGGTGCACGGCAGCGCTGAAGCGGTGCAGGAACGAACATCCCCCCATGAAAGAGATAGGCGGTACGCGTCAGGTACGGTGTTTCCTGTATGCTTGAACTCGAAGAAATAACTAAAGTTTATACACGAGGCTTTCTTCGCCGCCAGAAAACTGTTGCTGTCAATAATGTTTCACTCTCGATCAAAAGAGGGAAAACTCTGGGGCTTGTCGGGGAGAGCGGGAGCGGAAAGTCCACTCTTGGACGGATTGCGCTCCGGCTTATTGAACCTACGAGCGGGACGGTCAGGTTCGATGGCATTTATCTGACGGGGCTATCGAGATCTGAACTCCGGAAACTCAGGCCAAGGATGCAGATATTGTTTCAGGACCCGGATACATCGCTTGACCCCCGTATGACCATTCGGGAGTGCGTGGCAGAACCCCTGATCATAAGCAACCGCGCCGGACCGGATGAAATGGAAGAACGTATCCTAGACCTTCTCGGGCGGGTCGGGCTCCACCCTGATCTGATCGACCGGTACCCGTTCGAAATATCCGGGGGCCAGAAGCAGAGGGTAGCCCTTGCCAGAGTCCTTTCCCTTGATCCCGAATTTATCGTTGCCGACGAACCCACTGCCGCACTTGATCTCTCGGTTCAGGCGCAGGTACTTTCCCTGATAAAGTCCATCCAGAAAAAGTCCAATCTTACGATCCTGTTCATCTCCCACGATCTTCAGGTTGTCGAACAGATGAGTGATACCATTGCAGTAATGCATCACGGATCAATTGTCGAACAGGGGTCACCGCATGACATTCTCCATACGCCGATGGAATCTTATACTCGGACTCTGGTATCAGCGGCATATGAGAGCGATGCGTGGCTAGGGAAAATAACCGATCCGCGGGCTCTGTTACCTTGATGGGGGATGAACACTTTTCTTCTTCAGCGAAAAACGGCCATTCTTCAACAATATAACCGTATCTTTCATTCAATCACCTTAAACGAAGACGGGAGAGTCCCTTTCTTTGCATACGAGTAGAGTCCAAAGACGTAGAGTTGCACAAGCGGCCCTAAAATTGCCTCGGTGAGGCCGACTATAGCAGCCCCGACGAGGCTCGTTTCCCAGGTCCCGGCCGGCAGGTGTAAACCTAACAGGAGTATATACACCATCAGGAAGGCTGATACTGCCAAATAAAATAACAGGTGATACAGGAGTACTCCGGCAGATACTTCGATCCAAATCTGTTTGAACCAGAAGAGGGATCTTTTCATTGAGGCTAGGAGGCCTTCTATTTCGAACGCACAGATCGGGATGACAAAATAGGTTAAAATCATGAAGAAGATCTGGATCCCAAGAAGCCATTCGAAATTAAATTTCGTAAATACTGATCCGGGGAAGAATGGCTCGGCAATCCGGGGAAGGAAAAAAACCATGGCAGAAATAAGGATAAATCCATACATGTACCGTACCCGTTGCGCTGCAAAAGTCAGACTTTCCCGGAGACCGGCTCGCCCGCCCAAGGTAATCTCCCTTGCCGTGTACAGAACACCGATGGAGAGGAGTACATCCACATAGGAAGCGATTACAGCGATGAAGAAACAGAGAAAAAGCCAGAGAACGGTCCCCGGTAACGTCAGGAGCAATGCCTTTCCAATAATCCCGGGTGAATCCGGAAATACCAGAAATACGTTATTAAGGAAATAAATAACAAGCTGCGAGATTCCGATCAGGAGTGAGTACCATAAAAGGTTACTGTTTTTCCTGAAAATGCGGATACTTCCTTCGAACAACCGGGAAACCCGGTCCCTTCTTCTTTCTTGTAACAAACCAGTTTGTTCAGCAGCCGGCGCCACGCTGGTTGGAGCAGATCCTGCACCCTGTTCGTAAACAAGCGTGAAATACCGGGTCACAAAAACGATGATGAACGGGATAAGCATAACAGCCACGACCCATTTAAGGTACGGAACAAAGAGTGCCCCATACAGGACAGCGGCAATAAGAAAGAGAACCACAAAGGCACCGAGGAACCCTAATATGGAGAGCAGGAATTGCAGCCATCCCATATTCCGGATCGTTGCGAGGATATGCGAAAACCGGACCCCTTCCCGTATGCTCCCCGTCCTGGCAAACCGGATTACACCAAGGATCCCAAAGAGCATAAGAATTCCAAGAAACGCAAGATCGGCATAGATGACCGGCTTCATATGCTCGACGATAAATTCACACAAGAGGAAAACGAAAATGGATGGTGCAACAGGAGTCAAAATGGCTACATAAATAATGACTATCTCGGCCAATCCTAGGATGATAATGGGAATGAACCAGATGAGCGAGACGATGGTGATCTCGATACCATCCATAAGAAGATCGGCCAATCCAGTAAATCCGGGGGCCGGTTGTGTACCCCGGAAGATCCGGACCATATATCCCGCGATGAAGAATGCGAAAATGAAAGATATGCCAAACAGGGCCGCGAGTAGGCTCCACTGGAACGCGTCCAGGTATACTATGGTGCCGGCAACAAAGGTTTTTGAGGTGAAAATAAGGGTGACAAGGGCCGCAGGGATGAGCAAAAGTATGAAAACAGCATACCTACCCCATTTTCCCGCGAATGCGTCCCAGGTATAGGTTAACGACGCTAAAAGAAGTGGCCGAATCTTAATCGCGAAGGGCACGTCCCTGTGAGCGTTTCGTGCAAAATATACCATACACCCTGCAAGAATGAAAACCGGCAGCAACGCTATAACGATATCTACCATGAAACTGACCCTGCCGAAAACCACCATGAAGAAAACTGGAGAAGCAATGAACAAAAAAAACCCTAACGAATACCGGTTGCCAGAGAAGAGGAAATCGGCCAATGCGAATGAGAGCGTGAGAAGGATAACGGATCCTCCTATGGCAGAAAATATCTCCTCCCCGTTAGAAAAAATGATACCAATTACTCCGAATAACATTCCCACGAAAAAGAAAAGTAGTATCCAGGGAAGATAGGATTTACTCTGCTGATCTTTTTGATTGTTTTTGTCCACCGTGCGCCCTCTTCACAAGTAATGGGTTACTTTCGCCTTGTATTATTAATTAAATAACATTTACTTATAATAAAACTAACTTTTTTAAATTAACTGGACATATATAGCATTGCAAGAAAAGGGAGATACCGTCAACGCCCTGAACTTTCGGGGTACCTTTTGGCGTGTTTGCAATATCGGAAGGAATCAATAGATATCGAGGTCATGAAATGGGAACCATAATCAGGAACCTCGTTAACCTGTCTACCTGTATTGGAACGATGTCTCCATTGGATCGGCATCCGGATATGCCTTAATATGAAAGGGCAGTCTTGTAACCAAAAGTCATTCACTTGGAAATAATGTAAATGCATAATTATTTCGACGATTAAAGGATAAGAATGGTCGACTGAGGTAACTTCTATGGCACATCACGATAAAATTTATCATCAATTCTCTTGGAAAAACGGCGTGCTGGTCGAGAAACAAAAAATACAACAGGATGCCTGCGCAGTCTCCCCGGTAGTCGGCGTGATGCTCATGCTAGTCGTTACCATCATCATTGCTGCTGTTGTATCGGCATTTTCCGGGGGATTTTTTGCGGCGTCCCGGCCTGCGCCAAGTGCAATTTTCGATGTGCATATTCAGGCTTTGGAACACGTAGGTGCAAACCAATCATCAGGATTCAATGTGCCGGATATGTCTATTAGTGAGATCAGCGGGGATGCAATTCCTACCAAAGACCTCAGGATCACAACAACCTATACGAATAAAAGCGGCACAACTTTTG
>Ga0326728_10015965_pt1 | contig 15460 bp, 14 predicted proteins | sample MB3enrmetagenome_FD_207602 | JGI IMG/M metagenome (GOLD analysis project Ga0326728, IMG submission 207602) | Lab enriched peat soil microbial communities from McLean, Ithaca, NY, United States - MB31MN | ecosystem: Environmental > Terrestrial > Soil > Wetlands > Peat | place: USA: New York...
TGCGTGCCGTAAGTGTCCGAGGCCTGCGCCCCGATGCTGTAAGTAGTGCCCCAGGGCAGCATCCCCCCCAACGACCCGTTGAAGGTGTTGATGTCCATCTCGGTGCCTGAGTAAGTCCGGCCCTGCGCGTCGATCCCGCCCGGCGAACGGCTGTAATCATGCCCGCCGGAGAGCGAAAGCTGCGGGTCGTAAGCGCCGTAGGCCGCCCGCAGCGTCATCCGGGAGACCTGCGGATTGAACCGCTTGATCTTCACGTCCAGGTTGTGCTCGAGGGCCGTCTGGACGCAGTCCTCCAAAGCCAGCTTGCGCACCTCGAGCGCGTGGGTCTGCCCGGACACCCCCAGGGCCGTTCCGGCAAGGACCAACAGGATTCCAAAGACTCTCATCGGGGCTGAAGATTGAGGATTTTGCTTGGTTCCGTCAAATACACATACACATTGACACGTCGCGGCCAAAAAGGTTTCAAGGTCATTTGAACCTCCAGGTCCATTCCGGGGCGGCGTATTTCTCGAGGGCGAGCTTGCGGATGCGCTCGAGGGGAATGTCGCTTGGGGACGCGCCGGCCTGCCAACCGCTGCGCAAGGCGAGCGCAACCTCCCCAACGGGGACGGAGAGGTTCACCAGGAACTCGGAGTGGGAACGGTTGGCGCGGTAGTCCGGCTCCTTGGAGGGCATGAGGAGGGCGCCCTCGACCAAGGCAAGGTCCAAGTCGAGGAGAAAGGCGCCGTGAAAGAGGAGGGCGCGCCGTTTGCGCCGTTGCGAGTTGCCCGAGAACTTGACCTCGCCCAAGGCCAGGTCGGTCTGGCCTCGGATGCGGACCGGGGCATGGAGGAGCCCCTCGAGAACCACTCGATGGCGTTCAAGGACAAACTGGTTGGTGGAGGTGATGCTGCGGAACGGTCCGGACTCGTCGATGCGCAATATCAGCGCGTAACTGAGACAGCCGCGCCCCTGGAGCACGGTCCCCCCGCCGCTGCACCGGCGCAGGATGGGCAAGCCGTTTTGCCGGCAAAAGGGGACGTTCACCTCGCAGGCGACTTTGTTGGCGTAACCGACCACCACGAAGTGCCGAGGGGATTCCCAGAGGCGCAGCAATTCATCGCCCTGCCCCTCGTCGCACAGTTCCAGCAGGGCCTCGTCGCACGCCAGGTTCTCCTCCGGCGTGGCCAGGGTAAGGTCCAGATAGTTCATAAGGCCCATTGACAGTCGGAGAATTGCGGTTTAAGTCAAAAGATATTTTGCAGAACCATTCGAGAGCCATGAAGGAACCAGGAAACTCGCCGATCAAACCGGGCCAGCCGTCGGCGGGCGATGCACGGACGGAGGGGAAATGGCTGGAATCCCTCGAGGACGTGGTGGAGCACGCCTTGCGCAACCAGGGACCGGAAACCGCGGCCCGGTTCCTGGGCAATTTGACCGGGCGGCTTCGCGCCGGGGGCGCCGAGGCCCCGCGCGTGGTCAGCACGCCTTATGTGAACACCATCCCCGTCGAGAAGCAGGCCCCGTTTCCCGGCAACTGGGAGATGGAGCGGCGCATCAAGAGCTTCGCGCGCTGGAATGCGATGGCGATGGTGGTCAACGCCAACCGGGCGCACAGCGGGTTGGGCGGGCACATCTCGACTTATGCCTCTTGCGCGACGCTCTACGAAGTGGCCTTCAATCATTTCCTGCGCGCGCGCACTGAGACCTTCGCGGGCGATATGGCTTTCTTTCAGGGCCACGCCACGCCGGGCATCTATGCGCGGGCCTTTCTGGAGCGGCGGATTGACGAGCGCCACCTCCATAACTTTCGCCAGGAACTGGCCGAGGGCGGCGGCCTTTCCTCCTATCCCCACCCTTACCTGATGCCGGACTTCTGGCAGTTCCCCACAGTCTCGATGGGACTCGGACCGCTGCTGTCGATCTACCAGGCGCGCTTGAACCGTTACCTGCGGGCGCGGGGCCTCATGGAGGGGTCGGAGCCGAAGGTGTGGGCCTTTGTGGGCGACGGCGAAACCGACGAGCCGGAGACGCTCGGGTCGCTGACGCTGGCGGCGCGGGAGAACCTGGACAACTTGATCTGGGTGGTGAACTGCAACTTGCAGCGGCTGGACGGTCCGGTGCGGGGCAACGGCAAGATCATCCAGGAACTCGAGGCCACTTTCCAGGGGGCCGGCTGGAACGTGATCAAAGTGATTTGGGGCTCGGACTGGGACGCGCTGCTGGCCGCCGACTCCGGCGGGCGGTTGATCCAGCGGATGGAAGAGGCGGTGGACGGAGATTATCAAAAGTACTCGGTCGAGCCGGGGAGCTACACGCGAAGGCACTTCTTCGGCAGGAGCCCCGAACTGCTCGAGCTGGTCAACCACCTGACCGACGAGCAGATTCACAAGCTGTTGCGCGGCGGCCACGACTCGCGCAAGGTCTATGCCGCCTACCAGGCCGCCGTGGAGCACTCGGGCCGGCCCACCGTCATCCTGGCAAAGACCGTCAAGGGCTACGGCCTGGGCGAGGCGGGAGAGGGCCGGAACATCACGCACCAGCAGAAGAAGCTCAATGAAAAGGAGCTGCGCGACTTTCGCGCCCGTTTCGGCGTGCCCATTAGCGACGAAGAGATTGCTGAAACGCCCTTTTTCCGTCCGGCCCCCGACAGTGTCGAGACGCAGTATTTGCTGGGCCTGCGCCGGAAGCTGGGCGGGTTTTTACCCCGGCGCGTGGTCGAGGCCAAGCCGCTGGAGGCGCCGAAGTTGGCCGCCTTTGGGGAGTTGCTCAAGGCCTCGGGGCGTTCGGAGATGTCCACCACGATGGGCTTGGTGCGCCTGGCGGGAATGCTGATTCGCGATCCGAAGATCGGGCGGTTCATTGTGCCGATTATACCCGATGAGGCCCGGACGTTCGGGCTGGACGCCCTGTTTCGCGAGGTGGGCATTTATTCGCCCAAGGGACAGCTTTACGAGCCGGTGGATATGAAGTCGCTGCTCTACTATAACGAGACCAAAGACGGCCAGATCCTGGAGGAGGGGATTACGGAGGCCGGCGCGATGGCCTCGTTCATCGCCGCGGGCACCGCCTACGCCACCCATGGCCGCTGCCTCGTGCCGTTTTACATCTACTACTCGATGTTCGGCTTCCAACGCATCGGCGACCTCATGTGGCTGGCGGGGGATATCCGGGCCAAGGGGTTCCTGCTGGGCGCGACGGCAGGACGCACCACCCTCAATGGCGAGGGGCTTCAGCACCAGGACGGACACAGTTTGATCCTCTCGAGCGCGATTCCAACCCTGCTTACCTACGACCCGGCGTTCACGTACGAAGTGGCCGTGATTATTGCCGAGGGCCTGCGGCGTATGTTCGTCGAGGGGGAGGACATTTTTTATTACCTCACGCTCTACAACGAGAACTACGCCATGCCCGCAATGCCGGCCGGGGTGGAAGAAGGAATCCTCAAGGGACTTTACAAGTTCAAGCCCGGCCCCGAGAACCTGCCCTTGCGGGCCCACCTGTTGGGCAGCGGACCCATCCTGCGCTCCGCCCTGCGGGCCCAGCAAATCCTGGCCGAGCACTACGGCGTCTCGGCCGATGTCTGGAGCGCCACCAGCTACAAGCTCTTGCGCAACGACGCCCTGCGCGTCCGCCGCTGGAACATGCTGCATCCGACGCAGCCTCCCCGGAAATCGCATGTCGAGCAGGCCCTCGACGCCGAGCAGGGCGTTTTCGTGGCGGTGTCCGACAGCATGAAGATCGTTCCGGACCAGATAGCGCCCTGGGTGCCGGGCGGCTTGACCACGCTGGGGACTGACGGCTTTGGCCGCAGCGACACCCGCGAGCGGTTGCGCCGGTTCTTCGAGGTGGACGCCGAGTCAACGGTCATCGCCACCCTTTATGCCCTGGCCGAGAAAGGGCAGGTCGAGCGCAGCGCAGTCCAGAGCGCGATTCGAGATTTGGATGTGGACCCCGAGAAGGCGTTTCCCCAAACTGTGTGAGAGCAAGTATGGACCTGAAGCTTCCTAATTTGGGCGAAGGCGCGGACTCGGGCACGGTGGTCAACCTGTTCGTCAAAGAAGGCGACCGGGTGTCCAAGGGCCAACCCGTTCTTGAACTGGAGAACGAAAAGGCCGTTGCCACGATCCCATCGAGCGCGGCCGGCGCCGTGACCCGGGTTTACGTCAAGCCGGGAGACAAGCTCAGCGTCGGGCAGCCTATCCTCTCATTGGAAGATGCCGGGAGCACTGCCAGTCCGCCGGCCTTGGAGCGGGGACTCGACAAAGCCATCCAGACGCCTTCCCCCGGACAGCAGCCCCGCCTGGCAACCCAGGAGGCCCAGGCGCAGGGAGCCGAGGAGGGCACTGCCGCGCCGCCGGCTGCGGCCCCCTCGATTCGGAAACTGGCGCGGGACCTGGGCCTGGACCTTACGCGGGTGCGGGGCAGCGCCCGAGGGGGGCGCATCGTCTTGGAGGACGTGCGCGCCCACATTCAGCGATTGCAGCGGCTGGCTGCCGCGCCCAAGGGTCCTGGGCCCGCTGCGACGCCGGGGCCGAAGCCGCCGGCAGCCGGGCCCATCGATTTTTCCAAGTGGGGTCCGGTGTCCAGGAAGCCGCTCTCTGCCTTGCGCCAGGTTATCGCCCGGCGGATGTCGGAGAACTGGCGGCTGGTCCCGCGAGTGACCCAGTTTGACGAGGCGGACATCACCGAGCTGATGGAATTGCGGAAGCGATACGCCCCTGCCTGCGAGCAACAGGGGGCGCGCTTGACCCTGACCTCGTTTGCCCTCCGGGTGGTGGCAGACACGCTCAAGAAGCACCCGATCTTCAACTCGAGCCTCGATGAAGCCGCCCAGGAGATTGTCTTCAAGGACTACTATCACATCGGCGTCGCCGTGGATACGGAGGCCGGCCTGATTGTTCCGGTCATTCGGGACGTCGACAGGAAGGGTCTGATCGAACTGTCCAAGGAGTTGGAGGACCTTGCCCGGAAGGCGCGCGAGCGCAAGCTCTCCGCCGAGGAGCTCAAAGGGGGCACCTTTACGATTTCCAACCAGGGCGGCGTCGGCGGCGCCCATTTCACTCCGATCGTGAACTGGCCGGAGGTCGCCATCCTGGGCCTGGGGCGGGGCGCCACCAAGGCGGTCGTGCTCCAGAACAGCATCCAGCCCCGCCTCATGCTCCCGCTGGGCCTGTCCTACGACCATCGCGTCATCGATGGCGCCGCCGCCGCCCGGTTCATAGTGGACCTCGTCCGCGCCTTCGAGAACTTTCGAGAAGAAGCCGTGAAACCAGGTTCGGCCTGAAGTTCGTGCCTCATACTTCATGGAATCAATTCATACTGAAATCGTCGTTGTCGGGGCCGGTCCCGGCGGGTATGCCGCGGCGTTTTATGCGGCGGACCTCGGCAAGAAGGTGCTACTGGTGGAACGCGACCAGCGCCTGGGCGGGGTTTGCCTGAACCGGGGCTGCATTCCATCGAAGGCGCTGCTCTACGCGGCTCACACGATCACCGCCGCCCTCGAGTCCGAGCGCCGGGGCATCAGCTTCGGCCCGCCAACCATTGATGTTGCCAAGCTTCGCGCCTGGAAGGACTCGATCTTGAATCGTCTTTCCGGGGGCATTGCCCAGTTGGCCAAGCTGCGCGGGGTGCAGGTGTTGCGCGGGCGCGGCTATTTCGAGGATTCGCGGACCCTGCGCCTGGAAAGCGAACAGGGCCAGCAGTTCATCAAGTACGACCATGCTGTCGTCGCGGTGGGGTCGGTCCCCGCAATGCCGAAGGCCTGGGACCTGGGAAACCCGCGCATTATGACCTCCACCGAGGCCCTCGACGTCCAGGACGTGCCCGCCAGCCTGCTGGTCATCGGCGGCGGCTATATCGGCATGGAACTGGGCACCGTTTATGCCTCCCTCGGCAGCAAGGTGGTGCTCGTCGAAGCCCTCGACACCATCCTGGCCGGGGCGGATGCGGACCTGGTCCGGCCGATCATTGCGTATGCCTACAAGGCCTTCAAGGAGGTGCGGCTCAAGGCCAAGATCGGCAAGATGGCCACCAGCGGCAAACAGATCAAAGTCGAGTTCGACCTGGACGGCCAGAAGAAAGAGGAGCATTACGACCGCGTCCTGGTTGCCGTGGGCCGCTCTCCCAATACCGACGACATGGGCCTGGAGAACACCAAGGTCTCGTTCGACGACCGGGGTTTCATTCATGTCAATGAAAAGCAGCAGACCACCGACCCGGCCATATATGCCATAGGCGACATCGCGGGGGGCGTGATGCTGGCCCACAAGGCGGCCAAGGAAGCACGGATTGCGGTGGAAGTCATTGCCGGCGAAGACAGCGCGTTTGTCGGCGTTACGCTTCCGGCGGTTGTCTTCACCGACCCCGAGGTGGCGTGGTGCGGTTTGACCGAGGCTGAGGCCAAGGCCAAGGGGATCGAGGTGCAGGTGGCCAAGTTCCCCTGGGCCGCCTCCGGGCGGGCGCTGTCGTTTGACCGGCCCGAGGGGTTGACCAAGCTCATCATCGATCCGGGCACCGAACGCGTCCTGGGCGTGGGCATCGTCGGCACCGGCGCCGGCGAGCTGATCTCCGAGGGCGTTCTGGCCGTCGAGATGGGCGCCACGGCCAAAGACCTGGCCCTGGCCGTGCATCCCCACCCCACTCTCTCGGAGACCATCATGGAAGCCGCCGAGGCCTTTTACGGCCAGGCCACCCATGCGTTCGCGCGCAGGCGCTCAGCAGATAAAGGCTCGGCAGATAAAGGTTGAAGTCCATCCAGGGCAGCGTAGTATTTGCCCGTGCCGGCCATGGCCGGCGCAATGGTCCGGGGCGTAGCGTAGCTTGGTAGCGCGTCTGAATGGGGTTCAGAAGGTCGTGAGTTCAAATCTCACCGCCCCGACCATTTCTCCCTCCAAGTTGTCTTTTGCTCTTGCCGCAATTAGATTTCCCGCGACAATTCTATCATGAGTGCGCAAGAAATGCTGATCGAAGAAATCAAGCGCCAGCCCGAGTCCTTGCTGCGCGAGGTATTGAACTACATGAGATTCCTCGAACGCCAGCGCGCCCAGGAAGAATGGGCCGACGTGTTGCCTACGCGCGAAGTCGAGCAGGAAGTTTTGGACGTTCTCGACAGCAAATGAACCCGCGCCACGGCGAAGTCTGGCTGGCAGACATGGGCGTGGCCGCCAAGACACGTCCAGCGGTAGTTCTCATGGCCGACAATCTGAACGCGCCGCGCTCCCTCATCATCCATATCCCCGTCACGCGGCAAAATCGTGGCAGCGAACTGGAAGTGCCACTGGGCCATCTGCCGTTCCTGGAAACTGAATCGGTCGCCAACGTCCAGGCAATCGGGTCCCTGCCGTCCGTGCGGTTCGAAAAGCGGCTGGGCATCGTGCCGGAAACCGATTTGAGAAAGATCAAAGCCGCGCTGCTCAAAGCCTGCGCATTGTGAACGCGGGGCGCCATCCGATGACCCCAGGAAGTCGCTGTTCGGTGATTGGAGAAGGGCGGCAGCGACAAGGAATCCCCCGGATTTCAAGGCTAAACTCGTCTGAATGGGGTTCAGAAGGTCGTGAGTTCAAATCTCACCGCCCCGACCATTCCTTCAAAATGCAAAGGATCGACTCTTGCGATTTGTGTTGCAGGGGACGCGTGGTGTGCTACACTTTGAGTATGACTGCGCCTATTTCCATTCGCCCGCGCCGGCCCGGATTAAAAGCGGAGTTGGTCCGCAAGGCCAAGCCCAACGTCAATGCGTGGCTCAATGACTTGATCGAGCGCGAGTTGGCGGCCCAGCCCAACGACTGGCGTGAAATCCTGGACGGGGAACGGCCCGTGGCGAGCGACCAGGCCTTCGAGCAATGCCTGAAACCCGAATAGCCTTTGCGGACGCAAACTGGCTGTTCGCCCTCTATTATGAGACGCGCGTCTCGGCGCAGGTGCGCCGGTGGGCGGCGATGGGGCCCTCTACGCTGGTGGTGAGCCAGCCTGTCCTGGCCGAGTGCTGGTCCAACTTCTGGAGGGCCGGAGACAGGGCGCTGGCCTTGGCCTCAGATGTCCGCGCCCGCCGTTTTATCGACTGCGGCTACACGTTCGAAGATTTGGCATCGGCGTCCAAAGACTGGTTCCGACGTTTTGCGCCGCGCTGCAACGTCGGCGCGCTGGATGTGTTGCACATCCAAGCGGCCAAGCGTTTCGGTTGCCGCTGGTTTTTATCCTTTGACTCCGCGAGCGGCTGCCGGGCGATTGCCGCTGTGCTTGGGCTTAAGGTCTTTCCGGAGCTCAACGATCAGGATCGCGAGATTGTCAGGCGATTGCGCGGCTAACCGTTTTTCGTTGATAGTTGAAGCAGGCACCCCGGGGAACCTTCGCATCGCACTTGAAACGCGTCCAACAAAGGAGCATTTTTAAAGCATGAGCAACGTTGATCAAATCCAGGCAGAACTGGAGAGGCTCTCACCTGCGGAATTGAAGCAGGTTCGCGATTGGTTAGATGAGTTTGCCGAAGACCGGCTCGAATTCACACCGGAGTTTGAAGAGGCGATCCGGCAGTCCAAGCGGCAAATGGCCGCCGGGACCCGGCCACGAGTGCGCCAGCCTTGACCGCGACCTCTGAGCAGACCTCAAGCTGCTTCGCGTCCTGAGGTCCGCCTCCCAAAGCGACGGCCCTGCAACCGGCCGAGGATAGAGAAATTACGGTGGCAGTCTTTCAGGGAGTAAAACGGAGCAACCGCGGCCACTTCGGCGAAGTGGCCCACAGGTGCGCCTGTTACGCACACGCGTTTTTCTTGTGCGGTTTCTGCGGCGGCGGGCATTACCTTATGAGACACGATGACTGAAGACGTTGAACTGTTAAGGCGCTATGCCGGCGAGCAATCGGAGGCCGCCTTCGCCGAATTGACCCGGCGGCATGTGAACCTCGTCTATTCCGCGGCGCTACGGTTGGTCCATGGCGACGTTCACTGCGCCCAGGATGTGACGCAACAGGTCTTTACCGAGGTCGCCCGGCAGGCAAAACGCCTGGCCCGGCACCCCGCACTGGCGGGCTGGCTTTATACCACGACCCGGCTGATGGCGCTACGGGTGAATCGAACGGAACAACGACGCCAAGCGCGCGAACAGGCGGCCAACACGATGAATGAACTCCTCCACGACGACGTTCCGGCCTCGGATTGGAACCGACTCCGTCCGGTTATAGAAGCTGCCATGCACGAACTGGACGACAAGGATCGCCACGCCGTCCTGCTCCGCTTTTTCCAAAACAAGACCCTCAACGAGGTTGGCGTGACGTTGAATCTGACGGAGAATGCGGCGCGCATGCGCCTCGAACGAGCGCTGGACAGGTTGCGCCTGAAACTGGCCCGCCGCGGGATCACCACTACTGCAACAGCGTTAGCAGCCGTGGTTTCAGCCAATGCCGTCCAGACTGCCCCGGCCGGTTTTGTTGCCACTCTTCCCGCCGCCGCCATGGCGGGCAGTGCCCTCCAAATCTCAACCTTCATTGCCGCAACCGAGACTATAGCTATGACCACATTAAAGAAAACCATCGTTGCTGCGGCGTTGGCCGCCGCGGCCGGCACCGGGATCTACGCCGTCCAGCATAACTCACAACTGCGTGCCCAGATCCAAACGCTCCAACAAGCGCAGGCGCCATTGACCGGGCAAATCCAGCGATTGGAGCGGGAACAGGCGCTGGCTTCCAACCAACTGGCGGCGCTCAGCGAGGAGAACGCGGGGTTGAAAGCCCGCCGAAGTGAAACCGAACTGCTAAAACTGCGCGGTGAAGTGGGGACGCTCAGGCAACGCGCGGCTTCGAACGACACCAAGACCGGACGGACGACCGGCGGATTGGCCAAATTGATGACCGATCCCGCGATGAAGGAATACATGCAGAAGGCGATGTCGGACAAGATGAGGTCACTCTACGCCGACTTGATCAAGGAACTGAAGCTGACACCGGAGCAAACAGAACAGTTTGTCGGATTGCTCAGCGGCGCCGCCTCGAGAAGCCTGGCCCAGCTCACAGGCGCGCCGCGGGGGTCGCCCAATCAGGCCGACCCCGGCGCCGGTCAGGAAATCGGAAGCCAGTTGCAAGCCTTGTTGGGTGATGCGGGCTGTGCCCGATTCAAAGAGTTCAGCGATGAAATGCCTGCCCGGGCCGCCCTCAGCCTGCTGAATGCCCAAATTGGAGCCACCCCGCTTAGCGAGGAGCAAAGTGCCAACCTCGTCCGGATCATAAAGGCCGAACCGGCCGATTTAACCCAAGGTCTCCTGGGCGGGCCGGACAAAGCTTTTCTGGGGTCCCAGGCGGACATCGATGATTTCCTGGAACAGGTGGCCCAGAGCAACCAACGCATTGTGCAGCAAGCGGCGAGTTTTCTGGCCCCAAACCAATCGGCTGCGCTCGACGGCGTATTGACCAAGGCCATCGAGGCGCGAAAGCTCCAGGGAGCCGCGTTCTTCCAAACGCACTGAGCGGACAGCTCGGAGCTAAGAGCTGGAGCGCAGGGGCAACCGCCTCCGGAGACGGGCGGCGCAGCCAGGATGCCAAGTCGACATTCTCGCGTTCGTCGGCAACCAGCAGTGAGATGTCCGGGCTCGGCCCCATGGATTCTTGAGAGGTTCGAGGGCTTTGCGGCCCTTTTGAATGGCGGCAGCGTGGGCACGCCCAGCACGCCATGGCGTGTACACATTGCGCTTGAACCCCGCCCGACAAGAGAGCATTCTTAATCCATGAGTAAAGTTGATCAAATCCAGGCTCAACTCGAGAAGCTCTCGCCTGCGGAATTGAAGCAGGTTCGCGATTGGCTGGATGACTTCGCCGAAGACCGGCTGGAATTCACACCGGAGTTTGAAGAGGCGATCCGGCAGTCCGAGCGGCAAGTGGCCGCCGGGACCCGGCCACGAGTGCGCCAGCCTTGACCGCGGCCAGGAGTGCCGCCCTCCAGGTTTTCGCTACCCACACGGTTTGAAAACCGAGAATGTTCGGTTATCCTTGTCTAAGACTATGAAGCTTTATTTTCTTCTGGCTGTGGCGCAATGGGCTGGGGTTGCTGGTTTCGCGGCGTCCGACGATGCCTGGCCGATGTTTCGGGGTCCCAACGCGTCGGGAGTGGCGGCCAACGCCAACCCGCCGATACGGATCGGTCCGGAGCAGGGCGTGTTGTGGAAGACGGCCGTGCCGGCCTCCCCCGGTTCGCCGTGCGTCTCGGGGGACCGGGTTTTTCTCACTGCTTTCGCGGAAGGCCGCCTGGAAACGCGGGCCTACGATTGTGCTGACGGCAGACTCCTGTGGAGCCGGGTCGCGCCGGCCAAACAACTGGAGGAGTACCATAGCACCGAGGGCAGTCCGGCGACGTCCACACCCGCGGCCGACAGCCAAGGGGTGGTCAGCTATTTCGGCTCCGCAGGGGTGTTTTGTTACGACCGAGCGGGCCGGGAGGTCTGGCAGTACCCGCTGCCGGCGGCCCAGACATTTAGTGGTTTCGGCTCCGGCACCTCTCCGCTGATCGCGCAGGATCGGGTCATCCTCAATCGCGATGTGCTGGAAGGGGCGGCAATCTTCGCGCTGGATCGCAAGACCGGGAAGAAGCTGTGGGAAACCCCCCGCCCGGACTCGCGCACCGGCTATGGCACCCCCATTCTATGGAGCCACGACGGCGTTACCGAGATCGTGGTGGCCGGTTCCCTGTCCTTGAAGGGCTACGATCTGGCCAACGGCGAGGAACGTTGGCTGGTCCGGGGACTGCCGTCCTCCTCCTGCACGACGCCAGTGATCGGGGACGGCTTGCTGTTCTTCGCCGGCTGGTCGCCCGGCAAGGCCGATGCCCCTTTTCCCACCTGGGAGGCCTTGCTGAGGCAAATGGACAAGAATGGCGACGGCAAAATCAGTTTGGAGGAGTTTGCTTGGGGACCCGCCGCGTTCCGCAGCATCGACACGGATAAGAACCAGTTCATTGATGCCGCCGAGTGGAATGCCTTTACGGCCATTGTCACGAAGGGGGAGAACGTCTTGATTGCGGTCAAGCCGGGTGGAACCGGGGATGCCACCGCCACCCACTCGGCTTGGAAAGCCACGCGCGGCCTGCCCTATGTGTCCTCACCGCTGTATTACAATGGACAGGTTTACATCGTGAAGGATGGCGGCATGCTCTCCTGCTTTAACGCCCGGACCGGGGAGCCCATTTTCACGCAGGAACGCATCCCGGACGCCGCCGGTTCCTACTATGCCTCGCCAGTCGCCGCCGCGGGCCGCATCTACCTCGCTTCGCTGCAGGGCAAAGTCACCGTCATCAAGGCGGGCGGCAACAAACCGGAGGTGCTGCACCAAGCGGCTTTTGGCGAACGCATCGCCGCCACTCCCGCCCTGGTCGGGGATAAACTCTACCTGCGCACCGCCACCAAGCTTTACGCCTTCGGGACTTAAAGCAGCATCCAAGGGTTCCCTCTTTTCTCCAGCAACGCAGGCGGGCCGGGGCTTCGTCTCGACGCCGAGGATGGCGTGCGCAAAAGGGGCGGGGTGAAAGGGCGCGGCTGGCGTTCAACGATCCTGGGAGCCTATTTCCTGGAGGGCACATTCATCAGCTAGTTTTTGGCATGAGGGGGTGAGGGAACTGACAGCGGGCGACAGCGGAGGCTGAGCGAGGGGATTTTAAGGCCGAGCTCGTCTGAATGGGGTTCAGAAGGTCGTGAGTTCAAATCTCACCGCCCCGACCATTTTCATTTTTCTCCAAAAGCGCATTTTATGCCGGTAAAATGGGCCTCGTATGCTTGTCGCCTCCTTCCGTCCAGAGCGGGATCGAGTAGCATGAACCCCGCTTTTACAGATGGAGCAAAACGGAGCAGCATCACATGCAATAACCTAGTCAGAATTGGCATGTTGCCGGTGGGTAGATTTGCTGATTAGTTGCCTTCGCACAAGGTCCGGGCCCGTCAAACCCCCGCCAGCCCTATTTCGCCAAGACCCATGCCGCGATGTCCGCCACGACCTCTTCGGCCACGTACCCCGGCTGCGTATACTCGGACGGCGTGCTCTTGCCCGTGCCGGCGACGAAACAATGGTTCAGCTTGGGATACAACCTGAACGTGACATTGGGCAAAGCCCCAAGGGCGGTCTTCCAGCCGTTGAAATCCGCCTGCGTGACCTGGTAGTCGCGCTCGCCTTGCAGCACGAGGATGCGTTGCTTAAGGGCCTTGGCGGTGGCCGGCGCATCGTAGGCGCGCAGATCGAGCCAATAGGCGGCAGCGGCGCCCACGAGCAAGTTCGCATTCGTGACGTCCGCGGCGGTCAAGTACTTCACCTTGGCCGCCTCGGCCTCCATTCTTGCCAATGAATCTAGCGTGGCCCCGCTCCCCTGAGTCGCGTCCAGGGAACGAAGATAGCGGACCTGGTCAATGACGATATCCTCCAGCGGCCGGGTCGAACCTGCCATGATGATCAGCCCCGCGATCCCCGGGTCCCCTTTGCCGATTCGCGGCGCGGCGAAGCCGCCCAGGCTGTGGCCCAGAACGAAAATGCGCCGGGCATCGATGCCCTCCGTGGTCCTCAGTTTCGCGACAGCACTCCGGGCGTCGTCAACCGTCTCCTCCTGCAATGTGATCGTCCGGACCTGGGCAGCCATTCTGAGCCCGTGCTCTTTTGTCCGTTTCTCATACCGCAGAACCGCGATGCCCCTGGACGCAAGTCCCTCCGCCAGGTCTCGAAAGGGCTTGATCGCCCCGACGGTCTCGTCCCTGTCCTCCGGCCCGGAGCCGTGGACCAGCACCACAGCCGGCCACGGACCATCCCCCACAGGCACCGCCAGCGTGCCGGGCAACGGCCACTCACTGCTGCCTACCGTCACCGGCCTTTCGCGAAAGGCATTTGTGCGGACATAAGGCGGCGGCGGCGGCGCTGCGGAGCGGGACGGGACGAAAAACAGGCCGGCAACCTGCCGGTTGCTGTTGAAAACGACCTTCACGTCCAGGTTGGTCCGGGTGAACTCACAGGTGACCAGGACAATATCGTAGCCCATGAGCTTCTCGGCGCGCGCTCCGAGCGCGCGTTTGAAAGCCCCTGTCTGGGCCTGAAGGCCTTGCCAGATTTCGCCCAGCTTTGCCTCGGGCGCGGCTTTCGTCATCGTCGGGTCGAACTGCGTGACGGCAGCGGCAAAGTTTCCTTTCGCCAAAAGGTCAACAAACTGCCTGCCAGAGGAGACGACGTCGTTGGTTTCCGAGGGGGCTGCGGAGCGGGACGGGACGAAGAACAGGCCGGCAACCTGCCGGTTGCTGTTGAAAACGACCTTCACGTCCAGGTTGGTCCGGGCGAACTCACAGGTGACCAGGACAATATCGTAGTCCATGCGTTTCTCGGCACGCGCCCCGAGAGTGCGTTTGAAAGCCCCTGTCTGGGCCTGAAGGCCTTGCCAGATTTCGCCCAGCTTTGCCTCCGGCACGACTTTCGTCATCGTCGGGTTGAACTGCGTGACGGCGCGGGCAAAGTTCCCTTTCGCCAAAAGGTCAACAAACTGCCTGCCAGAGGAGACGACGTCGTTGGTTTCTGAAAGGGCCGCCGAGGGCAAGCCCAACAGTGTGACCGCCAGGAAAAGGGCTGCCGCGCGGACTGGGTGATTATAGAGCGAGAGTTTCATTGTCAAAGTTAGTTACCGGTTGCACGAAAGGATCCGGTTCCGGTCCTGGACCGAAGGCCGGGGAAGCGAGAGTACTTCGTGGGTGATGAGAACCTTGTAGGGTCTCATCCGCTAATCCTTCCAACGTCTTGTCATTAAGGCGCAGATGGAGGACGGCCCACGGCGGACCGGCCTCCCGGTAGCTCCTCACGAGCGGCTTTCCCGTTCCTCTGCCACCGCCCTGCCGATCGCATCCGGGTCAAGGGTGTATCCGCTCGGGATCTCGAAGACCAAGCAGCCGTCCTTCTTCACGAGCTTGGCGACGAGCCGCTTGGGCTCGGGCTTCGGAGCGACGGGCACCAGTTTGATGGTGCCGTCTGGATTCGGTTCGTACGCGAAAACCTGCCCTGCCTTGGCCTCTGGAAGTCGAATCCGCTGCCGATCATCCACAGTTAATGTCTTCACGCGGGGAAATTCCCACCAGAGGCGGCCCGACTCAAGTCTTTTCCTGGCCGTCGTCCGCACTGGGGGGAAATAGAAGGGGCCAGGTGTGGACACGATTGGCAACGCGGAAGGGCCGGGGGCGGAGCGGCGCGGAGCGTCGCCCGCCTCCGGCCCTGGAGTTTGGACCTCTTGCGGCACCGCGTAGCGGTGATTTGAAGGTAGCCGTTGGGCTTCAGCCCACGGAATCAGCGGCCCGTAGCCATCGCGTCGCGCCAGCGACGCTTGCACCCCCCGGCTTGCCTTGTCAATCCCACAGATGCCGCTCGTCGTATTCAATCTCATGGCGGTCCAATAGCGCCCGGTACTCCTCTTGGAAGTTCTCTTTGCGGTGGTGTTGCCGCTGCTTGGAGATATACGCCTTGACCTGGGCGTCCTGCGATTTGCTC
>Ga0326728_10015966_pt1 | contig 15460 bp, 9 predicted proteins | sample MB3enrmetagenome_FD_207602 | JGI IMG/M metagenome (GOLD analysis project Ga0326728, IMG submission 207602) | Lab enriched peat soil microbial communities from McLean, Ithaca, NY, United States - MB31MN | ecosystem: Environmental > Terrestrial > Soil > Wetlands > Peat | place: USA: New York...
AATTCCCGCCCGCTCATGTTCGGCATGACCAGGTCGGTGATGACCAGATCGATCTTCTTCTTGGAATGGGTGAACAGTTCGAGGGCTTTCTGCCCGCTGTTGGCCGTCAATACGGTGTAGCCGTAGGAGGAAAGCACCATCCTCCCCATGGTCAACAGCAAGTCTTCGTCATCCACAAACAGGATGGTTTGAGCGCCGGTCAAATCGCTGTCGGCCATCGGCGCGTCCCGCACGATCTTGCGGTTGGCCGGCAGGTAAAGGCGCACCGTCGTGCCGATGTCCGGCTGGCTGGACACGGCCACCCCGCCGCCATGATTGGTCACGATGCCATAAACCCAGGCCAAACCCAGGCCGCGGTGGCGCGCTCCCTTGGTCGAAAAAAAAGGCTCGAAAATGTGCGGCATCACGTCGTCGGCGATGCCCGAGCCGGTGTCGGAAATCTCGACGCACACATAATTTCCGGCATTCAACCTGGCCGTGCGGTCCTGGGTCGCTTCAGACAACTCAAGGTTGCGCGTCTGCACGTTGATCTTGCCGTCCCCCTTGATTGACTCGACCGCATTTTCGAAAATCTTGACCAGGGCCTGCAGCATCTTGGCTTCGTCGAAATTGGCCGTGAACAGTTTCCGCTCCAATTGCCGCGAAATGGCAACGGAACTTTGCATCGTTCCCTGGAACATCTCCACCGTCCTTTCCAGCAACATGTTCAAATTGCCGGCCACCTGCACCCGGACGTCCTTTTCCTGGCGGCTGAAGGCGGCGAGGTCATTGGCGATTTCGGCCGCTTTGGCTGCGGATTTTTCGATCTCCACCAGCGAGCTCCGCCAGGGATTGCCGGTTTCAGTTTTGCTCAACAGGAGCGAGACATGGCCCAAAATGCTGGTCAACGCGTTATTGAAATCAAGCGCGACCGAGCGCGCCAATTGCAACGCGCAATCCAGCTTTTGCTTGTGGGCCAGGTTGGCCTCCACCCCCCCCGGGGCGGCGCCGCCCGCCGCCGGTTCCGCCGGTGGTTTTGGTTCGACGGTCGTTTCGGACCCGGGCGAAGGTCCCTTGAGCAATTGAAGCAAAAAAACATCCTCCTGGCCCGTGGCGCAGAGTTGTCCCCAATAATCCCCCGGCAATCCGCTTTTGAGATGGAACTTCAGGGGAACAGGTTCGGCTGGCGGGGGCAAATTGAGGAACTGCTGGCAGGAGTCCCGATTGTGTGGCGACCAGATCGCCTCCAGTTGAGCCTCCTCCCGCTCAATGCTCGCCCCGAAAGCCCGCACGCCGGCCCGATTGGCCCGCAGGACCCTTCCGCTTTTATGCATGAGCAAGACGGGCCATTCCGCGTTTTGCAAAAGAAAATCCTCGTCGTTTTTTTCCGGCGGCGCGGGAGCCGGCGGCTCGCTCTTGAGCTCGGCGCTGAAGAATTGCAGAAGAATCCACTGCGAATCTCCGGCGGGGCAGCGCTCGATGCGGAACGGCGAGGTCGTTCCGTCCCCCTGGCAAACCTTGAGCGGCGCGGCCGGGGCCTGCGAAGCGGGCTGCAATAATTTTCTCAGGGCGGCGGCTTCTTCCGGCGGGCAAATTCCGGTCAGGGCTGCGCCTTCGGCGGCCGCCTTCGCGCCAAAGACGCGCGCCGCCGATGGATTGGCCTCAACAATCTTTCCCTGCGCATCCACGACCAGCGTCGGCCACGCGGCCTGTATCAGGCCGGCGGGAATTTTGTTTTTGTCCGTGCCGGTGGCGGGGGCTTCGGGCGCGGGCACATAAGCCAGCTCCGAGAACGCGGAGCCGGACTCCTTAAAGAGTTGCAGAACGAAATAATCCTGCCCGTCCCGAACCACCTTTGCGACATGGGCGACAAACTGTGATTTCTGACCGCCGTGAAGACGCAGTTTCAATGGCGCGGTTTCGCCCCCGGTTTGCTGCTGCAGGAAGTTGACCGCTGAAGCTGTATTTTCGTCATCCCAAATGGCGGTCAGGGCAGTGGCGGGCAAATCGTCCGTGGCAAGCCCAAAGACGCGGCGGGCAGCCTGATTGGCACGGCAAATCCTGCCGCCGGCCTCCAGCAACATCGTGGGCCAGGCAGCTTTTTCCAGGACAAAGTCCGTCTCACGTCTCATTCCACCCGTAACGTTACGCTTTCCGGGCGCATTCTCCAAATAAAAGTGGCCATTCTTAATTCCAATGTGGCAGCCATATTGCTCTGACTATGGTGAGAAATGGATATGGAAACTGAAATGAACCCTGGGAAACGCATATTACTCGTTGAGGATGAACGGGTTATGCGCGAATTAATCAGGGATTTGCTGGTCCAGGACGAACATATTGTGGTGGAAGCCAATAACGGCGCCGAGGCTTATTCCTTGTTCACCCAATCCCAGTTCGACCTGGTGATGACGGACTGTGTCATGCCCTTCCTGAATGGCGATGAACTGGCCATTCGCATCAGGCAATTGGCGCCGCGGCAGCCGATCCTGATGATGACTGGGTATGACTTTAAGTGCCGTCCCGGCAGCCCGGTTAATGCCGTTTTGCATAAACCCTTTGATTATGAGCTCTTGCAACAGGAAATTGCAAAGCTCCTGTGAGATTATGAAATAATGGTTTTACTTTTTGTCCGGCCAAATGGCTTCCAGGGTCGCCGCCACGCGATAGCCGGCTTTGGTCATTTGTTCCTCAGCCGTTTTGCATGACCAGGCGATTTGTTCAGGCGTCAAATCTTTAATGTGCCACTGCGGACGCGGCAGATTGGTCCGATAATCCAACTGGCTGTCATCCTCATCCAGGACGGTGACATCGTGGACTGTGGCCGAAAGCGCCAGGCTTTCATTGGCCCAGTCCCGGTCCCAATTCATCAATGGCCCGGAGTCCTGCCAGGCGGGTGGCGGCTTGCTCAACAACAGGGCGGCATACTCCGCCGGTGTCTGCGCATGGGCATTGGTCATGTCAAGTTGCACGACAGTGGTGTCCCAAAAAAAGTGCAATTTATTGGTGCCTCCGAAGAGCAGGCGGTTTGCTCCCTGGTCGTCCTTGTACGGTTTGCCGTAGCCGTTCGGATCAACAAACTTTGTCCCGTCCAGATACCCGGCGCCCACGTGGAGCGGCTGATGAATGTCTCCTATGTAATGGACCAAGAGGCGCAAGGCCACTTTTGGGGTGACATTCGTGAAAAGGCTTTGTTCCGCCGCCCGGCCTTGCAGGATGAGGATGCAGGCCGGGATGGCGTGGACCACATCAACGTTCGTCGCGCCGACGGAATCGTCCCGATAGCGCGGCTCCTCGAACGGAATGTCCGTATAATGGAAGACGAAATGGTTGGGATTGTCCTGTTTGAACTGGAGCATCTCCGGGGTCTGATCCCTCCGGCCTTTGACATGATCGGCCCACACCGAGGCGGTGGAAAGGGTCTCATCGCCCAGCAGGGCGTGGACATGCGCGGCGGCGGCCGTGCCGGCAATCAACTTGTCCGCCATCGCGCCAATGGTTCTATGGCCCTCGTCGCCCCACCCAATGGCGGTCGTCGCGGCGCAGCAGGCGAAAAACGAAATGATGATTCGATCCAGAAATTTCATATCCATCCAGTATGGCAAGCCCCTGCCCGCTGTCGAGAAAATAACGTTCCGTCAATAAACCGGGATAAGCGGGTCAATAGCCCAAGGTCTGGCGATATGGCGCATCCCAAATGACGTCCGGCAAATTCGGTTCGTTATAGCCGCCCCCGACGGAAGAGTTATAGGAGGGGTTATTGGTGATGTAAAAGGACTTAAACAGGGCGGAGTGGCCGTCCAGGAAGGCAATAACGCCACCGCGATCGTGCCGGGCGGCAAAGCTGTTCTGACGGTTGGCCGGGTTCACCGAATTCCAATACGGAGAGCCATTGACAGCTTCCGACACGGGGTCAAAACAACAATCGTACATGAAAACGGTGGCCGTCGGCTTTTGAAAGCTGGTCGTTTTTGGCATTTGCGGGTAAGGCATGGCTGCGAGTCCGTATGGAGGCTCCCGTTTGAGGTCGATGTTCATGTCATAACTGAAAAAGCCGTACCAGCCCTTGCCTGGTGTGCCCTCCAAATTGGCCACGCTTACCATGGACATGTTTGCCGAAGGGCACACCCAAATGGGTCCGATGCCGCTGTTTGGGAACGGCATGTATTGAACCGCCTTGGTGGGAAGGCCACCGCGCTCGTTCACCAAGTTGCTGTAATAATAGTAAAGCGGCTTGTTGGCCATCAACGGCGGCAACAGGTTGAACCACGCATTAGGGTCCACCGGCCCGCCGTCGGTCGGGTCGCCATTGGCATATTCCCCCGATGACCCCATCCCGTCCCGCGGCAACGTCTCCTTGTAATCCGGCGTGTACAAATTCAGGACAATAGCCCATTGCTTGAGGTTCGAGCGACACTTCACCTGTTTGGCCTCCTCTTTGGCCCGCGCCAAGGCGGGCAGCAGCAAAGCCGCCAATATGGCGATAATGGCAATGACAACAAGCAACTCGATGAGCGTGAATGCCGCCAAAAGGCCGGCATTCACGCCCCGTACACTACTTCTTTTTCGCATAAAAACGTCTGCAATTTGCCCTGCCCCTACGGGCTGGTCATCCAGAAGAATTGGGCTGAATTTGTGTTCGTAACGGTATATGTGCCAGTGCTTGGATAATAACTCAAGCCAAATTTTTGTGTCCAAGGCCCATTCACCGTGGGCGCGCTGTAAACGCTGTAAGTGTTGTTGTGGGTCGAAGCCGGCCACGTCAATGTCGTTTGCCGGTTGGTGACGCCAATGTTCACGCTAAATGACGCGGGAGCGTTGGTCACAAAATCCTGGAGGCGGCTCGGCTCGATTTGCGGCCCATAGTCCGAAGAGCTCTCATAAACTCCAGTCAATTCATAACAATAGGATGGAACCGCCACGCCCCAGAAGTTCGTGTTCAGTTGGTTGCTAATATTTTCGTAGGTCACCACAAACGCCTCCACATAGTTGGTGTTCGTCACCGCGTCGTACGGGCCGCTGAACACATATAAATCGATGCTGTTGCCGGGGTTGCCGGGGAAGGTCTTGCCGTTCAACGGCGCGCCCTTGGGCGACAAATAAATATAAGCGTTCGTGACCGTGACCAGTGAGCCGTCAATCTTCAATCCGTATGGGCTGGTGGCGTTATTGGTGCCTTGGATTGCCGAAAGATTCAGGGGAACGGGCGCCGGCAGCGGGATATTGTTGCTGCTGGTCGGATTGACGCCAGGAACGTTGGTTCCGACGTTAGTCACGGTAATAGTAGGGTAATACATTTCAAGGACTCCATAATACTGCTGGATGGTCCCCTGGGCTTGCACCCAGGTTCCGACCGGCGGCGCCTGGCTGGTAGGCGCCCCCTCATAGATCTCGACGCCTCCCGTCGCATCCTGAATACGGTATTCGGTATAGCTGGACGATGCAGTCTGCCCGAAACAAGTGACCACCCCCTGGACAGTGAAGGCGGTGCCGTTGGCAAGATTGGTCCCGCCGCTGCTCGGCGGATTGGTTATCATGTACGAATGCAGGGAACCAATGGTGACCAACGCGGGCGCGGTCACCAGGACAAAAACATTGGAACTGGTCGTGTTGCCGTCAGGACCGCTGGCAACCACATGATAGAGTCCGTCATCACTATAGTCGAGCGAAGGAATTGTATAGCTGCTTCCAGTGCCCACCTGGACATAGCCGGTGGTGTTGGTTTCCTGGAAATACCATGCATAGGTAATTGGCCCCGTGCCGTTGGCCCTGGCCGAGAGCGTGAGGTACGCGCCTTCGGTGTTGGTTGCTCCGAAGGGCTGCGTGGTGAAAAACGGCGCGGTCGGAGTGGTGTTCACATTCAATGTGACCACGTCACTATCGGCGCTTCCGGCGCTGTTGGCGACCTGCACATAATACGTCGCAGTCGCGGACAGGTTGCTGATGGTCAGGATGTTGGAGGTCGATCCCAGAATGGTCGTTCCGTTGTCAGTCAACGGAGAACCATTTTGAAACCAGTGGTAGGTCAACGCGCCCAAGCCGGAAGCCGCCGTGTAGAATGTCCAATAATCACCGGCATAAGGACCATTCGTGAGATAAGAATTGGTGGTTTGGGGCTGAATGCCGATCACAGGAATGCTCGGCGTATAAGGGAAGACATCGCTGAAGTTGGTTCCCACGTAGATGTCGCCGATTTGAGCCTCTGAACTCTGACGGAAAGCGATGTCCTGGTTGATCACAGCGGCCTGCGCGTACGAGACAGAGTCCAAGCCGTAGGCCGGGCTGTTCGTCAAATCCGATTCCGTAGCGGGATTGACCGCGAGGGTTGCCCCAGCCAGAGGCGTGTAACCCGACAGGTCGGAATTGTAAAGGATCACAACCTCGTAAGTGGTGTTTGTGGCCAGATCCAGGGGAAAGAACTGAACCCCCGTAGCGGACGAGGAGGTCGCACCGTTGGCCACCCCCAATTGGTATGTATCGGGAACAGTAGTACCGCGGGTTCTCACAAAAACGTGGCACACATCCGCGGTATCATTGGTGTTCTGAAACTCGGCGATATAATCGCCATAAACGTAAGGCAAATTCGTCACGTCAATGGTGAAACTGGCGTAAACGTAGGTGTTGTAGTTGCTGCCGGCGCTGTTATAGCCGGTCTTGGGCGCTTCCACGTCGTCATGGTTGCCTCTGACCAACTGGATCAGATTGTTGGACACGTAGCAGTCCCCGTAAGGTGAATTCGGGGGCGCCGGAGAATAGACCTGCCATAATCCATCGGTCTCGATCAATCCATTGGGATAATTCAAGGCATCGTGAAAAAGCACAGTTGCCCGCGCGGGCAGGGATGCCAGAAATGTGAAGAGGAGGAGTGCTGCCAGTTTTTTCATATAATTTCTCATACAAGAGTTGTTGTTTGTTGTCTTGAATTTAAAACGTTTGACCTTTGGCGGTCTTGCCACATCTTGATCGTTAATGAGCCGTATTGCATTAAAGCGATAATTGCGCTTAAACTCGTCACTTTCCCACCCCGGCCTGACCCCTCTTTCCCATCGCTAATCCACGGCAGAATCGCAGAATTCCCGCAAACTGTCAATGGCAATTTAGCAAAAAAAACAACAATCTCGCGCAAATGATGTTTAGCCGTGATTCTCCGCCGCCAAAAAATCCGCTTGCCGGCATTTTCAGGCAACAATAAGGGGGCCTGAATAATCCGTCCGTTTTCGTAAGTGGCTCTTATACATGCCTTTATGAAGAATTGTTCCTGGCATGGCTAAATCCGGCGCAGCCCCGGTGGATTTTTTCGTGTTACGATCATGTTAAATTAAACGCGTCCGGGCTTCGGAGCAGGCCATTTTTCGATCCGCCGCATCCTCCCGCCGAACAGCGTCAACCCTGCCGAATAGAACTGGTGAAGACCCTGAAAATAGTGCCGATGGCGTTGATTTACAGGCACTTGCACAGTTCCTCCCCTTCCAATCCGCCCAGTCGGTCCAGAACCGGCGATTTAGAAAACCCCCATTTGTGGATCCCTTAAAAACCCAATGCTGATGAATTTTGCAAAAATAGATGAAAAAGGCCTTGACTTGATCCCGATATTTTCATATAAAAGAGCCGCAGGTAAAAAAGTCGGCAGATTAAACTGTAAAACTGAAGATATTTGAGCCGTAAAACTGAACAGCAAAAAATCGCACCAAACACGCCATACAATTATGAAAAAATCTTATTTGTTAACAGGCCTCATAGCGGCCACGGCCGTTTTGAGCAACACGAACGCCCTGGCCAGCAGCGCCGCCACCATTGAGACTCAACTCTCCGGCGCGTCCGTCACGTATGATAATGCTTCGGGCGCATATCCCGTCGTCACCATCGTCGAGAATGCGCCCGTCGGCTCATTAGACGGATATACCTACAGCTCTTGGGCATTTTTGGCCCAAGATTCGACCGGGTCGATTGATATGTATGGAACTCTTAGCGGCCTCGGTTACACGCCAACAGTGGGTGATGCCATGACTGCCGCGGGCCTCTATTCTCCATATCACCAGATTGCAGAGATTGGGACTATCAGTTCAATCACTTTGGAATCCCAGGGCAATTCTTTTCCAGCGCCCGTTGCCTATACAATTCCGCAACTGACAGCTTCAGGGACTGGTCCGCTTCCTGAAAACATTGCAGGCTATTTGGTGGCATTGGACAACGTGTCGCTTTACACAGATTCAGCCGCAACCATTCCTGTGTCGGGCAACTTCGCCACCCACGCCAACGTCACTTTGTATGCCAAAGATGGCAGCGGCAACATCATGGAAGTATATGACTGGGCATCCTCTTACTCCGTTGATGGAGCGCTGGGAGGCACGCCGATTCCAACCGGCACTGTGGATATAACCGGCTTTATGAGTCAAAATGGATCTTATGCGCCTGAACTTACTCCGATGTCATTTACCGAGGTTCCTGAACCGTCCGTATTGAACCTCTGCGGCGTGGGCGGCGTGGGCAGCTTGCTGGCGTTCATCTCCCGTTTCCGCAAAAAAGCCTGAGGTTCTCTTCTTAAAAAAATCAGCAGGCGCACCTTCGGGTGCGCCTTTTTATTTTACCTTGGGCAACCACCGGGTTTTGATGCGCTTAATGAGTTTGGGCAGGGCCGTGGAAAGGCAGGCCTGCTTGATAAAGTTTCATCTCTGATTGAAGTTGCAAGGCCAGCATGGGGTTGGATTGCGCTTCGGCCAGGCGCAAGGCGTGCCGCGCGGTTTCCAGCGCTTCGGGAAAAAGCCCGGCTTCGGCGCAGGCGGCGGCCAGGGTATGGAGAATGATCGGATTCTTTCCGCCAGTTAGGGCATTGGCCTGCCGGGCCAGTTCCACCGCCTTGGCGCCGTTGCGCAGCGACGCCTCTGGAGAAGCGGCCAGGAGCCACGCCAGATTATTTTGGATTGACGGATTGGCTGGGTCGAATTGCAGCGCCTTCTGGAACTGGAGGATCGCTTCGCCCATGTTCCCCTTTTGCGCAAGAATGTTGGCAAGATTGTTGTGTGCTTTCGCATCATCGGGCTTGATTTGCAGGGCCGTTTGGTATTGGGTGATGGCTTCGTCCACTTTGCCCTTTTTCAGAAGAGCATTGCCGAGGTTGAACAGCACTTCCGCATAGCCGGGTTTGATTTGCAGGGCCATTTGGTATTGGGTGATGGCTTCGTCCACTTTGCCCTTTTTCAGAAGAGCATTGCCGAGATTGCTGCGGGCTTCCACGTAATCGGGCTTGATTTGCAGGGCATCCTGGCATTGGGTGATGGCTTCGTCCAATCTTCCCTCTTGTAGAAAAGCGGTTCCAAGAACGTAATGGGCATCCGCATCGTTTGCTCTGATTTTCAGCACTATTTGGCATTGAACAATCGCTTCGTCCAATCTTCCCTTTTGCAGAAAAGCGGATCCGAGGTTATAATGGGCCTCCGCGTTGCCTGGTCTGATTTCCAGCGCCCTTTGGCACTGGGCAATCGCTTCGTCCAATCTTCCCTTTTTGAGAAGATCATCTCCGAGGTTGTTGTGAGCCACGTAGTTGCCCGTGGTGCAGGCGAGCGTGTGGGTCCACAGGGTTTCGCTGTTTTTCCAATACGCGGTCTGTTTCCACGCGCAGACCATCAAAACCGCAAGTACGGCGGCCATCAGACCCCCAATCGCCACGCGGCCCACATGCCGCTTCGCGGCCCACTCCGTCGCCAGCCATGTCACCGCCACGTAAATCCCGATCTGCGGCAGGTAGGTGTAACGATCAGCATGGGCCTGCATGCCTACTTGGATGATTCCAATCACTGGCGGCAGCATCGCCAAATACCAGAGCCATCCCATCAGCAGCCACGGCTGCTTCCACCGCTCTGCCCATAAGGCGACTGATAGGCTGGCCAACATTATACCTGCCAACACCACTTCCCACGCTGGCAGGTCCTTGAACGGATAGGGATAAAACACGGCCAGTCCTGATGGCCAAACCATCTGGCCAAGATAAACCAGGCAGGTCACTAATGCGTTGCCAAAGCGCAGAGGCAGCGAATATGACTCGGTCGATTGAAAGGCTCCGTGTTGCGCGAAAAGTGTCACAATGCAGGAGGTGGCGGAGAGCGCCAGCAGAGGCAATTTTTCCATCACCAACCCCGCCGTCGATTCCTCCCGTCGCAACGGCCAATAATCCAGCAGCAACAGCACCAAGGGCAGTGTCACCAGCATTGGCTTGCACATCAGGCCCAAGGCAAAGAGAAGCAGCACCAGCCCGAATCTCGCACCCGAGCATGGACGGCGCGCATAGCGCACATAAGCCCCGATGGTCAGCATGAAGAACAACCCGCTGAGGACGTCCTTGCGCTCGGCCACCCACGCCACCGATTCCACCCGCAAGGGATGAATGGCAAAGACAGCCGCGACAAAGGCGCTGCGCCAGAGAGCGCCGGTCATCTGCCGCAGAACCAGGAAAAGCGCGATTACTGTCCCAATGTGGAGCAGGACATTGGTCAGATGATGTCCGCCAGGATGCAGTCCGTATAACTGGCAGTCCAGCATGTGGGAAAGCCAGGTTAGCGGGTGCCAGTTGGTGGAATGGACATGGGTGAACGCCCAGACGATACCCTTGAACGTCACACCGCGGGCGACTGCGGGATTGTTATAGACATACTCGTTATCGTCGTAGTTGATGAACTCGTAGCGCAGTGTCTGGCCGAAAACGGCAAAGGTGATCGTGGCCAGCACAACGCAAACCGCCGGCGCCTGCCAGCGTGAGGCGCTTTGGGATGGCATTTCAGTATTTGACATCACCGGCCATTTTTCACGGCAGAAAACGAGAGCGCAACCCATTTCGGGCGAATCTCGTGATCAGGGGAGGGAGATTTCCATTTGGTAGAACTCTTGCTGCCGGCTGGCGTTGGTGTCGGTAAGGGTGACTTGGACGCCGTTGGTGACGGGCGGGGCGGCGGTGGTGGTAAGCGGAGCCCACGGGATGTTAAGCAGGTTGGTGGTGACTTGCGGGGTATAGGTGCGTCCGGCCACAACGGGGCTGAAGATGAGGTTCATCCAGCCGGGCTGGTTGGGCACGCTGGCAATGCTGAAAACAAAGATCGAGTTCGTGTTGGTGGGATTCAGCCCGGCCACGTACTTGAAAAGGTTGTTCTGGCCGGTGCCGTCGGAATCAACGCCGGGCTGCGCCTGCGGACAGGCGGTGCAGCCGAAGTATTGCAATTGCCAGGCTTGGAAGGGGGTCAGGACGGTGATGAGGCTGGTTTGCGTGCTGGTGTTCGCGCCGCCGGGGCCGGTGACGGTTTCCGCCACGGTGTAAACGCCGGCGCTGGTGTAAGTGTGGACAACGCTGGTCGTGGTGGTGGTATTGCTGGCCGCCCCATCGCCAAAGGTCCAGTACCAGTTGGTGACGATGCCGGTGGAACCGTCGGTGAAGGTGACAGTCAACGGAGGGAGGGCGCTGGTCGGCGCGGCCGTGAAGACGGCCCCGGGTTGGACGACCGGGATGGTGTAATCGGCCACAACGGGCAAATGATCGCTGGCGCCGATGAGGTCCGCGTAAAGCGTCGAGGCGCTGAGGGGCGAGCCGGGCGGGATATTGGTCAGCGCCGTATTGCCACTGGCAGTGACAGTGGAGCCGTATGGCAGCGAGCCGTTGTTGCCAAACGCGTGGTAGGTGTTGGCAACCAAGGCCAGCCCGCCCGCGGCGTCGCTATAAACATTGGTCGTGCCAATCTGCAAATCATCCCGGTAACGCAGCTCATAGTCCTCTTCGGTTAGCATGACCAAAATGGATTTGTTGGTTGTGGTGTCCTCCCAATCAATCGTGGTCGAGCCGGACACATTAAGCGGGTCAACGCCTTTTCCCTGCGCCACGCCGCCGGGGGAATTGGCGGCGATGATGGTCTGATAACCCGCTTCGCCGCTGGTATCGACGTTGTAATCGCCCACGTAAAGGACGCGGGCATTGGCAGGCAGGTTGGTTTCGTTATTGCGGATGATGGCGGCTTCCTCGGCGCGGTCCTTCATGTCGGTGGAGGAGGTTCCCGCTTTGTAGTGGCTGACATAGATGTAAAACTCCGTGGCCGCCGTCGGGGTTTGACCGGCCGGGGCAAACTCGTAACGCATGACCTCGCGATACTCGCCGCTGGCAGAACCGAGTTGGCTGGTGCCCCCCGGCGGATCCACCGGGACAGTGGCGAGAAGCTGCACCGTTTTGGTGTTGTAAACCAGGGCGTTGGGGCCGTTGCCAGTGCCGGTGGTGAGATAGCCTTGGGGGGCCATGGCATACATATTGGACGCCAAAGGATTATATTGGCTGTAATAAGCCTTCAAGCCGGCGACGATCGGGGCGACGGTGTCAGTGTTGCCGCTCGTCTCTTCCAAACCCAGAATATCGAGGGGCTGCGCCACGCCGTCGCTGAGGATTTCTTCGCCAATGCCTTCGAGGACGCCTCCATTGGTCGTCGCCGTCGATCCGGAGGCGGGGTAAATCAATCCCGGGTTGGGTGCGGTACCAGAAGTGTCGGCATCAATATTGTAGCAGGCGATGCGCAGAGTCAGGTTTTGGGCTGAAGCCAGGGTGGCAAATCCGCAGACGACGCACAAAGCCGCGCCCGTCCGCAGGAAACAGTGGGTGATTGGTTTCATGAAACTCATTTCGCACAGCATCACACCACAACTCGCGGCAAAAATCAAGAAAAATGCGCGGAAGAATTGAAAATCAAGATTGCTCCAAACCGGCCCTTTAGCCTTTCTTTTCGTGTGTTTGCCCTTATCCTGTGGGCATGGCGCTGGTCCGAATATTGGTCGATGGCTACAGCCTGCTGCACAATTGGCCGCAATTGGCTCCAGGCAAACCCCGCCATTCCGCCGCGGCGCGTGACGAATTGATCCGCCTCCTGACCCTGTATCGCGACGCCATTGGCACCCCCATTACCGTCGTCTTCGACGGCTCGGGACCGCGCGGCGGCAAAACGGCGCGGACGCCAACGCCGGAATTGGAAGTGCTCTATTCGCGCGCGGGACAGACGGCGGACGACATCATCGAGCGCGCGGCGGTGCGGCTGCAGCCATTCGGCGAAGTGCTGGCCGTGACCGACGATTGCGTGGAACGGGACACGGTGTCTTACCACGGCGGCATGGCGGTCAGTTGTTTCAATTTTATTGAAGACGTCCAAAGCGTCCTCAAAGAACAGGGGCGCGATATCGCGCGCCATAACCGCGCCGAACGCCTCCGCTTTAAAACCTCGCGCTAAAGAAAGGCAGCCTTGCCGATGAAAAAATCTCCCACACCGGGCCGACTCTTCTTCGCAGCCGCGCCGCCGCTCCTGGCCGCGCTTTTTCTGGCCGCCCTGCCCTGCCTGGCAAATGACGCGCCCGGGATTCCAAAACAACGGGAGAACCGGTTCCTGTTCATCGTTGACACCTCTTCCGCTATGCGCGGCTGCTCCAACTCCATCGTGCAAGGCGTCGTCGATCTGCTGGCATCGGACATGAGGGGCGAATTCCGGCAGGGCGACACCATTGGCCTCTGGACCTACAATGACACACTGCACCCGGAGTTTCCCATGCAGGTCTGGTCGAAGGCGGACAAAAGCGCCATCATGGATGACATGGCAGCCTTCTTGCGCGGGCGGCGCTGCGAAAAGCGGGCGCATCTTGCAAAAGTCATGCCCCCGCTGAACCAAGTCATCAAAAACTCGGAGAGAATCACCGTTATTTTGATTTCCGACGGCACTGGTTCGATTCAGGGGACGCCCTTTGACAAGGAGATCAACAAACTGCAAAAAAAATACGCGCGCGAATTGCGGTCCGCCCATGTGCCGTTCGTCACCGTTCTAGCCGCGCGCGACGGCGCGGTTTTTGATTATACAATCAATTATCCCGGTGTGGTTGCCATTCCTCACACCGCCAATCCGGAGATGCCGGCCGAAACAAATGCGCCCATTGCGGCGGCGATTTCAAATCCCGCCACCAACGCTCCCGCGAAGCCCCGGCCAACGCGCTCCATCATCATGTCGAACGCCGCCAATGTGGTTCATGCCGCCGCGCCGGCGCCGGCCACCGTGGCGGCTCCGGTTGCGCCGCCGCCCGCGCACCCGGCTCCGCCATTGGCTGTCGCGCCTGTTTCCGCGCCGCTGCCCGTCGCTGCTGTTGCGCCCGCGCCTGCGAGCAGACCGGCCAATGCCGCCACTGCGCCGTCCGCGCGCGAAATTGCCCCTCCACAAACCCAGCCCGCTCCGCCGCCCCTCGTGGCGCGGCAGAATCCGGAACCAGCCGGCGCGACTCCCCCGCCTCATGCGCCGCCGGTGAGTGTGACGGCCGGCAACCAACAACCGCCGCCCGTCCCGCCTGTCGCGCGGAATACGCCGGTTGCCAATATCAGCCCGTCAGGCGGCGCCCAGCTTGCGCTGTATGTCATGGCGTTTTCATTATTGACGATTGCGGTGGTGCTGGTGGTGTTTTTGCTTCGCCGCTCCCGAAGGGCGCCGCAGTCCAGTCTGATTTCCCAATCCATAGATCGTCCGCGGTAACGGTGCATTCCACTTTTTGGGTGGCGGTTTCCGGCTCCTAATCTTAATCTTAATCCTAATCTTAATCGAATGAACCGCTGCTTCGACCATGAAAAAGCCAGGAGATTAAGATTATGATTAGGATTAGGATTAAGAGCGGCTGCCCAAAAAAAAAGCGTATGGATCCGCATTTACTCATCCGTCCTCTGGTGCGCGCGTTGCGCCCCTACGTGCCGGGGGAGCAGCCCAAAATCAAGGGCCTCATCAAGCTCAACACCAACGAAAACCCTTATCCGCCTTCCCCAAAAATCATGGCGGCCGTCAAGGCGGCCGTGGATGAACGCTTGCGCCTTTATCCCGATCCGACGGCGGACGCTTTGCGGGCCAGGCTGGCAAAATTCCATCGGTGCCGGCCGGAGAACTTCATCGTGGGCAATGGCTCGGACGAATTGCTCGCCCTGGCCACGCGCGCCTTTGTCCAGCCTGCCAATGGCGCAAAGAACTCCGGCTCGAAAGCCACCGTCCAGTTTTTCACGCCCAGTTATTCTCTGTATCCGGTGTTGGCCGACGGCCACGGCGCATCGAGCCTTGCGGTTCCTTTGCACAAAGACTTTGCCCTGCCCTCCCCGCCAGACTTGAAGCGGGGCGGCCAATGGGATTTCGCCGCGGCCCTCACTTTTGTCACGACGCCCAACGCGCCCGGCGGACGCGGATACTCCACCGGCGAGTTGGAAGAATTGTGCCGCGCGCAAAAGGGGGTAATCGTGCTGGACGAAGCTTATGTGGATTTCGCGCGGGAAAATGCGTTTGCGCTCGCGCTGAAGTTGCCCCACGTCATTGTTGCCCGCACCTTCTCCAAAGCCTACTCGCTCTGCTTCCAACGCATCGGCTACTTCGCCGGCCACCCGGCGCTGATCGGGGCCTTGCAAAAAATCCGCGACAGTTACAATGTCAACGGGCTGGGCCAGATCGCCGCCCTGGCC
>Ga0326728_10015967_pt1 | contig 15460 bp, 10 predicted proteins | sample MB3enrmetagenome_FD_207602 | JGI IMG/M metagenome (GOLD analysis project Ga0326728, IMG submission 207602) | Lab enriched peat soil microbial communities from McLean, Ithaca, NY, United States - MB31MN | ecosystem: Environmental > Terrestrial > Soil > Wetlands > Peat | place: USA: New York...
GTGCAGGATCTCCGGAGCGATCACTTTGAGGGCGCGCAATTCGTCGAATGCCAGGTGCAAGGCCTTATAAACCGCTCCCATTCCTCCTTGGCCCACTTTGCTCAGAATGCGATACTTCCCGCGGATGACGCTCCCTTCGGTCCAGATACCAACATCTTCAAGCGCCGAGCCATCCTGCGGGCACAGTGCGTAGTCATTGGGGTAGCTTCCCTGGCATGTGGGGCAGGTTTTCATGTAGCACCCTTTAACTATGTTTCCTCACAGTATATCACAGCGACCCCAGGGATTGCCGGTCTTAAGCACGGGCATGATAGCTGATTGCCGAAGGCCGCGCCGTCGCTCTACGTGCTCCGACGCAATGTGGTAGATAAGAAGCCTGGTTACTAGACTAGTGTAGTAGCCAGCAAGACGAGCTTCAGACTTGCGTTTGCTCTTCGGGGGGAAGCTCCCCGATGGAAATGGGAGCCCTATATTCCCAATCTGCCGTCAAGCCTGCCTTGTACCGGAACAATCTACAAAGGGCGCAGACCTGCGCCAGGATGAAGGGACTTTCCTGGTTTTGCCATTTGTGCTGGCACGATCCAGCCAGCGGTTTCAGCGCAGGTGTGTCCACAGCCTTGCTCATAGCCTAACAGAGTAGTACGGCCGCCCGCCCCGGCCCACCGAGGTTCCCCGCCGGCTTCGCTTTCAGTTCAAATACGCTCAGGACGGCGCTTAGAATTCCACAAGTAGATTCTAAGCCGCATCCGCGAGACGCGCCAGAGCGAAATTGACCCCCATCCATCACCGCGTTGCGACTAGCGGAGGGGCACTCCTCGCAGGTGCCTGGCACAATAGGGCAGGCACGACTCCTAGTATTACTCAGGCGTAACGCATTAGTGCAACAACGGGTTTATAATGTGAGAGCTATTGGAGCGCCGGGATTTCGGGCCGGGTATTTCCTAAGTGAATTCACTGAGATCGTCACATTCTTCAGGAGGAATCCATGAAAGCCACGGGAGTTGAAGCAGAACGCCGGGAGCCTGCAAGCGACGCGGTCCCCGCCTCGTCGCCGCGCACGGAAAGATTGGGTAGAGCCGTTATGCTGGGGGCACTGATAGTTGCCATGATGCTTGCGCCCGGCCGGGCTTGCGGGGAGGAGACGATAGGCGCCGCGCCGGTGCGTTATGTCGCCAATTTGCGCCTGTGGGTCCTCACCACCGAGCAAACCTCCTATGTGATGGGGCTCAATGAACGCGACGCGCTGCAAACAATTTACTGGGGCGGGAAGCTCGGGAGCGACCATGACCTTACCGCCGCGCGTCTGCGGCCTGAACACGCCTCCTTTGATTCTCAGGAAACCATGAGCAATCTTGAATACCCGGGATGGGGCGGCCGGTATTACAACGAGCCCGCCTTAAAGGTGACGCTGGCATCGGGCGTCCGTGACCTGGTGTTGAAATACGCCGGTCACGAGATCCGCGGCGACATGCTGGAAATCCGTCTGAAGGATATTCAATATGACCTATTTGTAAAACTCACTTACAAGGTATTTGCTAAAGAAGATATCATCCGCAAGCAGGCGGAAATTGAGAATCGGACACCGCAGATAGTGACCGTGGAGAGCGCGCAGTCGGGGGTCTGGTACGTGCCCGCAGGGGAGGGATATCGGCTCAGCTATCTCACCGGGCGCTGGGCGGGCGAAACCCAACTGGTGCGGGAACCCCTTCATCCTGGCGCGAAGGTGCTGGAAAGCCGCCGCGGCAACACCAGCCACCAATTGAATCCCTGGTTCGCCATCGACGAAGGAGGAGAGGCCGACGAGGAACACGGCTGCGTGTGGTTCGGCGCCCTGGGCTGGAGCGGCAACTGGAAACTGGTGGTGGAAGACACGCCTAGCGCCCACCAGGTGCGGGTGACCGGCGGTTACAACGACTTTGATTTCTCTTGGCCGCTGAAGCCGGGCGAGAGCCTGAGCACGCCGCCTTACTACGGTGGCTTCAGCAGTCGCGGGTTCGGTGAAGCCTCGCGGCTGATGCACCGTTTTGAGCGCAACCAAATTCTTCCCGACCACGCCCATCCGCATGTGCGGCCGGTGCTCTACAACTCCTGGGAGGCAACCACCTTTGACGTGAACGAGCCCGGACAGAAGGCCTTGGCGGAGAAGGCCGCGAAACTCGGCGTGGAGCTTTTCGTGATGGACGACGGCTGGTTCGGCAAGCGCAACGATGACCACGCCGGCCTGGGCGACTGGTACGTGAATCCGCAGAAGTTTCCCCACGGCCTGCAGCCGCTCATCGCTTACGTGAACAGCTTGGGCATGGATTTCGGCCTGTGGTTCGAGCCGGAAATGGTGAACCCTGACAGCGACCTCTACCGCCATCACCCCGACTGGGCGATAAACTTTCCGGGACGTCCGCGCAGCGAGGCTCGCAACCAGCTTGTTCTTAACATGGCCCGCCAGGATGTGAAGGAATACATCTTCGACGTGCTCGACAAGATGCTTTCCGAAAACAACATCAAGTACATCAAGTGGGACATGAACCGCCACTTCGGTGAGCCGGGCTGGGCGGAAGTTCCCCTTGCGCAGCAAAAGGAAATCTGGGTGAAATACGTTCGTAACGTGTACGAGATCATCGACCGCCTGCGCGCCAAGTACCCGAACCTTGAAATTGAGGCCTGCTCCGGAGGCGGCGGGCGCGTGGACTTGGGCATTCTGGAACGCGTCAACATCGTCTGGACTTCCGATAATACGGAGGCCTTCGATCGCCTGGGAATCCAGGAGGGCTTCAGCTACGCGTACACCTCCAAGGTCATGTCGGCTTGGGTTACCGATGTTCCTAATCTGAACGGGCGCTCCACGCCGCTCGAATTCCGTTTCCTGGTGGCGATGCAGGGGGCGCTGGGCGTGGGGGCCGACCTGAACAAGTGGACAGCAGAGGATTTTGCTCTCGCCACCCGCATGATCGGCGCCTACAAGAGCATCCGCGAAACGGTGCAAGAAGGGGACCTCTACCGCTTGTTCTCTCCCCGCCAGGGTGGGCTGACGGCGAATCAATATGTCTCCGCTGACGGAAAGCGGGCGGTTTTGTTCGCATTCCTCCACTCCCAGCAATACCTGCGGCCGGCTCCCACCGTCTGCTTGCGCGGGCTTGATGAAAACGCGACGTACCGGGTGAAGCCGCTGGATGACAAGCTCGTTGAAAAGCAGGAAGCTTTGAGCGGCGCCTATCTGATGCGCCACGGGCTGAATCTGAATCTCACCGGAGACTACGACAGCACACTGGTAATCCTGGAACGGCTGGAGTAGCTGCCGGATGACGAGTGCGAATGCTTCCTGACTTCAGAGCCTCGCGAACTCCACGCGATTGTGCCCCTTTGCTTTGGCGTGCGAGACGGCCTCAGTGGCCAAGTGCCAAGCCGCATCCAAATCCAGCGCCTTCTCCGACGGGGACACCATAACACCGAGGCTTACCGTCACCGGGACCATGCCCACGGAGGTGTCAACAGCACGCCGGCCAACTCGGGCCCGGAACTTTTCCGCCAGGCTTGCAGCCGTGGGGGTGTCGCATCCCCGCAGGACCATCACGAACTCGTCCGCTACAGATCGGCCGATCGAATCGGGCGAGCGCAGGGCGACGCGAAACCTTCTCCCAACTTCCCGCAAGACCCCATCCCCGGCGAGTGGGCCGAAGCTGGCATTGATGTCCTGGAAGTGGTCAATATGCGCGATCATCAGACTCATGGGGGAATCGCTTTGAGATGAAAGGGTGAGCTGGCGCTTCAGGATATCCAGTATCACATTGCGGCTCCAGACGCCGGTCAGCGGATCGACGGTCATTTGAGCTTCGATCAGACGATAGGCCGAGAGAAGCTGCTCCCGCAGGTCATTGCAAACCCTCAACCACGTCCTGCTTCTTTACCTTCGCAGTTGACATCAAGATGTAGGTGTAGGGCTTTCTAGTCTGCTTCCTAATCTCGCGGCAAATGTCGATGCCGTTCATGCCCGGCATTATCCAGTCAAGGATGGCGAGCCGTGGCGCTTCACGGCCTTGAAGGACTTCCAAGGCCTTTTGACCATCCCTTACACTCGTCACTTTGTACCCCCACTCGACCAGGCAAGCCTGGAGGAGGTGGAGAATAACAGGGTCATCTTCAGCAACGAGTATTCTCGTAGTCTTATCTCCTTCCCGCATCGCCCAGTATTCTCATGGTACAGTTACTCCACGTAACGCAATGAGGGCACGGTCAAGGCGCTTCATTTCCCGCTCCAACGCACTCATCGCTTCCTGGGCGCGCGAGAAGTCTCCCTGCTGGGCAAATGCCTCCAGCCGCTCCGCCGTCTCGAGGGTGGCTCGGGCAACGAAATTCCCGGCTGAGCCCTTAATGGTGTGAGCCACCCGCGCCAGATCTTGCCCATTCTTCTCTTGAAGGGCTCGTTGGGCCGCCGCCAGATAGGAAGGGCTTTCGCTCAAGTAAATTTCGATGAGTTCGCTCAAAAGCTGCGAATCGCCACCGAGGCGCTCCAAAAGGGCGCGCCTATCCACCTGTTCACAATCGTCGCCCACATCCCGACATTCCTCTTGCTCATGTGGGTGAGAGACCTCTGAGGTCTGGACGGATACCGCCTCATATGCGCGCAAGAGGTCGAACAGTTCCTTCACCCGTATGGGTTTTGACAGGTACCCATCCATCCCGGCCGCAAGGCAGCGTTCCCGGTCGCCCTTCATCGCATAGGCGGTGACCGCAACGATCGGCACACGTCCGCCCGTCGACAATTCGCGAGCTCGGATGGCCGCCGTAGTCTCGAAACCATCCATGTCCGGCATCTGCACATCCATTAGGATCAGGTCAAAAACATCCCCAGGGCCGTGCTGCACCGCCGCCACTGCTTCCCGGCCGTTGCGTGCCACCACCACGTTGTGTCCCCGCTTGCCGAGCAAGCAGGTCACAAGATTGCGGTTCACCTGGTTATCCTCCACGAGGAGTATCCGTAACTTGCGGGCTGCTTTCGGCTGCAGAGGTCCCTCAGGTCCTGTCGCCTCCGCCGCCTGCCCCTGTACCGTGCCGGAGGCGCGCAGGATTGCATTCAGAAGTTCCGGCGCAAATACCGGTTTTGTCAGACAGGCCGCAATCCCCGATTCCTGGCCCAGCGCGATGTCTCCACCCTGGGTGGAGCCGCTCGACAGCAACACTGAAGCCTTAGCCAACTCCGGGTCGTTCTTTATTCGTTCGGCAACGGCAGGGCCATCTGGGTCGGGCAGGCGCGCATCCAGCAGGACTGCGCCGAAAGGTCTCTTCTGGTGTCTTGCCTGGTCCAGTTTGATGAGCGCCTCCCCGCCGCTTCCGCACAGAGCCGGCTGGGCGTTCCATTGCCGGAGCAGACTTCCCAGGATTCGAAGGCAGGTGGGGTTGTCGTCCACGACAAGTACTTGCAGGCCACGAAGGTCGGGTGACGGCGCTTCTTCCAGGCGTGGCACGGTCGAGCGAAAGCAGGCGGTAAAGTGAAACGTGCTTCCCTTGCCTACTTCGCTCTCCAGCCAGATCTTCCCACCCATCATCTCGACCAGTCTCGAGCAGATGGTCAACCCCAAACCCGTCCCACCGAATCGCCGCTTGGTCGAGCCATCGGCTTGGGCAAAGGCCTCAAATATCACCTCGTGCTTCTCAGGGGGAATCCCAATCCCAGTGTCTCGGACGGAGAAATGCAAACACAGATTTCCCAGCTCCTCGCTTTGCCTTTCGACCTTTAATACAACCTCCCCCTGTTCCGTAAACTTGATGGCATTACCCAGAAAGTTGACGACGACCTGTCGCAATCGCCCGGGATCACCTTGGAGTATGCCCGGAACGGCGGGAGAGATCTCCAGACAGAGCTCCAGTCCCTTCTGCTGGGCATGATACGCCAGCGACTTGAGGGCCTCTCCCAGCGTGTCGGACAACCGAAACTCGACGGAATCCAAATCAAGCTTTCGGGCCTCGATCTTGGAGAAATCGAGCAAGGTATTGATCACGGTGAGCAAGGAACCGGCGGAGGACTTGATGGCTTCCAGGTATTCACGTTGTTCAGGACTCAGAGGAGTATCGAGCGCGAGTTCCGTCATTCCCACAACGCCATTCAACGGAGTCCGAATTTCATGGCTCACATTGGCAAGGAATTCACTTTTGACGCGATTGGCTGCTTCTGCGGCCTCTTTGGCCTGCCGCCATTCTTCTTCTGCGCGTTTCCTTTCCGTTATGTCGATCACGGTGCCTTCGATCTCAGGACTCGCACCGTTGCCATTCTCTATCAGGCTGGAGTTTTCCAATAGCCAGGCGCGACTGCCGTCTTTGCGACGGATGTAAATCTCATAGGAAGCGACGGCCTTATGCTCCTTCAACCGTGAAATGAGCATTTCGCGCATTCCGACGTCGTAACAGTCCTCCACCCGAAGGCGGAGTACTTCCGCCGGGGAGGAGTAGCCAAGAATCTGCGCAAATGATTCATTGCAGTCGATGAACCGGCCGTCCAGCGAGGTGCGGAAAACTCCCGCCATGTTCCGCTCAAACAACAAGCGGTAGCGTTGCTCACTCGCGCGCACAGCTTCCTCGGCCCGCTTCTGCCGGATCAGTTTCCACATCCCATCCATCAGCAACGTCAACTGCCGTGCGTCCGGCTCGTCGTACGCATCGTCCTTGTTGGCGACACCGGCAATGGCCACAACGTTCTCATGGTCAAGTACCGGGATGCTCATGAAGCGGAGGATATCGATGTGACCTTCCGGATATCCTTGCTTGAGAGGGTTCGCTGCCGCGTAGTCATTGACGATCATCGGCCGGCGCTGCCGTGCCGCCTCTTCCCACAACCCGCCACCGGGCAGGGAGTGCAATACCTGCTTCTCGTCCAGGGCACACTCCTCCATGCCCGCTCTGGAGCAGGAGCGAACGGTCAGCGCCGATCCATCTTCGTTGATGAGAGCCAGTAAGCCATACTTGCTTTTGGTGAGCAAGATTCCTTGCTCGAGCGCAAAGTCGGCGATTTGCTGGGGAGAAAATTCTGACATGTGGCTGAGCTTCAGGAGGGTTTCGAGGCGTGCCTCATCAAGTCGCAGAGCCTCCTGTGAAAGTTGCCGGTGGATGGCGGCGCCTAGAGTTCCCCCCGCCGCGCGCAGTGCTTCCGTCTCCTGTGGCGACCATTCACGTTCGTCTCTACAATCGCTAAATCCCATGAACCCCCACCACTCGCTACCCACAAAGATAGGAAGACTGATGCGAGTTCGTATTCCTTGCTCCTGAAACAGCCCCCGTCGTTGTTCAGGCAGATCCGCCACACGGAACTGATTCACCTGCCCCTGGCGAAATCCTGTCGCCCAGCTCCCGAAGCCTTCGGCATTCCAGTCAATTCCTTGAAGTTTCCGGTTGTTGATTTCAGGCCCAATTCCCGGCGCCACCCATTCAAATCGTTGGCTTGTTAACAACTCCCCGTTCCGGCCGCGATAATTCTCGAAGATATGCACTCGGCTGACCTCCGTTGCCTCTCCCAACCTGGCCAGAACGCTTTCGATGGCTTCCTTCCAGTCCGCAGCCAGCATCAAACGCTGGGCAGCGAAACTAACCGCCTCAAGGATGGCGTCACGCCGACGCAGCGCTTCTTGCGCTCGCTTGCGCTCCCTTATGTCGCGGGCCGCTCCTTGCATTCCGACGACCTTGCCCTCTTCCTCGATCAAGCAGGTGCTGACTTCGACAGGAATCTGGCGACCACCCTTGGCGAGCAGTTCTATCTCATATGTAGCACTCGCACGGCTCTGGAATTTCAGGTTCAACATTTCAGTCGCCCGCTCAAGTGACCCAGGAGCAAGCAGGTCTGAGACCTTTTTCGTCAAGATTTCGTCGCGGCTGAAGCCGGTGAGGAGTTCGGTCGCCCGGTTGCACGAGGTGATTCTGGCGTCCAGGTCGAGCGTAAAAATGGCGTCGGTGGAATTCTCAAAGAGATCGAAATACTGTTTCCTCAGCGCGGCTTCACGCCGCAGGAATTCGCGCATGGTTCCAGTTTGCTGTCGCACCCGGTTCCTGAGAATCGTCACCCATACGATTCCCCCCAGCAGAATCGCACCCATGATGACCATCACCCCGAGATCTTGGCTCGGGGACAATACGACCAACGCGCCTTTATGCCAGAGACGCTCGTGTGTGCAAAGCGCCCACAAACCGCTGATGGGAGCCCAACACGGCGCCTGCCCACGGAGAGTCCGGTCAACATGGCGCGCCCCTGCCAGCACCCTGAGTGACCGCGTGGGCTTCATCATTCCTCTTCCTCGCGATTAGGCAGCCTCTCCAACTGGGGCTTTAGATGTATCTCGTAGCAGTCAGGACAAACTCCATGGCTGAATTGGGCTTCCGAGTGGCTCGTAATGTAGGCGTCAACCTGTTCCCAGTAGTTCCGGTCGTTACGAATCTTCTTGCAGTAGGAGCAGATGGGGAGGAGTCCTTGAAGCTGCTTCACGCGCTTCAAAGCCTCTTCAAGCTCTTCAAAGCGTTCCATGAGGGCTTTCTGTAACTGGACGATGCGCACGCCCACATGCAAACGCGCGCGCAGTTCACGGGGATCAAACGGTTTGGTCATGTAATCGTCAGCCCCGGCCTCGAGCCCCCGGACAACGTTTTCAAGTCCCCCCCGAGCCGTAACAAGGATGATATAGGTCCCCGCATTCGGCATCGTGGCGCGCATCCGACGGCAGACGTCCAAGCCGTCGATCTCCGGCATCATCCAATCCAGCATGGCGATCTCGGGCCCCTTCGGCCCTTGCAAGATACGCAAGGCCTCCCACCCATCCACAGCGACCAGAACCTCAAATCCCCAACCCTCCAGGGTCGTCTGGATCAGGTGTCGCGACGTAGCCTCATCATCGGCAATCAAAACTCGCATGTCGCTCCTCCCGCACCAGCCTATCAACCCCAGCCTCGGGGTCTGGACGGTCCCAGATCTGGATCTTCGGTACTTAACCTCGCGCTCAACGATTCAGGCCGGTGCAACGCACTGGAGAGTTCCTCGAGCGAGTACGGCTTGCCGATGAAGCCCATGGCCCCTGCCAGTCGCGCTTCACGTGCAACATCACCTGAGCTGTAGCCTGAGGAAAGAATCACCTTCACCTTGGGATTGATCCCCCGCAGCCGGCGGCAAATCTCCAGGCCTGTAGTGCCCGGCATCACCATATCGAGCAACACCATATCGATCTGGTTGGAGTGGGAGGAATAAACCTCGCAGGCCTGCTGGCCATCCACAACCGTAAGCACCTTGTAGCCGAGCTTCTTCAACGCCTCCTCAATAAAGGCCAGAACCATGGGCTCGTCGTCCACCACAAGAACTGTCCCGGTCCCGGCTTCGAGCACGGAGCTTCTAGCTGCGACCGTCCGCTCCACGGGTGGGCCCGTCAGCGGCAAGTGGATTGAAAAGGCAGACCCAAGCCCCACTTCACTTTCCACCTGCACAAACCCGCCGGCCCCGTTCGCCATTCCATAAACCATGGCGAGCCCAAGCCCTGAGCCTCTACCTGGTTCCTTGGTGGTGAAGAAAGGATCGAAGATCCTGCCCAACACATGCGGGGCAATACCCACGCCCGTATCCCGAACTGTTAGGCGCGCATAATTGCCGGGGAGACAATGGCTGGGCCGAGACGAATCGCCTTCACCGAGTGTGACCCGTGAACTTTCAAGCGCCAGAACTCCCCCCTCCGGCATGGCATCTCGCGCGTTAATGCACAGGTTTAGAATTGCTTGTTCGAGCTGGCCCGGGTTCGCATCCGCCCATAACGGTCCGGACTCGGTGCGAGTTTGTACCTGAATGCGCCGGTCGAATGTGCTGCTGATGATCCTTACCACGCGACCGAGGACATCGCCGACTCGAATGGGTACTGATTCACTCTTTCCTTGCCGGCCCAGGCCAAGTAATTGCCGAGCGAGGTCAGCGCCACGCTCGGCAGACTGTTCAATCATCTTCACATACTCAAGAAGCGGGTCGGAAGCGGCTAAACGCAGCCGCACGATGGAGGCAAATCCCAGGATGACACCCAGCAGGTTATTGAAATCATGCGCAATGCCACCCGCCAAGGTCCCAAGAGCTTCCATCTTCTGTGCCTGGAAGAGTCTTTCTTGTAGTCTGCCACGCTCTTCCTCGATGTCCTTGCGTTGCTGAATGTCCTGAATGAGGGCTAACACCTGGAGGGGTAGGCCCGGAGTGTCTTGGATAAGAGAGAAACTCTCCAAGCACCATTTGGGCGCACCGGACTTTTGCACATAGAGTCTTTCGGTGCTGTGAACCAGCAACTCCCCGCTCTGAATTTCTCCCACCACCTGACCAATGTCGGCACGATTTTGGGGGTGGGTCAAGTCCGCGTACCCAGTCCCCAGAAGCTCCCCAGCCTGGTAATCCAGCATGCGTGCGAAGGCGGGACTTATGCCGACAAGTTTCCCATCGGCAGTACACAGCGCGGCGCCGATGGTTCCACAGGCAAAAAGGGAGCGGAGAACATCACCTTTTGGTAATAGCCCTCCCTTCGATAAACTGAGGTCGATTGCGAACTGAGGACCCGCCTGCTGTGGCCCTTTCATAGCCTCAACAGATTCCTTGCCCTGGCAAACCTCAGCGCCAGTTGGAACCGTGGAAGAGGAAGTCTCAACACAAGACTCCTCACGCGACACTCTGGCGGTTCGCTTCGACATTCGGGACCTCATCCTGTCTTTCGGCAGAAATGAGTACAATCTTAAATAGGCGGGAACGTGGGGACATTCCAGCGCGCTACAAGGTCGGGATTACCTCGTTTGTTATGTCGTTTATGGCGGCCACAACTTCCGCTGCGGCTTCGTAAGCGCGCTGATAGCGGAGCAGCTTCGCAGCCTCTTCATCCCAAGACACACGCGCCACATCCGCGCCTTGGTTTTGCAGCTGCATGAGGACCAGGCCCACGGCTTCTTGCTCGTCCGTGGCGCTTGATACCTTGTTGCCGACCGTGCAAACAAGGTTCGAGTAAAATTCCCTCGCTGTCTTACCGTTTACAACCGCCTGCTTCTGAATGTTCGCCATGGCCAGGGCATTAGCGTTGTCCCCTTGTGTGCCGTCGGCGCTGGCGGCGATCCTGGAGGGGTCGGTGATGGCCGTGGCAAAGCCCTCGGCCGCGCCGGCCTCTGCTCCCCGCGAAGGCTGGACAACCGGTTGGAAGAAGTTGCCCCCCTGGTCGCCCTGCAAATCGCGGCCTTTCCGGTTCTGGATGTTGACACAGTGGATGATACCCTCCGCAAGGTTATCTAAGCCAGAAATAACGGATGGGATCCCCTGGTCCCGCGCTTCCAGCAGTCCTGCCAGTTGGCCACCCGTAAACTTCGAAGTCACATCGGCGCCTGGAGAGAAGATGTGCAGGAATCCAGTGTCCGCGTCCACCGCCGTGCTTAGGGCAAAACTCTGGGCGGCGGCGACCAGCGGCACCTCGTTGCTCGTCGTAACTGTGAGGCTTCCGTCGCCCGAGTCCGTCACCACCACGTCCACAAGTTTCGAAAGACGCTTCAGCACCGAGTACCGCTGATGCTCGAGCCTCCCGGCCCGCTCGCTGTCGCCCCCTAGACTTGCGACGGGTTGATTCAGGCTGGCCAACTGTGCCGTGTCCGAATCGATCTCTTCCACCGTCCGCCTCACCTCCTGGTCAACCCTTTCCTGAATGGTACGCAGTTGCTGCCCGGTCTCGTAGAAGGCCGAAGCCAAGTTTTGTGCTGCGGAGATTACCACTTGACGCGCAGGGACATGGGTGGGATTTGCAGAAAGCTCCTGGAAGCTGTTGAACAACCGGTTGATGGCGTCGCTGAGCCCGGCGCCCTCCGTTTCAGTGAAAAGAGCCTGCACCCGATTCATGGAGCTCATAAAAGATTTGAGACGGTTCTGCTGCTGGGTTTCTGCGTGGATCAGAAGTTCCAGGATAATGTCGCGGATGCTTTGGACTCCCTGGGAATTTACCCCATTGCCAGTCGAAATCTGCCCTGTATCCAGAGGGGGGGCCTCAGTCAGAATGGGAAGTTGCCGGGAGTAACCTGGCGTGTTGACGTTGGAGAGGTAATTCGCAGTAGTGTCAAGCGCGCCGTGCTGCGCAAGAAGAGACTGCACCGCAATCGAGAGACTTCCGAATAGATTCGACACAGCTCAGACCCCTACCTACCATGGAGATGACCACGCGCTCCCGCCCGGCGATGGACTGTAAGTTCCGATGTATTTGGCCATCACGGTGATCAGAACATTGATCGAGCGGCGCGAGTGCCTCAACAGCCCAGCGTAGACTCGGTTCAGCCGCCGCACGCGCTTCTGGACCGCTTCGAGGTCGTCCATGACTTGTCGCAACTGCAATGAGCAGTCAGCATCACACAGCCCTTGGAACGCCGCCAGACTCATCCCCTCAGGTTGCAGGCCGGATGCCGCAGCCATCTGGCGCCGCAGAACCTTCAACTCGTCGTCCAGGGCGCGGATTCCGGAACAGAGGCTTTTCTGGTACAAAACATGCTTATGAATCGCTTCCAAGCCCATGCTCGTGAAAGACTCTCGGCATTCGCGAAGTTCCCTGGCCATCAGCCGCAGACTTGCCACTCGCCTCTTAAGAAGCTCAATGTACTGCCGAGTTTGTGACCTCTTCATAGCTCGGACCGAAATGTCAACCTGATGCTCTTGCTCGTTGTCGTCAATCGGCTCTTCCCCTTCATTCATTTCTATTTCACTGTTCTGGCTTCACAGCCTTTTCTCCAGGTGGCACGAGGCCTCTTGTGCCCGCCGTTCTCGCGGGTCTGCGGCGCGAATGGGCTCAGATATGGGGGGGTGACAACTCACCCATTGGCGCGGTCTCCTAGCTTTCATGGCCCCCGTTATTCTCTGCCCAGCAGATCAGAAGACATCGCCTGCGCAATCTGCTGGCTGGGCACCTTGTAGCTACCCGCCTCGATCACTTGTCTGAGGACCGCAACACGTTCTTGGCGCAGGTCCGGCAAACCATCGAGGTCCGACTTCAATCGTTGAACCTTCTCACGGTCAACCGAAAACTGGACCTCATTTGGAAAAAGGCCCACCTTCTTTCCTTGATTCTGGGTTGGTGAGGGTCCCGACGTCCCAACCCTTTGTGGCACAACGATTTCCGGGAAGGCAAAGGAAGCATCAATCTTTAGCCACCCATTATTTTCTCTCACCTTATCGGCGCCATGGCCAGAACCTTTAGCAAGATGCTGAAAAACCCCGCTCCGCCTGTCATTCCCCACCTACCACATACGGCCTACGCAGCCACATCCTTTTTTTTCAACAACATTCCCGCTTTAGACAGCTAACCATCTGTCTTTTCATAGACATTCCCGCTTCACCTCCAACTTTTCTAGATCGGTCCTTTGTTTTCAATAACATTCCTGCTTCGTCTCTTCACTTTTTGAACTTACTACGATTTTTTCTCCACGCATATGAGGACATTATGTCTCTGGCTGTGCAACCGTCAGAGCCTATCGCCAGATCCTCGAATGCAGTAGGCAGTAGGCAGTCGGCGGTGGCCAGAAGTAAGAAGGCAACTCGCAACCCATAATTCACAATTCAGAATTCAACCTTCACCATTGCTCCAGCCCTGTCACCTGACACCTGACACCTGAATCCTGGTTCTTGCACCTCCACTTACAATACTAGCCTATCTGCTGCGCCATGTCAAGAGACATGAAGTTTTCCGATGCGTCCCCTAGACGCGCCGGAAGGCCGCATAGGCGGGCGACATCGTTTACCCCATGGCGTGAGAAGCAAAAATAGATTCGAGCGGTCCGTCGCTGGCAGCTCTCTGAGAAGACGACTCTTTACGTGACTACTCGGAGGAGAATCGCCCATTTCCGTCTCAGTGGCGAGCCCCAGTTCATGATCGGCCGTGAAAGAATTCTGGAAGAGCCTTCTCACCACAGAGACACAGAGGCACAAAGAACGGAAAAGAAAGGACCTTTTCCTTGTGTCTTTGTGCCTTTGTGTCTTTGTGCCTTGGTGGTGAGAGTGCTTGATTGTTTCAGACCTTCTAAGCCGGGGGACCGAATCCCCAGCACCCGCGTTTCAGCCGGCCTGCGCTCGCCGGCGGTGTCGCGTGTTGCGTCCGCTGCCGACCGCCTGTCGAGCGTTCCCTTCCCCTGGAATCGGAATCAGAAACGGAGGAATCACCCACAATCAATACACGCGCTGGCTTCATTCCTGTCTTACCCCCATATGCCCGGCCAGGGAAGGACCGCGCCCCCTCGTCCGGTGGAGGCTCGCATTTCAAGTAACTGGATAATGTTTGGCAATTCCACTTCCAGAGTCTTCGCCCACTTGATTCTCTCCTCATCGGTTAGAGTGGGAGCGCAGCTATCGAGCAGGTGCTTGTACTTGTTCTGATCACCCAGCGTGATCCGGGGAGGCTCTGCTCCAACTCTCACCCCGTGCATCTGGCAAACAAGATCCGCTGCCCGGACGATCTCCACCAAAAGTACGTCTTGCTCTGCTTCCTGAGGTCGGTGGTGGTGTTCGAGGACGTCAATGAGCTCGGGGGAAAAGTTCCAACTGAGGCCAATGCATTTGCCGACCGAACAGTGGTCAACTCCAAATTGTTTCTGCTCCGATTCAATTGACTCTCCCCAAAGGATGACGCCGGGCGTAACCTTGGGTTCCGTCGACCGCAGGGCAAGGATGAGAAGAGGGAGAACCCCCACATCATGCAGGAGTCCTGCCAAATATGCCTGCTCCACCTCCGGGTAGCGGAGACAGAGGGCGCTGCGCGCACTCAAAGTCGCGGTTAGCAGGCAGTGCTGCCAGAAGGACTGCAATTCGGTGGGAGAAAAACAGCTTCCGACACACTCCACTAGCGAACAATTCAGTACCATTGTCCTCAGCCGTTCCGTCCCCAAAAGGATCACCGCGTGTTCGATGTTGGAAACTCTTTCCCGCAAACCCAACTGAGCCGAGTTGCACAAGCGAATGACCTGCGCGGTAAGGCTGGGGTCAGTTTGAATTACCCCGCAGACGCGCCTCAAGTCCACTGGTATGGTGCTTAACAAGGCGCTAAGCTCAAAAACATAAGCTGGGAGTGTGGGGATGCCGTCCACGAGCAGAGCCCTGATCTTGGCTTGTTGGCTCTGTTCCTTCTCCAAACGCCCTGATTCATCCGAACTTGCGCTCTCCCCGCCCGCTCCGCCCGGTCGGTTGGGTTGTGCTGGCATGCCTTGCCTCTCTCCGATAGCTCCATCGGCACACGAGAGCAGGTCTTTAGGTGATGACAAAAAGGTAACTGGTAGGTGGTAGGTGGGGGGAGAACGACAGGCGACAGGTAGGAAGTGGCAGGAGCTGGGGGCTGGGGTTCTCTAAATCCACAATACTGAATTATTCATTACTCACTCTCTTCTGCTTACTGCCTACTGGTCTTCTCAGCGTCCAAAGGAAGACGCGAGAGGTTACGCGCAGAGGATCTTTGAGTCCTCCGGGGTGAGA
>Ga0326728_10015968_pt1 | contig 15459 bp, 13 predicted proteins | sample MB3enrmetagenome_FD_207602 | JGI IMG/M metagenome (GOLD analysis project Ga0326728, IMG submission 207602) | Lab enriched peat soil microbial communities from McLean, Ithaca, NY, United States - MB31MN | ecosystem: Environmental > Terrestrial > Soil > Wetlands > Peat | place: USA: New York...
GTCGTGTCAAGTGCCAAGTGTCGTCAGTGCATCTGAAAAGGGGAATTACTTTTGAGAAAGGGTCTGGGCGTGGCCATTTCCTTGAGCCTCCATGAATGCCTCTATCTGTTGTCTCGTTGCCTTGAGCCTCGGTCCCGGCTGAAGGCACTTGACAGCCCCGCATGCATTCGCAAACGCCAGGGATGGCCCGATGTCCTGCGTCTGCAGCAGCCGCGCGTACATGAGCCCCCCCGCGAAGGCGTCCCCTGCCCCGGTGGTATCGATCGGCGCAACCGCAAAGGCAGGGACAGAGATACTCTCCCCCATGCCTGCCCAGAAGGCGCCCTTTTCCCCAAGAGTGGCGACCACTCCCCCAGGGGGTATGTATTTGTCGCAGAGGTGGGCGGCTGCCTCTCTCTCATCTTCGAAGGGGGTTAGCCCCCTCAAGCCCTCCCTGCCGGCGCAGAACAGATGGCAGAGGGAAAGCATCTCCTCCAGTTCGGCCCGCGAGACCCCGCACGACTCCATGAAAGAGGGACTGCATTCGAGATTGAAAACAACGGGTATGTCCATCTCCCTGCACAGCCACGCAAGCTTGAGGGCGGCCCTTGCCGCGAACATGTCGGTGTAGAAGACCCTCGTCTCACGGAGCATTTCCTTTCCGACCCGGGAGTCGGGCAGGTTGAGGAAGGCATCCCCGAGGTTTGCGAAGATGGAGCGGGTGCCGTTTCGTGCCACGGCAACGAAGGTGTGGAGCGTAGTGCTTCCCTCTCTGGCGAGAAGATGCTCCGTGGAGATTCCATGGCGCGAGAGATCGGCCCGCACCGCATCGCCGTACGAGTCGTCGCCGACCTGCGCGGCCACGGCGCAGCGGGCACCCATGGAAGCCAGAGTCACGAGGACGTTGGAACAGCTGCCGCCGGGCAGCCACTCTTCCTTGTGGACAAAGGCAAAGCCATCCTCTCCGGGTAGATCCTCGCACCGTAGGACGAGGTCCATGGCTACGGCCCCCATTCCAAGCACGTCAACGATCATGATCAGCCCTCCTCTTTCGCCTGATGATACCCTTGGGTTCTTCCCTATATCAGTGATCCCGGATCGATGGGAAGCCGGCCGAAACGGCGCGCCGCCTCTACCATGGCGCGGATGTTGGCCGGGGGCGTGTCCAGGGGCACGGTACAGCCTGAAGTGAGGACAAAGCCCTTCGGTGTGTCGAAGGCCTCACCTATGCACGCTCTGGCCGCCTCGGCGACCTGTCCGGGTGTACCGTCCATGAGAACGTCGATCGGCGACACGTTTCCCGTGAGGCCGACGCGGTCTCCCACGGCCTCCTTCGCCTCTCTCAGGTCGATCGTGTTGTCGAGGCTTAAGAATGTGGCGCCCGTATCCGCCATGTCCGGCCAGATCGGCCTCGTGTCCCCGCAGATGTGGAGGGTCGGTCCCTTTCCCGACTCTCTCGTGGCCCATTCGCAGATCCTGGTGAGATAGGGCTTCGCGAACTGCCGGAAATGGCGGGGACTGATGACGCTCCTCGAGGCGAGGGGCTCACCTATGCTGCACGCGAAGCCGTGCAGCCGGGCTGCCTCCATGTAGCGGAGGATGGATGCGCATGCCCGTTCCAGCAGGCCGTGGGCGAATTCCGGGTCAGTCAATAGATCGCGCAGGAAATCATCGGTCCCCCGCAAGAGCGCGGCGGTCGTGAAGGGTCCGCCGATCCCGGTACTGACCTTCACTTCCCGCCCGATGGCGCTGTCGATCCGTTCCAGGGCCTCAAGATAGAGGGGAAGCCTCCCGTCCCGCTCAGGGTCCACTTCCTTGATCCGCTCAAGATCCTCGTGGGACTTGACCGCAGGTTCCGCAAGCTGGGCCCTCTCCCTGTCACTGAACGCGAGGCGCGACCCCAGGGCCTCGGGCAGCCCGAGCAGGTCCGGACCCACGCTCACCGAATCGAGGCGAAATTCCCTGAAGACCGCGCGCGCGCCGCTGACCATCAGATCGGACGAGTGAAGGTAGGCGCCGACAGAGGCGTTGATAAGCCTGCTGCCGTACTCGCCCACGTGGCACGTGCAGGGAATCCGGTCGATGGGCTCGTTCCTGCCGAAGGCTTCCATCCTTTCCCTCGGCGTCATCGTATCTTCCTTCGCGTCAATCATGTTATGCCAATCCCAATGGTGCGCGCTTTTAAGCCGCTTAAGTCCCGACGGGCTTACGCCTTGCCCGTGAACATCGTGCGGGCGAGATCATCGGGTTCTATCCCTGCAAGAGGGCCGCACCACACAGGGCGACCGCCCTTCAGGGCAAGGGCGCGGTCGGCCACGCGAAAGAGCTCCTGAAGGTTGTGGGTCACCATGACGAGGCAGCGGCCACCGGCTTTCAGGTCACACATCAGCCTCAGGATCTTCTCCTTCTCGGCCACGGCCATGCTCGCTGTGGGCTCATCGAGGAGGATGACCTCCGGCTCGAAGAGGAGGCAGCGGCAGATGGCGATGGCCTGCTGTTCCCCTCCCGAGAAGGTCCGAACAGGCCTGTTGAGGTCCGCAAGATCGATGCCAAGACCCCGGAGCAGGCTCGATGCGCTGCGATACATCCGTCCTTTGTCGAGGAGCGGAAGGATCGCCCGTCGCCGGGGCAGCAAGAGCTGCCGCCCCATGTAGATGTTCTCCCACACGGTCAGGCTCCCGCACAGGGCGAGGTCCTGGTAGACCATTTCGATGCCGAGGGCCCGCGACCTGCGCGGGGAGTCGATCGAGACCCTTTGGCCCCTCACGAATATCTCCCCGCCGTCCGCAGGGAGGACGCCTGCAAGGATCTTCAGCATGGTCGACTTGCCGGCGCCGTTATCACCCACGAGGCCGAGGATTTCGCCCTCGAACAGGTCCATGCGGGCCTGGTCGAGGGCCACCCGTCCATCGAAGTGCTTATAGATACCCTCCATCTTCACGAGGGGTGTTTTCATGCGGCAATCCTCTCCTCCGGCGTGGATCCCTACTTCCAGTCGCTCAGGAGATGGATATTCTCTTTGGTCGCCAGTATGCTCGAAACATGGAGGTTTTGCGGGATCTGCTTGCCTGCGTAAGCCGCAATGGCCGCCCTTGTGGCCATCTCCCCTATAATGAATGGGCTGAATGCCACCGAGCCGGCGAGGCGCCCCTGGGAGATCGCCTCCTTTGCCTGGGCGATCAGGTCGATCCCAACCACGACCACCTGGCCCTTTTTCCCGGCGGCATCGATGGCCTCCAGCGCGGCCAGAGCCATGACGTCGTTCGCGCACATGAGCCCCTTGAGATCGGGGTGGGCCTGAAGAATATTCGTGGTGGCGTTATAGGCCTTCATCCGGTCCCAATCGCCCGGCTGCACAGAGACGAGCTTGAGCGAGGGGTCGTTGTTGAACACGTCCTTGGCTGCGTCCCGCCGCGCCTCTGACTGGGGTGCTCCCGGCAGGCCCTCGATTATTGCCACCTTCCCGCCCCCTGTCTTCTTCAGTTTCTGCGCGATGTACTCGGCGCCCGCCTTGCCCTGGGCGTAGAAGTTGACCATCTCGAAGGCAATGGGCTTTGCCCCGGCCTGCTTCGCCGCGGCCAGGTCCGTCCGCGTTTCGGTGAGCGTAATGATGCCCTTCTCGGTTGCCTTGACGAGACCGGGGATGAGGTTCTGGGCCGTGATGGGATGGGCCATGATAACGTCGTAGCCCTTGGCCACCATGTTCTCGAGCACGTTGAGCTGGTCGGTAACGCTGTTTTCCTGGGGGGCGGCCTGTAGATCCATCTGGATGCCGAATTCTTTTGCCCCGTGCTCGTATCCGTCTTTCACGGAAACCCAGAAGGGGTTCGCGAGGGTGATGATCACCACCCCGAACCGCATAGGCTTGGCCGGTTTTGCCACAATGCCGAGCTGCGCGAAGGTCTCGGCCCGGGATTTCTCGAAGAGAGTGGTCTCGGCCCTCAAGCCTCCGGGCCAGGCCATAAGAGCGAAGAGAGAGACAACAAGAACGATGAGAACAACAGTGCCTTTCACGAAGAGTCTCTTTTTCATGTATTTCCTCCTTTCAATTAAGTTGAACAAAACCTCAAGCTAGAGCAAAAACTTCCCCTTCCGCCGGAGCCTGTCTGCGGCAACGGCGACGATGAAGACGAGACCGATGACGAGCTGCTGGTAGTAGGAAGGCACGTTGAGGATCGTCAGGCCGTTCCCGAGGACTCCAATGATGAGGGCACCGAGAAGGGTTCCGCCGATGCTCGCCTCACCCCCGAAGAAGCTGGTGCCCCCCATGACAACCGCGGCAATGGCCTGGAGCTCCACTCCGAGGCCGGCAATGGCTTCAGCCGTGTTGAGCCTTGCGGTCACCACGACGCCTGCGAGGGCCGCTATCAGGCCGGATGTGGCATAGACCGCGACGAGGGTCCCGGCAACGGGCACACCCATGCGGAAGGCCCCATTTGGATTGTCCCCCACTGCCCTCGCATTGGTTCCGAACCTGGTCCACCCGATGATGAGGTAGGCGACCCCCGCGACAGCCGCGGCCAGGAGCACCGGCCGCGGCACGAATCCCCAGCGGCCGATCGCGAACATGCGGAAGGGCGCGGGCATGTCATAGATGGGCCGGGCCTCCGTGAATATGAGGGCGAGGGCCCTGAAAACGCCGGCGGTCCCGAGGGTGACGATGAAGGGCGAGATGGCGAATCGTGCGATGGCGAGGCCGTTGGCCGCGCCCATGGCCGCCCCCGAGAGGACCCCCAGCGTCACGCCCGCTGCCACCCCGAAGCCGGCCTTCATCACCCATGCCATGATGATGCCGCTCAAGGCCAGAATAGAGCCCACGGAAAGATCGATTCCCGCCGTGGCGATGACGATGGTCATGCCCACTGAAGCGATGACAGGGACCGTGGACTGGATCAGAATATTGACTATGTTCTCCCTGGTGAGAAAATAGGGAGATGCGACGGTGAAAAAGAGTGCGAGCACCATGAGGAAAAGGAAGAGGCCGAGCCTTTGGAAGCGGCCCGCAAAGGACGTTATCGCGACCATCGAGCCCCCGGCTGTCTGATGGTCTCGAGAAGCGCCTCTATCCTCGTGCGCATCTGGCCGGAATCATTCGTCGAAAAGTCCGTTTCGATCTGCAGAAAAGGCACGCCCTTCTCCTTTACGTGCCTTTCCACTTTATAGGACTCGACATTAAAGCCGTGGCAGGCGTGGAGCGTGACGTCGATCACCGCATCCGGTCTGGCGCGCTCGATGTGGCGGTCCAATTCGATCAATCTCCTGTTGTTCGGCGTCATGCAGGCGCAGGCGATCTTCAGATAGCGGCGGGCAAGGGCAGCTGCAGGGTCCGGTGTGCCCTCTTCGATGTCATCCATGTACGATTTCATGCCCGTGCAGGAATCGATTGCCACGACCACACCCCCGGCATCCTCCGTGACCCTGAAGACCTTGGTCGCGTCTCCGGAGACGGGGCATCCGGTGATGAGAACCCTCGGGGCTCCCGGGGCGCCGTAGGCGATGCCCCTTTCCACCCTCCGCTTGAGCGCGGCGAGGGCCGCATCGAGCACAGGGTCCATATCCGCGCCGGTGGAAGGTTGTGCCAGAAAGGTGAAATCGTAGAGCTCCTCCCAGCTCATGACCGGGGGCCCGAGGGCGAGATAGTCGAAAAGGGACCGCAGTTTCCTGTTTCTACGGTTCGTCCACCTGATCTCTTCTTCTATGTCCGCGTTTGCCGCGCGGCGCTGCAGGCGGTTCTCGAGGAATGCCTGGAGCTTCCTGATTGCTCCGGTCCAGTTCCGCTCCGCCTCGATCTCGTCGGGCATATGTGGCAGGTCCATCACGTGGAGCGGCTTTATGTCCCGGATGAGCTCGCACATCTTCTTCTTCCCGTCGCATGTCGTCTCCGCGACGACCACGTCGGAGAGCCCATAGAAGGGACAGGTATCGCCGATGATGAATCCATAGCTCGACTTGATCAGGGGGCAGAGGTTCCCCGGGAGCGCAGACTCGGCCTTGGGGATGGTCTTCTGGGAGAAGGCACAGAGGACCGCCACGGTGGCCCCCATGGCCTTGATAAGCTCAAGCGGTGCATAGCTGCAGTAGACGCCGACCACGGGAAAGCCTCGCTGCCTCCGGGATGCGATATACCGGAGGGCCCGCTGCGACGGCTCCCCCTTAAGATCATCGTCTATGAGTGGTTCTACCTGCGGTACGTTGAAAGGCATGCCCCTCTCCCTAATCGGGGATGCCGGAGGCGGAAGGCCGAAAGTAGAACACTGGTGCTGCGGCTCGTGGTGCGGCTCGCTGACGGTCGGACGGGTTTGGCTCGTTTTCCGCCGGCTCCCGATTGTCTCAAGGCCGGCGGTCAGTGTGGGTCGGAGACGTGCGGAAGGGACGGCGGAAGGCTAAAAGAGTCTCACGGACTCTCCTTCCGACCGGTCAGATAAGCGTCAAGTTCCAAATCGGGACCATGATCCTGGGGCCTCCGGTTACTTATTTTTCTATTACTATCATAAGGAATGAGAATAAGTCAATCAAGAAATGGGAGGTGCTGTCGGCCGGTGGTGATGGACTATCGCATTTTGCCCCTTGCGAGGGAGGCGAAGACGCCTGCTAGGCACAGAAGGGCGAAGATGACGAAGATCACCCTGACGCTTACCAGAAAGGCCGTGTAATACTGCGCGGTGATCTGAACCTCCCCGATATAGTGGGAAAAGACCAGCATGGCCGTGCCGATGCTGAAGGAGTTCCCCAAGAGCCGCATGCTGGAGACGATGCTGGAGGCGACCCCGTAGTACCTCTTTTCCACCGAGCCCATGACCGCGTTTGTGTTGGGCGAAGAGAAGAGAGCGAAGCCGAAGCCGTGGAGGGCAAGGATGGCAACCACAAAGGGAAGCCCCGTCTTCTCTCCCAAGAAGGCGAAGGCAGCGAGGCCGATGACGGTGAGGCCCATGCCACAGGAAGCCACTTTCTGGGGCTCGACCCTATCGGAAAGCTTCCCCGCGTAAGGGGTGAAGATCGCCTGCATCACGGGCTGCGACACCATGACCAGACCGGCGCCCTGCGGGCTCAGGTGTTTGATATACTGCAGGTAGAGGCTGATGAGATAGCTCAGCGCGTAAGTTGCGCTGTAGTTGATGAAGGTAGCCGTGTTTGAAAGGGCGAAGACCCGGTTGTGCCTGAAGAGGCTCCAGTCGAGCACAGGGTGCTCGACCCGGGTCTCCCAGTAGAGAAAGAGGCAGAGCCCGGCTAGGCCGCCCGCAAGAATGAGCGTTCCTGATACGCTGGCAACGGCATGAAAACCGCACATGACCGCAACGATGGAGGCGCCGTAAACAAGAGAGCCCACCAGGTCGAATCGCTCTCCGGCAGCTTCGGCCCATTCACCCTTGAGCTTCCACAGGATGAGAATTAGCATGGCCAGCCCTAAGGGGATATTGACGAGGAATATGCTCCTCCAGCCCAGGTGCTCGGTGAGGAATCCTCCCACGAAAGGTCCCACCGAGAGGCCCACGTAGACTGCGCCGATGGTGACGCCGAGCACCTTTCCCCGTTGGGACGGAGGATAGACGGACAGAAGAACGGCCATGCCCGTGCCGAAGAGCATGGAGCCTCCGATGCCGAGGAGTGCCATGGAAAGGATGAACATGAGAGAGGAAAAGGCGATGCCCGAGAGCAGGGAAGCGAGGGTGAAGACGGCGATGCCGTAGACAAAGACCTTCTTTCTCCCATAGATGTCGGCGACCTTGCCGAAGGGCAGGAGGAGGGCAACTCCCGCGAGAATGTAGGCCATGGGGACCCAGGTCATGAGGATGGCACCCATGTGAAACTCCGCTGCTATGGTAGGCAGGGCAACATTCGTCGACGATATGGCGAAGGGTGAAAGGAAGGAGGAAACCGTGGCTGCGAAGAGCACGAGCTTCTTTGTGGTTTCGTTGGTATCCGGGCTCATCGCATGAGTGTAGCATACTTCTTCTTTCGTTGATCACGGGTGGCATAAAGGGCAAACGCATTTGGAATTATGCAGTTCCCATTAAGGCGGTCCCCGCCTTGCAGTGATGGGATCAATTCCAAAAGCGTTTGCCCTGGGCCGGCATAGGTGGTACCATGGAGAGAGAGGATCGAAGACTAATGGCGCAAGCAACGGGTCAGAGGAAGCCCAGAACGGGAAAGGAGGCCAGCGGCCCTTTCCGGGACATCCTCGATGTCGCTCGTTTGCTGAGCTCCAGTGAGGTTCCAGAGCAGGTGATCGAGACCGTCCTCACCAACCTCTGTGAGCGGCTGGGCAAGCGGTCCCGATGTGCTTTGCTCGAGGGGGAAGACTTGAGGCTCCGATTCTGTGCGGGCGAGCACACCTGTCCGGTCGGGGGTCTCACCGTGGATAAGAACAGCATCGTGTGGGAAGCCGTAAGGAAAGGCGTGCCCATCAATTTGACAGACCCTCGTCAGACGAACGGCTACACCCACAGCCTCGCTGAACCGATCAAGATCAAGTCCATCATCCCTCTGGCGTACGTCGACCCTCTCACCCAGGAGACCAGGAAGATCGGAGCCCTGATTGTCGATTCCGGGCAAGAGGGCGTGCCGATTTCAGCCGAGGATTTCGAATACTTGCAGGTGATAGGACAGCTCGTCAGCGCCATCGCGGGAAGGGCCGAGCTTGTCCGGCAGCTCATGGCTTCCTGCCGCCGGCAGGAAGCCATCCTCATGGAGACCGCTCACAATTTCCGCAACAGCATAGCCGTCATCGGGGGTTTCTCCCAGCGCATCGCGCACCTGGCGAATGACAAAGAAGTGGCGGAGAAAGCCCAGCACCTTCATGAGGAAGTGAAAGCCCTCGAAGGCCATCTGGCGGAGTTCGAGGCGTACATGAGCCTGAAAGTATGAGCTCGTCCGCATGCTCCCCTAGGCGGTAAGCCATGCCCTCACGAACCGGCTATGGCCTGGACGAACGGCCGCCCCTTCCGGAGCTTTTTCTCCTCGGCCTCCAATGGTTGGCCATCATCATCCCCATCGTCATCATCATCGGCAGGATAGTAGGTGAGGCCCAATCGGACGAGCTTGCCCAGAGGGTCCTCTTCATGCGGAAGACCGCTTTTCTCATCGCGCTAACCATGGGAGGTCAGGTACTGCTGGGGCATCGCCTGCCATTGGTGGCCGGACCTGCCTCTGTGCTTGTCGTCGGTGTGATCGCGAGCATCGGGTTTTCCCGGACCGCCGTCCATACTTCGATGATGGTCGGAGGCCTGTTCCTCGCCATAGCCGCAATGACGGGGCTTTTCGCCCATATCCGCCGGCTCTTTACTCCCCGCGTGGTCGCCCTCATCCTCCTCCTCGTCGCGTTTACCCTTGCCCCCACCATCATACATCTCATCGCCGACCCCGGGCTCCGAGCCCCGGTTCTGCCGCGGGCCGCCTTCGCGGCGATCATGCCTCTCCTTATGTTCTTCGCATCCAGGCGCTTGAGGGGCGTCTGGAAGTCGACGCTCATCCTCTGGGCGATCGTGGCGGGCTGGTGCGCATGGGCCCTTTTCTTTCCAGGCCCGGTCGATACGGGAAAGAGCGGCTCAGATCCCGTTTCCCTCTCTTTTTTCACGCATATGACGACCGGCCTGTCATTCGAGCCGGGCGTTCTTCTCTCCTTCCTCGTCTGTTTTCTCGGCCTTGCCGTAAACGACCTCGGCTCCATCGAATCGGTGGGCGAGCTCATCAAGTCGACAAACCGCGACCGGCGGGTAAACCGCGGCATAGCCGTCAGCGGGCTCGCCAACATTCTGGCGGGGTTTCTCGGAGTGGTCGGACCGGTCAACTATTCGTTGAGCCCGGGTGTGATAGCGGCAACGGGCTGCGCGTCGAGGTTCACGCTGCTGCCGACCGCGGTCTTCATGGCCTGTCTTGCGTGCTCGTCGAGGGTGTTCGCGTTCATAGGCGCCGTGCCGTCTGTTGTGGTGGGGAGCGTCTTTCTTTACCTCTCATCGTATCAGATCGCGGCCGGGCTGGCCGTGGCAGCCGAGGAAGCGGGGAGATTCCAGATGGAGGACGGGCTGGTGATGGGCCTACCCCTCCTTCTCGGGACGGTTGTCGCATTCGCGCCGGCGCCATGGGTTGCGGCATTTCCGCTGCCTTTGCGCCCCATAGCCGGGAACGGTTTCCTGGTGGGCGTCGTTGCAGTGCTCATCCTGGAACACGTGGTCTTCCGCCGATAGACCCTTTCTCAAAACAAACTACCGATTGGCTCAGCAGGCGGAACCTTTCCGGAGCGAAGCATTGCGGGAGTCACTCGGGTACCCCCTTGGGACGGAAGGGAGCGGTGCGCCGTAAGGCTTAAGGCGCGAGGACTGTCTGAGTAGAAAGACCGCGTCTTTTGCGGTCTTTCTGCGAGTTCCGAGAGACCAGCGGGAGGGAGTCCTAAGTCGTATCCGAGCGAAGCGAAGGTGGGGGGGTGACTCCGCAGGCTTGTGCCTGTGGAGGGGGCGCTGAGCCCCAATAACTGCAGGGTGAGTGACGGACTTAAGAAGCGAGCGGAGGAAGGGTGGAGCCCGCACGCGCGGGCACCGCAAACGGGAATCACTTTTGAGAAAGGGTATAGCTCCGCTGCATTCTCTCATAGAGCACGCCGTAGCGCGCCCCGTAGGTGCTCACGACAAAAGAATCCGTGCAGAGCGAGGCCACGATCTCTCTCATAAGGATCATTCCCTGGAGCAGAAGGTCCTCCCTTCCCGCCTCCATTCCTGGAAGGGCTCTGCGCTCTACGATGGACATCCCGCTCAGCCGCCCCACCCATTCATCCAAGGTCGAAAGGGATATGGACAAGCCGTGAATGCGTTCTTTCCGAAACCCCTCAAGACCGAGGATCATGGCCGCCAGCGTGGTCATGGTACCTGCCATGCCGACGACGGTGCAATCTGCCCACGTGCCATTCCCGGGGAGCAATTCGCTCACGGAGCGGGCAAGGCCTTCCAGTTCCGCGCGGGCCGGCGGATCATGCTTCACGAAAATCTCCGTCAATTTCACGGTGCCCACGGGAAGGGAGACGTAGTCGATGAACCGTTCTCGCGTACCCCTGGTGATCTCCGTGCTTCCCCCGCCGATGTCGACGATGATGAGGTTGCCTCCCAGTATCGCCGGGTCGCGATTGACCGAGAGGTATGTGTAATAGGCCTCTTCGTATTCGCTGAAGACCTTCACGTCGAATCCGGTGCGTCTATGCGCCATCTCAATGAATTCTTCCCGATTCTCGGCCTCCCTCAATGCGCTCGTGCCGAAAGCGCAAGCGATCTCCCCGTGATGGGCATCGAGGGCCATGCGGTGCTTTTCCAGGGCGGCAATCGTTCGCCCCATGGCCTCTTCCGAAAGACGACGCGTCTTGAGCAGCCCTTCCCCCAGCCTAGTGATGGTCGAGAGGTCCGCGACTTCCCGGAACCTTCCGGCCTCCTCAACCGCGATGAGAAGAAGGACCGCGTTCGTCCCTATATCGATGGCTCCGTACGTCAATTGACAATCCCGGCAAAAAAGTAAATAATAGCGTGATGTATGTCAACGGTCTCGTTGCCTTTGCGTTTGGGTTTCTCTCTTTTTTTGCACCCTGTGTGTTGCCCCTCGTCCCATCATTTCTCATCTACATAAGCGGCTGCAGCATCGCGAGCTGCAGCGATCTTTCTGACAGCAGGGTCAAGAAGCGCGTCCTTTTGCACGCGCTGACCTTCATCATCGGGTTTTCCTTTGTCTTCGTCTCCCTGGGATTTTCGTCTTCATTTCTGGGGAACCTTTTTTCCCAGTACGCGAAATGGATCATGCGCATAGGCGGTATTCTCCTCATAGCCATGGGCCTCAACATGCTGAATCTTATGAAGATAGGCTTCCTGAACCAGGAGAAAATGGTTCACATGCATCAAAAACCGGTCGGCTTCTTCGGCTCCTTCCTCGTGGGGGTCACCTTTTCCTTAGGCTGGACACCCTGCATCGGGCCGGTCCTGGCCTCCATCCTTCTCATCGCCTCGGCGGGCGGATCCGTTTTCACCGGTGTCCGCCTCTTGAGCATCTACTCCCTCGGCCTGGCCATACCCTTCTTTGCTGCCGCCCTAATGGTTTCGGGGCTCATGGGCCTCATGAAGCGGTACGGCCATTTCGTGAGATACACCTCTTTCGCCCTGGGCGGCCTTCTGATCGTTCTCGGTATACTGCTCGTCAGCGGGTACTGGGGATTCCTCAACGGCCTTCTGGCATAAAAGACAAGTCGGGGTCAAAAGGGGAGCGATACCTCCGCTCCCCTTTTTTTGTTGGCTATTTTTTGCGGTGGTTTGTCACGCAGCGACTTTTGTCCCGGGCAGGTCCCCTCCAAACAGGGCCTTGAGGTCGAGAAGCATCAGTATGCGGTCCGCGAGATTGATGACGCCCTCGATGTGCGCGGAGTCGGTGGTGCCCGTAAGGGTGGGTGCAGGTTCTATCTTGGCGTCGTCTATCCGGAGCACTTCGGAGACGGAATCGACAATGAAGCCGAGGATCTTACCTTCGATTTCCACCACCATGATCCTCGTCGCTTTGTCGCGCTCGACTTCCTGGAAGCTCAGCTTCTTCCTGAGGCTCACCACCGGGATGACCTTGCCCCGGAGGTTCACCACTCCCTCGACGTGAGCGGGCGTGTTCGGCATCTTCGTGATGTTGATCATCCTGTTGATCTCCTGAACCATCTTGATATCGACGCCGAATTCCTCGTCGCCCAGCCGGAATGTGACAAGCTGAAGAGATTGTTCGCTCATATCGTCCTCCCCTTTTATCGTTACACTTCAAACTGCCGCGCGATGCCCTGGAGATCGATGCCCAGCCGCGAAAGCTCGGTCGAAACCGTGAGCACCTCCTCGGACGCCTGGGAGGTACTGTGGGATATGCCGGAGATGGACTCTATGTCTTTACTGATCTGGTCCGAGGTCGCGGACATCTCGTCGAGCGCCGTGGCGATCTGCTGGACCATGAGGTACAGCTCATCGACGCCCTTGACGATGGCCTGCAGTTCCGCTCCCGCTTTGCTCGAGAGGTCAACGCCCCTTTCGACCCTGACGCTCACCTGCTCTATGGACGAGACCGCGCTCGCCACCTTGGTTTGGATTTCCCGTATGATGCCGCTCACCTCAGAGGTGGCGCCCGTTGTTCTCTCTGCGAGTTTCCTCACCTCGTCGGCGACGACGGCGAAGCCTCTTCCGTGCTCTCCTGCCCGGGCCGCCTCTATGGCTGCGTTCAGGGCGAGCAGGTTCGTCTGGTCGGCTATCTCGTTGATGATGCCGATGATATCACCTATCTTCTGGGAGAGGTCTGCAAGGGAGGTAATGTTGACCGAGGACTCTCCCACCGTATCGGCGATCTCCCTTACCTCTTTGACCGCCTCTTCCACGGTCCGGCCGCCGTCCTTTGCGGTTGCGGCAGCCTTGGTGGCCGTGCTGGCTATGCTTGCCGCGTTTCTTGCGATATCCTCCACGGTCTGCGACATCTCTTCGGATGCGGTTGCCACCTGATGGGCCCGCTCAGCCTGCTGGCCTGCCCCTTTCGACATCTCGCCGGCGCTTGCAGAGAGCTGGGTGCCTGTGGAGGCGACCCTGTCAGAGGCCTGCTTGACATTCCCTATGATGTTCCGCCACTGCTCGACCATGGCCTTCATGGCGGCTGCCTGCTCGCCGAACTCGTCCATCCGGTCGACCTCGATGGCTTCCGCGAGATTGCCCTCCGCGAGGGCCTTGGCCTCGGAAATGGTCTTCCGGATGGGGTCCACGACACTCTTGGCGAGGACAAAAGTAAGCCCCACGGCGAGGGCCAGGGTGAGGACGCCGACGACGAGGATGGCACCGATGGTGGCGTGGTAGGCTCTCACGGCCTGTGACGCCACGGCTGCGCTCCTGTCGCGCTCATACTTGACGAGGGCGTCGCACATCTCGAGAATCTTCGCAGACACAGGCAGCACGTTCCCGATGAAAAAGGAGACCGCCTCTTCAGGCTTGCCTGTCTTGGAGATCTCCATGGCTTTATTGTTGTTCTCCCTGCCCGAAACGATAGCGCTCTCGATGCCCTTGATGAGATCGCGCCCCTCGGGGGTATCCTCGAGTTTCTCGATCTTCTCCGTGGAGGCCTTGTATTTTGCTCTGTTCTCTTCGATCACGGCCTTGCTTTTGTCATCTTTGGCCGTGAACAACTCGAGTGCGGCGATATTGATGGCACTTACCGCTTCCTTCACTCCGTGGGCCGCCTCGATCTTGGGGTCATTGTTATTGACGATCTGCTCGAGCCTGCCGTTCATTGATCGCGTAGCCGACACACCCGCGAAGACGAGTACTACCATGAGCAGTTCCAGAATGGCGAACCCAATGAACAATCTTTTGCCTATCTTGATATCTTTCAGCTTCACGTAAACCTCCTTGAGAAGAACTATGCGAGCATGACCTTCACACAAAGCCCGGGCATGCGCGCACATTGCGACGCCAGGAGCGAGGGTCTCACAAAAGAAGTCTGGCGAGATGGACGGAACGACATGAACCCGTCTCTCACTCCCAAACGCCCCACGCCGGATCAGATCCCGTGGGCCCGGAAATTGAAAGCTCGAAGACCGTAAAGCCCGCAGTCTACTTTATCGCCGCCCTGTTTCTTTTGCTAAACCTAGCAGTTTTGCTAGATGACCGGAAAGCCAGCCGCTTTTTAAGGAGCCCCGGATGCGCCGTTTCGTCCTATTCGAGTCTCTTCTTGAAGCGGAGCGCGCTGAAGAGGAAGATGAGCATGCCCAGAATGAAAAGGGAGAGCACCTGGGGCCAGAGCACGTCGAAGCCAACCCCTTTGAGGAATATGCCCCGGACAATGACGAGGAAATAGCGCAAGGGGCTGACATAGGTGATGTACTGGAATATGCGGGGCATGCTTTCGACGGGCGTTGCGAAACCCGACAGGAGGATGGCCGGCTGGAAGAAGAAAAAAGATGCCATCATAGCCTGCTGCTGAGTTTTCGACAGGGTCGAGAGAAATAGGCCTATCCCGAGCACCGAGAGGAGGTATACGCCGGTGGCGAGGAAGAGGAAGGGCAAGGCGCCCTTGATCGGCACATGAAACCAGAGAACGCCGGCAATCGTGACCATGAGCATGTCCACGAAGCCGACGAGGGCCGGCGTCATCGTCTTTCCCAGCATCAGCTCCAGGGGCCGGATGGGCGTCACCATGAGCTGCTCCATGGTGCCTGTCTCTCGCTCTCTCACCACTGCCATGGAGGTGAGCATGAGACAGGTGAGCATGACGATGAGCGCGATAACGCCGGGGAGAAAGTAGTTTCGGCTCCTCAGGTCCGGATTGTACCAGACCCGCTGGCGGAAGTCGGCCGGGACCGTCTTTGCCTTGATGGGAGCACCCAGGTCTGCCGAGTATCTCGCCGCAATCTGGCTTACGTAGTTCATCGCGATAAGGGCCGTATTTGAATCGGTTCCGTCCACGATCACCTGAAGCTGGGCGGGCCGGCCTTTCTTGATGTCCTTC
>Ga0326728_10015970_pt1 | contig 15456 bp, 10 predicted proteins | sample MB3enrmetagenome_FD_207602 | JGI IMG/M metagenome (GOLD analysis project Ga0326728, IMG submission 207602) | Lab enriched peat soil microbial communities from McLean, Ithaca, NY, United States - MB31MN | ecosystem: Environmental > Terrestrial > Soil > Wetlands > Peat | place: USA: New York...
CAGCCCGCCTACCACCGCGAGCCCCAGGGGCTGGCGCGCGTCGCCGCCCTCGCCGTAGCCCAGCGCGATGGGCAGCGTGCCGAACAGCGCCGCCATGGTGGTCATCATGATGGGGCGGAAGCGCAACAGGCAGCCCCGCCAGATGGCGTCGTAGGGGGTCGATCCGTGGTTGCGCGCGTCGATGGCGAAGTCGATCATCATGATGGCGTTCTTCTTCACCACGCCGAAAAGCATGATGATTCCCACGAAGGCGAACAGATCGAGCTGCTTGTGGAAGAGCACCAGGGTGAGCAGCGCTCCGAACACCGCCGAGGGCAAGCCCGAGAGAATCGTGATGGGATGAATGAAGCTTTCGTACAGGATGCCCAGCACGATGTAGATCACCGCGATGGCCACGATCAGCAGAATCGAGAGGTTCTGGAAGGAGCTCTGGAACTCCTTCACCGTGCCCTGGAAGGCGGTGTTGATGGTGGCGGGCATGCGCAGATCGCGGATGGCATCGTCGACCGCCTGCGCCGACTGGCCGAGGGAGAATCCGGGCCGCAGGTTGAACCCGATGGTCACCGCCGGCAGTTGGCCGAAATGGTTGATCTGCAGCGGGCCGGTCTGGCGGCTGGTGCGCACCACGCTGTCGAGCGGCACCAGCGCTCCCGCCGAAGAGCGCAGATAGAGCTTGGAAAGCGCGTCGGGATTGCGCTGGTATTGGGGCAGAAGCTCGAGGATCACGGAGTACTGGTTGGCCGGCGCGTAGATCACCGACACCTCGCGCTGGCTGAAGCTGCTGAAGAGCGCATCCTGCACCTGCTGCGGGGTGATGCCCAGGGAGAGGGCGCGGTCGCGGTCGATGTCCACCATCACCTGCGGGCTGGAAATCAGCATGTCGGAGGTGACATCCACGAAGCCCGGGATCTGGCGCATCTTGCCCATCAGTTGGGGCGCCCAGGTGTAGATCTCGGAGAGGTTGGCGCTTTGCACGGTGAGCTGATAGGAACTCGCCCCGATATTCTGGCCGCTGATGGTGATGGGTGGGGGGTTTTGCATGAAGGCGAAGACCCCCGGTATGGCCATGGTTCTGGGGCGCAACTGCTCGATGATCTGGTCGACGGAGTCGGCGCGCTGCTCGCGCGGCTTCATGTGGGCAAAGACCGCGCCGGAGCTGGTTCCCAGTCCGCCGGGGACGAAAACACCCACGTCCTGAATTTCGGGATGCGCGCGGAATATTTCGCCGATGGCGTGCGTGTGGCGCGCCATGGCGTCGAACGACATGTCCTGCGGGCCGAGGATGGCGGCGAACATGAAGCTGCTGTCCTGGCTGGGGATGAAACCGGTGGGCATGATCCGGAAGAGATAGACGGTTCCGGCCAGCATCAGCAGAGCGATGGTCAGGGTGGCCAGGCTGAACCGCAAGGAGATGCGGAGCGTGCGTTCGTACCAGTGAGTCAGCAGGTTGAAGCCGCCTTCCAGGGCGCGGTAGGCGAGACCGTGCCTGGCCTTTTCGTCGTGCTTCAGGAAACGGCTGCCGAGCATGGGGGTGAGGCTGAGCGAGACGAAACCGGAGATGAGAATCGCCACCACGATGGTGACGGCGAATTCGTGCAGCAGGCGTCCCACGATGCCGCCTAGAAACAGCACGGGAATGAACACCGCCACCAGCGAGAAGGTCATGGACAGGATGGTGAAGCCGATTTCGCGCGCCGCGGTCATGGCGGCGTAGACGCGCGTCTCCCCCATTTCCATGTGCCGCACGATGTTTTCGAGCATCACGATGGCATCGTCCACCACGAAGCCCACGGAGAGCGTGAGCGCCATCAGCGAGAGGTTGTTGAGGCTGTAGCCCAGCAGGTACATGACGGCAAACGTGCCCACAATGGAGAAGGGCACGGCGCAGCCGGGGATGAGGGTGGCGGAAACGTTCCGCAGAAACAGGAAGATGACCAGCACCACCACGCAAATGGTGAGCAGCAGGGTGAACTCTACGTCGCGAATGGAATTGCGGATCGACTGCGAGGCGTCATAAACCACCGACAGGCGAATCGCGGGTGGGATCTCGCGCCGGAATTGCGGCATGAGCGCGAGAATGCCGTCCACCACTTCGACGGTATTGGTGCCGGGCTGCTTCTGCACGGCGATGATGAAGGCGTGGGCACCGTTGTACCAGGCCATCAGCCTGGTATTGTCGACGCTGTCGATGACGTTGGCGACTTGTTCCAGGCGCACCGGGTTGCCGTTTCGCCAGGCGAGGATCATAGGGCGGTAGGCGGCAGCGTCGGACAAGGTGCCGTTGGATTCGATGGTGTAGGACTGCGCATCGCCATCCAGCCGGCCGGTGGGAAGGTTGGTATTGCTGGAGGCGATGGCGCGCTGCACCTCGTCGATGCCGATGCCGTGAGCCGCCAGTTGATCGGGATCGGCCTGCACCCGCACCGCGTATTTCTGCGCGCCGTAAATCTGCACGCTCGACACGCCGCTGACCATGGAAATGCGCTGCGCCAGGTGGGTATCGGCGTACTCGTCCACCGTGTACATGGGCAGGGTGGTGGAATCCAGCGCCAGGTAAAGGACGGGTTGCTCGGCGGGGTTGACCTTCTGGTAAGAGGGCGGGCGCGGCATGCTGGTGGGCAGACGGCCGCCGGCGCGCGCAATGGCGGCCTGGATATCCTGGGCCGCGGCATCGATCTTGCGCTCGAGGGTGAACTGCACGGTGATGGAGGTGCTGCCCTGGGAGTTGACCGAATTCATGGACGAGACGCCGGCGATGGTGGAGAACTCGCGCTCGAGGGGCGTAGCCACCGAGGAGGCCATAGTTTCGGGACTGGCGCCGGGTACCGCTGCGCTCACCGAGATGGTGGGGTAATCGACGCTGGGCAGCGCCGCTACCGGGAGCGCGCGGAAGGCGATGGTCCCGAACAGCAGGATGGCCAGCACCACCAGCGCGGTCATCACCGGGCGTTCGATGAAGATTTGCGAGAGGTTCATGATCGCCCCGCGTCCAGACTGATCTTGCCGGGATCGACGAATTGCACCTGGGCGCCCGGGAAAAGACGCAACTGGCCGTCGACCACCACCGTATCGCCGGGAGCGAGGCCTTTCTCGATGACCGTCTTTTTGCCGAAGAGACGGCCGGCCGTCACCGGGCGCGCCTCCACGATGTTGCCGGCTTTGACCAGGTACACGAACTGGCCCTGCTGGCCGTTCTGCACGGCTTCGGCGGGAACCACGGTGGCGTTCTGAATGGTATCCAGGGTCAGCACCGCGGTCACGAACTGGCCCGGCCAAAGCATGCCGTCGCGATTCTCGAAAGTGCCCTTCAATCGGATGGTGCCGGTGGTGCTGTCGACGGCGTTGTCGATGACCGAAAGCGATCCCACGGCCGCGCGGTCGGGATTATCGCGGGTGAACACGCGCACCGCCAGCTTGCGCTGGGCATTCAGGCGGCGGATGGCGGCCAGGTGCTGCTCGGGGATGCTGAAGCTCACGAAGATGGGCTCGACCTGGTGAATGATCACCATGGACACATCGTTAACTTTTACGAGGTTGCCCGCATGCACCAGGAGGTTGCCGGTGCGGCCCGAGATGGGCGCGTGAATCTGGCAGTAATCCAGGTTGAGTTTGGCCGCCGCAACGGCGGCCTCATCGGCAGCCAGCGCCGCGCGGCTGCTCTCGATAGTGGCCTGGGTGACGCGCGCGGCCTCGCGGGCGACGTCCGCGCTGGTGCGGGACTGGTCGGACTGCGACTTGGAGGCCAAGCCCTCTTTTTGCAGTTCGGCGTAGCGCACGGCATCGCCTTCGTTGAATTTGGCCTGGGCCGTATCGCGCGCCAGGGCGGCTTCCGCCTGGGCGATCTGGGCACGATCGCGCGCCACGTTAGCCTCCGCCTGCCGCAAGGCGTCTTCAAACGGGCGGGGATCGATCTGGAAGAGCAGGTCGCCCCTGGCGACGTTCTGGCCTTCGGTGAACGCCACTTTGACGAGTTCGCCCGCTACCTGCGACTTTACCTGCACGATGGAGGACGCGTCCACGGTGCCCACCACGCGCAACTCCGTGGGGACCGACTCCTGCACGGCCTGCGCGACCGAAACAGGTACGATGGGCGGGCCCATGGCACGGGGCGGCGGTTGCCGCTGGCATGCGGCAAGTGCCACCAGGCACCCCGCCCAGACGATGATTCGGAGGAAACGGTTTTGTGGTAACACGATCGAAAGCTCCGGGGCAGATTCCAGTGTACAACATGGCGAAGAAAATACGAATCGCGCCCCAGTGGAAGATCTGCCAGAGTGCTTGCGGGCGGGATGGCGGATGGTGGGGCAGACCCCATGGGCGGACCCCCGGGTCCGCGAAATAACGCCCATGCCCTAGACGGCGGGCGCCCCCTAGTCGCCCTTCCTACGCTCGACGCGCGCACACGATTGCCCGATGTAATTTCGAATGCTCTCGACCTTTCTGCCAAAACGATCTACTCGTTAACGCCCGCATCGGGTTGGCGCGCTTGCCCTGATGTCTGCAGACTATCGCGGAGACGCCAAGTGAGGAAGACATCGACAGTAGAACATCGTGCGCACAGAGAAGAGTATTTTTCTGGCATGCGTGTGGCGCTCGTCTGATGTGCATCGGACTTCCCGGGAGTGATACCCGAGAACGCCGTACCTGGCGCATGAGCACAACATTCGGAATGGGGGAGGTGTCCCGGAATCACCTGGGCCGACTGATGCCTTTCCCGTCCGATTTGTATTGGCGATAAGCGTTGCCACCCGACGAACCGTGGCCCCCGGCCCCTCGCCCCCGGCCCCTCGCCCCGCCCTAGTCCCCCAGCCCAGCCCCGCCCGGTCCCCCAGCCCGGCCCCTGGCCCCGCCCCCCGCCGCGTGTTACCCTGCAAGTTGGAGAACCCCCAATGATTGAGGATTTGCTACAGCCCAGGCACCTGCTTGTGATCCTGGTAGTCGCCCTTCTGCTTTTCGGACCGCAAAAGCTGCCCGAACTCGGCAAAGGACTCGCGCAAGGCATTCGCAGCTTCAAGGATTCCTTGAAAGAGGCGACTTCGGATACCCCGCCTGAAACCAAGGCTTAACTGAAGTCTTTGAAAGCCCGCATGGTCTTTCTGCCGGGCCTCCTGATGGCGCTGGCCGCGAGCCCGGCCGCAATCACCATTGATTATCCAGAGCCAGGATCGGTCTTTCCGCCGGAGATCACGCCCCCCACGTTCTTGTGGCGCGATAGCGCGAAAGGCGTCTCCTGGCGCATCGACGTTTCCTTCGGCGATGGCGCGGCGGCCATTCACGCGACCTCCAAGGGCGAGCGCCCGCGCATCGGCGCCCTCGATCCGGATTGCATCGCCGATACCAACGAACCGCCCAGTCTCTCGCCGCAACTCGCGGCGGCGCACTCTTGGACGCCGGACCCGGCCACCTGGCAAACCATCAAGCGCCACTCCGTCGCGAGCGCGGCAACCGTAACCATCACCGGCTCGCAGGCCGTCTCCCGTGGCCAGGTCGCCATCCGCACCTCCCGGGACCCTGTGGGCGCGCCGATCTTCTATCGCGACGTGCCGCTGATGCCCTCGGAGTTGGAAAAGGGCGTCATCAAGCCCCTGGCCGCGTCGGCCGTGCCGCTGGTCGCCTGGAGAATTCGCAGCGTGGGCGAAGCCCGCAGCCGCCTGGTGATGGATAACCTGCCGGTGTGCGCCAACTGCCACTCGTTCTCCGCGGACGGCAAGACGATGGGCATGGACCTGGATGGCCTGCAGGGCAACCGCGGAATGTACATCCTGGCGCCGGTGGCGCGCGACATGGCCATCCGCAAGCAGGACGTAATCCAGTGGAGTTCGCCCGAAGGCAGGCTGAAGGGGAACGTGCGCATCGGCTTCATGTCGCAAGTCTCCCCGGACGGGCAGTACGTGGTCACCACGGTCAACCCGGCCTCCATGACAGCCTCCCGGGAAGAGCCGCCGAGCAACTATTACGTGGCCAATTTCAAGGACTACCGCTTCCTCCAGGTCTTCTATCCCACCCGCGGGATTCTGGGGTGGTACAGCCGCCAGACGGGAGCGCTGCGGCCGTTGCCTGGCGCCGATGACCCGCGCTTCGTGCAACTGGGCGCCGTTTGGAGTCCCGACGGCCAGTACCTGGTATTCGCGCGCGCCCGGGCCGCGGACCCCAATCCGCCGGGCATTCCGCTCGCCGCATTCGCCAACGACCCGAACGAGTTGCAAATCCAGTACGATCTCTACCGCATTCCCTTCCGCGACGGCCAGGGCGGCGTGCCGGAACCCATCGCCGGCGCATCGCGCAACGGCATGAGCAACACCTTTCCCAAGGTGTCGCCCGACGGCCGATGGATCGTGTTCGTCCAATGCCGCAATGGCGAGCTGATGCGCCCCGATAGCCAGTTGTACATTGTCCCGGCCGCTGGCGGGCAGGCGCGGCGCATGCGCGCCAATACCTCCCGCATGAATTCCTGGCACAGCTTTTCGCCCAACGGCCGCTGGCTGGTGTTTTCGTCCAAGGCCCGCTCGCCGTATACCCAGATGTATCTCACCCACATCGATCCGGACGGCGCCGACAGTCCGCCCATCCTGATCGACGACGCCACCGCCGCCAACCGCGCAGTGAACATCCCGGAGTTTGCGAATGTCCCGCCGGATGGTTTACAACGGATCGGCGGACCGGTCATCGACTATTACCGTCTGGTCAACAGCGCGACCTATCTCGAGAAGAACAAATCCTACGAAGCCTCCGCCGCGAAGTGGAGGCAAGTCCTGGAACTCAGCCCCGACGACGAGCTCGCCCACCGCAACCTGGGAACCGTGCTCCTCATGACCGGCCGGCACGAGGAGTCCGCGGCGCATTTGCAGAAGGCCGCCGAGTTCAAGCTGCGCGCGGCGGTCGAAGCCGATCCCACCTCCGCGCGAGGATTCAACGATCTCGGCGAGTTGCTGCTCCAGACCGGCCGAACCGAGGAAGCCGTGGCGCAATTTGAGCAGGCGGTCGCGCTCAAGCCGGATTTCGCCGCGGTCCATGCCAACCTGGGCGGCGCGCTGGCGAGGCTGGGAAGGCTCGACGATGCCCTCGTTCAACTGCGCCAGGCGCTGAAGTCGGACGCGCGGTCCGCGCCCGCGCATTACAATTTGGGGCTGGTTCTAAACCATCAGGGAGATACCGAAGGAGCCATCCGCGAATGGCGGAGCGCCCTGGAACTCGACCCGAAATATGCCGAGCCTCACTTCAGCCTGGGTGACGCGCTGGATTCGCAAGGGCGAACCGCTGCGGCGCTGGCGCACTGGCGCGACGGCATCGCCATCGACCCGAACAACCGCGCCGCGCTCGAGCGGGCAGCCTGGGTGCTGGCGACCTCGCCGGACAGCACCATCCGCAACGGCGTCGAAGCGCTGGCCTACGCCGTCCGGGCGGTGGAACTCTCCCACGGAAACGACCCGCGGATTCTGGACACGCTCGCCGCCGCGTACGCCGAGAAGCGGCAGTTCGCGAACGCCGTGCTGACGGCACAGCGCGCCCAGGCGCGGGCCATCCAAGAGAACCAGTCCGCACTCGCCGCCGAAATCGCCGCGAGAATCGCACTCTACCAGACGGAGCAGCCGTTTCGCGACCGGTCGGTCCCGCCCCGCCCGTGACCTTTCTATTCCTCGTCCAGACGTGCCATCAACTCGCGGCTATCGAACGGCAGCGAACCGCGCTCAGGCATTTCGAAGCTGGATAGGTCGCGTCGCACCAGGTCGCCGTTGACAAACACAAACGCGGTCCGGTCCTCCGGGTCCATCTGCACGATTTGGGGGCACCGAACGTTTCGTACTCGCGAAAGCGCTGCATGGTCTCTCGCATCCGGTCGTCGGACGATAGAATCTCGACGATCAGCAGCGGGGGATCCAATACGACGCGGTCGTTCTGACGGAACGACCGCCCCGTGACGAGAACGTCCGGCACGCGGTACCGCGTCTCCTCGATTCGGGTGCGGCACTCCGGACGAACCGCAATCCCCAACGGTCTTTCAAACGCCGCCAGGCGACACGGCCAGGCCGCCGAGATATTCCCGATCGCCATCCGGATAGCTGATGTTCAGGTATTCCTCGACCGAAAACCAGGGGCGGAGTTGGCCAACTCACAGCTTGAAGAAGATCTTCCGCTTGTAGAGCCAGTAGCACATGTACCACATCACCAGCAGCACCGTGCAGGCCTGCGCCACCGGAGCGAAATCGCCGAGAAACGTGAACCGGAATGTAAACACGCCCACCGCGCGATTGAGCCACGAGCGCAGCACTTCCTCGAGCGTGTAGATGAAGATCGAGTTCGCGCCGATCACAATCAGCGGGAACGTCCACTTGGTGTAGCCCTTCACTTCCACGATCCAGAAAAACGCGAGGAGCATCAGCAGCACCCATCCGGTGCTGTAGATCGTAAACGAAGTCGTGCAGATCCGCTTGATGATGGGATTCCACGGGTGAATGGCAAAACCGACCACCAGGCAGACGATGGCCCAGCCCCCCAGCGCTTTCATCTTTTGGGCGTTCGATCGCGGACTCATCAGCAACTGCCCGGTCCACACGCCGAACAGCGTGGTCACCGTGCTGGTCAGAAAGTTGATGTTCGTCCAGTAGTCGGGGTTCATGCGCCCAAACACCGCCTTATCGATGACCGCCCCGATATTGGTGGTCTTCGAAAGGAAAGGACCTTCCGTTCCGGGGAACGCCACGAACAGCGCCCAATACCCGATCAGCAGTCCCGCGGCAATGGCCGCCTGCCAGCGGAATTCGAGCTTCATGAGCAGGTAGCAGATGAAGTAAGTGAGCCCGATCTGTGCCAGAACGTTGATGAGCTGGAAGTGTAACCGTCCCGACGAGATGGACATCAATACCTGGCTCCAGAGAATCAGCCGGAAGGCGCGCACCGAGACGTGCCCGAAAAGTTGCCGGTCAGTGAAGCCCTGCGATTTGCGGATGAGCAGCGCAAAGGGCATGGCCACCCCCACCATGAACATGAACGCGGGCTGGATCAGGTCCCAGAACGCAATCCACTCCCAGGGCTTGTGGTCGAACTGGTTGGCGATCCAGCTATACGCCGGCCGGTTTCGCGCCAGCGCCCGCAGACCGAATCCTCCCGAACAGAGGATGAACATAATGAACCCGCGATACGCATCCAGCGCCAGGTAGCGTTTCGGCGCGACCGCTCCAGTGGTAGGAGGCGGTGCGATTCCGGCCGGCGCGGCTTGTAGAGTCGCCATTGATCTCTCCCGAAAGTGAATTTCGCCTGCCCGCGGCAGTGTTAACAGTATACAGGTTATCCTCGATCTTGCAAATCGCTTTTTGCCCCAAACGCCCGTAATCCGGAATCGTTCGAAACCTGTTATCTGTCTTTTAGTTTGATTCTGCTTTCGGCCTCGGGTAGAGTAGAGCTTCGGGAGAAATGCCGTGAGACTACCGCTTTCCTTAAAGCAGGCGATCATCTGCGTGGCTGTCCTCGGTGCGTCCTCCGCGGGCGCACTCCGCGCCGCCGACCTCGTGAAAGTCGAAGGCCGCAATATCCGGCTGGAATTCGACAAGAGTGTGCACAGCCACGTGATCGCGCGGTTCGACGAGAAGGAGATCGTGCTCGGTCCTTTCACCGCCTCCGAAACGGTGACCATCGATGGCAGCGAGTTGGCGGATTTCGCGCTGACTGGCAGCCGGCAGCAGAACGTGCATAGCCCTGCGCTCGGCGCCGGCAAATCGACCACCCTCACCGGGACTTCGGGCAGCGTGCAGAAGGTAGTGGTGGTGACGCTCTACGACCGATTTCCGCAAATGGCCTTCTTCCAGGTGCGTTACACCAACAAGGGGAAGTCCGAAATGCGCGTGACCGGCTGGTCGAACAACCGCTATTCCATCTCCGCCCGCGAAGGCGACGCCGCGCCGCCTTTCTGGTCGTACCAGAGCGGCTCCTACGAGCGGCGTCCCGACTGGATCGTCCCCCTGAAGGTGAATTTCAAGCAGGAAAATTACCTCGGCATGAACGCCACCGATTACGGCGGCGGGACCCCCGTGGTGGACATCTGGCGGCGCGATGCCGGCCTGGCCGTGGGACATATCGAGATGGTGGCCAAGCTGGTCTCCACGCCGGTAGCCATGCCCGATGCGGAGCACGCCACGTTGGGCCTCAGCTTCAAGCTCGATCAAACCGTCAAGCCCGGCGACTCGCTCGAGACCTTCCACAGCTTTGCCGCGGTTCACCAGGGCGATCATTTCCAGACGCTCCGCGCCTACAGCCAGGTCATGCAGGCGCAGGGCGTGAAGTTTCAGCCCGCACCCGCGGCGGCATTCGAGCCCATCTGGTGCGCGTGGGGTTACGGCCGCACCTTCACCCCCAGCCAGGTGCTCAACGCGCTGCCCGTGGTCAAGAAACTCGGCTTCACCTGGGTGGGAGTGGACGACGGCTGGCAGTCCTCCGACGGCGATTGGGGCCTGGTGAAAACCAAGTTTCCCAACGGCGATGCGGATATGCGCGCGCTGGTGGACCAGATCCACAGCCAGGGATTCCGCGCGCAGCTCTGGTGGGCGCCGCTGTCCGCCAAACCCGATTCCGACCTCGCCAAAAATCATCCCGAAGACCTGCTGCTCAACGCCGATGGATCCAAGCAGAAGATCTCCTACTGGAACGACTGGTATCTGTGCCCCGCCAACGCCGCGGTGATCGAGCATCATCGCCAACTGGTCGTCAAGATGATGCGCGATTGGAATTACGACGGGCTGAAGCTCGATGGCCAGCACATGAATGGCGTGCCGCCGTGCTTCAACCCCGCCCACCATCACGCGCGGCCCGAGGAGTCCGTCGAGGACCTAGCCAATTTCTTCAAAATGATCTTCGATACCGCCCGCAGCATCAAGCCCGATGCCCTGGTCGAATGGTGCCCCTGCGGCACGGCGTTCAACTTCTATAATCTGCCCAACTTCAACATGAGCGTGGCGTCGGATCCGCACCGCTCGTGGCAGGTGCGCACCAAGGGCAAGTCGCTCAAAGCGATGCACGGCGACTCGACCGCTTACTTCGGCGATCACGTGGAGCTGAGCGACGACCGGCAGGACTTCGCTTCGACCGTGGGCATCGGCGGCGTGGTGGGGACGCAGTTCACCTGGCCGGTGGGCTCCGCGCGCCGCGCCAACCTCGATCTCACGCCCGAAAAAGAGCTGATCTGGCAGAAGTGGATCTCCCTCTTCAAGGTCAAAATGCTCCCCCTGGGCGAATACCGCGGCGACCTGTACGATATCGGCTTCGACCGTCCGGAAGCCCACGCCATTCGCAAAGCCGCCAGCATGTACTATGCTTTTTACGCGCCGGACTACCACGGCAAAGTCGAGCTTCGCGGCCTCGACCACCGCACGTATACGGTCCGCGACTACGAGAACGATCGCGACCTCGGCACCGTGCGGGGGCCGGCCGGAACCCTGGACGTGGAGTTCGCCAAGCATCTGCTGCTCGAGGCGAAACCGCAATAAAGCGGGCGTTCCGCTGTCCGGCGACGGGCTCAGGGGTTCCGGGGAATTTGCGGCTTAGTTGCGGGTGCCCGCATAGGCATCAATAATGAGGCTGTTGCCAAAGATGACCTCGCCTGCGCACGGTCAGTCTCGGATCCTCGTTTTGTTGCGGCTTCCCGGGAGCCGACTTCTTGGGGTTTGCTGTCGGGATAGAGGCTGTCAGCCCTACCCACCGGTGGTAGGCTTTCTATGCTTCAGCGGAACACTCGCTAGGCGGCCGGTTTGTCGCGGCGTTCCACTTCGGCCATAATTTCCTGGATTGTTGCACCGTCCAGCCATCGGTGGCGATCGCGGGTGTAGTCTCCGGTGCCGGATCGATACAGGCGGAGGAAGCGGGCCAGACCGTCCAGCCCCAGTTCGCGCTGCAGAACTGCCAGGGCATGCCGCTCGAAGTTTTCGTCGCTCATGTTTTCGAGAGGGATCATAGTACTGCCTGCTGCTGATACCAGGATACCGGGTTCATCACGCCAGAACGGGACACCCCGGCAGCATCATAAATCCCGGGGTTGGAGGCCGGTTTTCTTTGAGATTTTCGCAAGAACGGCGGGACCAAGTTCCTCGGAATCGTGAAAGGAGAATGGATAGTCGGCCCACCCGTCCTTTTTCATGATCCTGTGGGAGCCCACTGTACGGTCATGACGCCAGCCGATGCGTTTCAGAGCCGCGAGCATGTGGCGCGCCTTGGCCGAAGCCCAAGAACTCATGCGGCAATGTCGAATATGGTATTCGCCGAATCGGCCGGCAACTCGCCATGGGCGATCCGATCGAGAACAATTTCCCGCGCGGCTGACTGAGCTTTTTGAATCGCGTCGTGCTTCGATTCTCCGTAGAGGAGGACGTTCAATTCCGGCACTTCGGCAATCCAACGACCGTCGACTTCACGGTCTAGCTCGATCGTGAGCTTCATAGCGACAGCTTATCACCAATGGCCTGCGATGGCCGGAGGTGGAGACCGGACGTCCCTAATGTCAAAGGAACACAACCGGACTTCGGGCTCGGAACGCCTTCGCACTGCCGGTTTCCGAGTGGCGCGTGACTCGACCGGAGCCCTCAATCGCGCGCGGAAAACGTTGGTAAACGCTGCGCGACTTCACGGGAGCGATGTCCAAAAAGGTCCTCCGGGGGGATTCTCCGAGTGGCCGACGATCCACCCGGAATTCAGCACGAGCGACTCGCACCCTGCCGCCCCAAGAGGGATGTTCATCATGCCGGCGCGTCACCGCCGCGATAGCTGGCGGGTCAGCCAGGCTTTAGCGAGCTTCCAGTCCCGCTTTACGCTGGGAGCGGAAATCTTCAGTGCCTCGGCGGTCTGCTCCACGCTCAAGCCGGCGAAAAAGCGCAGTTCGACCACCCGGGCCTTGCGTGGGTCCATCTCCTCCAGGGCATTGAGGGCATCGTCCAGGGCGACCAAGTCCTCGCTGCTTTGCGCAGATGCATCCACGGACTCATCCAGGTAGACGTGCGGCCAGCCCCCACCGCGCTTGTCCGCGAGATGCGCCCGGGCGGAATCCACCAGAATCCGCCGCATCATCTGCGCCGAGACCGCAAAGAAGTGCGTGCGATCCTGCCAGCGCACACCCTCGACATTCACCAGCCGGAGATAGGCTTCGTTCACCAGGGCCGTGGTCTGGAGTGTTTGCCCGGCAGGCTGCTGGCGCATGTAGCGATGGCCGATCTCGTGCAGTTCGGCATAAACCAGCGGCGTCAGTTGGTTGAGAGCCGCCCGGTCGCCCTCGCCCCAGGCACGCAGCAGCCGCGAGATTTCCACAGAGGAGACCGACACAAAATTTCAACCTAATTGTACTTCTCGGCCTGATTTTCCGGTTAGGCCTATGAGGGAGGTCACGACGAGACACGGAACGCCTCCGGGAAGGTGGCGGGCCGCCAGGGACGGCAACAGGGTACGAGGCTGGCCGCCGGCCGGTGCCTCCGGCATGGCGCGCGGCCTTGAAAGGAAAGGACTATACGAACCGGTGGTCCAAACGGTTCAGCAGAAAGGAGAATCTCGAATGAATGCAAAACGTGTACTTTACTACGTGCCTGCCCTTGTGATGGGGGTCATTCTTCTCTGGGCGCCATCCACCATGGTCGCCCAGGGCAACAGCAATCCGCAGGTGTTGCCGCCGGAATCTGACCCATTCGGGCTGACATACGGCGAATGGGCCGGAAGCTTTTGGCGGTGGGCCTTCTCACTTCCGGCAACTCACAATCCCGGGTTCGGTACTACCGACTGTTCTGCCGGGCAGTCGGGTCCGGTGTGGTTTTTGGGCGGCGCGTTCTGCGGATCCGTCGGCACTACGGTTTTCCCGTGCGTAACTCATACCGTGCGCAGTTGCCAGATTCCGGCGGGCAAGGCCCTCCTGGTGAACTCCTTTACTGACGAGGATTCATTCATCGACTAACTGGTGGGTACGACCGAAGCAACTCTGCGATCTAACGCGAAGTCCGTCACAGACCAATGTAGCGGCACGGTTACGGCGGACGGGTAGCCAGTCCAACAGGTTCGGATCTGCTCTTCCGGTTCCACTTGCAGCCCCGTCGAAGCGCCTCTTTACACCTACACGCTCCCATCATCTCCGTCCACGCCGTACGACAACGTGTTGGCAGCGGTGGGAGAAGACCTGTATGCCAAACCTGCCAACGGCCTGATACCGAACGGTCTGTCGAGCCAAGGGGTCGCGGATGGCTATTTTGTGCTGCTCGCGCCGTTACCGGTAGGGCAGCACACGCTCGACACGGCCTATTCCTGCCCCGCGTTTGGCTCCAGCGCGAGTCAGACGGTTAATCTGACCGTCGTGCCGTATCGATAATGTCGTTCCGCGGTGAAGCCGGGCAGGATTCCGCGCTGAAGGCGAACGCGGTTCCGGGTCCAACACCTTCCGCTAAGAGCGGAATGTTGCCCGGCTTTGCCGAATTCCTGCCAGCCGCGGAGAGCCCCGGCCGGGCCGGCTGGGGAGCTACGAGATAGTGCCAGTCGGCGCGCGACACATCCGCCTGCCGACGGCGGAGAGGAAGCGCAAAATGCCGCGCGCTATAATCGGTCCGGAGATCTCCCATGCGCCCGGATCGGTGGCGGCAGGTCGAGCGACTCTACCACTCAGCCCTGGCGCGCGAAGAGCCGGAGCGGGATGCGTTCCTGCGGGAGGCCTGCCGGGGCGATGAAGAACTGCAGGGCGAGGTCCGGTCGCTCCTGGAACAGACCGAAAGCGGGCTGCTCGACCATCCTTTGCAGTTGGGGCCGTACCAGATTACTGGCGTCATCGGCGCGGGCGGCATGGGAACGGTTTACCAGGCCCGTGATACGCGCCTCAACCGCACGGTCGCTATTAAAGTCTCCGAGGCGAAGTTCAGCGCCCGGTTCGAGCGCGAAGCCCGCGTGGTGGCAGCGCTCAACCATCCGCACATTTGCACGCTCTACGACGTCGGGCCGAACTACCTCGTGATGGAGTATGTAGACGGCGAACCTCTGCATGGTCCGCTGCCGGTACCGGAGGCTCTGCGCTTGGCCATTCAGATGGCGGATGCCCTGGATGCGGCGCATCGCAAGGGGATCGTGCATAGGGATCTGAAACCCGGCAACGTGCTGGTGACAAAATCGGGGATAAAGCTGCTGGATTTCGGTCTGGCCAAGCTGGCGGAGCCTGACTCCAGTGAGGAAGAGGAGATCCGAACCCCGCAACCCGCCACGGGAGAGGGCATGATCGTCGGCACGGCCGCGTACATGTCGCCGGAGCAGGCGGAAGGGAAGCCGGTGGATGCGCGCAGCGACATTTTCTCCTTCGGGTCGGTGCTCTACGAAGTGGTGACCGGGCATCGCGCCTTTCGCGGCAACAGCAAGATTTCCGTCCTCTCCGAGATCCTCAAAGACGAGCCCGAGCCAGCGGGTTCAGTGCGCAAAGAGGTTCCGCCCGAGTTGGAACGGATCATCAGATGGTGCCTG
>Ga0326728_10015972_pt1 | contig 15453 bp, 14 predicted proteins | sample MB3enrmetagenome_FD_207602 | JGI IMG/M metagenome (GOLD analysis project Ga0326728, IMG submission 207602) | Lab enriched peat soil microbial communities from McLean, Ithaca, NY, United States - MB31MN | ecosystem: Environmental > Terrestrial > Soil > Wetlands > Peat | place: USA: New York...
ACATCGACCTCGTGCTCAAGAACTACGACAAGCTCGCCGCCGCCGAGCCGCAACAGAAGTAGCGTCTCACGCCAATTCCGCGACGGTGCGCTGGACGGCGCGAATCTGCGCGGCGAAATCGCGTTCGCCCGGCGCGTAATCGCCGGCGATCGCCGCCGTGCCGATGGTGAAACCCGCCGCGCCGCCGCAGACGGCTGCGCGCACCCGCTCCGGTTCGTCGATCGAGCCGGCGACGATCACCGGCTTGTCGACCGCCGCCGTCACGGCACGGATCAGATCGGGCGCATCGACGGCGCTGCGATAGGCGAGCAGGTCGAGCCCGTCGACGCCCTCGAGCGCGCAAAGATCGCGCGCGCTGGCGACAATCTCGTCGCGCGCGCCGACGAGCGCGCTCGGATGGCCGACGATCTCGCCGGGGAACGGCGCGTAGCGGAGGCCGGCGGCGCGGGCGATCGGCGCGACCTCGTCGGCGCGCACGCCGCCGAGCAGCCAGTCGACGCCGAAGTCGGCCGCCGCCGCCGCCGAGGCGAGCTCGCTGTCGCGGTCGAGCGACACGACTTCGAGGAACGAGCGGCCGCCGCCGGCGCGGATCGCCTGCGCCAGCTCGCGCAGCGCCGCACGCGGCAGGCCGACGTCCTTGAAGCCGAGATTGACGACGCCGAGCGCCAGCGCCGCCTCGATGTAGGCGCGCGCGTCGCGCAAGGTGACGTCGTCGCGCGTCGCCATGAAGATGAAGCCGATCGACAGCGCCATGCGCCGCTCCGTCCGCGGCCGAACGCCGCCGCGCTCGATCCCGCGGCGGCCCGGACCTGATGAACCGTAAGTCGATCAGCGCCTTGTCGCGGCGATCGGCCGCGCTCGGCGCCCTGTATTGCCTTGGACGTCGCCCGCCGCGCGCCCGTCGCGCGCGACGCGATCGCCGTCACCCTAGCACGGGCGCAAAATTTCAGAAGCCGCCCGCCGCCGCGCCGGCGCGTAGGCGGCGAGCACGGCGAGGCCGAGAACGAACGCCGCCGCCAGCGTCGCGATCGCGCCGAACAGGCTGCCGGTCAGCGTCTGCGTCCAGCCGATGAAGGTCGGGCTCAACGCCGAGCCCGAGGCGCCGATCGAGCTGACCAGGGCGATGCCGCCGGCGCGCGCGCCGGCGCCGAACACGACGGTCGGCACGGTCCAGAACAGCGCGAGAAAGGCGAAGATCCCGACCGCCGCGACGGCGAGCAGGAGCATGGTCGCCGCCGCGCTGTGCGCGGCGAGCGGCAGGGCGAACAGCGCCGCGGCGGCGACGGCGCCCGAGCCGACGAGATGCCAGCGGCGCTCCTCGAGCCGGTCGGAGCTCCAGCCGATCGCCGCCATGCCGATCGCGCCGGCGACGAACACCGCCGCGCCGCGCCAGCCGATTTCCTGGAGGTCGCGCGCCCCGGCGTTGCGCAGCAGAGTCGGGACCCACAGCAGGAGAACGCTCTGGGTCGAGTAGAAGGCGAAATAGACGAGGGCGAGAACGTAGGTGCGGACGTCGCGCAACGCCGAGCCGAAATCGCCGCTGGCGCCGCGCGCGCCCGCTTCGGCGGCGAGATCGGCGGCGATCGCGCGCTTCTCTTCGTCCGACAGGAAGCGCGCCGCGGCCGGCCGATCCGGCAGGATCAGCCAGGCGGCGAACCCGAGCGCGATCGCCGGCGCGCCCTCGATCAGGAACAGCCAGCGCCAGCCCGCGAGTCCGGCGAAGCCGGCCATGCCGGCCATGATCGCGCTCGACAGCGGCGCGGCGAGGACGCCGGAGAGCGGCACCGCGAGCGCGAACAGCGAGGTGATGCGCGCCCGCCAGGCGTTGGGAAACCACAGCGTCAAATAGAACAGCACGCCGGGAAAGAAGCCGGCCTCCGCCGCGCCGATCATGAAGCGGACGCCGTAGAAGCTCCAGCGGTCGGCGGCGAGCGCCATCGCCATGGTGAAGACGCCCCACAGCGTCATGATGCGCAGCATGGTGACGGCGAGCCCGACCCGCTCGAGCATCAGGTTGCTCGGCACCTCGAACAGGATGTAGCCGACATAGAGAACGCCGGCGGCCATGCCGAACACCGCCTCGTCGAAATGGAGGTCGGCCATGAACTGCAGCTTGGCGTAGCCGACGTTGAGCCGGTCGACCATCGCCACGACGTAGCAGACGAACAGGAAGGGAATGAGCGCGAGCGCGACGCGGCGATAGACCGCGTCGTTCGCGCCCGCGGCGGAAGGCGATTGCGGCATCGACCCGACCGGACGAGATGAACCGCCGGGCGGAGAGGCCGGCTCTCGGGCGCCGTCCTACCTCGAATTACCCAACGGCGCCGGCGAATTCGCCGACATGGTTGATGGCGGGCCGTCTCAGCTCATCAACGGCCCCCACGAGGGGTCGCTGGCGTAGCCGGGGGTCGGCACCGGGAATTCGCCGTGGCCGAAAATGTCGGCCATGAAGATCTTGGGGCCCGACTCGCCGCCCGGATCGCGGAAGAACATCAGGAACAGGCCGTTGGGAGCGAAGGTCGGGCCTTCGTTGAGGTAGCCCTCGGTGATGATGCGCTCGCCCGAGCCGTCGGGCTTCATCACGCCGATGCCGAACAGATCGGCCTTCTGGCGGGTGAACGCGATCAGGTCGCCGCGCGGCGACCACGCCGGCGTCGAATAGCGCCCGTCGCCGAACGAGATGCGGCGCGCGTCGCCCCCCGAGGCGCTCATCACGTAGATCTGCTGGGTGCCGCCGCGGTCGGACTCGAACGCGATCTGCTGGCCGTCGGGCGAGTAGCTCGGCGAGGTGTCGATGCTGCTTCCGTCGGTGAGCCGGGCCGTGGCGCGGCTCTTCAGGTCCATCGTGTAGAGGTTGGCCGACGCGCCGTCCGAGAGCGACAGGATCACTCTCTGGCCGTCGGGCGAGAAGCGCGGTGCGAAGGTCATGCCGGGGAAATTGCCGACCACTTCGCGCTGGCCGGTCTCGAGATCGAGCAGCGTCACGCGCGGTTCATTGTCGTGGAACGACATGAAGGCGATCATCTGCGCCGAGGGCGAGAAGCGCGGCGTCACCACCAGCGCGTCGCCGGCGGTGAGGTATTTGACGTTGGCGCCGTCCATGTCCATCACCGCGATGCGCTTGCGGCGCTTCTCCTTCGAGCCGGTCTCGTCGACGAAGACGACGCGCGAGTCGAAGAAGCCCTTTTCGCCGGTGACGCGGGTGAACACCGCGTCGGCGATGAGATGGCCGACGCGGCGGGCGTTGGCGGCGTCGGTCGTGTACTGCTGACCGGCGACCTGGGCGCCGGTCGCCATGTCCCACAGGCGGAACTGCGCCGCGATCTTGTCGCCGGAGGGCATGACGCGGCCGGTCAGCACGAACTGCGCGTTGACCGTCTTCCAGGCGTCGACGTTCGGCCGCGCGTCCGGGTTGGTCACGTTCTCGGGAAAGCTGGTCGGATTGATCGGCGTGAGAAAGATCGAATGGGCGAAGTCGTTGGTCGTCACGGCGCCGATCTTGGCGTCGTCGCCGGCGAACGGGGTCACCGCGATGTTGACCGGGGTGAAATTCGCGCCGGCGCGCACATAGACGTCGCCGGCGGCGCGCGCCGGCCTCAGCGTCATGGCGAGCGGGGCGGCGGCGGCGCAGGCGAGCAGCGAACGGCGGGTGAGGACGAAAGAGCGGGTCATCGGCGGCGGTCTCTTCTGGCAGGTTCATGAAGCTCGGGTGATCGGCGCAGCCAATAGCCTGTCGATCGGACGGCGATGTGACTCCTCCCCCGCAAAGCGGGCGAGCGGGACCGCGCGCAGCGCGGTGGAAGGGGACGCTCCATCAGAGCGACAATCGAGACCTCCATCAACGACCTCGAAAGGTTGGCGTGCAAGAAGCCGTAAGGAGATGGATGGAGCAACCCCCCTCCGCCAGGCTCTTCACGACCCCTTCCACCGCGCCTTGCGCGGTCCCCCTCCCCCGCATGGCGGGGGGAGGAAGGGGACCGCGGCCGAATAGTTGACGGCGGCGGCTTTCTCATCTCGGCCAGTTCCGCGGATAGAAATGGATGGTCTTGGCGGGGCCCTGAGCGAGCCATTGCGCGAAATAAGGCGCATATTCCGATGGCACGCGCAGCGGATCGCACTTCTGCGCCGCACGCACTGCGCTGTCGGCGTAGGCGCGCCAGGCCGAGTCAGGGGGAGGATTGACGAGTTGCGGCGTTCCCGCCAAGGAGCCGTCCGGATTGAACTCTACGGCCACTTCGGGGACGTAGCGCTCGCCCGGCGGAATGGTCGACGGCTCCGCCCAGCAGTTCAGGTAGGCGTCTGTCATCCAGTGGCCGAGCGCCGCAGCGACCTTGGGCGGCAAGCGTGTGGCCGGCGCAGCCGGCAAGTTCTGCGCCGTGCGTTCGGTAGGGGTCGGGTCGGCCCTGGCCGGTTGAAGCGCAACGACCAGCGACAGAGCGGCCGCGGCGGCGACTCGTGGACCTCGGGTTTCTCGCCGCATGAAAGACGGCGCCGCGACGGCGGAAAGGAACTGCTTCGTCGTTGTCATCCGAGAGCGCTCTCCGGATCGAAGTGGACGGTCTTGGTGCGCCATTGCTCGAAATAGGGCGCGTATTGCGGCGGCACGTGCAGCGGGTTGCACTTCAGCACCGCGCGCATCGCGCTTTCGGCGTGGGCGCGCCAGGCGGGGTCGCTCGGCGGATTGAGCAGCTCGGGCGTCCCCGCGAGGGTCCCGTCGGGATTGAAGTCGACCCGCACCTCGGCGATGTAGCGCTCGCCCTGCGGCATGGTCGGGGGCGGCGTCCAACAATTGAGGTAGGCGTCGGTCAGCCAGGCGTCGAGCGCCGCGGCGAGCGACGGCGACATGCGCTCGGCGTGCTGATCGGGCAGGCCCTGCGGCGTCGCGCCGGTCGGCGCCGGATCGGCGCTCGTTTTCGTCTGGCCGATCAGCTTGGCGATGGCGCTGCGATCGAAGGTCGGCTTCGTCGCCTTCGCCAGCTCGTCCTTGTCCTTCTCGAGGATCTTGGCGAACGGATCGACCTTCGGCTTCGGCGGCGGCGTCTCCTTCGGGCGGACCGGCGGCGCCGGCGCCGGCGCTTCGTCGGCGGTCGGCTTGGGCGGCGGGGCGGGCGGCGGCGGCTCGGGCTTGGCCGGCGCCGGCTCAGCCGGCGGCGGCGGAGGCGGCGTTTCGGCGGTCTTGAGGTCGGGCGGCGGCGTAGGCGGCGTCGGCGCCGGCTCGGCGGCGGCCTGACGCTGCGGCTCGGGCGGCGGCTCCTTCATCGGCTGGGCGTCGCGCTCGCCCTTCATGATCTGATTGAACTGGTTCTGGGTCACCGTCTCGACCGGGATCGACTCGCCCGCGTCCTCGAATTTCGGCGCGAACGAGAAGCCGAAAACGAGGAACGCCAACAGCGCCGCGTGCATGGCGGCGGAAGCGTAAAGGCCCGCTTTCGTCGACTGGTCGTTCACGCCAAGCCTCGCCTAGGGCTTGCTGTCGGGCTCGGTGACCAGAGCGACCTTCTTGTAGCCGGCCGCGGTCACCGCGCCCATGATCTGGGCGACGCGGCCGTAGGTCACAATCTTCGAGGCGCGCACGTAGATGCGCTGGTCGGTCGAGCCGGCGGACAGGTCCTGCAGCTTGGCGGTCAGGTCCGTGTCGGCGATCGGCTGGTCCATCAGGAACAGCTGGCCCTGGTCGTTGAGGCTGACCGCGATCGGTTTCTGGTCGATGTTGAGCGCAGTCGCCTTGGACTGCGGCAGGTCGACCGCGACGCCGGTGGTCAAAAGCGGCGCGGCGACCATGAAGATGATCAGCAGCACCAGCATGACGTCGATGAACGGCGTCATGTTGATGTCGGCCATCGCGCCGTAACGCGGCACCCCGCGCCGTCCGCGCGAACTCTTGCGCGGCCCGCCCACTGCTGCGCCCATAGGCCCGACCTCCTCTCGCCTTCGTCAGGCCGCCTTGTCGCCCGAAAGATGGGTGTCGATCTGCCGCGACAGGATCGACGAGAACTCGTCGGCGAAACTCTCCATCCGCGCCTGCGCGCGCGCGACGTCGCCCTGAAACTTGTTGTAGGCGATCAGCGCCGGAATGGCGGCGAACAGGCCGATGGCGGTGGCGAGCAACGCCTCGGCGATGCCCGGCGCGACGACGGCCAGCGAGGTGTTCTTCGACGCGGCGATCGAGCGGAACGAGGTCATGATGCCCCACACCGTGCCGAACAGGCCGACGAACGGACCGGCCGAGGCGACGGTGGCGAGGAACAGCAGGTTCGACTCCAGCCGCTCGACTTCGCGGGCGATCGACACGTCGAGCACCTTGTCGAGGCGCGCGTGCAGGCCGCGGAACGAGGCGGACGCGTTCTGGAACGAGCGCTTCCACTCGCGCATCGCCGAGATGAACAGGCTCGCAGCGCCGGAATTGGGACGCTGCGACAGCGCGCCATAGAGCTCCTCGAGCGACTGGCCGGACCAGAACACCTGCTCGAAGCTCTCCATCGCCCGCCGGAACCTGGCGAACAGCAGCGTCTTGTTGACGATGATGGTCCAGCTCCAGAACGAGGCGGCGAGCAGGCCGAGCATCACGATCTTGACCACGATATGCGCCGACCAAAACATCGACAGCAGCGTGGTTTCCGGGTCGGCGACGGCGGCGGTCGCAGCGTCGGTTGCGTTCATGGCTGAGGGGACCTCGTCAAGGCGGGATGGACGGCGTTCAATTTCAAGCCCGGCGGCCGGCGGCGCCGTCGGGGGTCTGCACCGGAAATGGGCCGAAACTTGGGCTCGCGCGACGGATCGACGGCGCTGGCGGAGGGCGAGCAGGCGACGATTTTGGCGATCACGACTCCCACTCGGCCGGGGTTTCGGCGCGCGTCAAGCGGCCGACCGGCGTCGGAACCGCTCGTAAGCGGAGTTTAATCGTTCGTAAAAGACCCCGATAGGGTTAACTTCCGGTTAGCATCGGCCCCGCCGTCATTGACGCGGCTTGCATTTTTTGCGCCGCAGGCCACAGCATGAGGACCGTGGCCGGGCGTCCGGCCGCGATTCGCCCCCCGCCATGTCCTGGCCCAGCCGGAAATCTGTAGAGGTCGCCGCCGCCATGAAGCGTCCGCCCCGTTCCTTTGTCGTCGAAGTCCGGCGGCAGCGACGTCCGCCGGGTGAGCCGGCCCCCTCCTGGGCCGAAGAGCCGTCGAAGCCCGTGGCGAAACGAGCGGCGCGCGAGGTCGGGCCGCCCCCGCAGCCGGCCGCCGCGGCCGCGACCGTGTCGGCGCGCCCGACCGGGCGCATCCTGCCGAGCCTGATCGAGGCGGTTCCCGCCGCCGCGCCAACGCCGGCCAAGCCGAAGGCGCCCGCCAAGCCGCGGGTTCAGCGCCGGCGCCCCAGCGCCCCGGCGCCGGTTCGCGTCGCCGAACCGCCGCCCCCCGCGCCCGCGCCGCAGCCGGTCGCCGAACCGACGGCCAAAGCCGCGGGTCCGGATCGCGCGGCGCGACATCGCCGCATCCTCGCCCGCTACGTCTTCACCGGCGCGCCCAAGGCGGGCGACCGCTGGAAACGCCGCCTGCGCGGCGACGCCCCCTGAGATTCGGAGCGCCTCAGTCGCGACGCATCGTCACACCCCGCCCGGCGAGCGGCGGCTGAGCGAGGTCGCGCTGCGAGCGAAGCACGGTGACGGACTGGGGAATGGTGGGCGGGATTATTACTGATTGTTGCAGAAATGGCACAGGCTAGTTCTTCGCGCGTAGCTATGCTCGGCTGCGGCGATTTGCTCAAATACGCCAAATACTCAAAGTCATCAGCAGGGGGCGAGTTATGCGAGGGGGCGTTATCGCAGGCGCGGCGCTAGTCGCGCTCCTATCGTTTGCAGCGACAGAAAGCTACGCGGGCGCCACTGTTGCTCCGCCGTTGCATGCCGCTTCTGGTTCTTCGGGCGCAGTGTGGGCGCCGTGGGCAATCGGCGGTTGCGTGCTCGACATTTTCGCGGCCGCCGCTGTCGCGCATTGGCGCGACAACAGAGAACTGACGTATCAGGAAGCCTTTACTTGCGGTCTGCTCTTCTGGTTCGAGCCCCCCGCCCCTGGAAAGCATCGCTGAAGCGGTCCGCAGACCGGCGCAGAAATCGGCTCGGCGCTAGATTCCGTTTCAAGCTTGCTCGTTGCTCGATAGGCTACGCCGCCAAGGCCAGCGGCCGTAGCGACCGCGATATGAGCGGGGCTCGGACGCATCGAACCGCAAAGCTCCCCTGAGCTGTCGTCGTCAGCCGTCTCTTCCCATTCTTTCCGCCGCCCGCAGCGACAACGCGTGGATGGTGAGAGACGGCGCTTCGCCGCCGCCGGACGAGGGAAAGACGCTCGCGTCGGTGATCCACAGATTCCGCCATCGATGGCTGCGGCAATTGGCGTTGACCACGGAAGCGGAGGGATCGGCGCCCATACGACAAGTGCCGAAGACGTGGGTGGCGCCAAACCAATCCCAACTCGAATAACTCTCAAAGACATCGTCCGCGCCGCTCGCAGCCAGGAGATCGCGCGACTTGGCCGCCATGAAGCGCAGGCGGCTGACGTCGGATTCGTCCAACCACGCCGAAATGCGCGCAAGCGGTATGCCGAACGCGTCACGCTTATTGGGATCGAGAGCTACGCTGCTATAGCGATTGGGCAATCGCTCGCCGATCGCGCCGACCCGCAACGCATGACCCCACAAGCGACGCACCGATCTGGCATGCTCGCGACCCCAACCGGGAATGGCGCGAAGTGCGAATGCGGCCAACCCCTTGAGTTCGGCCTCAGCGGAAGCGTTGAACAGACGGCACCCGCCAACAACGCCGGGAATTGCGTCCGGAGCGTTGAAATCCCAGCAGATTGCGTCGTCGGGCAGACCACGGCGACCGTGCTGGGGATCGGGGTGCAGCGCCCCGACGGTGATCGAGAGCGTGTCCATGAAATTAAGCCCGACCTCGCCGCTTTCGTTGGCGAGTCCGTCGGAGGCCAGCAACAGGCGCGGCGTCTCGACGGCGCCGCAAGCCAAAACGAGAAGCGGGCTGGGAATGCGTTCGATGCCGCCGCCTGAATGGCCGACGAGCACGGCCGTCACGCGATCTTCGGCGCCGGCTTCGATCCGCACCACCTGGCTTTCCGGACGAACGACACAACGGCCGGTCGCCAACGCCGCCGCAACGAAGGTGACATCGGCGCTGCCTTTATCGCCACGTGGACAGCCCAAATTGCAAGCGCCGCAATAGTTGCAGTTCAGACGCCCATACCGGGGCAGAGACAACGCGGCGCGGCTATTGGCCTGCCAATCGAGGCCGAGCGCCGCAGCGCCGCGGCCCAGCGTGCGGGCCGCGAACGAAAGCGGATGGGGCGGCAGGGGAAACGCCCGAGAACGCCAACGCGCGCCTTGCGCTGTCGGGCCGGCGACGCCGATCAGTTCCTCCGCGCTCGCGTAGTACGGCTCCAATTCGGCGTAGTCGATCGGCCAGTCGGCGGCGACGTCGAAGCGGCTCTTCATTTTCATCGCGTCGGGGTGAAGGCGGTGCGACTCGCCGGTGAAATGCAGCGTGCTGCCGCCGATGCCGCGGACGTGATAATACCTCTCCATCCAGCGCGCGCTGCCGGCGACGACCTGTCCCAAACCCTTGCTCCACGACCTAAGCAGAGGCTCGTCGCCGCGCAATTCTTGGCCCGGGGCAAAAGTGACTGAGCCCGTGCTGCCCGCTTTCTCGGGGAAATCGCGGCTGTCCCAATCGGGGTTGGTCAACGGGAAGTCGACGGCCGGATTGAACTGCGGTCCTGCGTCGAGCAGCAAAACGGACATGCCGCGTCGGCAGAGCCCGTAAGCTGCGGCGCCGCCGCCGGCGCCGGCCCCGACGACGACCGCGTCCCAGTCGGCTTCGTTCGTCACTTGGGAGAATCTCGGAAGTCGGCGAACCCCCCCCGGCTGCGGCGGACCGGTGTAGGGAAACGCTGCTTTGATTATGGGCTCGGAATAGTAGTTAAGTCCGCCATAGAATCGCAGCGTGAGCGCAAATTGTCTTGCGGCGTCGTCCTCCGATGCAAATGCGGCGGCGAGAGCGGCTGTTCTGCCGGCCTCGTCAAGACCGAGAAATCCCGAAGCGCCTTGATTTGCGGCGTGTCTGTCGAGCCAAACGACGCCGTCAGCCATTAATGCATGAAGATCCGCCATCGCAACGATGCGAGTATGGATCCCCAATTCGCTCGCCCCGGGTAAACCATCGCCGGGAAACATCAAGTCGACGACCGCTGTGACCGTTCTTACGGCGTCCTCGTCAAATCGTGGCCGCCAGAATAGCGCCAGCCGGCGCCACAGCGTCGATCCTCCCCCCAACGGCAGCCATCCGACAAGCGCGATGAACTCTCGCCGTCGCATGCGTGTCCCCGATGCAGCCAACGAGCCATCTTAACCAAACCGGCCGGGGTGGGAAGCGGCATGCGAAGTCGCCCCGGGTCCGGCGAAAGCGCGACAAGTCTTTCGTCTGGGTCCGTCGTCCGCGCCCGATCAGCCCGCGCCGGCTTGGCGCTTCAGCGTCACGCCGCGCCCGGCGAGCGGCGGCTGGGCGAGGTCGCGCTGCGCCTTGGCTAGCGCGTCGAGCGCCGAGCGCGTCTCCGCTCGCCAATCGGCGACGCGCGCCGTCGCGCCGCTGCGATCGATCGACAGCAGCGTCTGTTCGCTGGCGGCGAGCGCCACGCCGTCGCGGCCGAACATTTCCAGCCACACGCGCATGCGTTTGTCGTCATGCTCGAGCAGGCGGAAGCTGACCGCCAGCGGATCGCCCGCCAACGCCTCGGCGAAATAGCGATGCATCGCCTGCGCGGCATAGAGCGTGCGACGGCTCGCCTTGCGCTGCGCGGCGTCGAGGCCGATGCGGTCCATCAGCGCGTCGACCGCGCGGCTGAACACCAGCGCATAGGCGGCGTCGTTCATATGATCGTTGTCGTCGATCCACGCCGCTTCGACGCGCGTTTCGTAGACGAGCAATGCTTCGCCGCGATGCATGGCGCCCTCCTCAGCGGCGGGCCGCGGCCCGTCGTCGCACCCCTTGCCGCCATTTCACCACGGCTTCCGGCGGTTCGACAAGGCGGACGCGGCAAAGCTGACGATCGGCTGACGCAATCTGTCAGGTTCCCGCGGGCCGGCGCTTGTTAACCCTGGCGTCGTCGACGGCTGGTCGACGTTAAATGGGAGAAATGAGGCGTCGGTGCATGCGTGGACCGCGACATACGACGTCGCCGTTCGGTCGACCCGTCCGTTCGTCCCCGATGAGCGGAGAGCCCCAAAGGGAGACGATCGGCGCGCCGGGCTCAGTCAGCGGCCGTGTTCCCATGTTCCCCCTCTCCAAGCGTTCCCGGGAGGGGGGCGCCGCGATCGAGAACCGTCCTGGCGTCGCAGCCGCAGTCGCCTTGCCGCGACGGTTCCCGCTATTCGCGCCCGAGGGCGCCCTTAAGAACGCCCCAGGGGCTCCCTCTTCCGTCCCGCAAGCGGAAGAGGGAGCAGCGCGTTCGCCGTGCGTCGCCCGACCGAGTCGTACAAACGCGTTATTGTCGTCTGACGCGAGGAGCCACTAGAGTGGAGCGCATTCGCCTTGTCGGTCCGTCAACGAAAGCCCCTCGTCTTGAGAGTCCGCTCTGCGGCGTTCAGACCTGTCGCGCTCGGCGTGCTGCTCGCGTTCGCCGTCGGGCAGGGAGTCGTTTGCGCGCAGCCCGCGTCGGCCGACGATAATGGCGGCCGCGACAGCGCCGGCGCAAGCGCAAGCGGCGGCGGGCGACCGACGCCAGGCCCGGCCGATCCATGGTTCGGCGCGGCCGGCCAGCGCTGGTTGACGAATTCGGCGGCGCGCCTCACCGCCCCGTTGCGCGTCTTTCTCAAGCGCACCCAACGCGCCTCGGCGCACGCCGCCTCCGACCTGGCGAAAACCGGCCAGTCGACGATCAGCGCGCCGCTCAACTGGCTTGCCGGACGGATCAAGACGGCGCCGGACGATCAGGACAAAGCGATGGCGGCGGTGCGCAGCGGCGAGATCGTGCCGCTGGCGAGCGTGCTCAAGACGGTGGAGAAATCCGTGCCGGGCGACGTGCTCAATGTCTCGTTGAGCCACGATGTCGTCGGAACATGGAACTACAAGATCACCGTGCTGACGCCGCAAGGCTATTACCGCGACGTCAATGTTGACGCCGGCAGCAACAACGTCACGTCGATCAGGCCTCATTGATGCGCGCGCTCGTGGTCGAAGACGAAGCTCAGATCGCCGCCGAGATCTGCGCCCATCTGACTCAGGCCGGCTATGTCGTGGAGACGGTCTCCGACGGCGAGCAAGCCTGGTCGCGCGCCGGAACGGAAGACTTCGACGGCATCATCCTCGACCTCGGCCTGCCGCGGCTCGACGGCCTGTCGGTGGTGCGCCAGCTGCGCGCCGCAGGCGTGACGACGCCGATCCTGGTGCTGACGGCGCGCGGCACCTGGACCGAGCGAGTGGCCGGCATCGACGCCGGCGCCGACGACTATCTGCCCAAGCCGTTCCAGCCGGAAGAACTGGTCGCGCGCCTCGGCGCGATCATCCGCCGCTCGTCCGGCCACACCACGCCGACGCTCGAGGCGGGTCCGCTGCGCGTCGACACCCGGCGGATGATCACCACCGTCAACGGCGCGCCGGTGTCGCTGTCGTTGCTCGAGTTCCGCGCTCTGCGCTATCTCATCCACAACAAAGGTCGGCCGGTGTCGCAGTTCGAACTCGGCGAGCACGTCTACGGCGCCGACCAGGAGCCGGGCTCCAACGCGCTCGAAGTGCTGATCGCCCGACTGCGCAAGAAAATCGGCGGCGAGCTCATCGAGACCCAGCGAGGTTATGGCTACCTCATCCGCGGCTGAACCCACCCCCGCGTCGGTCGCCCCGCGGCCGACGTCGCTGCGCTTGCGCCTGCTGGCGCTCGCCGCTCTGTCGATCGCCGCGACGCTGACGGTCGCCGGTCTGTCGTTCGGTTATATCTTCGAGGATCACATCGAGCGGCTGATGGAGCAGGAGCTCGAGGTGCGCTGGCGCGAGCTCGCCGGCGCGGTCGCGCTCGGCGAAGACCGCAAGCCGACCCTGACCCACGACCTCACCGATCCGCGCTACCAATTGCCGGCCAGCGGCGCCTATTGGCGCGTCGCCGAGGGCGACACGGTGTGGATGCGTTCCCGCTCGCTGTGGGACGAGGATCTCGAACCGACGGCGAGGGTCCACCTGTCGCCGACCGGACAGGCGATCGAACGGCGCGGACCCAACAACTCCACCGTCTACATGATGGAGCGCGAAGTGCGGTTCGAAGGCGACGGCGCGCCGCGCGCCTTCCGCCTCGCGGTGGCGCTCGAAACCGCGCCGATCGACAAACTGCGGCGCTCCTTCGCCACCGACGTCGGCGTCGCGCTCGGCCTCATCGGTCTGGTGCTGTTCGCCGGCGCCTGGCTGCAGGCGAGCGTCGGCCTGTCGCCGCTCGCTCGCCTGCGCGACGAACTCGCGCGCGTCCACCGCGGCGCCAAGCCACGCCTGGCCGGAAGCTTCCCGTCCGAGGTCGCGCCGCTGGCGAGCGACCTCAATCGCCTGCTCGACCGCCAGGAGCAGCTCGTCCACAAGGCGCGCGACCGCGCCGGCGATCTCGCCCACGGATTCAAGACGCCACTGACCATCCTCCAGGCCGAGGCGAGGCGGCTCGAGGCGGCCGGCAGCTTCGAATCGGCGGCGCTGGTCAAACAGCAGGTCGAGATGATGCGTCGCCATGTCGACCGCGAGCTGGCGCGCGCGCGCACCATCGGCGCGACCGCGGCGGCCGGCACGCTCACCGACGCGCGCCGGTCGGTCGAACGGCTGATCGACCTCGTCGGCCGCATGCCGCGCGGCGAGGCGATCGCCTGGGACAACCACGTCGACGCGACGCTGAGGCCGCGCATGGATTCCGACGACTTCGGCGAAGTGATGGGCAATCTGCTCGACAACGCGCGCAAATGGGCGAAGTCGCAAGTGCGGGTGGTCAGCGAATGGCGCGCCGGCGCCGCCCAGTTCATCGTCGACGACGACGGGCCGGGCGCTCCGGAAGCCGTGCGCGCCGCCGCGCCGCGCCGCGGCGAGCCGGCGAACGACGAGGACGACGACAGCACCGGCCTCGGGCTGGCGATCGTCGCCGACGTGCTCGCCCAATACGGCTCGACGCTGACGATCGAGGATTCGCCGCTCGGCGGCTGCCGCGCGCGCTTCGCCGCGCCGACCTGAATCGTCCCGCCGGCGAAAAATCGCCTCGCTCCCGCCCCGATCCTCGGCGTAGAAGACCAGCCGCGGCCGGCGGACTTCGCCGGCCCGCGCGATCGAGGAGCCAATGGCGGACGACGACGAGGCGGACCGCTTCTCGGCGCGGGCGCGGCGCTACGCCAATCTCGGCGTCAGCGCGGGCGCCTTCGCGGCGCGCGCCGGCGCGCGGCGGCTGATCGGCGGCGAGAGCGCCGACACCGCGCGCGACCTCGCCCAGGCGCTCGGCTCGCTCAAGGGGCCGCTGATGAAGGTCGCGCAGATGATGGCGACCATCCCCGAGGCCCTGCCCGCCGATTACGCCGAACAGCTCATCAGTCTGCAATCGCAGGCGCCGCCGATGGGCGCGGCCTTCGTGCGCCGGCGCATGCAGGCCGAGCTCGGCCCCGACTGGCGCGCGCGTTTCGCCGAATTCGACCCGAAGCCGGCCGCCGCCGCCTCGCTCGGCCAGGTCCATCGCGCCGTCGGCCTCGGCGGCGAGGACCTCGCCTGCAAGCTGCAATATCCGGACATGGCGTCGACGGTCGAAGTCGACATCGGCCAGCTCGAGTTCATGTTGAAGTTCCACCGCCGGATGGGACCCGCGATCGACGCCAGCGAGATCGCGGTCGAGATCGCCGCGCGCCTGCGCGAGGAGCTCGACTACGAGCGCGAGGCCAAGCTGACGCGCCTCTATGGCGCGATGCTCGCCGACCGACCGCGCGTGCGAACGCCGAAGGTGTTCGAAGCGCTTTCGACGCGCCGGCTGCTGACCCAGGAGTGGCTCGACGGCGAGCCGGTGACGCGCTTCGAGCGCGCCGAGGCGGCGGCGCGCAACGCGATCGCGCTCGGCCTGTTCGAGGCGTGGTGGCGGCCGTTCTCGCGCTTCGGCGTCATCCACGGCGATCCGCACCTCGGCAATTATTCAGTGGTCGCCCGCGGCGCGGAGGGCGCGCGCGAGGTCGAGGCGATCAACCTCTACGACTACGGCTGCGTGCGCGTCTTTCCCGCCGCCTTCGTCGGCGGCGTCGTCGACCTCTATCGCGGCTTGGCCGACGGCGACGAAAGCCGGGTCGTCCACGCCTACGAAAGCTGGGGCTTCGTCAACCTCTCGCGCGCGACCGTCGACGCGCTCAACATTTGGGCGCGCTTCATCTACGGGCCGCTGATCGACGACCGCGTCCGCACCATCGCCGACG
>Ga0326728_10015973_pt1 | contig 15452 bp, 10 predicted proteins | sample MB3enrmetagenome_FD_207602 | JGI IMG/M metagenome (GOLD analysis project Ga0326728, IMG submission 207602) | Lab enriched peat soil microbial communities from McLean, Ithaca, NY, United States - MB31MN | ecosystem: Environmental > Terrestrial > Soil > Wetlands > Peat | place: USA: New York...
CTGGAACGCAACCTGAAGCGTTGCCGCCGCGATCCCTAGAGCCAAGGCGATGGCCAGGGAAAAGATCAATACTGCCACGCACGAAAGCAAGTTGGCGTGGATGGATGCCCGGAAAACCGCCACCCCCGTGAAAAGATAGACCAGCAGATTGACCAGGTTTCCGGCAAAAGCAGAAATGGAGCTGAGGACCAGAAGCTCAGCCGGAGCGGTCGATGTCGTCATGAGTACTTCCAGGGTGCCCGTCTGTTGTGCTTCCTGCACCGCGCTCAGGAAGGCTTGGGCACTCATGACGAAGAAAGTGTAGATGCCGGTGCCGACCAGAAGGAAGGGGAAATACTCGAGGCCACCGGGTCGAAAACCGGGACCGATGGCGCGGGATAGGAAATAGAAAGCCGCCAATTCGGTGAACACTCCGACCAGGGTCACAACGAAACCGCTGCGGTGGCGGATAGCGGTCAGCAGATCGCGTCGTAGGATGGCGTGGAGTTTGTCGAGGGTCGAAATCATTGCGCCGTCCTCGCCCGATGAATCGCGTTCATGGCCTCATCAATCTCGCCCGTCATGCGGAAATAGAAAAAGCGCAGGGCGTCTGCGCTTTCGCCCTCGCCCACCGAGCGATTGGCGAGCAATTCGCCGCGATGCAGCAGAAGAAGGCGATCGGCAACGGCGGCCGCTTCTGCGAAATTGTGAGTGGCGAGCAGGACCGTGGTCTCTTGCCGCGCTAAAGTGCGAATCGTCGCCCAGAAGTGCGCCGTCGTGGCCGCATCGAGGCTGCGCGTTGGCTCGTCGAGCAATAGAACACACGGGCGCTTGGCGAGCGCGCGCGCGATCCCCAGCCGCTGGTACATGCCGCTGGAAAACTTCATGACCAGCGTGTCAGCCTGTTCTTCGAGGCCGGTGTCGTGGAGAACTTCTTTGATTCTTTGTGCTCGCTCGCGGCGCGGCACTTCGTCGAGCGCGGCAAAAAAATCGAGGTTCTCACTGGCCGAGAGGCGCGGGAAGAAAGAGCGTTCGGCGGCGACGGCGATGCCGACTTGCCGCCGGACGGCACCGGCATCACGCTGTGCATCGAAGCCGCCGACACGCACTGAGCCAGCGTCGGGCAGGAGCATGGTCGAGATCAGCTTGAGGGCTGTGGTCTTCCCGCTGCCGTTCGGGCCGAGCAGCACCAGGACCTCAGCGCTGGCTGCCGAGAAAGAAACGTCTTTCAAGGCAATCGTCTCGCCTCCGCGCTCCTTTCCCAGCCAATTGAACAGAGCCGGACGATGGCGGAAGGTCTTGCGGACGGATTCGAAAACGACTCGGTCCATGGAAGTGAAACGACGGCAGCGCGAAGAAGCTGCGGACGCGCGCCGAAGACTCTGTATTATAGTGGCGATTCGCGATTCCATTGATTCCGGCTTGTGGCCGCTTGTCTATCCGCCGGAATCCGCTTGCATGACCAGACCCTTGCCTTCGTCTCCGGTGTCGAGCGCCTCGTTACAGATAGGGAACGAATTTGACCTTCTGTGCGCGCTGGCTGGCGCGGAACTGGCTTCGGAGCGGATCGCACGCATTGCGAACTGGGATCTCTCAAAACTCGATTGGGACGAAGTTCTTCGCCTGGCGGAGCAGCATGGAGTTCTTCCGCTCGCGGCCCGCAGCCTGATCGAACACGCTCACGGGGTTCCCCTGGAAGTTGAGCGCTCGCTGCGATCTGCGTATGAGACGAACCTGCGGCGCAACTTGTGGTTCAGCGCCGAACTGGTGCGCATCCTGCAACACTTCGAAGGCAGACAAGTGCTGGCGCTCCCGTACAAGGGGCCGGTGCTGGCGCAATCGGCTTACGGAGATCTGGGGCTGCGCAGTTTTTCGGATCTCGACTTCTTGATTGCTCCCGCCGACTTCGAACGGGCGAAGCAGGCTCTTGCCGAGATCGGATATCGGCCTTCGGCGGATCTTACCGCGCCGGTTGAGCGATTTTTTTTGCGGACCGGCTACGAGCGCTCGTTTGACAGTGCCGCAGGAAAGAACCTGGTCGAACTGCAGTGGGCGTTGCTCCCGCATTTCTACGGGGTCGATGTGCGTGTTGAAGATCTGCTGGCGCGCGCCGGAAAGACCGTCGTTGGCGGCTGTGAAGTGCCTTGCCTGTCTCCTGAAGATTCCGTGCTCGTGCTCTGCCTGCATGCCGCCAAGCATCTGTGGACGCGGTTGATATGGCTGGCGGACATTGCAGAGACTTTGCGAGCAGAAACCATTGACTACGCGCTGGTGTATTCCCGGGCCCGCGCGCTGGGAATTGCCCGCATTCTCGGCCTAAGTTTCTGGCTGGTGAAAAACGTGCTTCATGCGGAGCTTCCCAAGCCGGCGGAAGAAATGATTGCGGCCGATTCCACAGTGTCGGCTTTAGGCAGCGAATTCGCCGAGCGTCTGGCTCGCGGGGCGGCCTATGGTTTCGAATCGACGGAATACTTCCGGCTGATCCTGAAGCTGCGGGAGCGGCGCGGCGACCGCTGGCGATATCTATGGCGTTTAGTTTGGACGCCGGGGATGGGGGAGATTGCAGCGATGCGATTGCCGGAAGCGCTTTTCCCTCTTTATCGAATTGTTCGGGTGGGCCGCCTCATGCGGAAGCTTTACTAAGAACTGATAACTGATAACTGAGAACTGATAACTGGGCTAATGCGTTTCGCCGTCGCCGGGCGCGACGTCGGGCGTGTCGACTTTTCGCGCGACGGCCTGGCTCCCTTGCTCGGGCGCAGGCTGAAACTCGCCAGGATCTTTGCCGGCCAGCGCAACCTTCATGAACTGCATCCAGATCGGCAGGGCGGCGCGAGCTCCGGTTTCTTTCTCGCCGAGCGATATCTTCTCATCATAGCCGATCCACACGCCGCAGGTGAGCGACGGAGAAAATCCTATGAACCAGGCATCGGTGAAATCGTTGGTGGTTCCTGTCTTGCCGGCTAGCGGATAAGGCATTTTGGCAGCAGCGGCCGCGGTGCCATGGAGCACCACCTCGCGCAGCATGGAGGTCATGATACGCGCGGTCCGTGAACTGACAGCGTCTTTGATGTCAGAGTAATCTTCTTCCAGAATGCGGCCTTCGTAGTCGGTCACCTTGGTGATGTAGCGCGGAGCGACGCGCACGCCGTCATTGGGGAACACGCTGAAGGCCGAGGTCTGCTCGATCGGCGTGATCTCCGCCGAACCCAGCGCCACCGGCAGATACGCGGGAATGTTGGCGGTAACGCCGAAGCGGTGCGCGTATTCGATCACAGTCTTAATGCCGATGTGGTCGGCGAGTTTGAGCGCGGGAATGTTTCTGGACTGGGCGAGCGCGCGGCGCAACGTGATCGTTCCTTCGAATTTGTCGTCGAAATTGTGCGGCGAATACGGGCCGGAAGCAGTTTGAAAAGTTATCGGTGCGTCGAGGATAGTGTCGTCGGGGCTGCCTCCCTGGTCGATCACGGCGGTATAAACATACGGCTTGAACGACGATCCAACCTGCCGGAGCGCCTGGGTGGCGCGGTTGAATTTGGAGAGATTGAAGTCGCGACCGCCGACCATGGCCTTGATTTCTCCGGTGGCGTTGTCGATAGCGACGAGTGCTCCTTCGGCCCCTGTATCCTGCTCCAGGCCGACATGCGACTTTCCGCCTGCGTCAAGCGAGAGCACTTTGATGTAGACGATGTCGCCGGCGTGAAGGATGTCCGGAAGCCTGCGCTTGGTCCAGGCCGCGTCGGATGGCAGGATCATGGCCGAGTGCTGGCCGAAGTGGACTGCGGCGGCGGCGGGCGAGACCTGGGTGACCAGGGCGTGCATGTATCCGTTGATTTCGGGCTCCTCATCCCAATCCGGATCTTCGTAGCTATCGAGCTTTTGACCCAGGGCAATTACATTCACCAGTTTGCCGTGCCAACCATGGCGGCGCTCGTAGGCGGCCAGGCCGTCGAGCAGCGCCTGGCGCGCGGATTTCTGCAAGTCCATATCGAGCGATGTGTAAACCCGCAAACCGCCGGCGTGGACCTGGTCGGTGCCGTACTTTGCTTCGAGATAGCGGCGGATCTCCTCTACGTAGTGCGGAGCCAGAGAATTCGGATCTTTCTGCAAGTCGAGCACGATCGGCTTGTTCCTGGCGTCGGCCGCCTGGGCCGCGGTGATTTTGCCGTCCTCAAGCATGGCATTGAGCACAAGGTTGCGCCGCTTGAGGGCGCGGTCGGGGTGGGTGATCGGTGAATAATATTGCGGGGCTTTGGGAAGTCCAGCGAGCAGCGCGGCCTCTTCGAGTTTCAGTCTCTTTGCTGGTTTGGAGAAATAATATTCCGAGGCAGCCTCAAAGCCATAAGCGCCGTGGCCGAGGAAAATCTGGTTGGCGTAGAGGGTGAAGATCTGCGGCTTGGTGAAGCGGCGCTCGATCTGGATGGCGAGCAGCACTTCTTGCACCTTGCGATAGAACGAGCGGTCGGGAGAGAGAAACAGGTTGCGGGCGAGTTGCATGGTGAGCGTGGAGGCTCCCTGCACTTTCCCGCCGGATTCGATATCGCGATAGGCCGCCCCTGCGATGCGCCAGAGGTTGATGCCCGAATGCCGGTAGAAATCCTTGTCTTCGATGGAGATCAGCGCATTGCGAAGCACTTCGGGATAATCGTCATAGGCGGCAATGACGCGGCGCTGCAGCGCAAAGGTGCCAATGACCCTGCCCTGTCCGTCATAGAGTTCGGTGACCGAACTGGGACGGTAACGTTCCAGTTCCTCGACTTGAGGCAGGTCCGTCGAATAGACCAGCAGCAGTCCAACCGCCGCGCCCACCGCGGCAGAGAGCAGGACCAGCAATCCGAATACGACGAGTCCAAACAGCTTCCGTCCACCAATTTCTATCGTCGGAAGATGTTCAAAGGCAAGTTTCAAGGTGTGAGAGTTGCAACGGTTCAATGGTATCCCAAAGGCCAGGTTTCAAGGTTTCAGAGTTTCAAGGCTTCAACGTTCACGGTAGTGGCAGGCGTTGACGCATTATCTGTAATAGTTCGAACTCGACCGTGCGGACAGGGTTGGCAAGGCTCCACGTATCGGACGCAGACCGGTATCCGATCCGGGGATTTTGAGTGCAATCGCGATATAGCGTCAACCATGCCTCGTCCGTGTACAAGTTTATGCACATTGGCAATGGGCGCGGGGGCGCAGGGGTGGGTGCGCCATCACCCCCACGCTGTGGAATTGTTGCGTTTCTCGGCTACTGAGCCATTCATCCACATTTCATGCAATATTCAGGGGCCGTTCATTGCAAGGACACTTCAGGACGTGAGACACAAGTTTTGTCATAGAGCGTTCCGCGCGGTTCGGGGGAAGGCAACGGGATGCTTCTCGCCTCTCCGAAGAGCAGTTCCCGCACGTTGAGACGCAGCACCCCCTGAGGCGGGAACACGCACACTTCTTTTTGAATCAGGGTGTCAGGCAGTTCGGCCTGAGTTTTCTTTCATGGAGGGAAACATGAAACGCATCAGAATTCTGCTGTTGGTTTTCTGCACGTGTTTTGCTTTGGCGGCGTGGCCGCAAGCAAGACCACAATCCGAAAACAAAATCATCACCTTTGACGCTCCGGGCGCGGGCACAGGCTCTGGCCAAGGCACCATACCCATAGGCCCCAATGTGTGGGGGGCGATCGTGGGATTCTACTTTGACACGAACAGCGTGCCCCACGGCTTCCTGCGCAGTCCCCAAGGAACTTTCACCACGTTTGACCCTGCAGGGTCGACAGCCACCTACGCCTTTGGCCTCAACGATGAGGGCGCGATCACGGGAAACTACGATGATTCGAGCGGCATGTGTCACGGCTTCCTGCGCAGTCCCCAAGGAACTTTCACCGCGTTCGACCCTACGGGGTCCACTTGCACAACTTCCGGTAACCTCAATGATTTCGGTGTGATTGGAGGATACTACTCTGACTCGAGCGGTGTGTCTCACGGTTTCCTGCGCGTTCCCGACGGCGCCATCACCACGTTCGACGCTCCGGGCGCAGGCACCGGCGCTGGCCAAGGCACCTTCAACTGGTTCTTGGATGTCCTTAACGAGCTCGGAGCGATCACCGGATACTACGTTGACGCGAACAACGTGAATCACGGCTACGTGCGCGCTCCCAACGGAGCTATCACCACCTTCAACGTTAAGGGCGCGGGCAAACGCTCCGGTCAGGGCATATGGCCCCAGAATATCACCGACCTCTGGGCGATCCCGGGATACTACGTTGACGCGAACAATGTGGCTCACGGCTTCCTACGCGACCCAGAGGGCGCCATCACCACGTTCGACGCTCCGGGCGCAGGCGCAGGCTCCGGCCAAGGTACATTCACCGACGCCAGCAACCAGTGGTGCGAAATAACGGGCTGGTACGTCGACGTGAACGGCGTGTACCACGGCTTCCTGCGGATGCCGTAACGCAAATCGCAGCCAACATCATGCCGCCCGATGTTTGGGGGAACTTTTGTTTTGCATCGCGCCAATAGTGGTTACGCGTAACTTCTGTTATCAGGCGTTTGCACAACTTTGCGCGGTTGTTCGCCTTTCAGCCATTACCCTCAAGAACCTTCTCACCTTCTGACGGTAGCGACCCCATCCGCCAGCGTGGTGTGCAAGGTCAAGTCTTGGCTATCACGCATATCCTCATAAGCAAAAAAAATCGCCCGCCAAAGCGAGCGATTCTTAACTTTGAAACCTTGAAACTCTGAAACCTTGAAACTTTTATCCCTTTGCTTCCCGGTTCTTCAGCACTTCCAACGCTTTGTTCAGTTGGTCGTCCTGCAGGCTCTTCGGTTTCTCGTCCTTCTTTTCTTCGGGAGCTGCCGTCTGATCTTCGTCAGGCAATCCGCCGTCGTCGTCGGCTGTGTCTGCGCTCAGCACGTTCGGAGTGACGGCCACATCCTGAATCGCTTTTCCACTCGGCGAGTAGTACTTAGCGATGGAAAGAATCAGCGCGGAGTTGTCCGGCATCTCGATCAGTTTCTGCACCGAACCGTCGCCGAAAGTTTTATCGCCGACCACATCGCCACGCGCGTTCTCCAGAATCGCAGCCGCCACAATCTCGGCTGGGCCGGCCGTCCCACGATTCACCAGGACAGCTACGGGCAGTTTGGTGATATCCCGGGCGGGGTCGGCGTTGAAAGCCTGGCGCGGATACTTCTGGCCCTGCAGATAGGTGATGGTGCCATGGTCAAGGAAAAGATTGGCGGCGGCAACGCCTTCAGACTCCGCGCCACTGGCGGAGTTGCGCAGATCGAGCACGAGCTTCTTCGCGCCCTGTTTCTGCAGATCGCGAATTCTGGCGGCAACCTCCTGCGACTTACCTTCGGGGAACGCGTCCACTTTGATGTAGCCGATATTGTCGGCGAGCATTTTTTCGCTGACCGGCGGAATGGCGACCACGTCGCGGGTGATCACAATCTTCTGCGGTTCGGCTCGCCGCGGCCGGACCACGGCGACCGTGATCGTAGATCCGACCTCGCCCATCAGCAGGCCGTGAATCTCAGCCAGCGACATATCGTGCGTGGTCTTGCCCTCGATGGATTCGATGATATCGGAGCTCTCGACCCCGGCTTTATCCGCCGGGCCTCCGGGAATCACCGCAACCACGTCGGCGTATCCGAAGCGCTTGGAGACAGTGGCGCCAATATCGGCCTTGCCATCGTTCTTCATCGTCTTGTAGCGCTTGTATTCCTCCGGCGAGAGGTAGCTGGAATTGGCGTCGAGCGACTCCAGCAGACCGTGCAGCGCACCCTCGGTGACGACAGGAATATTCGGCTCTTCCACGTATTCGAGGCGGATGCGCGACAGCACTTCGCTGTACACCGACAACTGGCGATACGCGCCCTCATTCGAAGAAGCGCGAACGTTGACAAAACCGCCCACCACGGTGAACAACAAAATAGCCAGCGAAACAGCAATAATTGTGACCTTCAACTTCTTTGACATAATTTGATCTTCGCTCGCTTAATCTCTGATCGTTAGATGTTCGATCTACGGATCGGGGTTCCCCGAGGAACTGTCCCCTGATTATAGACGGTTTGATGCACAAAACGGGGAACAAGCTTGCAGGGGAAATGTCGGGGGTAACTTAAGAGGGCCCTGTCATAACGGTCGTCTCCTCTCTATTAAAATCAGGGACTTAGCAACACCTGGCGAAGCTCGCGGGGCTGATGTCGGCTGGACGGGCGAAGCCGCCTGTCGCTCCACGCGCTCGGGTTACTTTTCCAGTAACGCGGCTAGCTCCTCGTGACCCTTTTCTCTTGCGACCATGGCAGGAGTCTTGCCATCGTCATTCGCCAGCTTGGGATCGGCGTGGTGTTTGAGCAATAGGTCCACCATGGCGCGATCTCCGTTCTGAGCTGCGGCGTGGATTGGAACCCAGCCTCCTTGCTGACGGGCATTGATCATGCCAGGGACTGCATGTTCGAGGAGAAGGCGTGCGGCTTCCAGGTTGCGGGTAGCTGCGGCGGAATGCAGCGGCATGACCCGTGTCGGATTTGCGGCCATAGCGTCGACTGCTGCTCCGCTTTCGATGAGGAGGCGGGCGGCTTCGGGCTGCCCGAAGAAGCAGGCGAAGTGCAGGGCGGTAAAGCCGTCTTTTGAGGGGGCGTTGATGGTGGAAGCATCGCCGAGGAATTCTTTCAGGCGATCGAGCCGGCCGAGCGCGGCCGCTTCGAAAACGTCGAGCGCCTTCCTCTTGCTCGCGATCAGTTCCGCCAGGTCGCGGTGGCCGCGGTAGAGGGAATGCATGAGGAGGCTTACGCCGGTTGCGTCGCGCGCTTCGGCGGCGGGCCCTTGGTCCAGGAGTCGCCGGAGGCCGTCCACGTCGCCTGCCCGCAGGAGTTCGAAACCACGATTGGAGTTTTCCATGGGCACCTCCTCCTATCTCTTATTGCTAATCCAGAGTGCCGTGAGCACAGGCGGCTGCCGAGCTTCACTCGGCCTGGACGGGCGAGTCGCCTGTCCCCACACAAGCTTAGGCAGCCAGCTAGGGTTCGTCGGCCACGAGATTGCGCAACTGGCCTATGCCTTCGATCGAGACCTCTATGGTATCGCCGGCAACCACTGGTCCTACGCCCTTGGGCGTGCCGGTCGAAATCAGGTCGCCGGGTTCTAAGGTCATGATCTGCGAAATGTAACGGATGACGACGTCGAGCGGGAAGATGAAATCTCGTGTGTTGCCCGACTGCCGCACTTCGTTATTGACTCTTGTCTCGACCTGGACGCCAGCCCAGGGGTCAATATTAATGCCGTCGGCGACGACGGGGCCGACCGGGCAGAAAGTGTTGAAGCCTTTGGCGCGAGTCCACTGTCCATCTTTGTTCTGGAGATCGCGCGCGGTGAAGTCGTTGACGCAGGTATAGCCGAGAATGTAGGGGCGAACATCATCGCTGCCGTCGAGTTTGTGACAGCGGCGGGCGATTACGACTCCGAGCTCGCCCTCGTAGTCGGTGCGCGCGGACACCTTGGGCCGCAGAATTGTTCCCTCCGGCGGCAGCAGGGAAGAGGGAGGCTTGAAAAACAGCAACGGCTCTTGCGGAACTTCGTGGCCGAGTTCGGCGGCGTGCTCGCGATAGTTGCGGCCGACGCAGATGATTTTCGACGGCTGCACCGGGGGCAAGAGAGACGCTTGCGCGAGCGGAATGCGGTCCATGCGGCGGCTGGGAAGGCCTTCGACGTCGCCATCGCTATCCCGCGGAGGCTGGAGGAGGAGGCGAGTGATTTCGTCCCTACCCGCGGCGGACTCGACCATGCCGTAGTGGGCGGAACCGTTGAGAAGGAATCGGCAGTATTTCATCTGGGGAATATTCAAACACACTTTCTAAATACATGGGACAGAAAGATAACCTAGGACAGTACGCTGCGAGCGGCGCAGCCGAGCTGCGCTCGGCTTGGACGGGCGAGGCGCCCGTCCCCACACAAGCTGTTACGGGACGGGTTCGCTCGTGGGCTCGGAGCTTTGACTTTCGTTGCCACGGACATCCACGGCGGAAACGGAGTAGGTATAAGTTTTGCCGGAGGCTACCGCGTTATCGCGGTAGGACGGCGACTTCACCAAGTCCGAATTCAGTTTGATGGCTGCGGCGTTTTCTTCGGAACGATAGACGTTGTAACCGGCCAGATCGACGTTTGTCACCGGGGCCCAGATGAGATCAATAAATGGTTTTTGTCCCTCACCCGAGTAGGCCGCCTGTAACCCGGAGGGTACGGAGGGCGGGAAAACGTCATGGGCGATGACGCGTACGGCCGGTGTGTCGTCTCCCTCAACCTGCACCTCGCTGTCGGGCCGCTTGATGATGGTCACGGCAGTGAGGCGGTAGAGGTAGGTCTTTTCCCATTCGAAGGCTGAATCGGTGAAATGCACGGGGCCGGGCTCGGGCGTTGGGATCGGTACTTCGCCGGCAATCGCGTCTTTGCCGGAGCTTTCGTCGCGACGATAGACACGATAGCGATGTTGAAGGTTGGGCGCAGTCTGTGCTTCGCCCGCGCTCGTCCAGGTAAGTATGACGCCATCGCCCGTGAGTTCGGCGGCCAGATCGGCTGGCGGAGGCAGGGTTGCAACGGCGGACACGTGGACGCGATTCGACAATCCTGCGCCGCGGGCATTGCGGTTCAAAACCTCGACGGCGTAGGTGACTTCGGCGGCGGGGTCCAGCGGTTGCATGGCGGCGGGGAGTGTGCCGGTGTAAGTCTCCTCGGCTCGATGTGCAGAGTCTGGCTTATGTGCGGCTGCGGATGGCGCGGGTAACACAGCGGCGGGGCTCCCGCATTCGGTCATCTCATATTCAAGGCTGAGACAGACGAGGGTTGGACCGATATAGCGCAGGCTCTGGCGGTCGGTGGTGAGTGTGGGCTCGCTCCAGGCAAGTGTGACGCGATTGCCTTTGCGGCTGGCACGCAGATCGGCGGGCGGCTTGGGAAGTTCGAGCGACGGCGGCAGCGGCGGTCCGAGCTGGGCGCAACCGGACAGGAGCAGGCAAAGCGCGGTCGTGGCGATTAACTTTCCAAGATGCAGGTACATGCGGGAAAGGAAAGAGTATCAGAGTCAGGAAGTGCGCGGGCCCATCTTCCACGCGACACGCGGGCGGAGGCGTCCGCGCACACACTTACAACCTCGCACTTACAGGATGTAGCGCGACAAATCCTGGTCTTTCACAATCTCGCTTAGCATCTTCTGCACGTAGGCCGCGTCTACCTTGAACTCCTGGCCTTTTTTCTCGGGCGCCTCGAAGCTGATTTCGTCGAGCACGCGTTCCATGATGGTGTGCAGACGGCGGGCGCCGATGTTTTCCGTGCCTTCATTCACGCGGAAAGCGAAGCGTGCTACTTCTTCGAGGGCGTCGGGTGTGAACTCCAGCTTTACGCCTTCGGTTTCTAGCAGCGCGATGTATTGCCGGGTCAGCGAAGACTTCGGTTCGGTCAGAATGCGGACAAAGTCTTCCATGGTGAGCGACTGCAGTTCCACGCGGATTGGAAAGCGGCCCTGCAATTCGGGAATCAGGTCGCTTGGCTTCGAAACGTGGAAGGCGCCCGCGGCTATGAACAGGATGTGGTCGGTGCGGACCATGCCGTAACGCGTGTTGACGGTGGTGCCTTCGACGATGGGAAGGATATCGCGCTGCACACCTTCGCGCGAAACGTCAGGGCCATGGCCGCTTTCGCGGCCGGCGATTTTGTCGATTTCGTCGAGGAAAATGATGCCGGAGTTTTCCACGCGATCAATGGCCACGCGCGTAACCTGCTCCATGTCGATCAACCGCTGCTCTTCTTCCTGAATCAGATAGTCGAAGGCTTCGTTGACCTTCATCTTCCGCTTCTTGGTGCGCTGGCCGAAGATGTTGGGCAACATGTCCTTGAGGTTGACGTCCATTTCCTCGACGCCCTGGTTGGAAATGATTTCAAAGGACGGGAAATTGCGCTCGCGAGTTTCGATTTCGACGGTGCGATCGTCGAGCTTGCCTTCGCGCAACTGTTGACGCAGTTTCTCGCGGGTGCGACTGGAGGACTCGGTCAGCGTGGTACTGGCGTCGATGACCACGCCGCCCGCGCTGGAGTCCGCCGGACGAGGCGAGATCGGGGGCAGAAGAATATCGAGCAGACGTTCTTCGGCGTTGAGTTCGGCTTTATCCGCAACATCTTCGAGTTTTTCTTCGCGGATCATTTCGATGGCGATCTCGACCAGGTCGCGGATCATGGATTCGACATCGCGGCCGACATAACCGACTTCGGTGAACTTGGAAGCTTCAACCTTAAGGAAGGGCGAGTTGGCGAGCTTGGCGAGGCGGCGGGCGATTTCGGTTTTGCCGACGCCGGTGGGGCCGATCATGATGATGTTCTTGGGGATGACCTCTTCGGCCATTTCGGGCACTAGCTTCTGCCGGCGCATGCGGTTGCGCAGGGCGATGGCGACGGCGCGCTTCGCGTCTTTTTGCCCGACAACGTACTTGTCGAGCTCAGTGACGATTTCTCGCGGAGTCAGCTCGTCGAGTGTAACTTGTTCTTCTTCGGTGGTTCCGGGTAAGTAAATAGCCATAAGAAATCAAGTGTCAGGTCTCAAGTCTTAGGTCTAAGGCGTCGGGTTTTGCTTTTCCTGAGACCTGAGACCCGACACCTAAGACCTGACCTCACAATTCCTCGATCGTTACCTTGTCATTGGTATAGATGCACATGCGGCCGGCAATCTTCATTGCTTCTTCGGCAATTTCTCGCGGCGAGAGCTTGGTGTGGTCGGCTAGCGCCTGAGCCGCTGCCTGGGCAAAAGGGCCACCGGAGCCGATCGCGGCAATGCCGGTGTCGGGCTCGATTACGTCTCCCTGGCCGCTTAGCAGGAATGTCGCGTCTTTATCGGAAACCAGCAGCAGGGCTTCGAGATGGCGCAGGAACTTGTCGGTGCGCCAGTCTTTTGCTAGCTCTACGGCAGCCCGGCCTAGATTGCCGTGATACTGCTCCAGTTTGGCTTCAAAGCGGCTGAACAGAGTGAAAGCGTCAGCGGTCGAGCCGGCAAATCCGGCGAGGATCTTGTCCTGATAGAGGCGGCGAATCTTCTTGGCTCCGTGCTTGATGACGGATTCTCCGAGCGTGACCTGGCCGTCACCGGCCATGACAACTTTATTGTCACGGCGGACGCAGAGGACGGTGGTGGAGCGGATTCGGCGAGGAGCCGAGACTTCAATGGCCATCGCTACCTGTCGATTCTTCTTCATGAGCACAATCCTTAATTATACAACCGTGTAGAATTTGAGTACCGATTCATCTGGAGCCATTCTCTTTTGTCGTTTCTGGACGAGTTAAATCCGCAACAACGCGAAGCGGTCGAAACTACCGAGGGGCCGGTGCTTATTCTGGCCGGGGCGGGTAGCGGGAAGACTCGCGTCATCACGTTTCGCATTGCTTACTTGATCGAGAAGATGGGCGTGATGCCGGAAGCGATCCTGGCTATGACTTTCACTAACAAGGCTGCGTCGGAGATGGCGGAGCGGGTGGAAAAACTCGTCGGCGGGCTCAGCATTGCCAAGCCGGTGATTTCTACGTTCCACTCGTTTTGCGTGCGCATCCTGCGGCGGGACATTGAGGCTTTGCGAATCCCTTCGATTGTGCCGGGGCAGCCGCCGATCGGGCTTACGAAGAATTTTGTTATCTACGATGAGAGCGACCAGCAGCAGGTGGTCAAGGGCGTCATGCGGCGACTGGGGCTGGACGACAAGCAACTCACTCCACGCAACGTCCTCGGGCGGATTTCCTGGGCCAAGAATCACATGCTGGATCCGCAGGAAATTTATCTGCAGTCGGCGGACCCGAAGACTGAAAAGATTGCGCACATTTTCGAGGAGTATCGCAAGGAGCTACGCAAAGCGAATGCCATGGACTTCGACGATTTGTTGCTTGAGGCCATGCGGCTGCTCAAGTCGGTGGCATCGGTGCGCGAGTATTACAACCGGCGATTCCAGTATTTGTTGATCGATGAATACCAGGATACGAACCGTCCGCAGTATGAACTGATGCGGTTGCTGGCGGGTGCTGGGCACAACGTGTGCGCGGTGGGCGATGAAGACCAGTCGATCTACTCGTGGCGCGGGGCCGACATTCGCAACATTCTGGAGTTCGAGGCCGATTTTCCTGAGGCGAAAATCGTGCGGCTGGAGGAGAACTACCGCTCGACCGAAAACATTCTGGAGGCGGCGTCGGCGGTGGTGCGGAACAACGTCCGGCGCAAGGGGAAGAACCTTTGGACGGCACGGCAGGGCGGGGGGAAGGTCGGCTACTACGAAGCTCCGGATGGCGAGAACGAAGCGCTGTTTGCGGCCGACACGATCAACCGCTACGTGCGGCAGGCTGGCGAAAACGGCGAGACGGCGCGAGCGGCGGTGCTCTACCGGACTAACTCACAATCGCGCCTGTTTGAAGAGGCTATGCGCCGCTACGGGCTTAAGTATCACGTGGTCGGCGGCTTTTCGTTCTATGAGCGCGCAGAGATCAAGGATCTGATTTCGTACTTGAAGGTCATCCAGAACCCGGATGATTCGGTTTCGCTACTGCGGGTGATCAATACGCCGGTGCGGGGGATTGGGAAGACGACGATCGAGATGTTGGAGCGGCTGGCGCTTGAAACGGGATTGTCGATGTGGGGTGCGGTGGGCGAGGCGATTACGCGGCAGTTGTTGCCAGCGCGGGCTTTAGCGGCGTTGAAGAGCTTTCAGGCGTTGATCGAGGATGGGCGGGCCATGCTGGCGGGGACGTTTGTGGAGCGGGTGGAGGAGACGGCCGGGGCGTCCGGCGTGAGCGCTGCCGAGCTTCGCTCGGCTGGACCGCCGGGGGCGGCGGCCGTCCCTACGCAAGCTAGTCCCACGCAAGCTGGCGACGACACGGACTTCGATCCGGGCACCTTCAGCTTTGATTTCTCCGCTGGCGGTGGGACGGACGGGGGCGCCCGTCGCTCCACCGACGACGTGGTCGAGGGTTTTCGGGCTGGGGGCGCGGCGGCTAATACTGCCGAGATTCTTAAGTTCCTCATCGACCGTACTGGATACATCAAGCTACTGGAAGAGGAAGACACGCCGGAGGCTTACTCGCGCATTGAAAACCTGCGCGAACTGGTGAACGCGGCCATGGACTCGCGCGATCGTGGGGAGACGCTCGATCAGTTCCTCGACCATGCCGCCCTGGTTAGCGATGCCGACCAGTACGACGAACACGCGCAGATCACGCTGATGACTTTGCACGCAGCCAAGGGGCTGGAGTTTCCTCTGGTGGTGCTGGCAGGAATGGAAGAAGGCCTGTTTCCGCATTCGCGTACCATGCTGGAGCCGGATTCGATTGAAGAAGAACGGCGGCTTTGCTATGTCGGGATGACTCGCGCCATGGATACTTTGATTTTGTCGCGCGCCGTTCATCGGCGGCGCTATGGGACAGATATGCCGGAGGCTAGTGTACCGTCGCGGTTCTTGGATGAAGTCCCG
>Ga0326728_10015975_pt1 | contig 15450 bp, 12 predicted proteins | sample MB3enrmetagenome_FD_207602 | JGI IMG/M metagenome (GOLD analysis project Ga0326728, IMG submission 207602) | Lab enriched peat soil microbial communities from McLean, Ithaca, NY, United States - MB31MN | ecosystem: Environmental > Terrestrial > Soil > Wetlands > Peat | place: USA: New York...
GATACGAAATGAAAAAAGTTGTCATGCACTCGGAGGTAGCCTGCATCATGGCCATTCTGGCAATGGTGTTGGCCGGGTCGGTTCTGGCGGCTATAACCCCTGAAGAGGCGGCGCAGCTCGGGAAGAATCTGACCGCTTTGGGGGCTGAAAAGGCCGGTAATGCGGACGGAACGATTCCGGAGTATACGGGCGGTATGCGGACACCTCCGGCAGGTTACGTGTCCGGCTCCGGAAAGTGGCCAGATCCCTATGCCGACGAGAAACCGCTGTTCTCCATCGACGCGCAAAATGTTGATAAGTATGCCGACAAGCTCCCCGAAGGAGTGAAAGAGGCATTCAAGGTATTTCCGGACTTTCGGATGGATATCTACCCGACGCACCGCAGTTTCTGGGTCCCGAAATGGGTGGAGGAAAACACGATAAAGTCCGCCACAAAAGCCAGGACTTCAGATAACGGTTTGTCCTTGAAAGACGTGCGCGCGGCGGTCCCATTCCCGATCCCCAAAACCGCCGAAGAAGTGATGTGGAACCACCTCGTGCAATATCACGGCCTTCACTGGTCTATTGATTATTCGGCTTATCTCGTCGACAGGAACGGGCGGAAGATAGATTCCGCCGATCTGAGCGAAACTTGGGAATATCCCTATTGGGACCCGTCTTCGAATGAGTTTACGGGATACCGGCAGCTTGCCATCTTCAATGGTCCGCCCCGAATGGTAGGCGAGAAGCTGTTGGTGCTTGAATCGATTAACCCAATCGAGGCGCCGAGAAAGGTATGGCAGTATCTGCCGGGCCAGCGGAGAGTAAAGCTCGCGCCTGAAATAGCCTTCGACACCCTGAATCTGGCCTGCTCCGGAATGATGACTTATGACGAGACTTTCCTCTTCAACGGCTCGATGGAGCTCTACAATTGGAAAATTGTGGGGAAAAAGGAGATGTACGTTCCGTACAACATGTACAAATCCCTCGCTTTAAAATTGCCCGATTGGAGAGGCTATTTCTTCGATCCCAGCTTTTACAGGTTCGAGCTCCACCGGGTTTGGATCATTGAAGCCACCCTGAAGGAAGGCAAGCGGCATCTTTACCATAAGCGACTATGGTACATCGACGAGGATTCCTGGGCCGCTCTGGTTGCCACAAATTGGGACGCTTCAGGAAAATTGTGGAGAGCACAGTTTGATATGCCCTGGTTCAATTATGAGGATGGCGGCATCCATACGAACCAGGGTTTCATATATGACTTGATCGGCCACGCTACCTTCTCCACGACAGGAGGGACGATCAAGTATTACAAAACAAGAATGCCGCCTTCCGATTTAAACCCCGATTCAATGGCCGGCAGCGGCGTACGCTAAGCGCTTTCGGTGAAGGCATTCTGTCGGATGGTGTTGTTTTGTACAATAGTCACATCAGTACCTGTGAATCCGGCGTGAGAGCGCCGGATTCGCAGGGTAGAGAGAGAAAATGAAATCGAAACCGAAATCAACCTTTGTCTTAGCCGTTGCGGCTTTCCTTATGCTTATGCCCGCCACCTCCATATTCGGATTTCAGGATGTCCTCGATACGCCCGCAGTCCAGAGTCAACTTGCGGCAAGGACATTGCTCAACGGCGCCGCCGTAGCGGGGCAGCGCCTGGTATGTGTGGGCTGGAAAGGCGACATCGTTTATTCGGACGATCTGGGGAAGAGTTGGCGCCAGGCCGGCGTGCCGGTGAGCTCCGACCTTGTGGCCGTCTTCTTTCCCTCTCCCATGCAGGGATGGGCGGTGGGGCACGACGGCGTCGTTTTGCACAGCTCGGATGCCGGGACCACGTGGGTTAAACAATTCGACGGCGCCGCCGCCGCACGCACGATGGTCGAATACTACGAACGGCATCCGCTGCCGGCATCCGCTGCGTCCGTCAGGAAAGAAATCGATTCATTCGCTGAGCAGGGTCCCGATAAGCCTTTTCTGGACGTCTGGTTTGAAAACGATGACACCGGCTTTGTAGTTGGCGCCTATAACATCATCTTCCGCACGGCAGATGGGGGTAAAAGCTGGGAGCCATGGTTCGATCGCACGGAAAATCCCGGATTTCTCAACCTCTATTCGATACGACCGGCGGGAAAGGACCTGTACATTGCCGGCGAGCAGGGGATCGTTCTCAAGCTCGATCGTGAGAAAGGCCGGTTTCGCAGCGTAAAAACACCCTATGCGGGGAGCTTCTTCGGCGTTACGGGGAATTCGAAGGCCGTAATTGTCTACGGGCTTCGGGGAAACGCATTCGTGAGCAGCGACGCGGGACTCAATTGGCGGAAAATCGAGACGGGCGTGCCGACGGCTCTGACGTCCGCAGCCATCATGGAAGACGGCAATATTTTGCTCGCGAGCGTGGGGGGGCAGATAATTGAAAGCAGTGACAGCGGTTTAAACTTCAAACCTGTGGATGTGCAGCCTCGCGTTATTTCGGCGTTCGGCTTGGCAGCCTTCGGCAAAGACAAAATCGCTGTTGCCGGTTTCCAGGGTGCGGAAGTCCGCAACGTCAAATAGAACCATTGGGAAGGATAAGACGGTGCTGAACAGTGACATAGAGAGAATCGACGATTTTCCTGTAGTCCCTGACATTCGGGATTTCGATCGTTCATCCGGCATATTGCTTGAGCGGCTTATATTCAATTACCGTTGGGTAATCCTCGTCGGCTGTGCTCTGGTAACCCTTGTGCTGGGGTTTATGGCGTCAAGGCTCGTGCTGAACGCGAGCTTCGACAAAATGATCCCGCAGAACCATCCGTATATCAAGAATTACATGGCCAACAAAAAAGATCTGCGGGCGTTCGGCAATGCGATCCTCGTAGTGGTGGAGAATACCAAGGGAGACATTTTCAATCCGGAGTATCTCGATGCGCTTATGCGCATCAACGACGAGCTGTTTCTAATGTCGGGAGTAGACAGGCCCTGGGTGAGGTCGCTCTGGACGCCCACCGTGCGCTGGATTGAGATCACGGAGGAAGGCTTTGTAGGCGGTCCCGTCATGCCAATGGCCTACGACGGCTCGCAGGAGAGCTTGGAACAGCTCAAGCAGAACATTGCCCGCGCCGGTATTCTTGACAAACTTGTGGCGAGGGACATGAAATCGTCGATGGTATTCGTTCCCCTCATGGAAAACGATCCCGAAACCGGCAAGCGGCTGGACTACGGCAAGTTCACCAGGCAGCTCGATGAGTTGCGCCAAAGATACGAGGCAGAGGGCAAGGGATCGATCAAAATCCACATCACCGGGTTTGCGAAGATCGTGGGAGACCTGATCGAAGGGCTGAGGCAGATGATGGTCTTTTTCGGTCTGGCGGTTCTGATTTGCGCAGTGGTGATCTTCTTTTACACTCACTGCGTGAGGAGCACAATCGTTCTGATCGCGTGCGCGCTCTGCGCGGTGCTTACTCAGCTCGGAATAGTCAGTTCAATGGGCTTCGAGCTTGACCCTTATCAGGTGCTGGTGCCCTTTCTTGTCTTTGCCATCGGTGCATCTCACGGCGCGCAGAAGATGAACGGAATCATGCAGGACATAGGCCGCGGCACCCACAAGCTCGTTGCGGCCCGTTACACGTTCCGCCGGCTCTTTCGAGCGGGGCTCATGGCGATCCTGGCCGATGCGGTCAGTTTTGCCGTCCTGATGTTTATCGATATCCCGGTCATCCGGGACCTGGTTATGACCGCCAGCATAGGAGTCGGCATTCTCATCTTTCAGGTGCTGATTCTGCTGCCGGTTGTTCTTTCCTTCACCGGCGTCAGCCCTTCGGCGGCCAAGCGCAGTCTGGCAATGGAAAATATCAGCAGCAGCGGCGACGGAGGAGCGTCCGGAGCACTTTATAGGTTCCTAGTCCACTTCACCGAGCGGCGTTGGGCTATCGGAGCGATAGCAGTAGCAGCGGTGATCACCGGCATCGGCTTTGTTATAAGCCAGGACCTTCAGATCGGCGATGTGAACCCGGGAGCGCCCGAGCTTCGGCCCGATTCGACTTACAACCGGGACAGCGCTTTTGTCAACGCCAAATACGGGCAGTCCAGCGATCAATTTGCGGTGATCGTAAAGACCCCCATAGACGGGGTTATACAATATCCCTCCCTCATCGAGATAGATCGACTTTCCTGGGCGTTGAAGCAGACGCCCGGCGTACTGGGTGTAACCACCCTGGCGGACGCAGTGCGCCAGACTACGGCAGGCACCTATGACGGGAGCACCAAATGGCTCACAATATCCCGTAATCAAGAAATATTGAATTACGGCGCAAACCGGTCAATCGAAAACAATCCCGATCTGGTGAATCCCGATCTTACGTTCACGCCGGTAATAGCTTATCTGAGCGACCACAAGGCGGCGACCCTCGACGGAGTCGCACAGGCGGCTGAGGCTTTCGCGAAAATGCACAACGACAAGGACTTGCAGTTCGTGCTGGCGGCGGGGTCCGCAGGCATCGATGCAGCCACTAACCATGTCGTCCGGGAGACGAAGCAGACAATGATGCTTTTGGTCTACACGGTAGTGGGCATGCTCTGCCTGATCGCTTTCCGCTCCTGGCGGGCCACCATTGTGGCTTTGATCCCGCTCATGACCAGTTCGATTTTATGTGAAGCCATAATGGTGAAACTCGGGATCGGCCTCAAGGTCGCCACCCTGCCCGTCATCGCCCTCGGAGTTGGCATCGGCGTCGATTACTCACTGTATCTCATGAGCGTATTCATCAAACATCTGCGCTCGGGTCTCTCGATAAGAGAAGCATACTGGCGCGCGCTTCGCTTCACCGGCAAGGTCGTCTTCCTGGTGGGGATGACGATGGCCTTCTCCGTGATCACTTGGGCATGGTCGCCCATCAAGTTCCAGGCGGATATGGGTATTCTTCTCACGTTCATGTTCATTTGGAACATGATTGGCGCGCTTGTTCTCGTTCCGGCTTTGTCACTTTTCATCTTGGGAAGCAAAATGGGAGTGCAGGCCGGCGATGCCCGGGTTGCTCTTTCCGGCAATGTGTCGAATAAGCTATAAGATCCGGAAGGGAGCCGTCGGCGAAAGCATGTTGCAAAGGAGGATTTAAGGTTATGAAAATCGCGGAGATTGGGTTCGAATCATTCTTCACCTGGAACAATCGCCCCAAAATCTTGTACTCTCCAGGGGTCCGCTCTGAGCTTGCCTTTGAGATGAATAAACTGGGCGGACATCGGGTGGCTCTTTTTACTGACCGGGGCATTGTGGATGCCGGAGTCGCCGAGATGGTGAGTGAAGAAATCCGCAATTCCAATCTGGAACTGGCCGGTGTTTTCGACAAAATCGTTCAGGACGCGAGAATAGATATCATCAATGAGGGGGCTGCGTTCTATCGTGAATGCCAGGCCGACTGCATGGTGGTTGTTGGCGGTGGAAGCGTTATGGATACTGCCAAAGCAATCAATATCATGATCGGTGACGGCGTTGACGATTTCCAACCTCTCGCCAGGCAGGGTGCTCTATGGGATGACGTGAACGTGTTGCCGCCTCAGATAGTCTTTCCCACAACTGCCGGAACCGGGAGCGAGGTCACCTACGCAATGGTGATACTCGATGTCGAGGCCGGGGTCAAATTGGCTGCCACGCACCCGCTGAATGCCGACGTCGCCATGCTTGACCCGGAGTTGACCCTGAAGGTTCCGGCAAAAGTCACCGCGTTCACGGGTATGGATGCACTGACCCACGCTATCGAAGGCGTTACGTCGACAACGGCGGAGCCCATATCGGATGCCCTGGGGCTGCATGCCATCCGGCTTATTTTCCAATCTCTGCCCGTTTGCATCCGTGAACCGGAAAACGTACAGGCGCGCGGCAACATGCTCATCGCCAGCACTATGGCGGGCATGTGCTTCGGAAATGCCATGACGGGCGCGGTTCACGCCACGGCTCATGCTTTAGGGGGAAAATACGGTATTCCTCATGGATTGGCCAACGGCATCATGCTTCCATGGGTGATGGAATTCAATCTGGAGGAAGGGGCTTTACGCTATGCCATGGTGGCCGAGGCAATAGGGATCGACATTCGGGATATGAATCCGAATCAGGCTGCCCGGGCCGCCGTTCAAGCCGTGCGCCGGTTGAAGGAAGAAATCGGTCTGAACGAGACCCTGAAGGACTTCGGTGTGCCGGCGGACCCTGAAAAACTGGCCCCGATGGTGGATCTCGCAGGCAGTGATTCACAGCTGCCTTTTAATACGCGCGAAGCCGGAGAGGAAGACATTTTGAACCTTTATCTCAAAGCCATATAGTGAGGGGAGGGCCTGTAATGAAATACTGGAGTGATCCTGCACAACCGATTACCGCTTTCATGAAATTGTTTTCCAAGACAACTCAGGATGAGGATCTGCGTAAAAGCATGCTGGGACTAAATCAGCTCATTTTGTTCGACTATACCCAAGATGGTCCCGATTGTGCGATTTGGCTCGACGCCCGTAACAATCAGTTGAGTTACGGTCCGGGCAAACCGCCTGGTGAGCCGGATTTGACATTGAGCACGGGGGCTGACGAGGCCCACTTGTCTTGGGCCAACAAACTGAATGCCGTTCAGGCGATTACCCGGGGAAAAATCAAAGTTAGAGGGTCCGCCGCCGCTCTTTTGAAACTGGCGCCAAAAAGCAAGAAGACTGCCGAGTATTATACAGAGGCTCTTAAAGAGCTTGGATGGGAAGATAAGCTCGACATGAAATAAAGCCGGTCTTCTTTCCGGCAGGGAGCGAAAGATGTGCAGGTATTGTGTTGAATATGGGAATGGCGCCAAATGGTACCTGAACCCTGCAAACTATAATCCGGACCTGTACCGTAAAGATGGGCACAGCACAGCCTTTACGATGCTTTCCGGACCGGACAAGAACTCCTTCGAGGTCGGCGGCATGGCAACCGTGGAGGAATCCTTAAGTGATTTCAATTTTGCAGGCGGCTTCAATGTGATCATGTCGACGATGTCACAGCACCAGGGGCAGGTCGTACCTCTCGAAGACGCCTTGAAGATCATTGAGCTGGTCCCCGGCGACCGCTTTATTTTGGAACACTGTGCTTGCCGCCGATTCTTCGGGCACAATGACGTCTACACCTGCTTGTTTTTCGATCCGGTGGTCGACATCACCCTGAAGACCAGGCCCTGGGAGACCGACAGCAGGGTCATCAGCAAAAAAGAGGCGCTTGAGTTCGAGAAGGAAATGGACAGGAAAGGTTTGGTGCATTCGGTATGGGACTCCGGGCTGGACAGCGATGGAAAGCCTCCCATAGTTATTTGCCATTGCCTCCAAACCGATTGCATGCCCACTCGAATGCGGCTCTATTACGGCATTACGGATGGTCAGCGAAAAGGCGAATACGTGGCGAAGGTCGACCCGGAGCTTTGTGCTCAGGGATGCAAGCAGTTTCCGATTTGCATGCCGCGGTGCCCGTTTGGCGCCATGCGACGTTCGCCTTTGGATAATTTGACGAGCGTTATGATAACGGAATGCTATGGATGCGGCTTGTGCAGGGCCGTCTGCCCTACGGGCGCCATACGGTTAATGGACAGAACCGCCTACCCTGCGTTGGTCGATGTTTGGTAGGAGACAAGGAGGGAATTAATGTCGCCCGATCATTACACACCACGACACAGGCTGATAGTCGATGAGGAGGCATGCGGCAATGCCGTCGAATGTCTGAAATGCGTTCATGTTTGCAGGGATCACGGACAGAACGTTATCGGTTTCGTGAATAAGGAAACGCCTGATTTGGAAGAGTTCGTTCCCCGCAAGCTTGAGGAGATCGATCACAGAGTGATGGGCTGCTTTATGATTAACTGTGACGGTTGCGCAAAATGTGTGGATGTATGCCCCAAGGGGGCCTTGTCGCTGGAGCGGGCTGAAGTGCCTGTCCCCAGGGCTGTTATAAACAAAGAACCCGCCATTATCATGTGCTCCGTTTTAAAGGACGGCACCAGAATCGTCCTGGAAGATTAGATGAGTTGGCAAGGGGACCTCATCATCTCATCCTGTGCATCCTATTTTGCGGGCAAGGGTTACTATGTAAACACCAATTTTGCGGTTCCCGGGACTGAAATCATCCTGGATGCCGCTGCGGCAATGCCGAGAATGAGGGAATTAAAAGCAAGGCTTAGAAAGGGCTTTGCCCCTACGGGCATTCTGAATCATTTAATCGAACGGGAATGGGTAACGCTGGATGATATTGCAAAGGAGTCCGGATACCCGGTGACCTTTGTCGGGAGGATATTGGAGGAAGCGGCCGGGGATGACTGGATTGAGTTCAATATGGGGCCGACGGGACCGAGAGCCAGGATTACAAACTATCGAACCCCGGCAAAGGAATGCGTTCTGTTCTTTCTGGGCGCTGCCGGTTTTGAAGAAAAAATGGAAAATCTAAGAAAGCTCGAAGGCTGTTTTTCCAGGGCTTTCTTTGTCTTCCCGTATGCAATCGACGATGCCGCTACTGAAAAGATCGTATCGAAGGGCATCGGTGTCCTCAGATATTATCAACAGCAGGGTATTTTCCAGGAGACTGTTCCGTCGGATCATTTCCGCATAGACAAGCCGGGCTGTTTCGCCAAACTGGTGGAGAAGATACTCTATGACAACATGTGGATATTGTCACAAAGCATCATTTGAGGAAGGACTTGAAGAATGAAAGGCAACACCGGCACGATTTTGCGAGTTGACCTCAACAGTGGGGATATCCATCGCGAGACTATTCCGGAAGAATGGTATCTCAAGTACATCGGCGGCAGCGGGCTCGCAGCGAAGTACTTTTGGGAGCGCGGCGATTTTGACGCAGGGGCCACAGATCCCGAAGCCATGCTGATGATCATGAACGGCCCCATGGCAGGCCTGAAGATGAGCGGCGCCAGCCGTTTCAGCATCGCGGGACGCTCACCCCTCACGGGGCACTGGGGCGACAGTTCCTGCGGCGGATACTTTGCTCCCGAGCTTCGGTATGCGGGCTATGACGGCATCGTTGTCTCCGGCAGGGCCGAAAAGCCATGCTTGCTCCTGGTCGAAGATGCAAACGCCAGGTTGCTTGATGCAACCGAATACTGGGGGCTGGGGATCGATACCGTTCATCGTGAGTTAAAAGCTCGTTTCGGTCCCGGATACCGGGATCTGATCATCGGACCCGCTGGAGAAAACCGCGTCGGGTTTGCTGCGATCATAAGCGAGAATCATCATACTTTTGGCCGGGCCGGATTCGGGGCGGTCATGGGGTCAAAGAACCTCAAAGCCGTAGTGGCGAAGGCGTCAAATCGCAAGATGGCAATGGTTGACCCGGAAGGGTTTAAGAGGGTCAGGCGGGAGATCAATCTCAAACTGAAAGAATCGATCACAGCGGATGTGTTGCGGCAACACGGCACGGCAGCCAATCTTGAAGGCAGCATGTTCAAGGGTGACGTTCCCATTCGTAATTTTACGTCAAATTTTAACGAAGAGATGGGAGGAACGTTGACCGGTGACGCACTCACTGCAAAGTACCTTACAAAAAAACATGCATGTGCTTTTTGCTCGGTTGGCTGTAAGCGAATTATCGAAATCAAGGAAGGGCCGTTCCATATTTCTGAAGGTCCCGGTCCCGAGTATGAAACGATAGTCTCGTTTGGCTCGTTGATGGACAGTTCAGACTTGGCCGCAGCATGCAAGGCGGGCAGGGTCTGCAACGACTTGGGGATGGACACAATTTCAGCCGGCAGCACCATAGCGTGGGCCATGGAGGCCTTTGAGCAGGGCGACCTTACCTTGCAGGACACAGGAGGCGTTCCCCTAAATTGGGCTGACCTCGCTACAGTCATCGATGTAGTCCTGCCGATGATCGCCAGGCGTGAAGGGCGCCTGGGGGCCTTACTTGCCGACGGAAGCGCCAGGGCGGCGGCAACAATCGGCAAGGGCATGGACTATACCACCCACAGCAAGGGTATGGAAGCCCCTATGCATGACCCTCGCGGCGGCGGCCATGGCCTCGCTTTGACCTATGCAGTAAGCCCGCGGGGCGCATGCCACGTTGCCGATCCAATGCTTTTCATGGAGATGGGCGCTTGTTATTGGCCGGAGATAGGCTTTGAATACGAGCTGATGCCTTGCACCGATGAAAACAAGCCGGAGGCGGCTGTCGTGTCCGTAGCCATGGGAGGTATCGAAAACAGCGCTTGTATTTGCAATTTCGTCGACGGAGACTTTTCGATTCCCAACTGGGTGGATTTGTTCAACACCGTTGCGGGGTACAACTGGACCGCCTCCGATATGATGACGGCAGGCCGCAGAGTATTCTTCATCAAAAGACTGATCAACCATAAGTACGGTCTAACCGCCGATGACGACAGATTGACTCCCCGCTTGCTTGAGCCGGCTCGAGACGGTGAGCCGGAAGGGATCAAAATTGAATTCGACGCCATGAAAAGTAAATTTTACAGCCTTATCGGGTTTGATGAAACACTTGGCATCCCCGGCCCGGAAAGCTTGGTTTCGGCTGACATGAAAGAGGAGGCTCAGGCTGTTTGGACGCAAAACCTTTGAACATTAAGGTCCGGCCTGTTGGTGTCGTCAAGATGTTCATTAAAGATCTGGATGTGGAATTACCTGGCGGAACAACGGTCGAACAGCTTATCAAGAGCCTGGCGTTGCCTGACGGGCTTAACATATTTGCCTCCATAAACGGCAGGAAGGAACCGTTGAAGCGGATTTTGAATGACGGAGACGAGGTTAAGTTGATCTCGATTCTTTCCGGCGGCTGAAAATGGAAGATGATTAAAGAAATCGGTATGCAAGACGGACCACGTTTTATATCCCTTTCAGGAAAAGGCGGGTCGGGTAAGACCACCACCATTTCTCTGCTGCTGGCGGCCCTGCTCCGTCAAGGCAAACTCCGGGACATCCTGGTCATTGATGCGGACCCTGACGCCAACTTGGCGAGGACCCTCGGGGTTGAGGTGACATGGACGGTTGGCAATTTAGTGGATAAGCGAAAGAAAGAGCTCGATGAGCTGGGAGGCAGCGGCACGAAGATGCGTTTCCTGGTTTGGGATGCTCTCTGCCAGGGTCCGGGCTTTGATTTACTTGTCATGGGCCGCAGCTCGGGCGAAGGTTGTTATTGCTCCGTCAACACGGTACTCGGTTCGATATTTGAGGATATCGTTTCCAAGTACGAATGTGTCTTGATTGATTTTGACGCCGGCATAGAACACTTCAGTCGCAGGGCATGCAATCCCGCCGACACCCTGATCATCACCTGTGACCCCTCGCGTCTCAGCTTCGACACGGCCGGACGGATAGTAGAACTGGTTAGAGAGCTGTCTCTGCCATATGAGCGAATATACACCCTCGGCTGCCGTTATACGCCGGAGCAAAGACCGCGATTCTACGAGATGACAGCCAGGGCAGGCCTGACGCCGCTTGGCCTGATCGAATACGATCTTGATATCGTCGACAGGAACTTGACAGGTAAGAGCCTGTTGGACCTCGATCACAACAGTCCGGCAATGGTTACCGCTGAATGCATTTTGGATGAACTGATTTTCGATTAGGGCCATTGCAAAGGGTCCCGCTTCACTCAGATCCATGACGAGCTTCATTAATGGAGGCGGCGCCCTCATAAATAGTGATTAGGACAAAATTATGATTATCCGTGCAGAAGGAGCCTTTGGCTCAGGTATTTCAATCTCGGGGCATTTCATCTACCCCGGCTATCTAATCAAAGGTCGAATAAATACCTTGATGATTGAAGCCGGCCTCAGTATGCTTGGTCCGATTTATATTAAGGATATTAATAACTTCTTTGGCAGTAGCACCGCTCTTGATTACATACTCGTCACGCACTCTCATTATGACCACTTGGGCGCTCTTTCGTACTTGAAACGGTCAATTCCAAGTGTAAGAATAGGTGCATCTCCTCGTGTTGATGACCTGATGCAGAAGGAATCGGTCATTTCAACAATGAATTTCCTAAGCGGGCAGCTCTTGGATTATTTCAAAGACCTGCTGCCCGAATTAACGGAAAACGTTAGTATCACCCCATTGGAGCTGGATTTGAGGCTTCAGGAAGGTGATATCATCGATATAGGCGGAATGAGCTGCCACGTTTATGAGACTCCGGGACACACGCGGGACCATCTCTCCTATTATATACCTGAAATATCCATGCTATTTCCTGGGGAGGCATTGGGAAATCCGATAGGAGATGGAACCGAGGTGAAAGTTGAGTTCGTAACCTCTTATGAAGATTACATGAATTCCATCGAAAAGTTGAAGGGACTCAATCCTGAAGTTATTGCCCTGTCCCATGTCTATGTCTATACCGGCCAGGACGCCCAAAAATTCATGGCCCGGACGAGCCAGGCTACAGTCGAGTATCGGCGGCTTATCGAGCAATATTTGGATGAAGCCCATGGCGGCGTCGAATCCGCTACCGATCTGATGGTCAAAGCCGAGTATGACGGAAAAGGGAACATTGCGATGGAACGCAATGCATATATTGCCAACCTTAAAGCGCAAATCAGGGCCGTGTCTGAGATAGGACTGTCATCCGGAATGAGTGGCGGTTAAGCGACAGAGTCGCTTGAACTTCGCTCCGGCAAAATAGGGGGACGGGAGCGTATGAGGCAGGGGGAACCAGAGCGCAGCAGTCTTGAAGAAACTATGTGAAAGGCTGAGGTGACAATGAAGAACAATATCGGGCGTCTTTTGGCAAAGAGGGCTTTTTTGCATCCGGATAAAGAGGCCTTTGTTGACGTTTCCCAGAACAAGAGACTCACATACTCCCAGTACAACACCGAAACCAATCGAGCTGGTAATGCGCTGCAAGGTCTCGGAGTCGGGAAAGGCGATAGGGTAGCAATCCTGTTGTTGAACACCGTAGAGTATATGGAGCTGTTTTTCGGCATCGGAAAAATCGGCGCCATAGCCGTCACCCTTAACATTCGGCTGGCGGGCGATGAACTAGGATATATTATCAGGGATTCCGGCGCCCAGACTCTTGTCTACGGCAAGGAGTTCCAAAAGGTAGTAGCCGAGATTCGGGCAAAAGGGGAAAACGATTTGCCCGTCATTCGCTGGATTCAGGTGGGCGGCGGGGTGGAAACCGATGAGTTCGCCCTCAATTTTGACGACTTCAAGGCCAAGGCTTCGGAAACGGAGCCGGAACCCGTCACTTTCGAAGATGATCCTCTCTTCATCATGTACACCTCGGGCACGACCGGCCTGCCTAAAGGGGCGGTACACACACACAATTCGGTTCTGTGGGCTGTAATATCCATGGACATCACCTGGGAAATGCGCCAGGCTGACAGGTTCCTGCTGGCCTTGCCTCTTTTCCATGTGGGCGCGCTCATCCCTGCCGTCATGTCCATGTATTGCGGAATTACGGCTGTAACCGTCAGGAGCTTTGACCCGTCATTATACTGGAAAGTCCTCGATTCCGAGCGGATTACCAATTCGCTGATGGTGCCGACCATAGTGACCATGATGCTTCAGGCGCCTGAAAAAGATACTTGCGATCTTTCATCTTTCCGTTGGGCCGCGATTGCGGGCGCGCCCGTCCCTATATCGCTCCTGGAAGCGTGCGTCTCCCACAATTTCAATGTCGAGCAACTTTTCGGCATTACCGAAGCTTGTGGTCCCGGCTGTCAATTAGTTGGTGGCGAAGTGGCCAGAAAGGTTGGTTCGGCAGGCAAGCCTTTTCTATTCATCGACGTCAGGATTGTAGATTCTGACGACAGGGACGTTCCGCCCGGCACGCCGGGTGAACTGATCATCCAGGGCAAGAACGTCATGCTGGAGTATTGGAATCAGCCCGAGGAGACCGCCCGCACGCTGCGGGGAGGCTGGCTGCACACCGGAGACATTGCCGTCATGGACGAGGATGGCTTTTGCTATATCGTGGATCGGTTGAAAGACATGATCATTTCAGGCGGAGAGAACATCTATCCTGCCGAGATAGAAAAGGTGATCGCAGGCCTGAACGGAGTAAGTCAAGTGGCGGTTGTCGGCGAACCTGATCCCGTGTGGGGTGAGACTCCGCTGGCCGTCATCGTGGCACGGTCCGATTGTAATTTGGACGAAAAGAGAGTCTTGGAGCATTGCAGTGGAAAGATGGCGCGTTACAAGATCCCCAAGAAGGTAATGTTCGTTGACTCTTTGCCGCTCACCCCGACGGGAAAAATTCAGAAACGGATTCTAAGGCAACGGTTGGGTTTTGACATGGAGAGTACAGCTTAGGAAAGGGTTAAACGCATGGATCCAAACGATGTTGTCATCGTTAGCGCGGTTAGAACGCCGTTCGGTAGGTTTGACGGCGTTTTGAAGGGTGTTGACAGTATTGATCTCGGTGTGATTGCGATGAAGGGGGTCGTTGACCGCATAGGCCTGGATCCACGCGACGTGGACGAAGTCTACTATGGGACCTGCATACCGGCCGAGTACGCAATATATACCAATGTCCCGGCAAGGCAAATTACGCTGCTTGCGGGCTTTCCCGAGGACAGCATCTCGCTTACCATCGATCGGGCTTGCTGTTCCTCCATGACCGCGCTCCGACTGGGGTACCGATCGATAAAAGCCGGAGAAGCAGACGTGGTGATTGCATCGGGCGCCGAAAACATGGGTAACGTTCCTTTAATTGCCAGCGCTGCAAAAACGAGGTGGGGAAACCGGTTGGGGCCTATTGAGCTCGAAGACGTGTTGTTTGAACTCGGTTATGGCCGCAAGGGATTTGCGCCCGTGGCTTTTGATGCCGGACATGTGGCCGTTGAGTATGGTGTTACCCGGGAAATGCAGGACGAATGGGCCTTGCTCAGCCATTCAAGATGGTTCCAGGCTTATGAGGCAGGCAAGTTCAAAATCGGCGAGGAGGTCATGCCTGTAACGATAGCCCAAAAGAAGGGCGATCCGATCCGGATAGAAAAAGACGAGTCTCCTCGGGACAATTTGAATCTCGAGAAGTTGGCAAAACTTAATCCCGTTTACGGCAGCCCCACTGTTACGGCCGGCAACGCACCCGGCTTGAACTCCGGCGCATCGGCCATGGTCATAATGAGACGCGCCAAAGCTGAAAGTTTCGGGTTGAAGCCGATGGCGACTATCAAAGCCTGCGAGTGCGCTGCAGGCGCTCCGAAGTATATGGCCTGTGTGCCGGCTGAGACCATCGAAAAAATGCTGGCCAAAAACGGCAAGGTCATGAATGAAATCGATCTCATCGAAATTAACGAAGCCTTTGCGGCGGTAACGCTGGTGTCCTTAAAAATGATGGCCGGCGGTGACCCGCAATTGTACCGGACTCTCCAGGAAAAGACCAACGTTAACGGCGGGGCCATAGCAATCGGCCACCCGGTCGGCGCAACCGGCGCGCGCATCACAATGACGCTTATGTACGAACTGATGAGGCGTGGAGGAGGTTTGGGCGTGGCCGCAATATGCGGGGGTCTCTCACAGGGAGAAAGCATTCTT
>Ga0326728_10015976_pt1 | contig 15449 bp, 14 predicted proteins | sample MB3enrmetagenome_FD_207602 | JGI IMG/M metagenome (GOLD analysis project Ga0326728, IMG submission 207602) | Lab enriched peat soil microbial communities from McLean, Ithaca, NY, United States - MB31MN | ecosystem: Environmental > Terrestrial > Soil > Wetlands > Peat | place: USA: New York...
TTGTGTTCTCGGCAGTGACTTCCATCAGTTGCGTCATGGAGGTGCTGCTCTGCCCGAAGCTCCCGCTGGGCGTATATTGCGCCGCGATGGAATTATTGCCCTGGGCCAGCGAGACCGTGCAGGGCGCGACGCCGCCGCTCAGAGCGACTGCGCCGCAACCTGAAATGGTTGAGCCGTTTGCCTGGAAGGTGACCGTGCCGGTTGGCGTCCCTGAACTGGATGTGACGGTCGCCGTGAACGTCACCGAACCGCTGGTCGCCGAGTTGGGATAGGATGCCGGATTGGCCGAGCTGGAGAGCGTTGTCGTCGTAGGGGTGGCCGCGGAAAACGTTAGGATCAGATTCCACCCCGTGATCGAAAACGGGTCGACACCAGGATAGGGATCGTTATCGATGAGATAGAGCGTCCAGGTTCCGTTTGCCTGTGTCCCGCCAAATCTTCCGTTCAGCGTAGCGCTGCCATCGCTCTGCGGGTAGTCGGCCGTGTTTACCGCCGTTGGGAGCGGGGGAGGGAAGTCGCCATCATAATTAGAGTAAGAGCTGGGCGCCACCGTATAAGGCATATACGCCGTCTGCCATCCTTCATATTGTTCGCCCAGGCTTCCTGCTCCGTTCGGCGCAGAGTGCGCGCCGTCTACGATGGTAATGGTGTCCGGGTGGCTGCCGGATGTAGAGCCTTGCAACCCGTCACAGCTGGGTACCGGGTTCTGATTCTCGTCGCAGCCGTCGATGCCACTGCCCGTCTGGTAGAGCAGCACCAGCTGTGCTCCGCCCGGTCCCACCAGCAGGAATTCCGCATATCCCAGGCTGTCATAACTGGCCTCATTCGCGTACGGACCGGTTTCGTACTCCGCAGAAGTCGATTTGACGCCCAGCAACTGTACCTCGACAGTCGACACCGTGCCCGGGGCGCCGCTCACTGTGATGGTGGAAGTGGCGCCCGTGGCAGGACTGCTCGTCGTAAATGATGCGCTCCCGCCGCTGTAGGTCGTCTGCGCCCGCGCCGTTGCAGGTAGCAACAGGGAGGCCAGGGCAAGAACGAACAGGCTGAACGTCACGCGGGTTAACCGCACGGGCAACACAGAAAGGGCAGCTAATGACATATTCGAGACCTCGTATCCCTTGGTGGGGAGTTGTGGAGAACCCTTGGGGAAGGGTGAAATCGCCTGATGCCAGGGAGGCTCATGCCTCCTCACAGAAAAGGCCGCTGACCATATGATGAAGACCTCGCATCCCTGGATTCGGAAATACGGGGAACCCTTGTGGAAGAGTGACATCACCTACAGGCAGGGAGGCTCATGCCTCCTCGTCCGCGCTGAATAAAAGGTCTTACCTGGCGTTCGCGAGCCCTGTTTAGCAGGGGGAAGTCAACGCATGGGAAATCAAGGTTGACTGCAAGGCTGCGACACGTCTCCTGCTTCCATGTTTACCCCGCCGCTGGTTCGGTTGTCAACATCAATTTCTCTTCCCCAATCCGGCGTCATCTTCCGCGCCAGATCGTTGCCGGCGGTGGAGATATGACCACATGATTCGAATCCACCGCTATCTTTGCGGTAACCAAGTGCGGGTACTGTAACTGAACACTCTTCAGACAAGAAATGCACAGAAAACCTTCCGCACGATCCTCATCCGGCGCATCATCAACCAGGTGGCCAAAATACGCGGCCCCTGACGGTCACGCGCTGGCAAGCGCCTGCTGGAAAGTTTCGCGATTCAGTTCTCCATTCGATGAAATGGAATACTGACAGGCTCATTCAAGAGAATGAGCCGGCTTTGCAAATAGGACTACAGAGTAATTATCCTGGACAATCAAAGCTCGTTGTAGTTGATCAACCGGGCATCCTTGGGCAGCGTATCTTTCCAGTCTTCGCGCAGCAGATCGGTCTCTTCGGCAAAATTCTTCCGGCCTGGATGAACCATCAACTCAACGCTGCCATGGAGCCTCAATCCCTGCCGCACTCTCTGGTAAAAGGCGTAAAACGCGCCGAATCTGTCTGTGGTGACGGTGGGGACATAGTGCCGCAAGGCGAAGTTCCATGCGCATTTGTAGGCGCGCAGGCTCAGGCTTTTGTATTCCGCCGGAGCAAAGAGATTCGGCGTAATGCGTATCTTGCGGATGCGATACTTTCTCTGGACTCTCTTGAGTACGCCAAAAAGACGAGGAATCGTGTGGATGTATTCATGGGAGTCGATATGACTGAATGCGAATCCGGCCGCGATAGCTCTGTCGATTTGCGCGCACCACTCGCCGTAGATTGCCTCGCGATTTACCGCGGTCAATGGATAGTGTTTCAATTTTTTCTCGAATTCGCCTTGTTCGTTGAGCAGCGGATCGAGTCCGGGGTGAGAGGTGAGCGGCGTAAACTCCGTGCTGTTCAGATGGATTCCAAACGAGCAGCCGGGATGCAGGCGCATCCTTTGCAGGGCGTCCTCGGTTTCCGGGGCGTTCATCATCAAGGTGGCGGAAGTTACGCGCCGCTGCTCCATGAGTTCGAAGATCGCATCGTTGATCTCCCTGCTGGCTCCCAGATCGTCGCAATTGATAAGAATGCGCATCATGCTATCTCCGCCGCAAAAGCTGAATCGTCGACAGCTACAATACCCTCATGATCCACGCCGTCGCGCAGGTCCAGTAAAAGGAGCGCCGCATCGCCGTCGGACTTGGCAACCGTGAAGGGCATCTCCTCGAAGACTCGAACCAGCGGTCCGTTTCTGGCAGACTTTACCAGCTCGACCGAAAGACTGGTTGCGCCTTGCTGCCGCAATCGATTTCCCAGCCACCCGTAAAAAGCGTGTTCGACATGCTTTTGCGCCACGCGGCACGACAAGACGAAATCGCGCGCCACGGGACGCTCTGCTCGCAGGTCGATACTGGCAAAGCCGACAATTCCATAATCGCCGAACCGATCCTCGCACGCCATCGCCACGCAAAGCGTGTCCCGATCGGCTAGCAGCGCCGCGAACTGTTCCGCGCTATAGCGCCTGCCGGAGAGATTCAGCTGGTTGGAGCGTTGAACCAGTTCGAGGCAGCGGTCGATCTCCATCCGGCTGCCGGGCCGGAAGAGCCGCAGCTTGAGTTGGCAAGAGCGCAAAAACTCGATATGATCCCGGCCAAAAATCTCCTTGACCTTTTCGCGCTGCATCTCTGTCAAATAGGAATTGCGCCGCATCCGGCTGGCATCCGTTACGGGAACATCAAACTCCGGCAATCCCCGCAGCTCCGCCAGGTTGTTGTCGGAGTAAACGCGCACCATGGGCAAGGCGCCGGCCACTTCGCGCCTTTCGAATGCACTGTCGTCGATGAGCGCGAAGGTGTCGATATTGATATTGAGCCGGTCGGCTATCTGCTTCAGGTTTTCGCTCTTCGGACCCCAGTTGATGGCGGGATAAAGAAAGAACTTATCGAGCCCGCGCCTTGTCAGCACCTCCATTGCATCGTCGTGCTGGTTTTTGCTGACAACCGTCTGCAGGATGCCGCGTTCATCCAGCCAGCGAACCAACTGCTCGGACTCCGGGCGAATTTGGATATTTTCTTTGCCGTCCTCGATGAGCGTGCCCTGCCAGAGCGTGTTGTCCAGATCCCAGGCCACGCACTTCACCTTTTCTGCCGCACTTGCCTGACGCCCAACCTGCGTGTGGCCGCCGCTTGCAGGCAGGGTCGCGGCCTGTGGAGCGCGATGCACGACGAAATCCAGCCAGGTAAACGCGACGCGGAGTTCCCGGTCATTATCCGGATAGACCATCATTCGGTATTCAACCTTCCGGCTGAATATGGACGGCAAAGGAATACGCAGAGAAAAACGATTGAGGCCGAAGGTGAGTTCCAGAGATTCGCGATAAAGAACATCGCTTTCCTTTTTCACCTCGACGATCAACCTGCATGACTCCTGCTGGAAGCTGTAACATACGATCAGGAATTCGTCGCAGGCGATCCCGGGCCTGCCCAGATTCTCCAGAAAAAATCTCCTGATGATGTAGTACCCGCGGTGAAGGTGGCGCTTCGGATCGATGCCGCTGAACAACCCCGCCAGAGCGCCGACTATTGCCGTTGCAACCCGTTCGGTCTTATCCAGCAATCGAATCCCGGAGAGCGGCAGATACCTGCCGGTTAGCACGGTCTCCAGTTTCCCCCAACGGCGAAAACGCAGGTCGGCCCCGCAGGACAGAAGGCCTGAAAAATCGCGATTGCGCGCGATTCCATAGGTGAAACGCGCGCAGTGCCGGTCTTTGCGCGGAACGTAGAGCGAGCAGTAACTATAGCAGAGCGGCAGGGCGCACTCGACACAATGCTCCTGCCAATGCAAGAGCATCGCCGCGCGAATAGACTCGTGTGATTCCGGGTCGCGCGCCGGGATCTTTATCTTTTCCTGAGACCACAGCTCCCGCGAAACCCAGTCAAATTGATACATGCTCAGCGCTCCATATTCAGGAGATCGTATCGATGTCTTGGATGTGGCTGTGCTGTTGGCGACACATGGACAATGGTAGCATATAGTATTTTGACCGGTGATGTGACTTGACGCCGGCCGCGAAGCGGCCAGGGACGCTGTAAACAACCGCAAATGAAATCGCTCCCATCCTCTGTGAAGTCATAGCACGGAAGCAATGATGTATTCCGCGGATCGGAGCAGTGGTGAGCTTTCTCCACCCGTGTGGAGTTTTAATCGGGAGCGCAGCATCTCTTCTTCATGAGGAGAATGCAGTTGGCAGGCGTGGCTTCGGCTACAACCAATGGAGAGTCATGATCGTGCCCGTCCGGTCCTCTTCCTGCTCCCATTGCTCCAGCGAATTTCGCCGTTCGCTGCCGAATTTCGCCATTCACTGTATCGTATTTGGCTTGACCGTACCCCCCGGTTACCCTAGTACTGGATTTTCAGACCCTGGATTCCCGCACCTTCCGGGCTACCCAAGGGTCGAGCCGGGCATGAGACCGCTGGAATAGTCAGCCGCAGGCAGCTAATTTATTTGAGGAGACCGAAATTATGTCCAAAACAGTCAAGTACGCCGAAAAAGCCGTCGTCTACGCGGCCAAGGGCGCATGGGTCATCTTTGAGCGGCTGAACCGCATCAGCCCCAACCCGGGATTCACCCCCAAGTGGTCTGACAAGCCCCTGCAAAAGTCCTACGAGAAGGAAAAGCCCCCGCTGGGCTGGCCGCGCGCCACCGACTCGCTCTGTCCCAAGTGCGTGCCTGAGATTCGCAAGCAGATTCTCGACGGCAAGCTGCCCTACGAAGTCCTGCTCAACGAAAAAGTCGGCGAGATCAAGGCGCAGATCATCGAGCGCAACGGCGAGATCTGGATGGTCAAGGACTGCCCCAGGCACGGCCACTTTGAAGACATCATGGCCACCGATGCGGCCTTCTTCAAGCACCTCGAAGAGAGCTTCCCCGGACGCGACATCCGCGCGCACGGCGATAAGGCACAGCGCGCCCACGGCACATCCACCATGACCCATGGCCGCGGCGCGGTGCTCACCATCGACCTCACCAATCGCTGCAACATGATGTGCGATCCCTGCTTCATGGACGCCAATCAGGTCGGCTTCGTCCATGAACTCGGCTGGGAAGAGATCAAGACCATGCTGGACAATGCCATCCAGGTCAAGCCCAGGCGGCAGATGAGCGTGCAGTTCTCCGGCGGCGAGCCTACGCTTTCGCCGCACTTCCTCGACGCCGTCGCCTACTGTCGCAAAGTCGGTTACAACAGCGTCCAGGCTGCCTCCAACGGCATCGAGTTCGCCAAGAGCAAGGAATTCTGTCGCAAAGCAGCTCTGGCCGGCCTCCGCTACGTCTACCTTCAGTTTGACGGCATCGGCAACGCCGCCAACTCCCATCGCAAGGTGGGCAACCTCTTCGACGTGAAGCTGCAGGCCATCAACAACCTCCACGAAGCCGGCGTCGAAATCGTTCCCGTCACCACCATCATCAACGGCATCAACAACGAGCAGGTGGGCCGCATCATTCAGTTCGCCCTCGACAACCCCAAGAAGATCAGCTTCCTCAGCTTCCAGCCGGTCAGCTTCACCGGCCGCGACGAGGACATCAGCGACGAGCGCCGTTTCGCCCAGCGCTACACCCTCTCGCACATGGCCCACGACATCAAAAAGCAAATGGGCTTCGGCGAGCCGGAGCGCGATTGGTTCCCCATCAGCTTCATGAGCACCTTCTCCGATTGGGCCGACCTCATTCATGGACCCGCCGCCGACTGGGGTCAGCTCTCCTGCGGCTGCCATCCCAACTGCGGCATCGGCATGGCGCTCATGATCGACAAGGAAACCAAGGAAGCCGCGCCCGTCACCGCCTTCCTCAACATGGACAAGGTGGCCAAGGACTTGGCCAAGGTCAACGACGCCGCCCGCGGCAAGTGGCTCTCCGTCATCGGCTTTGCGCTGGCCCTGCTGCGCAACTACGATCCCTTCCAGTCGCCCACCCACTTCAAGATCACCGACATGCTCAAGAAGATGGACAAGACCTTCAACGCCACCGGCAAGGACTACGGCAGCGTCAAGGGCACGCGCACCCTCGAAGACATCAAGAAACGCCGCGCCGACCGTTGGAACTTCCTCTTCATCGCCGGCATGTGGTTCCAGGACCTGTTCAACTACGACTTCCGCCGCACCGAGCAGTGCATCATCCCTTACGCCACGCAGGAGGGCGAGATCAGCTTCTGCGCCTACAACACCGGCATCGGATGGCGCAACATCATCGAGAAGATGCACATGACCGCCACGCTCACCAAGTGGTATGAGGATCATGGCCGCCACGAAATCTTCGTCGGCGGCAAAAAGGTCCACATGCCCGAAGTCGGTCACGAACTCGCCCTGCGCGCCGAACACGTCAACGCCGACCGCAACCACACGCTCGACGAGCTGGGCATCGCCAAGACCGCCCGCGAAGAGCAAATCCGCGCCCGCGACGCCAAGCTGAAGCAGGACGCCGAAAACGCCCGCATGGCCAAGCTCTACCGCGAGCATGTCCTCGGCGAAAAGCCCGTCGAGGGTCTGGTCAGCCTCGGCTCCATCGCCCCCGCCAAACCAGCCAAGAAAGTCAAGCAAGAAGAAGGCGAGCTGGTCGCCGGGGACTGATCACCTAACCTGACTGTTCTCGACCAAGATGGGCCATACAGCTTCGTGCTGAGTGGCCCATCTTTTGTTTGTCCACTCCCAATTCGATTTAATACAGTACATTGTCACTGGTATCCGTACAAGAGAGAGACTACACTGTTTGTAGCGCCTCGATTCGGGGCGGATGCTCAATCCTGAGAGGAGGACGAAACCATGCAGACAGCCCTTCAAGACGTTCCCTTGCCCGCGCGGCTGCGCCCTCCCGTGCCTTTGTCGGACGATGAACTGATCGCCTTTTCCGAGGCAAATAAGCCCTGCAAGGTGGAGCGATTGGCATCGGGGGAGATTCTGGTGATGACTCCGGGCGGCTTTGAGAACAATCGTCGCGAGGCTTATGTGGTGGCCGAGCTCTTTGCCTGGGCCGAGGCGGACGGGCGCGGCGTTGCCTTCAGTTCCAATGCCGGCTTCAATCTGCCCGACGGTTCCACACTCTCTCCTGATGGTGGATGGGTTGAGTCGAGCCGCCTTGCTGCGTTGACCAAGCACGTGCGGGAGCGATTCCTGCCCTTCGCGCCCGATTTCCTCATCGAGATTCTTTCCCCCTCCGACTCGCTGCCGGATCTGGACACCAAGATGAAGCAGTGGATCTCGAACGGCGTCCGCCTCGCCTGGCGCATCGATCCCTTCGGCGGCACGGTCGCCATCTACGCGCCCGGATTAGCCCCCGTCGTCCTCACCCGCCCGGAGATCGTCGAAGGCACGGACCCCGTCGCCGGTTTCCACCTCAAAATGGCGCGCGTCTGGGGCTGAATTACCTGTGAAGCCGGAGTTGGTTCACTGACGCGATGCGCAAACAAACACAACGAGAGTACGCCCTGAAGCTCTACGGCAGAGCAATGCACTTGGCAGAAAACGCTGCGAAAGCCGACGCCAGAGGCAGCGACGCCACGATCCTGATGAAGCAATCCATCAAGACCATGGACAAATCCAAGCGCATCTTTAAAAGCCTCCCATCGAGCAAAACCAAAGCTCACAGCATCGCCAAGGGGAAAGCCATGGTCGTGGTAAAAGAGCAAACCCAACACCCGCCTAGAGTACTCGGCCCACCCCCTACAACAAAATGGGTGATTGCGTCGAGGGAGCGCTAAGGCCAGCTGTCCTAGCTCCAGTTTTTCTACCCGGGAATACAGCATACGGCAACCTCTCCTGCCCTCACTCCTTCTCCAGAAACTCCACACGATTCATCCAGTCATCGTCCCGGAATGCTTCGTAGAGTTTCGCAATCTGCTTGACCAGCCGTCCTACCGCATATTGCGGAATCGTTCTCGCATCGCAAAAGATAACACCGCAATGATCCTGTCCCTCCAGGCCCCACTCTTTTAGCAGCATTGGAATTGTCCGCAGATCGTAGGTCACCAGCGTGAGTCCGCCGGCAATTGCCGCCTTTAAAACCTCCACATCGGGCTTGCCCCGCAGCCGGCCTTTCTCCCAATCCGGAATCGCATACACTGCGATCTCCGGAAACCGTCGCCGCAATCCAACTGCAACAGCGCGCGGCACATGCTCATCGAGCAGCAGTTTCATCCTTCAGCCGGCTTCCCGGTTTTTTCACGCGGGAATCGCTGTAGATTCGGCAGCATCCGTTTCAGCGCCGCAAAATCAATCGCGTCATAATCCGCCAACTGCTCGGCGATCTCCTCCGGAAAGGCCTCGATATAATTCACCGCCGCCTGCACCTTTTCGAGTGGCCATTCCAGGTGCTTTGCCACACGCTCCGCGTTCTGCTTGTAGCCGCGCAGCAGCTCCGCCACTTGCCACACCGCCAGACGACTGCCCTGCATATACGCCTGCCGCCCCACCGCCGAGTCCCGGAAGTCGATATACGCAAACTCAGAGCGGCGCAGACCCTCCTCCACCAGCCGGGCGCTGGCGTCGCTCGCGGTCCATCCATGCCGTCTGGCCATGCGCTTGAGACGTTTTCCGCTCTCTACGGGAAGGCGCATGCTAATCACCATCGAAGTTGCTGTATTCATGGCAGAATCCTTACATTGTCACTCATGTAAGCATTATAGCGCATAATCCAACGGAAATCGAACTACGAGTCCCACGGAGTCAGAATCCACAGCTCGGGTACCCCGGGTCTCTCGCATTTGAGGACATGGGAAACAACGAACCCCATGGCGTGCAAGCGCCGTCTGCCGCACCGCCTGGGAAACCATGAACTACCAGACCTCCAGCTCGAAAACCCGGTACTCGCGAATCAGCTCGAAGTCGGCGCGATTTGATGTAATCAGTTTGGCCCCGTAGCTTCGCGCGGTCAAGGCGATCAGCACATCGAAGTGCAGCTCGCGCAGTTTACCTGGATCGAATCCATGATCTTCGCGCATCTTCGCAAGCAGCAGGCCAGATTCCAGCCAGTTATTCTCAGTGGGAGTCAGAATAGGGTGATTCTTTTCAAGTGTCTGCAGAAATTCCCGTTCAGCAACCGTCTTGGTGCCTCGCCAGAACTCAGCGAGAACAACTGAAGAGAATCGCACCAGGCGGTTGAGATTTGCCATGCGTTCAGCATGGCAATTGGTGCGGACGTGGTCGATCAGAATAGAGGTATCGAAGACGACGAATCCATCATTCATCGTAGCCTTCAAAGGAGAGCTTGCCGCCGTACTTCTTCATTAGGTCCTTAAACTTCTGAAGGGCAACGGCTTCCTTCGCTGTCATAGGAACGTCTTTGGTGCGCGATTTGGCACTGCGGACGCGCACACCTTTGCCTGAAAGCTTGGTGTTCAGCCGAATTGAGGTCACGGGTGCGGCCATGGCTTCTCCTCTCTGTATCTATTAATTCTGCTCTCGATAGATACTGCCGTCAAGCCGCAGTCTGCTCTCGATTTGCCCCAGCTGGCTGACCTTCACCTGTAATTTCTCGAACTCCACCGTGCCCAACCCGCGCGCGGCGGCCATCTCCAGGTAGGGCATCTGCGCGACCTCCAGGTTCCAGTACGCTTTGGCGGCATACGCATCAATCGCCACCGGATCGGTTCCGGCAACAATCGTCTTCTTCAGACCCACGTCTTCCAGGTTGCCGCCCGTTGGCCCGTTGCGCAGCAGGATGCGGTAGCAGTCCATGATGGTCAGCGTCGGCAGCATGAAGCTGGCCAAATCCGCCAGGCTCTGATGAATCTGCTGGTGCAGCCGGTTGCGCTCGCCGCCCAGAATGCCGTACCAGTTCTTCATGCCCAGCGTTGCGCCGGTCAGAACGTGGTGCTTGGCGATGGGCAGGTTGAAGAGTTTATCGGCCTCCAGAAACGGCGTAAAGACCGGCCAGGTTTTCAGCACCACGCCGCCCAACTCAACTTCGCGGAAGAGCTCGGGGTCCGGCAGAATCACCTCGGCGTGCTCGGCCAGCGCGGCGGCCTGTATGCCGGAGCGATGGAAGCAGCGGCGCGGCTCATTACAGCTCACATCGGTGACGACCACCCGCTTCGCTCCCGCCTGCCAGCACTGACGCACCACCTCGGCCACCAGTTCAGGGTTGGTGTTAGCGGCTTGCTCCGGCGTGCGGTCCCAGGCAATGTTTGGTTTGATCACCACCACGTCTCCGCGGCTGATGAAGCGGCTAATGCCGCCCAGATTTTCCAGAGCCTTCTGAACCAATGCGCGCGGCTCTCCGTTTTGTACCACTGTCATCTGCGGCCATTGCGGATCGGCCGCAATGCGATGATCGCGCCGCGCTTCTTCAGCCTGTGCCGGAACCGGACGGAAGCTGTGCTCGCTCAGCCATGCGGCCGCGCCCGCCGTGCCCGCCGCTGCTCCGCCCAGGCGCAGCAATTGCAGCATCGCCTCGCGCCGCGTCATGCCCTGCGCTCTGCTTTTTTTCTCCTCCGGCTTGCCTTCGGTTTTCCCGGCCATAAAGTTTCTCCCGCTCAAACTTCCATGAGGTGAATGCGCGCTGGATCGTTCGTTCCCAATTTGTGAGCCTGGTCGGCAGCCGTGGCAATGTAATGTGGCGGACGTCCTGCTTCCTCCAGCGTCGGCATGCCTGCCTCGGCGCGCTTGCGCGCGATCATCTGCCAGGCAGTGTGATCGACAGCCACGCAATCCTCTCCCACGATCAGCGCGTTGGGGTACCAGATATGCTCGGGATGAAAAGCGGGCCCGCCCTCATAAACGGAAGAAAACGCGTCGCCGATAATCAGCCGCACTTTTGCCCGGATAGTTGGAAAGCAATTCAGATCGGCAATTGCAGGGTTACAGTTGTTGCCGTGCAGATCCTGCGGACGGTCGATCACGCCGTACATATTCTTCATGGCAAATGTAACGCCCGCCATGGTGTGATCTTTGAGAATTGGCAGATTGATCACCATGCCGCATTCGCGAGTGAGAATTTTAGAGAGCCTCATGCGCACCTTACCCCAGGATTCATACTGATCCTCGTAGCCGGATACGTCGTTGCCAAAGCAGCGGAAGCTGCCGGGATCGGTGTTGATGGCGAGGCCGCACGCCCGAAGATCGCGGGCGCCGCGGTCCCACATCAAAATGTTGCCCGGCTTCACTCCGGCCTGCTGGAGTCGCACGGCCACAGCCTTGGCCAGAACTCCGTGGGTCGAGATTCCCCCGCCTCCAAGACCGTTCACCTTGAGTCCGATGACCTTGTCCTGCGGCACGAGGCTCTTCCAGGCCTTCAGCGCATCAGTATCTCCGGTATAGGCGGTGATCGCACGGTCCAGCAGATCGAAGACGCGCTTAACATCCGGTTGCGTGCCCGTGCTCACGCTTGACCCATGGAGGGACGCATCGCGTGCAACCACGACCTTCGACTTGCCCGTCTCAGCGTGCTGGTCCAACATGCCGGCCAGTCCCAGCTTGCTCTGCGTGCCCAGCAACACTGCTCCCGTTGCTGCGCTCTTCAAAAATTCCCTGCGGCTTTTCATGACAATCCTCGAGATTCTTGATGCAGTCGGCGATCCAGCCCGAGTGTTTACAGTTTCGCTTCCACGCCGCGCGCCAGCGCCAGCAACGCCTGCGGCGTGTCGGGCGTGGACTCATAGGCAACGATGCGCACCAACATTGTGCCTTTGCGGAAGATGATGCTTTGCGTATAAGCGAAGCCCGCGTCGCCCAACTGAATTGGTTTCGCGTCCTTGGTTCCTGTCTCCAGAATCTTGCGCGCGCCGTCCGCGCTCGCCATCATGTGCACGTCGACGGTCGCCTCCAACTGTCCCTGGTACTTGTAGTCGGAGGTCGATGTGGAAACAACGCCGGCTGAAAGGTACTGCTCGGCGTCGCCGTCGATGTACTGGTAAAGATCTTTCGCCGCATAAGTGCGCGTCTCGCTGGTCTTTTCCCAGCCCGCAATCGCGCCCGAAGCCGGGAACGGATCCGGCCCCTTCTTTTTGCATCCTGTTCCGGCGGCCGCGGCAAAAATCACAATGGCCGCAACGGCCCACTTCCAATTCGATTTAAACTTCACGGATTTTTCTCCTTATTTTCTGTTGAGCAAAATCTGGCTGCTTGGCGAGCGGCTCTCGCCGATGCTGGTCACATAAACTGCCGGGTGTTCCTGCAACGGGCAGGCGTACTCGCATGCGCCGCAGCCCACGCAGCGGCTGGGATCCACGCGCGGCTGCTTCACCGTCTTCGTCTTGCCCGCCGAATCGATCACCTGCGCTTCCTCGACATAAATCGCCTTGGGCGAAACCGGGCACCACTCCTCGCAAACAATGCAATCGATGGCCATGGCCCACGGCAAACAGCGTCCGCGATCATAAAAAGCCGTTCCCAGCCGGATCGGCTGGCTCTGCCCGCCGACGCCCACCACCCAGCCCTTGTCTTTCGGCGTTATCTGCCAGATCGCTCCGGTGGGGCAAACCTCCGAGCAGAGCACGCAACTCGGCTCGCAATAGCCGATGCGCGGCTTGAGCGTCGGCGTCCACAATCCTTCCAGGCCTGCCTCGTCCAGCGTCGGATGCAACGCTATGTTGGGGCAAACCTTCATGCACTCGCCGCAGCGGATGCAGCGGGAGAGAAAATCGCTTTCGTTCAGCGAGCCCGGCGGCCGCAGCAGCCGCTCGTTTCTGCTCTTGCCCAACCCGGTGTTGGCGCGCATCAGCGGTACAATCGCCGCGCCCGCCGCCAATCCCGTGATCGTCCTGCGCCGGCCAAGGTCGGGCGAGGCCACCTCTTTCTCCTTGCGGAAGAATTTGAAGACGATGCCGTCGTGCGGGCAAGCGCCCACGCAGTTCATGCACATATGGCATTCGGACTTGCGCCACGGCACGCCGCCGATGGGATCGTCGCCGCCCTGGCAGTGCATCAGGCAGCGGTTGCAGTTGTCGCAGCTCGATTCGTCCTTGTGCAGTCCCAGCACGCTCCATCGAGAAACCGCGCCCAGCAGCGCGCCCAGCGGGCAAATCGCTCTGCACCACAGCCGCGTCACGCGCAGGCTGAGCGCCAGAATCGCAAGGAACAGAATTCCCAGCACCAGTCCCTGCGAGTAGTGCGGCTGGCGCAGATCGAGTATCGTGTAATGCAGAATCGAGTGCAGCGTCGTGCCCGTCGCTTTGATCGCCGCCACGTGGCTATGTTCCAGTGGGGTAAACATTGCGCGCGCGGCCGCGTTGATGGCCGGCAAAATCGACAAGCCAAATGACCGGACCAGCAAACTGAAGGGATCAAGCCAGCCAATCGCCGCCGAGCCGAAGCAGGCAGCCACCAGTCCGGCAATCAGCACAACATATTTAATGGTCTGCCAGCGCTTATACCGGTTGGCCTCAATGCGCTGCTTGCCCCGCTTCGACTCCGAGGGCATATTGCCCACAAAGTGTTGCAGCGTGCCCATGGGGCAAATCCAGCCGCAGAAAAAGCGCCCCAGAAAGAGCGTCGGCAGCAGGATCACCAGGCTCCAGATCAGCCCGCGATAGAGCGCGTGCCCGGCCAGCGCGTTCACCAGCGCCACCAGCGGATCCCATTCAAAGTAAAGACGCACCGGCGCGCTCAGGTGAACCTCGGTTCCGCCGCCGGGAAAGAGGCTTATCGAGGTGAAAAGCAACAGCCAAAGAAACAGCAGCAGGAAAAATACCTGTGAAATCCTGCGCAATCGCGGCAATCTGGACCGGTTCACGTGTCGCCTCCTCGCGCCGGGGGCAGCTTGTCTATCTTGCTCCATGATCGATGTTCGGATAGTCGCCAGACTGTGATCTGCATCACCAATTGACGGTTTGGGGACGTTTCCTGTATTCGTAGTTTTTATTGAAGAGGAAATGTGTGTTTAGACACTTCCGGGGCTTAAATTCTTCATCACGTCTACGCGGTCCATGCAGAACGCGGAATAACCGAGGTCTTTAATGTCCTTCCAACGATTCTCAACTTTGCGCTGTGCGCTGAAATTCAGCCAGTGTTTTTCGCATCCCTTGCATCGTTTTATTTCGATGGTGGAAGAAAACATGCTTGTTTTATTTATCGCGGTAGATCCGGTTTCCGCGTGAACCTGAATGGCTTGCTGGAGTTGATTGTCCTTCACTTTGGCCATAAAGCCCGCAACCGAATCTTGCATCTCTTCCGGGTTCTCAAAGTAACGCTTTTGATCGCCCTTCTTGCTGAGATATAACTTGCAGTCATCGCAGTATGAAAGCGATATCAAGTGGCCGCAGACAACCATCCCGCCGATTGCGAAGCCTATGATTTGCAGAGTGGCATAAAGGTATCCGCCAAACCCTATGTCAACCGCGTTACGAATTGTACGGCCTCGTAAACTGAACCGCATCGCGGTATGCGCGAGTGAATAATTCAAATACTGGCTGAACGAAACGGCATCTCTGATGGGGTTTCCATCCACTGTGATCAACACATACTTAAGCCAGTAGATAAAGAAAAATGTACCCGCCGAAATAGCAACTATGACCCAAAGGAAATTGCGCGTGGGGCGGAAATTAAGAAGGCGAGCGCCGTAGTAATAGCCGCTGGCGGCGATCAACCCCGCGCCGATAGCGCCTGCCGGGATAACAAACCAAAACGTAATGCTGTAGAGCACCCACCCAAACCGCAGCTCTACAAAAACAAGGATGGCAGCCGTAATCATGCTGGTAACTGCCCCAAACAATGTAATAACGAGATTTTGGATGAGCCGGTTCATAGGTATCCTTAAGGGCCCGCCGCTTCGAAACTCAACCATAATCATAGGGCGACATTCTGGTTGTTAATCCCATAAATGACATTTCTGCGCGTGACCGGATGATTCAGGTTCCGCTTTTGGGACCTGGGAATCCACGAACCCCATGGCGCGAAGCGCGTCTGCCTGGACGGCCAGTCCTGAGTCTGTCGAAAGTCCCGTCTTTTGGACTCGGAAAATTACAGTCTTTTCTATCGGCTCCTTGCAGATAATTACCCTCGT
>Ga0326728_10015977_pt1 | contig 15449 bp, 9 predicted proteins | sample MB3enrmetagenome_FD_207602 | JGI IMG/M metagenome (GOLD analysis project Ga0326728, IMG submission 207602) | Lab enriched peat soil microbial communities from McLean, Ithaca, NY, United States - MB31MN | ecosystem: Environmental > Terrestrial > Soil > Wetlands > Peat | place: USA: New York...
CGGGGAGTCTGCGTTTTCCGGGTGCAGCGGCTTGACCAGCGTCGGCATTCCCAGCAGCGTCACCGACATCGGGGACTATGCGTTTTCTGGGTGCAGCGGTTTGACCAGCGTCACCATTCCCGGCAGCGTCACCGACATCGGGGATGGGGCGTTTTACGGTTGCAGCGGCTTGACCAGCGTCACCATCCCCAACAGCGTCACCGCCATCGGGGTCGTGGCGTTTTCTGGGTGCAGCGGTTTGACCAACGTCACCATTCCCAGCAGCGTCACCAGCATCGGGGGCGGGGCGTTTGACTTCTGTAGCGGCTTGACCAGCGTCACCATTCCCAGCAGCGTCACCACCATCGGGACCAACGCGTTTTATGGGTGTAGCGGCTTGACCAACGTCACCATTCCCAGCAGCGTCGTCTCCATCGGGGGCTGGGCGTTTTATGGTTGTGCCAACCTGACGACCGCTTACTTTCAGGGCGACGCGCCCTCAGGTTTCGGTGGCGCGGTGTTTGACGATACGGCTCTGCACTTCTCAGTCTATTATCCGTCAACCGCCTCGGGCTGGAGCACCCCGACTTGGCAAGGATACGCCGCCCAGCCGTATGCCGTCACGCCTGCCGGACAACCGCCCCTCCTGACCCTGAGACTCGGCTCGGGGGCGGTAACCCCGTCATTCAACCATCTCCTCCTCGGCACGAATTATCAGTTGCAGGTTTCGACTGACCTCAGCACTTGGAGCAACACCGGGCCGGTGTTCACCGCGACCAATGCGAGCGCAGCTTACGCGCAACCTTTTGACGTGAGGGACTGGAACCAGCTTTTCTTCCGGCTTGAGTCGTCGCCATAGTCCAGAGACGTCCACTCTCCCGGCACGGAAGCTGTTGGCGCGACTGTCCGAAAGCGGCGCTGTCGCGCCGCGGAGAAGTGCTTGCTTTTCCGGCCAGTTCGGTCTTTCTGTGCTCATGCGCAACTCATCTCCTCGGGTGTTGACCGGCGGCGGCGCGGCCACGGCCCTCCTGCTTGCCGCGGCCCTGGCCGGGGCGGCGCCGGAACCGGATGTGTTTTCCGTGCGCGATTTCGGGGCGAAGGGTGACGGACGGACGGACGACACGGCCGCCTTTCAAAAAGCCCTCGATACGGCCGGGGAAGCGGGCGGGGGCATCGTCTATGCGCCGCGCGGCAACTACTTTTTCGCGGGCCACCTCAAGGTGCCGACCGCGGTGGCGTTGAAAGGCGTCTGGCAGTCGGTCCCCGCCCATAACGGCATCCGCGATCCCGCCCTGCCCAAACCGACGGACAACGGCACCACCTTTCTGGTCACGGAGAGCGCGGGCAAGGAAGAGGGCCCGCCCTTCATCACCTTGGGCCATGACTGCGCGCTGACGGGCGTGGTGATTTATTATCCGCTCCAAGACCCGGCCGAAGAGCCCAAGCCGTATCCCTGGGCGATCGCCATGCGCGGCAAGAACCCCGCCGTGCTGGGGGTGGAACTGCTCAATCCTTACAACGGCATCGATGCCGCCCACAACGAACGGCATCTCATTCGGGACGTGCAAGGCCAGCCCCTGCGCCGGGGCATCCTGGTGGATGACATTTACGACATCGGGCGCATCGAGAACGTCCACTTCAATCCCTGGTGGAGCGTAAGCCCGCGCTTGTTCCGCTGGCAGCAGCAGCACGGGGAGGCCTTCCTGTTTGGCCGCAGCGATTGGCAATACGTGTTCAACACCTTCTGCTTCGGCTATAACGCGGGTTACAAGTTCCTCCGGACGCGCGCCGGGGTCTGCAACGGGAACTTCCTGGGCATCGGCGCCGATGACTGCTTCACCGCCCTGGTGGTCGAGAACTGCGCCCCCTTCGGCCTGCTCATCTCGAACGGCGAATTCGTCTCCTTCCACGGACCCGACCCCACCATGGTCCGCGTCGAGGGGTCCAACTCGGGCAGCGTGCGCTTTGTCAATTGCGCCTTCTGGGGTCCGTGCAATCAGATCGCCAGAATCTCCGGCCGCGGCACCGTCGGTTTTAGCGATTGCACCTTCGTGCAATGGGACCACAACAACGAGGGGCGTCACGCCATCCAGGCCGACGGGGGCGCCATCCTGGTCCGCGGCTGCGAGTTCCGGGAAGACAAGCCGGACATCGAATTGGGGGAAGCCGTGGGCCGCGCCGTGATCTCGGACAATATCTTCAAGGGGCAGCCGCGCATCTCCGACCACAGCAAGGCCACGGCGCGGAAAAGCGATTGATGGAAGATGGCCATGATTGAGCCCGAGCCGCTGCAACAGATCGACCGCACTTACGTCCTGCTGGGCGCGCGCCGGCTCTCCTATTTCTCCGGCTGCGATTATTTCCGCCTGGCCAGCCACCCCGAGGTGATGGCCGCGTTCGAGGCCGGGGCGCGGCGCTACGGCTTGAACGTGGCGGCATCCCGATTGACCACCGGCAACCATCGGCTTTACCTAAAGCTCGAGAAGCGCCTGGCCCGGTTCTTCGGCGCCGAGAGCGCCCTGGTGGTTCCCACCGGCTACGTGGCCAATCTCATCGCAGCCCAGGCCATGGCCGGGGACTTCACCCACGCGCTCCTGGATGAGGCGGCACACTTTTCCCTCGCGGACGCCGCGCGGTTCCTGGGCTGCCCGTTGGTTCGGTTCCGACATCGCGATGCCGGGGACCTTGCGCGCGTGGTCCGCCGCTGCGGTCGCGGGGCAAAGGTGCTGGTGCTGACGGATGGAATGTTCTCTCGCGACGGCTCGGCGGCGCCGCTGGCCGATTACCTCGAGGTGCTGCCCAAAGAGGCGGTCGTGCTGGTGGATGACGCCCACGGCGCCGGCGTCCTGGGCCGCACGGGTCAGGGAGCCCTCGAGCACGCCGGGGTGCCGCGCCAGCGCCGCCTCATCCAGACCATTACGTTGAGCAAGGCCTTCGGAACCTACGGGGGGGCGATCGTGGGCGCGGCCGCCTTCCGCCAGCGCGTGCTGGACCGCAGCGCCCTGTTCATGGGCAGCACCCCGCCGCCCCTGCCCGTAGCCAACGCGGCGCTCCGGAGCATCACGATATTGGCCGCCGACCAAGGCCTGCGCCGGCGGCTGGTCCGGAACCAGTGCTATCTCAAAGAGGGCCTGCGCCAAGCGGGCTGGCCGGTGCAGATGACGCCGGGGCCGATTGCCAGCTTGCTGCCCGAGTCGAAAAACCGAACCGCCCGCCTCGGGCAGGCGCTGCTGGCGGCCAGGATTTACCCGCCCCTCATTAAATACCCCGGCAGTCCCGCCCAGGGCGGTTTTCGGTTCGCAATTTCAAGCGAACACACCCGCGAGCAGCTCGACGCAGTCATTGAAGCGGTGGGCCCGGGCGGATGACAGGCCGTTCCTCTGCCGCCTGAAGGCGGCGTTCCACCGCCGAGCGGAACGCCGCCTTCAGGCGGCAGGATGGGCGCTCGAAGAGGTCTCTCGTGTGCCCGTGGGGCTGGCATCGCAGGGGTGAGGCTTGAGTTCGGCTGGGGGCCTTGTATTCTGCGGCGCGAATGAATGCGCTGCTGCTGACCGGCGGGCGGGTGATCGACCCAGCCAGTGATTTCGAGGCCGAGGCGGACCTGCTAATCCTCGAGGGCAAGATTGCCGCCTTGGGCGCGCAGGCGGCCAGCCAGGCGCCGCCCGGGGCCAAGCGCCTGGAGGTCAAAGGGCGGGTGGTGTGTCCCGGCCTCATCGATGCGCACGTGCACCTTCGCGAGCCGGGGCAGACCGCCAAAGAGACGATAGCCACGGGCACCGCCGCGGCGGCGCGCGGGGGATTCACCTCGGTCCTCTGCATGCCCAACACCTCGCCGGCGATCGATAACTCGGGCACCGTGGCCCTCATTCACGAGCTGGCCGCGGCGCACGGCCGGGTAAACGTCTTTGTGGCCGGGGCGATCACGCGCAATGTCGCCGGGGAGGAACTGGCGCCGATTGGTTCGCTCAAGCAGGCGGGGGTCGTCGCCATCACCGACGACGGCCATTGTGTGCAGAATAATGAGTTGATGCGCCGGGCGCTCGAGTACGCGAGGATGTTCGACCTGCCGGTGCTGGATCATTGCCAGGATGCCGCGCTCGTGGGCGACGGCGTGATGCACGAGGGCTATTGGAGCACGGCGCTGGGCCTGCGCGGGTGGCCGGGCGTGGGCGAGGAACTGATCGTCGCCCGGGACATCCTCCTGGCCGAGATGACCGGCGCGCGGGCGCATTGCCAGCACCTGAGCACGGCCGGCAGCGTGCGCCTCCTGCGCGAGGCCAAACGCCGCGGCCTGCCCCTGACCAGCGAGGCGTGCCCGCACCACTTCACCCTCACCGATGCCGCCGTGGCGGGCAGCGACAAATTTTGGAAGGCCGACGGCGACGGCATCTTTGGCTTCGAGGCGGCGCAGGGCGAACGGCCCGCCTGGCCGGCCTACGACACCAATTTCAAGATGAACCCTCCCCTGGGCGCCGCCGCGGACCGCGCGGCCCTCCTCGAGGGCCTGGCCGACGGGACCATCGACATCCTCGCCAGCGACCATGCGCCGCATTGCGATTACGAGAAACAGGTCGAGTTCGATTACGCGCCCTTCGGTGTAACCGGGCTGGAAACCGAGCTGGCGCTGGCCTTGATGCAGCTCTATCACGCCCGGCGCCTGTCCCTGGCGGACCTGATTGCCAAGTTCACCGTGGCCCCGGCGCGCTTGCTCGGGGTGCCCAAGGGAACGCTGGCCGTGGGCGCCGACGCGGACGTTACCGTGCTGGACCCGGACCTCGAGTGGGTATTTGACAAGAGCGCCAGCGCGAGCAAATCTATCAACAGCCCGTTTTACGGGTGGCGGCTCAAAGGCAAGGCGGTGGCGACCATCGTGCGCGGCGGGTTGGCATGGGTTGACCAGGGCCAGGTCGCCGAGTTGTAGGCCGGGCCGAGAATGGAAGGAAGTGATCGACCTCGGTTCGCCAGGGCCGCGGGACAAGGGCTCGGCGCGTTGACGCATCAGGCGCCGGGCATGGCCGATGAGGCAGTCCCACTGGAAGGCCGGGCCGGGGTCCACCTTGTCGGTCTGGACGTGGAAATGGCCGAGGATGCCCTGGTAGTGCTTGAGGTCGGCTTCAGGCAGTTTGCTGCGGATGAGCTTTCCGGCAGCGTCCCTGGGGTAATCGCATTTGATCCTGGGCAGGACTTCGCACAGTGCGGCGGTAAGCCGGACCAGGGCCTTGTATTGCTGGGGCGTGAAATCGTACTGGAGGAGGTCGCGGCCCTGGATGACGCCCTCCACGGGCCGAGGCCGGGAAGGGCGGCCGATGAAAGGCACGGTTCGGAGCCCTCCATCGCCATAGATTTGCGGGATCGTAATGCGTGTCGCGCCGCCGGGCTCAGTGGCGTACCATTCGCCGAATGGATTCTCTTCGCCACCGGGGTAGGCGCCGATGTTGGCGAGCTCGATGCCCACCGAACGGCTGTTCGAGCTGGTGGCGTGCCAGGCGCGCTCCTTCACGTCCAGGGTTTGGTAAATCGTCCCGTCCAGGTCGAGCAGGAAATGGACGCTCAAATCGCGTGAGTCTTGCAGGACCTTGAAGCACTGGCGGCTGGTGCCGCAAGCATCGAAGTGGATGACGAATTGGTCCACGACTCGCTGCAGGGTCGGCAGGTCCCAGCCTCCGCCCCGCACGCGCTCGACCTCGGCGTCGGTCAGGCCGTTTCGCCGCAGCCCGTAGCGGTTGGGGGAGGTCAGGGCCGGGACCTCCCTCCTGGATGCCTCCCAGCCGGATTGTTCCAGCGGACTGAATCGGCGCTCGACGCGATAGGCGTCGTAGCCGCCCGGGTCCATCCAGAGCACCACCCGGGTGCCGGTATGGACGAATTGTCCCGCCAGGACGATTTCATCCCCCTTGCGGGGCGCGATGGTGCCGGGCTGGTAGGTGGCGCAACCGGCCAGTCCCGCCGCAGCCGCGGCCACGAGCAGGGGCGCCCATGCGCCGTGAGACCGGCTTGCTGAACGGCTCGCGGACGAGCGATGATGGATGATGGACCGGTTCACGCGGCAGGGCAGCGAACCGAGCCCTTCTCTTGGTCGAGGCGGAAGCTCTCCTCCTCCGGCCGGCGCGTCAATTCGCTCGATCTCATCGCCCGCAACGATAGCACGGCGGCTGAAACCGGGGCAAGATCCGTTGCCTGCCCCGGACAAACAAGCCGTTTGGGCGCTCCTGGAACGTCAAGGGACTCATACGTGCGGGACCCGGGGAGCCGGGAGCCGGAAGATCTGGCGAAGTTCGGACTTGACTTTGGACCGGTTATGTTAATAACCTGTGAATGATTTGCCAAAAGCCTGTGAACGATCTGTTGATAACCTGTAAATGACCTGTTGGTAACCGGTGAATAATCTAGCGGCTTGACGACTCACGCTGTTTCAGAGGCAACCCCGCTGACCACAACTACGGGCGAACAGGGGGGAAGAAGACCATGCCGGGCACGCAGTCTGATCGGTGGGTGGAAGCGGAAGAAGCACTTGAAGCGAAAGGGTGGGCAGTTTCGTGACAAGAGAAGTGAGTATCCTAGTGGCTGGAGAGGGCTCCCGGGTCGGGGAGGCGTTCTCCAGCATCCTGCGGGATGATGGCTACCGGGTGCGCGAAGCGCGCACCGGCGCGGAAGTGCTGCAATCTGCGCACACGGCGCCACCGGACGTGATTTTGCTGGGCGCGAGGCTGCCGGATTTGAGCGGGATTGAGGTTTGCCGGCGGATCAAGGCCGAGCCGGCATTAGCAGAGGTGGTGGTCATCTTGGTTTCAGAGGGTGTGGAGTGGCCGGCGCAAAGGGCGCTTTCGCTGGAAGTTGGAGCCGACGATCATCTGGCCGAGCCGGTAGCACCTCACGAGTTGCGGGCACGCATTGGGATGGCCTTGCGGCTGCGGGCGGCGGCGGCGGCCTTGCACGCCAGCGGGGGCGGCGATCGGCGGCTGCTGGAGATCCTGCCGGAAGCGTTATGCATCCTTGATTCGCGCGGAAGGATCGTGGCGCTCAATCCGCGGGCGGCGGCCCTGCTGGGCTGCGCCGAGATGGAAGAGTCCCGGCCGAAAAACGTCCGGGACCTGGTGCCGGCCCGAGCCCGCGAGCGGTTGCGTGCCGACATTCGCACCCTGTCGCGAACCGGGATTCTGCGCGATACCCAGTACGAGGTGGCGCGAAAAGACGGCAGTTTTGTCTCCGTCGAGGTGAGCGCAGTTGCCTTGCTCGGGCCGAAGGGGCGGCCGAGGAGATTCATCGTGGTCGCGCGGGACATTACGGAGCGCAAGCGTTGGGAGAGGGCGTCGGTCGAGGCCAGCGAGCGCGAGCAGCGTCTGGTCGGAGAAACCCTTCACGATGATCTGTGCCAGCGGCTGTTTTCCACGGCCGTCGGCTGCAGCCTGCTGCGTGAGAAACTGGAGGCGCTTTCGCGACCGGAGGCCGCCGAGGCGGCAGCGCTCCTGTCGCAACTCCACGCTGCCATCAGCGAAGCTCGCGGTTTGGCCCATGGCCTTAGCCTTGCGAGCCTGGGCAGGAGGGGCTTGGGGGCCTCGCTGGCGGAGCTGGCCTCGACGATCAGCGCGAGTTGCCACGTCGCCTGTGCGGCTGAATGCGCGGGCCCGGATCCCGTCAGCAACGCGGCCACGGCGACCCACCTGTACCGAATCGCCCAAGAGGCGGTGTACAACGCGGTCAAGCACGCCAAGCCAAGCCGGATACTCATCCGGTTGGAGGCGACCGCGAGCACGGGTCGCCTCAGCGTGGTGGACGACGGGTGTGGAATCCCTCAGCGGCAACGCCCGGGCTCGGGGATAGGACTGGATGTTATGCGGTACCGGGCCAACATGATCGGGGCGCAGTTGGACGTCCGGCCGGCGCCCTCAGGAGGAACCATCGTCAGTTGCGACTTCACACGGCATCCCGGCGGTCGCCGGTTGCCGGCATGATCGGGTTTTTATGCCTCAAACAAATCGGAAGAATTGCACGCGGGTGCTGCTAGTGGACGATCATCCGCTGGTTCGCGACGCCTTGAGAAGGGCCTTCGCGCGGGAGCCCAGTCTGGGGGTGTGCGGGGAGGCGGAGGACCGGGAGGGGACGATGGCAGCGATTAAAGCCTCCAAGCCGGATCTGGCCATCGTGGACTTGAGGTTGAAAGACTCGGATGGGATGCAGCTCATCCGGGACATCCACGATCGGCATCCCGGGATGCTGACGCTGGTCCTGTCCATGTACGATGAAGAGCTGTATGCCGAACGGGCGATTCGCGCCGGCGCCAGCGGCTACATTTCCAAGCTGGAGACGCCCGAGAAGATTCTGCAGGCGGTGCAGACGGTCCTGTCAGGTGACATATACTGGAGCCAAAGGGCTGCTGCCCAGGTCGCTTCGAAAGCAGCTCGTTCGGTTCGCCGCGCCGAGGGCTCGGCTGGGAACGTGCTCTCCGAACGCGAGCTGGAGGTCTTCGAGCTCATCGGCAGCGGCGCCGGCACAACGGCGATCGCAGCCATCCTCGGCATCAGCGCGAGCACGGTGGAAACCTACCGCGCTCGCATACGGCAAAAGAGGAGTCTGGGAGACGCCGAGCAGTTGCTCCAGGCGGCGATCCGATGGAATGTGGCCAAAGGGCAGTGCTGCCAGTTGCCTTCCGGCCAGACCAGCACCGGGAAGACGAAGCACAAAACCTGACCTCCGAAACCCGGAGACCTTCGGCGCGGGGCAGGCCAAGAGCCAATGGAGGCCGTGCGCCGCCAGGCAGGTGCCCGGAAGTCGGGCTCCTCGCCAATCTCGTTCAGCCATGACGCGCCGTAGTGCGGAGTCACGACGGCTTGTGGCGGCGCGGCGCGACAGCGAAATCATCCCTGGGCATGATAGGCAGCGGGCACCCGTCCCGACTAATATTATTAGTATTGTTGGTAGCGGTGTCCGTCGCGCCACGGGCTAACGAGCCATTGCGAGCATAGAGGGCTGGGGCCGACGGGCAAGGGCGAAGACCTGGAAACATGAATAAAGTGGGCGGCACAACTGGGCGCGCAGGCATCTTGCTCGTGGATGATCATCCGCTGGTTCGCGAGGCCCTGAGAACGGCCCTTTCGCGGGAGCTTGACCTGCAGGTGTGCGGCGAGGCCGAGAACCAGCGGCAGGCACTCGCGGCGGTCGCCGCGTGCAAGCCAGCCCTGGCAATCGTGGACTTGGCCTTGAAGGACTCGGACGGCCTGGAGCTCATCAGGGAGATCAGCCATCGCTACCCCGAGGTTCTTACGCTGGTGCTGTCCATGCACGATGAAATGCATTTTGCCGAGCGGGCGGTCCGCGCCGGGGCGAACGGTTACATATCCAAACAGGAGGCGACGACCAGGATCCTGGACGCCGTGCGCACGGTTTTGCGGGGCGAGATTTACTGGAGCGAAGGGGTGGCCGCCCAGGTGGCCTCCAAGGCCGCACGTCCCGATGCCGCCGCCAGGCGCCTGCCGTACGACCTGTTGTCGGAGCGGGAGCTGCAGGTTTTTGAGTTCATCGGCATGGGCAGGGGCACGGCGCAGACAGCGGCCAGCCTCCATATCGATGTGACCACAGTCGAGAGCCACCGCTCCCGCATCAAGCGGAAGCTGGGCTGTGGAACGGCGGCCGATTTGCTGCAAGCCGCCATCCGCTGGAGACTGGCCACAGCTTACTGCTAACAGAGCGGGCTGCCATTTGCGCGCCAGGCTGCCGGGGCGGGGTAGGCAGGCGCCTTCTACACGATCCCGGCGCCAGACGACCCGGGCGCGCCCGAGAAGCCTGGTGACCTGCAGCGGTGATTGGAAATCCGCGACACAGCAGATTTGGAAATCTGGGCTACGGCTCTGTCAGCGGCCGCGAGATACACGTTGGCCGCGGAATTTCCGGTTCGACTTCACGGCTGGCTCCGGTAACATGCCCTTTGTATGTACTTGCGAAATCTCCCGCCGGCGGCGGTTGCGGCTTTCGGCCTCGCGCTGGTGGTCTTGGGTTGCTCGACCGGTTCCCCGGGAAAAACGAACTCGCCTGGGCCGACCCCGGCCCTGGCGGCGCTGCCTCTATTCACCGCCGCCAATGTCCCCGCCGTCGGCCCCGAAGAGCGCCCGATCGATCCGCCCAATTGGACGGTTTCACCCGGTGAAGGGACCGGGCTCCCGGGCAATGGCCTGGCCCAGCACCCCATGCTTTACATCGGTGAAGGCTGCAACAAGATGTTTCTCATCAACCAGGGTAAAGTCATCTGGACCTACTCCACCGGCAAGGGCTGGGAGTACGACGACATCTGGCTGTTATCCAACGGGAACATTCTCTTTTCCCGCATGGGCTGGGCCGCCGAGGTCACCCCGCAGAAGAAAATCGTTTGGCGCATGGACGCGGCCAAGGGAGGTGAAATCCACGTAATCCAACCCATCGGGCTGGACAAGGCGCTGGTGGTGGAAAACGGAACTCCGGCCAAACTCCGGATCGTCAACAAGAAAACCGGCGCCGTTGAAGTCGAGCACGTTTTCCCTGCACCCGTTACTGGCGCGGGCGTTCACGGCCAATTTCGCCGCGCCCGCATTACCGAGCGAGGAACCTATCTCCTGGCCCTGCTCCAGATGAACCGCGTGGTCGAGTACGATCGGCACTTCAAGGAGATCTGGTCCTACTCCATCCCGAGCCCTTGGGCCGCCGTCCGGTTGAAAAACGGCAACACCCTCATTTCCGATGAACGCGACCAACTGGCGCGGGAGGTCAATCCCCAAGGCCAGACCGTCTGGGAATTCAAGCTCTCGGAACTGCCGCCCGAACTCGGCTTTTCCGGCAGTCAGAGCTGCGTCCGCCTGGCCAACGGAAACACGGTCTTTTGCTCCCGGGCCGACGGCGGCAAGCGGCCTCAGTTGGTGGAAATCACGCCGGACAAGCAAGTCGTTTGGGCGCTCAAGGACTGGAAAGACCTCGGCCCGGCCACGGCGATTCAGGTGCTGGACGACCCGGGCGTGCCCGAGAAGCCCGGCGACCTGCAGCGCTGATTAGAAACCGGCTTCGCGGGTCAAGCGCGCTTCTCCCCCAGCAATAGCATTTTCAAGGCCGGCACCACGATCAGCAGCAGCATCGGCCCCACCATCATGCCCCCGACAATTACCGTGGCCAGGGGACGCTGCACCTGGCTGCCGATGCCGGTGGAAATGGCCGCGGGAAACAGGCCGATGCAAGCGCACAGGCCGGTCATCAGCAGCGGCCGCATGCGGGTCGAGGCGGCGTGGAACATGGTCTCGCGCGGCGTCCCGCCGCGAAGCCTGGCCTGATTGTAGTAAGTGATTAGCAGAATGCCATTCATCACGGACACGCCAAACAGGGAAATAAAACCGATGGCGGCGGAGATGCTAAAGTTAAGACCGGAGAGGAACAGGGCCAGCACCCCGCCCGCCATGGCAAACGTGATTCCGGAAAGGGTGAGCAGGCATTCGAGCAGCGAATTGAACAGGCTGTAGAGCAGCCCAAAAATCAGGAGCAGGCTGACCGGCACTGCGATGGCCAAACGCTTTTTGGCCTCCTGAAGGTCTCCGAACTCGCCCGCCCAGACCATGCGGTAGCCGCTGGGCAAATGCACCTGCCTGGCGATGCGCTCCTGGGCTTCGGCCACGGTGCTGCCGAGGTCGCGCCCCCGCACGCTGAACTTGATGGGGATGAACCGTTTGGTGCTCTCGTGATAAATCCATGCCGCCCCGGTGTCCAGGCTGATGCTCGCCAGTTCGCTCAACGGAATGTAGGCATTGGCGGCGCCGCTCGTCTGACAGGCCACCTTGAGGTTGCGAATCTTCTCGATGCTGTCACGGTACTCGGCGGGAAACCGAACGGTCAGGTTGAACTGCCGGTCCCCTTCCAGCACGGTCGTGGCCACCGCCCCGCCCAGCGCCGCCTGGATCACGGAGTTGACGTCGCCGGAGTTGAGCCCATAGCGGGCGGCCTTGGCGCGATCCACCTTGAGGTTCAGGTTGGGTTGCCCCAGCACCGGAAAGATCCCCAGGTCCGTGACTCCGCGAACTTGGCTCATCTCGTTTCGGACCTGGGTCGCCAGCTCGGTCAATGTCGCCAGGTTCGGCCCGATGAGCTTCACCGAATTGGCCCCTTTGACGCCCGAAATCGCCTCTTCGATGTTATCCTGTATGTATTGCGAGAAATTGAAGCTGATTCCCGGCAAGTGGCTGCGAAACTCCTCCTGGATTTGCTCGACCAACTTCTCCTTGGTCAAACCCCTGGGCCAGAGCTCAAAGGGTTTCAACGGGGCGAACAGCTCGACGTTGGAGAACGGCGAGGCATCGCTGCCATCGTCGGGCCGGCCATGCTGGGAAACGACGGTGATCACTTCCGGGTGTGTCGACAGGATCGCGCGCATCTTCCGGGCCGCCGCCTCGCCATCCGGCAGCGCAAGCGTCATCGGCATCGAGGCGCGAATCCACAGGTTGCCCTCCTCGAGCTGCGGGAGAAACTCGCTTCCCAATCGCACTCCCAGCAACCCCGCCACCGCCAGAAAAACCAGCCCGAATCCGATGCTCAGCCAGGGCTTGGCCAGCGCGAAGCGGAGCACCGGGTTGTACAGGCGGTGCAGCGCCCGGACCACGATCGTCTCGGTCTCCTTGATGTGCTCGGGCAGAAAGAAGGAGGCCAGCACCGGCGTGATGGTGAAGGTCGAAATCAGGGCCCCGGCCAGGGCGTAGCCGTAGGTGCGCGCCATGGGACCGAAGATCTGGCCCTCGACCCCCTGCATGGTGAAGAGGGGGACGAACCCCGCCACCGTAATCAGCGCCGAGAAAACCACCGCCTTGTCCACCTGCACCGCGCTGAGCAGGATCATGCGCAACCGATCCGTCCAACCGTGGCTCGGCCCCCCCGGCGCCGACCGCGTCGGGTCCGGCCCGTAGAGGCCCTCGGCCAGCCTTTGCAGCCAGAGCCGCTGTTCGGCCGGCGGCCGTTGGAGATTCCGGAAGATGTTCTCGACCAGAATCACGGCAAAATCCACGATGATGCCCAGGTCAACCGCCCCCACCGAGAGCAGGTTGGCGCTTTCGCCGCGCGTGACCAGCAGAATGACCGCGAAGAACAAGGCAAAGGGGATGTTCAGCCCGACGATGATCGCGCTGCGCAGGTCGCCCAGGAAAATCCACTGGATGAAGAAGATCAGCAGGCAGCCGAACACCAGGTTGTGCAACACGGTGTGAGTGGTCATCGCGATGAGCGATGAGCGATCGTAGTAGGACACCACGCGGACTCCCGGCGGCAGACTCCCGTCGCGGTTCATGCCCTTGATTTCCGCCCTCACCTTGGGGATCATGTCCGCCGTCTTTTCCGCGCGGCTCATCACCACGATGGCCCCCACCACGTCGTCGTCCCGGTCCCGTCCCAGGATCCCCAGCCTGGGCACGCTCCCCACATACACCCGCGCGACATCCTTCACCAGCACCGGCACGCTGCCCGACTCCGCCAGCACAATGTTCTCGATATCGTCGAGCTTGTTGCCTTGCGTCAAGTCATCTTCGCCCCCGTCGTCGATCAGCCCCACGCCGCGGATGTTGACGGATTGCTGGCCCACGCGCAGCTCGCGTCCGCCCACGTTCAGGTTCCCGTTGCCCAGGGCCGTCAGCACCTGCGGCACGGTCAGGTTGTAGCGTTCCAGCTTGTCGGGGGCGACCTCCACCTCGAATTCCTTGATCGGGCCGCCCCAGCTATTGACCGCCACGATGCCGGGGATGGTCAGCAGCCGGCGCCTTACGATCCAATCCTGGACGGTCCGCAGATTGGTCAGTCCAAAGTGTTTGGGCCCCACCACCTGGTAGCGGTAAATCTCGCCGGTGGAACTGTTCTGTTGGATCGTCGGCACCTGGCCCCCTGGAAGCGTCACGTTCTGTTGCAGCGCAATGGCCGCCTGGCCGTAGGCAAAGTGGTAATCCACGCCGTACTTGAACACCACCCGCACGAAGGACAGACCATAGAACGAGGTCGAGCGGATGACGTCGATGCCCGGCGTGGTGTAGAGCCCAATCTCGATCGGACGCGTGTAGTAACGTTCCATCTCCTCGGCCGAAAGGCCCGGCGCCTGGGCGGTGATTTCCAGGATCACGGGCGTCGGGTTCGGATACGCCTCGATGTTCAGCCTTCGATAGGCGAAGTAGCCCGCAGCCAGGAACCCCAGCAAGCCTACTACGATGATTGCCCGCCGGCTAAGGCAGAAAGCGATCAGAGACTTGAGCATAGCCGGCCCGTAAGGATGTCCCCTGCTGGGTGACGCGGGACGTGCCTATAGCCTCGAAATCAGCGCACAAGGCCTTGGCGCAACGGGGTCCGAAGACGCCCATGCCTGCCAGGACGCCACCCCGCGCTGACCACGTTGCCTTGCCCCGAGCGGGGCAAGCGGCGAAGTCCTTGCCCCCGCACCACGACACCAATCTGGACCTTGCTTCGGCGCCACCCCCGCTCAGGGCCGAGGCGGCGCACGCGACAATCGCCAGACCTGTTGCCGTCAAAAACGCGACCCACATTGGCCCATCTTGCTCGCTATGGGCCCTGCACACAAGCCTCTTTGGGGGGCCAACCGGGCAGCGAATTGCTCCACCCTACCCGATCGGCTCGCCCAGGCAGTAACACACGGTGTTGAGCAGGTTCAGGGTGATGATGACGCTGCGGCGGATGCGGGCCAGACGGCCACCGTCCCGGCATTGGCCCTCGAGGCGTGGAAGTTCCCCGAGGATGGATTTGAGCCCGTTGCGGTATTCGCTGCGTCCGGCCGGACCCAGGCATGGCTCCTTCAAGTACGTGGCCGGTCCGGGGCTGGTGCCAAAGAGGCGCTGGTCGAGCTTGAACTCGCCGGGCAGCGGGATTCCCCAGCCTTTCTCGAACCGTTCGGCGGACCAGCCGCCGAAGTAGGACTCCTCCGCGGTCTGGACTATGCGTTTCAGCCCGGCAAGCGCCTGGGCGTTGGCCGGCTGGTAGTATTTCCTCAGTACCTCGTCCATGGCCTCATCCACCGCCCGGCCGGGGTCGCGCAGCAGCCGGCCCCCGACCGCCATCATCAACTCCTGGCCCGGATTATTGGCTGGTCCCTGGTAAAACAGGCAGCCGCGCACGCCCTCCTGGTATTGCTGGCGAATCGCCTCGCCGCTGCGCCGCGGGTACGGGAGAAAGTATGATTCCCGGTCCCAGCGGGTGTCCGGGTACAGCCACAGGCCGCCGGAAGTGCCGTAGTCGCAGTGCAGGCGGCGGAGGAACTCCCGCCGCTCGGCCGGAGCCACCTGGCAGCCGGTGTGGCCCTGGTCGAAAATGCAGTCCACGTGCCGGCTCAGTTCGAGGACCCTGGCCTGCTCCGCCGGGCTGAAGTGTTTGCCAGCGGGCACCCAGTTGATCGTGATCACATAGACCGTCTTATCGGGCCATTTCTGTTTGATATAGTCCGCCGTCTTTTGGTTGATGCGGACATTGTAGGCCACCACGCC
>Ga0326728_10015978_pt1 | contig 15448 bp, 12 predicted proteins | sample MB3enrmetagenome_FD_207602 | JGI IMG/M metagenome (GOLD analysis project Ga0326728, IMG submission 207602) | Lab enriched peat soil microbial communities from McLean, Ithaca, NY, United States - MB31MN | ecosystem: Environmental > Terrestrial > Soil > Wetlands > Peat | place: USA: New York...
AGCGAACCCGTGGAGATCATCGAGCAATTGCGCGCCTTTTTCCGCCTCCATCCGAACGCAGTAGACGTCCTGACGTTTTCGAGCGCCGGCGAACCAACCCTCTATGAAGGCCTGGCTGAGCTTATTGCATTGGTAAAGAGGGCTTACCCGGAGATTCCTTTGATCGTGCTAACCAATGGCTCTCTTCTGTGGCAGCCCGAGGTCAGGCGCTCCCTATTGAAGGCCGATCGCGTCGTCCCATCCCTGGATGCCGTCACAGCTGCTGTTTTTCGCGACATCAACAGACCTCATCCAACCTTGGAACCAGACCGAATCATAGAGGGAATCCATGCGTTTCGCAAGGAATACAAAGGACAGCTGCACATTGAAATAGTGCTGGTCTCACGGGTTAACGACACTCCGCAAGAACTTTCGGCGCTGGCGCAGGTCGTCGAGTCTATCAGGCCTGATAAGATCGAACTGAACACGGTTGTCCGCCCGCCGGCGCGAACCGGAACGCGGGGTCTCACCGAAGAGCGAATGAGATGGGCCGCTTCCTTTTTCAGTTCACTCAATGCTGAAATTGTGGGCGCATTCAAAGCCTGTGAGCTAAACTGCAGCGAAGAACAAATCGGCATCCGCATAATCGAAACGGTGGAGAGACGGCCCTGCACTGTTGCAGAACTGGCCGTCTCTCTCGGCATTCAGGAAAAAAGAGTGGAACAGGAATCACAAAAGCTCCAGGAACAGGGAAAGCTGCGGACCCTCTATTTTAATGGGAAACCGTTTCTTTGCCCAGCCGAATAGATTCCTCACATTTGAACGTCGCTCTTTACAGGTGGCGGGGAAGCAAGTATCTCAGTGGGTTTTTCCGGCAGAGTCCTTGCCGTCAAAGTATCCGTGAAAAGCTTGCGGGCCAGGTCTCTTACCTGATCAGCGCTTACAGCCTTGACCAGGTCCGGATAATGCCGACTGTAATCCCAGCCGAGCCCAAGCACTTCATTCAAAGCCGCATCGGAAGCCTGGCTGCCCAGTGTCTGTCTGGCCAGCTTCAGTTCTACCAGCATTGTCTCCTTGGCCTTTGCCAGCTCGCTTTCCGGAACCGGCTCGACTTTAAGCTGTTTCAGATTTTGCTGGATCAGTTCCTGCACCTTGGGCAGATTCGCCATGGTAGTCTGGGTCAGAACCCCGAAAAATCCTGCACTTTTTCCGTAAAATGGGAAAGTGCTAACAGTATAAACCAGGTTCCGGTCACCACCTCGAAGTGAGTCGAACATCCTGCCAGCCGGAGAGCCTCCACCGGACAGGACCGACGTCAGCACATCAAGCACGGGTCTTTCGGAATTGTTGATATCCAGGCCGTTTGTCCCGATGAAGAGCGCAGAGCTGTTCTTCTCGTTTTTGACTTCTACTGTGCGGCTGGCCCCGATTGGATGAGTCTCATCGGGCATGGTTTTTGCGACCGGAACCCCTCCCCATTGCCCGAATTTTTCCTGTACGAGGCGTTTTGTCTCCTGCGGATCTATATCGCCGTAAATCGCAAGGACGGAATGAATCGGGTTCACCATTTTGCGGTAAAACTCAAGAATGTCTTCGCGCGTAAAAGCTTTCACCGACTCCGGTGTTCCCAGCCTGTCGTTCACATAAGAAGTTTTCCGGAAATAGTTTTTTTTGAACAGGCGTATCACCTCGGCCTGCCAGCTCTCATCGATCTTTCTTATGGCAATCAGCGTATCCTGTCTCTGTTTTTCGATCTCGTCCTGTGGGAACTGAGCGTTCTGAGCTATATCGGCCAGAATGTCGAGGGCCCAGTCGAAGTCTTCTTTGAGCACCTGAATGGAAACATGAAAGGTATTGTTATCGGACTGGGCGCTGATCTCACCGCCAGCATTCTCCACTTTTCTCAGTAAATCCAGTTTTTGCATCGATTTAGTGCCAGCGGTCAATAATGCGGCTGTAAAAGCGGAGAGCCCGGGACGGTCCAGGGTTTCCAGCGAAATCCCGCCCGTTCCATAGAGTTGTAAGGTCACAATCGGAAGATTGGTGTCCTGCTTGACAAGCGTTCGCAAACCGTTGTCCATCCGGCTGAATTCAACCGGTGGTGTCTTCGGAGGCTGGCATTCGGTCGCTGCCGCGTTCTGAACTTCGGCGGACTGTGGCTTTATCACCGCAACATTCATGCGGTCATGCACGAGATATCGTTGAGCTACAGCCTGGACTTCTTCCTTAGTTACTGAACGGATTCCATCCACATATTCATCGTCAAAGTAAGGATTCCCCGATAGTAAATAGGATGAGGCAAGCGAAGAGGCCCTCGCCGAAACGGATTCCTGCTCGAAAACGTGTTGCGCGATTGCTGTCTTTTTAGCTTTATCCAGTTCCGATTCGGTGATCGGGGTAGTCTTGAATCCGTCAATTTCCTCTTGGATGTCCTTCATTACAGAGGGCCACTGAGGAGGGGGCAGAGACAAGGATATAATGAACTGCCCACGGACAAAAGCCGGTGTCCAGTTCGAAGCGTTAATGCTGAAGACTTTATTCTGCTCTTCTTTCAGTCGGCACTGCAGCCGGCAGGTCTCGCCCTCACCCATAATCTCGGCGAGAACATCGAGGGCGTACAGGTCTTTTTCATAAGCATTTACAGATGGAAACCCTATCATCACCTGGACCAACCTGGCGATAGGAACTTCTTTTTCCTCCCATCTGGCGCTTCCCTGCAGGGGCTCTTCGGGCAAGGCTGCCTGCTCGGAAATTCTGGGAAGAAAGTTCTTAGTCTTTTCAGCCACAAACTGAAGTACCTCCGGGGCCTGAACATTTCCGGCCAGAGCCACTATTACGTTCTCCGGCTGGTAACGCTGCTGATAATAGTCCAAAAGGGCGTCCCGGCTCTGTTGAACGAATACCTCTTCATACCCGATCACGGGATAGCGAACAGGATTTTTTTGGTATGCCGTTTGTATAAAAAGCTTCCACAATTCATTATTCGGGTTACTCTCTCCCAGCTTCATTTCCTGCTGGATGACCTGCTTTTCTCTGGCAACCTCTTTTGGGTCTATAACATTCTCTGATACATAGGACAGCAGCAGATCGAGGGCATCCTGCCAGTGGTCGGCCCCCGTGTTTATGTAGTACACTGTCCTGTCGAAGCTGGTGTAGGCATTGGTTGTGCCACCCATTGCCCTGATACGCTCCTTGGCCTGTTCTTCCGTAAACGAACGGGTCGTTCCTCCGGCCACTACGTGCTCCAGGTAATGAGAAAGACCGGCCCTCATGTACTTTCCCTCAAGAGCGGAGCCAGCCCGTACGAAAACTTGGGCGGAAACGACTTCAGCCCCGGGCTGTTGATGAACGAGCAGCGTCAAGCCATTTTTCAGAACCACGAAAAGATCATCGGGCTTTGAGGCAAGTGTGCGCTGCACAAAAGGCAGAGACTGCCGGGCAATAAGCGGACATTCTTTGCCTCCATCCGGAAGCGCCATTGGAGCCGATCCGGCCAAAACAGCCATAATGATTACGAATACCAAAACCATCCTTTTCTGCATCAAACTTTTTCCTTTCAAGATATTTAAACCCATCGATTATGGGCCCCGTAATTCTAATTGACAGGTCAACAGCATTTCCACAAGATTTTGCAAAATGCCGAGGTGGAATCAAGGCAAATCTACAACAGGTTTGACTCGATCATGCTTGAAATGAGACTAAATCTGTTAATTGGTCCTGCGGCAGTTTTCCAATAAACAGGCGGGCGAGATAATTCAATTAAGCGCCAGCCATCGCCCGTTATGCCGATTTCTGCGGCAATGTCGTCGATCTGTACGGATCTGAGAAATTTTTCAAGATACGATACAATTTCCCCGCCTAAACACACTGGAACCTCCACCTGATCCAGACAGGAATCAGAAGGAACTGCGCAGCCGCCGAATCGGCCTAGCTCCACTTCCGGAATTCTTTTTAGCACCCCCGAGCATTCATAATTGACGAAAAGAAGCCGAAAGCGTTCCCGATAATTTAACACCTCCTGGATAATCAAAGGATTGTAAACTTTGGATATAATGTTCAGATCGCATTCATTCGAAACCAGGCGAGCATTATCCGTCATCTTCGGACCCATGGCCTTAAGTGGGAAAGAAAAACCTTCAATGATCGAGCTTTTTTGATGGCCGTAATAGATGCGCGTGAGGGGGTGAGGACACTTAAGAAACTGAAATAATACTTCCTGCATCAGCCGGGATTTTTGGACACTGTAAGTAAAATAGCTGGGAAACGTTATTTTTCCGGCCGCATGAAGAATCTTAACAAACCTCTGAGTGGGAAACAGAATTTGACTGGCGGAGACCAGCATTTTTCTTTGCTGTGGTGTATAGTCGGCGATGGAATATCGAATACCGAGCGTAGCAACTCGCGGGCAAGAGCACAGAAACGGAGCCACTGCAACAAGCTTCTCTCTCACCCTTTTGCGCTTTCCGTCTCCTGATATTTGGTTCCAACATCTACAGGCCGACTGCGCCATATTTAGTGCGTTCCGTCGCCTGTATCGGTCCTCTGTCAGTTATCGCACAGCCTCTCGAACCTCCGCCTGACCGTTGAGCAGCAGGTCCGGATGAACTCCGTAGTTATAGCTCCGCATGCGAAAATAATTATCCAGGATTCCGACCCTGGAATCGACATAATCATAGATGGTAAGCCGGCCGTCAGCTAAGTCTCCATCATGACACATATCCCGTATGGCGTTGGAGAGGTTCTTCTGGAAGTAGACCGGGACTGCTAAAAAAACCACATGTGATTTCAGGGTGTGCGAACATTGTGGCATAGCACGGGGGGCCACAAGCAAAACCTTCGCCTGTGAAGCTCCCGCCTGCAAAATATCATTGCTATCCTTACCATCGTCCGTGAACTTGGGATTTGCGCTAAAATGATTATATGAGAATGCCTTTATTCCGCGCTGACTCAACTCGGCGCTCAATGCATCGTCCTGGTCTTCCCCCCCTGAGAGCACAACGACTCTCTCTTCTCCTTTTTGAAGTTCGATTTCCACATCGTCCACAATTTTGCGATTTCTTTCATGGTCAAGCATCAGATCCCTGATCATGACCTGGTAATCCGCCCTGGAATTATATGGGAAGTTGAAATCTGTCTGGCGGGCTATTACGGTTCCCGTAATAACTCCTCGTCCCTCACGAGCATCTTTTTCATCGATGGTGTATGCAACGTCTCCCAGGTAAAAATGGATCAGTTTTAAGAGTCGGTCTTTCCTTTGGACGGTGTTGGATAGACCCATTACGTAGCGACAGTCGAAATTAGGGATCAGGCTGGTAATCATCTTCAACGGGCAACGCTGAGATTCATCGAAGATAATATATCCGACTTTTTCGTAAATCTTTCTCCAATAACGCGCTACCTCGCCTGTATGGCCGATCGTGATCTGCTTGCCGACGTGGTGAGTCCCACCGGAGAAAATACCCACCTCTGAAGCCGGAATCCGGAGGAAGCTATCAATTTTCCTCAGCCAGCCGTCGAAGAGGTCAATCTTGGGTACCAGCACCAGCGTGGGTTGGCGTCTCTGAGCAATTGTATAGAGAGCGATAACTGTCTTGCCGCTTTTGTGCCCCCCGACGAGCGTTGCGCAATCGTGTTCCAGTACGGCTTCTGCCGCCTCCTGCTGATAGCTTTTCAATTCGCCATGGAATTCGATTTGAATCGGGTCGAAATGTCGTCTTCTGTCGACAAGCCGGAACGGAACCTGATACCTTTTGCACAGTTCGACAAACTGATCGAGGAATCCTCTGGGAAGAAGGTAATTTCTACCTTTCTGTTTCAGACAGCTTATCTGCGGGGGGATGTTGCCGATCCACTCGCCGCGGTTGTGCCTCATTTCATAGTCAGGATTGGTAAAAACAAGCCGCTCGTGCAGTTTTTTCTCGAGTATGGAAGGCAATCCGTCAACAGGGACTTTGATCCACTCAGAAAGCAAGACATTGATATTCCTGACGAACATCTCAGAACCCTCCGCAAGGGGACCGAAATAATCGGCCCAAACCGTCGGACTGGATGCAAAGACCCTAGCCGTGCCCCCGGCCCGCACAAATATTCCGACGTAGTTCTGCCGCCAATTTACCGCGAACCGGTTGTTAATGTATGCTCGATAATTCGTACTTTTGAGAACAATTTCCAATAAAGGCCTGGATAATTCAAATTATATCGCACCTAAATTGAAAATGTTATAACGATTTAATTCATCCCGAAACAGGAGCTTTCAATGGAACACAATTCCCCGCACCTTCGGATTATAAGGCAACTTGCTTTAGAATACGATGAAAAATATCAGGAACTGGAAAAACTGATTTCCGAAACTCAACCGGAAAATACTCTACCTCAGTTAAGGGCACTAGCCGAACGTGCCGTGGATAATTTTCGCACTGCCCAGATCGCTATGCTCTCAATGCCCGGATTTTTCGAGGGAGAGGGAGGACAGAGGGCTCTTCAGGCTATGACGGCGCTGTCGCGCGCTTTCGATGAGATGCGCATCCTTTTCAATTTTCTCGTTGAAACGCGTCCACATTGATCCAATATCGGCATGTGGACGCTCGAGCTTGCTCCACACCCCCCCATTACCAAATCATTATGGATTGAGTAAGAATATTTCGAATCCCGGAATGGAAGAGAGTTTTGAGTTTTTAGTACTTGGTCCTAAAATATTGACTATCTTAGTATCAGACTAAAAACTCAAAACTTTGCGCTAGGTACCCATTTCCCATGAATGCAGGTAGGTGTCCTGCTCCTGCGTGAGAAAGTCTATGTCGACTCCCATACTTGCAAGTTTCAGGCGGGCGATTTCACGGTCGATATCAATAGGTACTCGATATACCTGATTTTTCAGGGTGGCATGGTTCTTGACGATATACTCGGTACATAACGCCTGGTTTGCAAAGCTCATGTCCATCACGCTGGAAGGATGTCCCTCTGCGGCAGCCAGATTTATAAGGCGGCCGTCACCAAGCACATAGATCCTTTTACCAGTTTTCAGGCTGAATTCTTCAACATAGTCACGGATGGTCCGCGCCGATGAAGACATCCCACGCAGATCATCCAGATTGATCTCGACGTTAAAATGGCCCGAGTTGCAAACGATGGCGCCGTTTTTCATCACTTCGAAGTGTTCTTTGCGCAGCACGTGGATGTCGCCTGTCAATGTGCAGAAAAAATCACCAATCGGAGCAGCCTTCTCCATAGACATTACCTGGTAGCCGTCCATAACGGCCTCCAATGCCCTTAGAGGATCAACTTCGGTCACTATGACCTTGGCCCCCATCCCCGAGGCTCGCATCGAAACACCTCGTCCGCACCATCCATATCCGCTCACTACAAAATTGGCTCCGGCCAGCAACCGGTTGGTAGCTCGGATTATTCCGTCCACCGTGCTTTGGCCGGTGCCATAACGGTTATCGAAAAGATGTTTGGTATCCGCGTCGTTTACGGCCACAATGGGGTATCTCAGGACTTCTTTTTCCGCCATACTGCGAAGCCGAATTACCCCGGTAGTCGTTTCTTCCGTTCCGCCGATTACGTTGACAAGAAGTTCTTTGCGCTCGGAATGAAGAATGCTCACGAGGTCCGCCCCGTCGTCCATCGTAAGTTGCGGCGAGTGTTCAAGCGCACTGTGAATATGGCTATAGTAAGTTTCCTTGTCCTCACCCTTTATAGCGAAAACAGGAATTTGCTCAGTAATGGAGAGAAAAGCCGCTACATCGTCCTGCGTGCTCAAGGGGTTCGACGCACAAATGCGTAAATCGGCCCCTCCCGCTTTGAGCGTCTGCGCCAAAGCAGCGGTTTCGGTGGTCACGTGAAGGCAGGCAGCCATCCGTATTCCGGTCAAAGGCTTCTCCTGAGCGAACCTCTTCTGAATCGACCGCAGCACGGGCATGGATTGCGCAGCCCACTCCGCCCTCAAGCCCCCCTTATCGGCAAGCCCCTTGTCCTTGATATCGAAATTCATTAATACTCCCCTCAGCACGTACATTTCGCGCTTGCTTGGTTGAGGCCTGCTCTATCTCTCAAGGTCTCTGCCATATCAGTTTTTTCCCAGGTAAAATCGGGATCGTTCCTCCCGAAATGGCCGCAGCAGGCAGTCTTCCTGAATATCGGCCTGGCAAGCCTCAGGAACTTTATCATGTTAGCCGGTTTGAAGCTAAAGAGCTCCAGGACGAGTCCCTGAATCCGCTCGTCGGCGATGCGTCCGGTACCGAATGAGTCAATCATGAGGGACACCGGTTCAGCCATTCCAATGCTGTAAGCAACCTGAACTTCAACCCTATCCGCAAGGTCTGCCGCAACAATGTTTTTTGCAACATACCTGGCCATGTAGGAAGCCGTTCGGTCGACCTTCGACGGGTCTTTCCCCGAAAAACCACCGCCGCCATGGCTACCCTGGCCTCCATACGTATCGGCAATGATTTTTCTTCCCGTGAGGCCGCAATCCCCCATCGGACCGCCTACTACAAACCGCCCGGTGGTATTGATGTAGTATTTTGTATTTGCATCAAGCAATGCTTCCGGGATTACTTTCTTTATAACCTCTTCCACGATTGCCTCGCGCAAGGTACTATAACTCACATTGGGTGAGTGCTGGGCTGCCACAACCACCGTGTCCACTCTCTTCGGTTTGTGATCGAGATATTCAACCGTTACCTGACTTTTTCCATCAGGCCGAAGGAAATCGACCATTCCGTTCTTGCGGACCTCGGCAAGTTTTCTGGAAATCCGATGAGCATAGTAGATCGGCATGGGCATAAGCACCGGGGTTTCGTTACAGGCATAGCCGAACATCAATCCCTGGTCTCCGGCACCCTGCTCCTCGAAGAGCCCCTCGCCGGCATTTACGCCAATAGCGATGTCGGGTGACTGCTTGTCGATGCTTGTAATCACGGCACAAGTTTCCCAATCAAACCCCATGGAGGAATCGTTGTACCCGATATCTTTTATGGTGTCTCTAACGATGTGTGGAATATCGACATAGGTGGAGGTGGTTATCTCCCCTGCAACAAAAGCAAGCCCGGTAGTGACAAGAGTTTCACAGGCCACCCGCGCTGTTTTGTCTTCTGCGATGATCGCGTCCAGAACGGCATCCGAAATTTGGTCTGCTACTTTGTCAGGATGGCCTTCCGTCACGGATTCCGATGTAAACAAATAACTCCTCATTGACATCTGAAAAGATCTCCTCTTTTTCATCAACAAAGCATTACCGGGAAATCCCGTCGGGGCTGAAGTCCGCCGACCTATCCAGTTTCCATCCGGAAAGTGCCTTCTTTCCGAATTGGAAACTGTTAGTATCTCATCCCAGGTTTCCGGATGGACACTATCTAGCCACGGCGAGTTCGCTCACGGACTTCTTCGGGCGTTTTCTGTTTTGCGAGTCCACGAGTACTATTACCGGCTCATGCGCCGCCGCTTCAGCCTTGTCATAATTTGCATAGGAAGCAATGATTATCAGATCGCCCGGAGCCCCCATTCGAGCAGCTGCCCCGTTCAGGCAGATCTGCCCACTCCCTGCCGCACCGGCAATCGCGTAAGTATCGAATCGCGCGCCATTGTAGATATTATAGATCTTTATTTGCTCATAAGACAGTATATTAGCCGACTCCATAAGATCGGCGTCAATAGTCAGGCTGCCTTCGTAGTTGAGATTTGCTTCCGTTACGCGAACACGATGGATTTTCGACTTAAGCAGAATCCTTTGCATGACTTTCCTCCTGGCTGAGATCATTTAAGGTGGATTGGAGCAGTTAGATAATCAGAAGCAGATTCAGCAGCAAAGCCAGATACCGAACACGTGGAGCCTCTCGTGGTGAGGATCGCCATGGAGCATGTGCCTAACATTCTCTGTGCCTGCTGCATCTCGCCCAACTCGTTGATGATGCGCACGATGTTCGTTTCCTTCCAGAAAACAATGGATTCCAGCGGCCACCCAAGGCCGCTCATATCCGCGCTAGTGTTATTCGATATTGTCCCGGTCCCGCAGTGAGATCCAGGCGAAGCTACATGTCGCTTCTAGTTACAAGAAAAACCAGTGTCAGTCAAGTCCTATCGGGAGTCACATCGGGTAGATCGGAAAATCGCCATGTTTTCTGAAGGATTTCTTCTCCTCCGCCAAAGAAAATGAACAGAAAAGCATTGCGATTCCGACGTCAAATTTTTTCCTTCACACTATTTCAATCTCAATTTATACTCCGCCGGAAATTTGAATCAACCGCTTTTTTGATAAGCATGGCAAAAAAAGGATTCTAATCGATGAGCGTTTATGTAAGGCAACTCAAACTGGTTGCTCCTTACCGTCGCAGGATTGCTCTCGGGATGCTTTGCATGGCCCTGGTGGCGGCTTGCGGCACTGCCAGCCTCTACCTTATCAAGCCTGCATTCGATGAGCTGATTGTCAATAAAAACAAGCAGATGCTAAACCTGTTATGCACGGCGCTGCTTTTTGTCTTCGGTATCAAAGGCGTTGCATTGTGCGGAAACGCATATCTTATGAGCTATGTCAGCCAGAGGATTATAACCAGGCTCAGAGAGGACGTTTACAATCATATACAATGTCTGCCCGTTCCTTACCTGGATAAAATAAAAACCGGGAACCTGATGTCACGCATACTCAACGACGTGGGCGCCGTCCAGAGTACGCTTTCCGATTCGGTAACAGGAATCGTAAAAGAGGTCTTCAGCGCAATCGGCTGTGTAGGCATCATGTTCTACATGGATTGGCAGCTTGCTACCGCCGCGATGTTCATCGTGCCTGTGGCCTTTCTGCCGGTTTTCAAAGTCGGAAAACTATTGCGAAAGACGAGCGCCAAAGCTCAACAATCAATAGCGGACCTCTCGGTCATAATACACGAGACAATAGGCGGAAACCGGATAGTAAAGGCCTTCGGTATGGAGAACTATGAAAAGAACCGCTTTCGCAGGGAAAATGAAAGCCTGTTGAAGCTCACTCTGAAAGCGGTGGTCGTCCGCTCCATGAACAGCGCGGGGATGGAATTCCTCGGCGGACTTGGCATAGTCGCAATAATGTTATACGGCGGTCACCAGATTATTGGTGAAAAAATGACAGCAGGAAACCTCTTTTCATTTCTTGCCGCCCTTATAAGCCTTTATGAGCCGGTGAAACGCCTGGCCAACATTTATTCTTCCGTAAACCAGGGATTGGCGGCAGCGGACAGGGTTTATGAACTATTAGACCAACCCACAGAGATAATCGATCAACCGGGTGCAAAGCGCCTTGAGCCTGTCAAAAAACATATAGAATTCAGCAATGTTTCCTTCAGTTATGGGGAAAAACCTGTTCTGTCGAAGATCAACTTCAGTGTCGACGCCGGTCAGGTAGTTGCGCTGGTCGGGATGAGCGGGGCCGGCAAAACTACTCTGGTAAACCTTATCCCCAGGTTCTATGAGGTCACGGATGGGGCCGTTCTCATTGACGGAATCGACATCCGCGATGTAACCCTTGCATCCCTGCGCTCTCAGATCGCCGTCGTCACTCAACAGCCCATGCTTTTCAATGACAGCTTCAGGAACAATATCGCATACGGCGACATACGCAAAAATGATGAAGAGATAGTTGCAGCCGCCAAAGCTGCAAACGCATTTGATTTCATAATGAAACTGCCCAAACAATTCGAGACCTCCGTCGGTGAGCAGGGCGTCAGGCTCTCCGGCGGCGAACGCCAGCGAATTTGTATTGCGCGAGCTCTGCTAAAAGATGCACCAATCCTTATACTCGATGAAGCAACTTCGTCGCTCGACAGCGATTCGGAACTCGAGGTCCAGAAAGCTCTCGAAAATCTTATGACAGGCAGAACCACCCTCGTAATTGCACATCGCCTGTCCACCGTCCAGAAAGCCGATTGCATAATAACCCTGGCAGAAGGGAGAATCGTCGAACAGGGCTGCCATTCCGAGTTGATGACCTGCGACAGTGAATACCGCAGGCTCTATCACCTGCAGTTCTCTCAATTCTCCAAAGAGGACCAGAAAATAGCACTCAGGCATTCCTGAAACCAAGATGAAACTGAAAAACCGCCCTTGCCCCCCTTTACGAGAGGGGGGAAATGAAGCCCCCTCCGGTTTAAGCTGGATAATCTTTTCCTATTTCTTCAACATAGACGGGAAAGCCAGCTCACAGCACATAGATGATCGAATTCCCCATCTTGTATCTCTCGGTGTGAAACCAGCCGTTGTTTCCAGCGTCTGTGCAGAGCGAAACAGAGATGTCGCTCACTACAGGGTCCCCTCGGTTGCACCCTCAGGAATACGTTTCGAACTAAGATATCTCAAAAGAAGAAACAGAGTTTTTAAATTCGCGGCCATCCCGCTCCTGATAGTAATCTTACCTTTTTATTTCATAGAAAAAGCTATTATCAATATCGAGAGCGAATGGTCATGGTTCCCGCTTGCGTTCCTGCGCGGACTGCTATTGTACAGGAAACGCCATCCCGAGCTGATCTATTCGACGGGCGGCCCGCCAAGCGCCCACCTTGCTGCCGGTCTCCTGGCCAGTTGGGTCGAAGTACCGTGGATTGCGGAGCTTCAAGATCCGATCGTGTTCAAGACCTGGAGAAGGAGTAAAGCGGCCCTGAAGATCTATTCAAGGCTTGAGCGGTTCATTATAGAGAATGCCTCTGCAGTCGTCTTCCTCACGGAAGGCGCAAGAGAACTGGCAGTCCAAAGAATAAATATCGCCGCCGATAAAACCGAGGTTATCTATCCGGGCGCCTGCCCGCTTCAAATGCCTCGGAGCACCTATTCAAGGCAGGATGCTTGCCATTTTGCTCATTTCGGGTCCTTCGGAGGCTCGCGCAACCCGGAAAAGCTTCTCCAGGCGACCCAAATCCTGCTCGATCAAAAACCCGATTCAATCGAAAAAATGAGATTGGACTTCTACGGCACAATAGACAGCTTCACCGGAAAACTAATCGAGAAGTTCAAGTATGGGGAAGTTATTTCCAATTTTGGAAAGGTTCAAAGGCTGGAAGCACTTGAAGCGATGAGAAAGAGCGACGTCCTGGTGCTGATAGAAAATCCCGACGAATCCTATGAGACAATCCCCGCGAAGATTTACGAATATCTCCAGATGAACAGGCCCATATTGGGACTCACCTACCACAATCCGTATCTGAAAGAAATGCTTCTCGAACGGGGGCATTTCGTTGCACAAGGTGATTCCCCTGCCGAGATCAGCAGTCAGATAGCACTAATTCTAGAGCGATGGCGGAGAGGGGATCTGGATTCAGAGGATTTCCCGAATTCACCTTACACCGTTCGAGCCGCGGCGGAAAAGCTTCTGGCGATTTCCAAAGCGGCTCGTCGAGATGAAAGACGACGCCTGTAACGAGCGTATGGTGAAAATCCATCGCCCCCTCTCCCCATGGATCGAAAGGCCGGGCAGTATGTGAAGGCGTGCCTGCGATGAAAACCACTCATCGGGCCGCAACAGAAGGCGCTGGTATGTCGCCGTCCACCAGGCCCCGTCGAATCAAATACTCGAGGATGTGACGCGCGTTTTCCTCCTGCGATCTTGCTACCGTATCCAGCGTGATCTCTGCGCGGATCACCGGCTCATAGGGATCATCAATTCCGGTAAAACCGGTCAGGAGTCCCTGTTACCACTCCTCAAACGTGTCACTGAATCGATCTTTCGCGCTTCGTTCCGCTGATCGCAGTGTGGGGCGACAAGCTCAAACGGCGCAGTTATTTTGAGATCTCACTTACTCTTTGTTTCGAATTTATCAAGCCGTTTCTTCTTCCACTGCTCAACAGTTACCGTAAGACATCCGGTCCACCGTCCGAGCTCGGAGCGGGCCAGGTTTACAGCCGCCGGAAGACGGCTTGCCATCAATATAGGTCTATGTTATTAGCACGCTGGGTATCGACCGACTGGAATCTACGCACCTAATTCGAAGGTGAACACTTATGCAAAACAAGCGTCCTGTAGTTGTAGTTTTGGGCATGCACCGAAGCGGGACTTCTCTGGTTGCGAATTTATTGAACTCTTTAGGGGTCGATCTGGGTCAAGAACTGATGCCGGCGGACGAACACAATCTTGCGGGCTACTGGGAGTCCAAGACTATTTTTGAAATCCACAAACAAATCCTGAAAGAATTGAACTGCGACTGGCACAATCCGCCGCTGTCATTCCCTGCCGAGTGGTGGCGCAAACCCAAGATTGAGGAATTAAAAGGCAACCTGGTCGAATTTGTCCATTCCGAGTGCGAGAGGACGGAAAGGATATGGGGATTCAAGGACCCCCGGACGGCGATCCTGTTGCCCATGTGGAAAGAAATATTTGAGGAACTGCAACTGGAGCCACTTTATATATTGACGATCCGCCATCCCGCGTCAGTAGCCGATTCTTTGAGCACTAGAGACCATTTTGCTTCTGCCCATTCGGAGGCGCTTTGGCTTAAGACCAACCTGGACATACTGTCACATGCACAGGATAAACTCCGAGCGATAGTGGACTACGATCGCTGGTTCGACTGCGGATTAGAGCAGGCCAGGACTGTGATTAATTGTTTAAACCTCTCTCATTCCGTAAATGAAACACAAATAGAGGAGGCGGTAAATCAGGTTATACAAGGGGGGCTGCGGCATCACTCCGGCGAGAAGAACCCAATATGTTCGCCAATTGTAGCTAAGTTTTATGCTCTATTGAACCAAGCGGCAACGGATGGAACAATTCCTGACGAGATCTCAGAAATCACGACGACTTTTGAAAAGTCCATGGACTTTCTTAATATTTGGGATGGCCTGGTTACCGAGCGCGACGCGATAATTGCTGAATACTACTCCATAATTGTCCGGTGCAATCAGAAACTTGAGCGGTTGAGGAAGCAAAGGAAGCTGCTTATCTATACAATTATCGGGATTATCGTAATATGTTTGATTATATATTCATTATTACATGTTTAACATAATAAATGAAATATCTTTCGATATCAATTCAGTCATATTGACTATAGCTCGCTATTTTAACATAAGCATTATATTTGCAATCCTGGAAACTTATTTCATTTTTATTTGCCAGTTTGGAGGATTTATTGGAATAATAAGCTGGTCATTCTTCCCTATAAGCTTACTGTACTCGCTCCACTTGTAATCTATCATAGGCCTTACATGAAAGTGGTTAAAAAAAGACGAAATACAAATGGCTATAAGCATCACTTTTATTGTGTAATCAGTCCATTTTCGCCCTTTGCTGAGACATAGGAGGAGACTCCATGTGATCAGGACATATAGAGGATAGAAGTAGCGAGAATTCGCCCCTCCTCCAACATCCATAAATATTCCTAAATTAGCTCTACCCTTGAGAAGGGCCGAAATCAAAATGAGAAATGATAACCCGATAAAAACGATTACGGCATGAACGTTCTTAGTCATCCTGCCAACTTTATAGAATATCAACACGATTACCGGTACAAAAAGG
>Ga0326728_10015980_pt1 | contig 15447 bp, 16 predicted proteins | sample MB3enrmetagenome_FD_207602 | JGI IMG/M metagenome (GOLD analysis project Ga0326728, IMG submission 207602) | Lab enriched peat soil microbial communities from McLean, Ithaca, NY, United States - MB31MN | ecosystem: Environmental > Terrestrial > Soil > Wetlands > Peat | place: USA: New York...
CCCCCGCCGCGGGGCCCCACCCCCCCCCCCCCCCCCCCCCCCCCCGGGGGGGGGGGGGGGGGGGCGCGCCCGGCAAGCAGATCATGACCGAGCCGGCCGCGTACACTGAGAAGCCCGCCGATCCGTGGCATCTGGCCCATCATTTCAGCTCTCCCCAGCAGCAGTTCGATTCGGGCAAGCTGGGCATCTGGCTGTTTTTGACCACCGAGATCCTGCTGTTCTCCGGCTTGTTCTGCGCTTACGCCGTGTTCCGCGCCAACCATCCGGAAATCTTCGTCTACGCCCACGCCTACCTGTCCAAGCCGCTGGGGGCGTTGAACACGATGATCCTGATCTTCAGCAGTTTCACGATGGCCTCGGCCGTGCGTGCGGCACAGTTGGGCCAGACCCGCTGGCTGGTGCGGCTGTTGGCCGTGACGCTTTTCTGTGGGGGCGCGTTTCTGGGGGTGAAATTCATCGAGTACAAGGCGAAGTGGGAAGAGGGGCTGTTGACCGGGGGGGACTACCGGCCGGAGGCCCCGCCGCCCGGCGCCGTCGTGCCGCCGGAGCAGAAGCCGGCGGCCGCAACCGCGAAGCCGCAAGCGGCGGCCCCCGTGCAGGGCCTGGTGATCGAGCGGAGCAGCATTCCCCCGGCGGCCGTCGGCCCGAGCGGCCTCTCGCCCCAGTGGCTGGCCAACACGCCGGCCCATCCGGCGGACCGCTGGCACGGCCCGGAACCGTACAACGTCCAGGTCTTCTTCAGCTTCTACTTTGTCATGACGGGCCTGCACGGCATCCACGTGCTGGGCGGCATGGGCGCGATCGCGTGGGTCCTGGTGCGGGCCCGCCGCGGCGAGTTCGGCCCGCGATACTTCAGCCCCGTGGATTTCACCGGCCTTTATTGGCACCTGGTGGACTTGATCTGGATCTTCCTGTTTCCACTGTTGTACCTGATCACCTGAAAGGCCCGCGCAATGGCGTCCTACTCCGGCGTGGAAACAGCGGCGGCAACGGGAGCGGTGGAACCGGCCGGCCTGGGGCACGTCGTGCCGCTGGGGGTGCTGGCTGCCGTGTGGGGCGGCCTGGTGGTCCTGACGGCGCTGACCGTCGCGGCGGCCGACGTGGACCTGGGAAACCTGAACCTCTACATCGCCCTGGCGATCGCCGGGACCAAGGCCACGCTGGTGGTGCTGTATTTCATGCACCTCCGCTACGACCGCCCGTTTCTGCTGGTGGTCTTCCTGGGCTGCCTGGGGTTCGTGGTCCTGTTCATCTCGTTGGCGCTGACCGACGCCCGGGCTTACGCCCCGTCGCTCGTGCCCGGCCAGGCGCCGGCGATGAAGGACGTCCACACGCCCTTCGGGACGAAGGATTAGGGGTAGGGATTGGAGATTTCAGATTTCAGATTTGCGATTGCCGCTTGCGGCTTCGCACCGGCACCAGCGGTTCCGCCGGGATGCGCGTCGGCCACCCACACCGCCAGCAGCAGCGGCAGATACAGCAAGCTGGCCAAGAAGACGCGGCGGGCGTGCCGGCTCGCCCTGGACGCGTGCAACTGCAAGGCCAGCAGAAAGAATCCCAACCCCAGGTTCAACGAGACCGCGCCGAATAGGTATCCTGCCATCCCGAACCAAGTGACGGCCAGCCCCAGCGGCATCAGGGCCAAGGCATAGAGCACGATGGCCAGACACGTCAGCCGGCCGGTGGAGTCGATCACCGGCAACATGCGGTAGCCGGCGCGGACGTAGTCGGCCCGGTAGAGCCAGACGAACGAGAGCGAGTGCGGAACTTGCCAGAGGACGAGCGTGGCGGCCAACAGGCCGGCCCCGAGCGACAGCCCGCGGCCGGCCCCGGCCCAGCCCATCAGCGGCGGCACGGCCCCACAGACCGCACCTACCAGCGTGCTGGTCGAGGTCCGCGGCTTCAGCGGCGTGTAGATCGACGTGTACACGAGCAGGTTCGCCAATCCGAGCGCAGCGGTGAGCGGATTGACTCGTTCGTTGAGGACCATGATGCCGGCCGCCCCGGTCCCCAGCGCGAAGGCCAAGGCGTGCGGGCGGGAGATCTGCCCGGAGGGGAGCGGGCGGCCGCGGGTACGGTCCATCTTTGCGTCGCGCTCGATCTCCAGGAGTTGGTTGAGCGCCGAGGCCCCGGCCGCCGCCAATGCGGTGCCCAGCATCACCCATCCCAGCCGGCCCCAGTCGAGCGGGCGTGGCGCAGCCAGCAGGTATCCGACCGCCGTCGTCCCGAGCACCATCGCGGTCACCCGGATCTTCGCCAATTCGAGGTAGTGCTTGCAAATCATGGCGGCTGGGAATTATAACGGTCCGTTTGGCGGGCGCGGCGGGCAAGCCCGCCCGCTGAACACACGGAACCCTCACGATCATACAAGAGGCAACCATGCCTGGGCAACGGGAGCAACCGCCCAAGTGCGAAGCCGCGACCACGCTGCGCATGGTGCCCGGCCGCTGGCCGAGCGACCTGTTGGCGCTGGGTTTCGGCACGACGGTGGCGACCTGGGGCGTCGGCTACGTCGGTCACATGCCGCTGGTCGAGCAGCCGACCGTCGTCCTGGTCGGGCTGATGCTCGGGTGCCTCATAGGGGGAGGTTGGGCCGCCGGCCGCTACACGTGCCGCGGCGTACGGGGCGGCGCCTGGGTGGGGTTGATCTCGGCCGCCCTGGACCTGCTGATCTTCGGCAGTCTCCTGGCCCAGCCTGACGGCGGATCGCCGATCCCCCACGCCTGGCTCTGGATACCCGGCTGGTTCCTGCTGAGCGCCACATTGGCGGCAGCGGGAGGGGCCGTGGGGGGCAGGCGGAGGGCGAATCTCAAGTCTCAAATCCCAAATCTCAAGTCTCAAATCGAAGCACCGAGCCCCAACTGGACGGCCGCACTGGCCTGGATCACCTGTGCCGCAGTGCTGCTGCTGCTGGCCGCGGGCGGGCTGGTGACCGGCTTCCGCGCCGGCATGGCGGTGCCCGACTGGCCCAACACCTTCGGCTCGAACATGTTCCTCTACCCGTTGGCACAGATGACGGCGGGCGTCTTTTACGAGCACGCCCACCGGCTCTTGGGCACGCTGGCCGGATCGGCCGCACTGACCTTGGCCATCGAGTTGACCAGGACGATGCCCGAGCGGAAAGCGATCGTCCGCTTCGCTTGGGTGCTCGGCACGGCCGTGGCGGTCCAGGGCATTTTCGGCGGCCTGCGCGTTGTCGATGACAGCCATTGCCTGGCGGTGGTCCACGGGTTCTTCGCGCACGCCATCCTCGGCGGCCTGGTGGCCGTCGCCGCCATACTCTCGCGCGAGAGGCCGCAACCGATCCCGCCGACGCGGGCACCACGCGCAGCGTGGTCGGCGGGTTTTTTCAGCAAGCGCTACCCATCGCCCGCCCGCTGGCATTTCGCCACGCTGGCGATCGCTGCCATTCTGCTGCAAACCCTGCTGGGGACGCTGCTGCGGCAACTGGGTTTGGGGCTGTTCAGCCACCTGACGCTCGCCGTGGGAGTGGTGTTGACGTCGCTGGGGGTGGGCATTAGTGCCTGGCGGACGGGCCTCGCCCCGCCGCTGGTGCGGCGATGTGCCATCGCCCTGATGCTCTTGGTCGTGGTGCAGATCGACCTGGGACTGGCGGCCGTGGTATGCCGGACCCCGGCAGTCGGCGCCTCGCCGACATTTGAGGCGCTCCAGGCCGCAGGGGGCCATCTGCCGGTCGAGCCGCTGCCGGCGCTGGTGACGACCGCGCACCAGACCACGGCCGCCGTGCTGTTGGCCCTGACGGTCATGCTGGCCGTCTGGGTGTTCCCGGCGCAGCGGTCCCCTCTCCCTCCGGGAGAGGGCTAGGGTGAGGGCTTAACAGGGTGGGCCGCCAAGCCATCATCCCCGGGTACCTGCTCGCGGGTGCCTCTCCCAATGGGAGAGGGGAGACCGTTGCAGCGTCACGAGGGTCGGCAGAATCCGTAAACTTCCCCGCGCCGACGGCCGAAACCTTACACTGTGGCTTGATTTTGCGGGACTTGACGCCTAGGATATACGGCGCAAGATGAACGCAGGCCGTTTGCCATGAATTCTCGCCGATTCTTCGTTCCGGCCCGTTGCTGCGCGTGTTGCTGTCCGGTCGCTTGACCGGACAGCCCCCACGCCTCTTTCAGTCCCGTCGTGTTATCCCGTATTCGGCAGACTCTGTGTGCCGGATACATTCGCCCTCTGGAGCTGTTTGCCATGGCAACCGACATTCGCATCAAAGAGGCCCTGCCCGAGCTGACCGAGCGGCTGGTGCAGAACTATACGGAGGAGAGCACGCTCACGCACCTGGGGCATTGCCCGCTGCCCAACCACGAGGCCGTGGTCGAGGCGATCGAGAGCCTGAAGGACATCCTTTATCCCGGCTATCGCCGCCGCGACGGCCTGCACGTGGGCAACGTGGCCTATCACGTGGGCGACGTGATCGACCGCCTGCACGACCAGTTGACGGAGCAGATTGCGCGGGCGCTGCGGCACGAGGCGGGCAAGGACGCGGTTTGCGCCCCCGCCGAGCGGGCCGACTACGAGGCTCTCGGGCAGGCGAAAACCGCCGCCTTCCTCGCGCAACTGCCCGAGCTGCGCAAGCTGCTGGCCATGGACGTGCGGGCGGCCTACGACGGCGACCCGGCCTGCAAGTCCACCGACGAGGTGATCTTCTGCTATCCCGGGCTGGAGGCCGTGACCGTCTATCGCCTGGCCCACCTGCTGCACCAGCTCCAGGTGCCGCTCATCCCGCGGATGATGACCGAATGGGCCCACAGCCGCACCGGCATCGACATCCATCCCGGCGCCCGCATCGGCCGCTACTTCTTCATCGACCACGGCACCGGCGTCGTGATCGGCGAGACGACCGAGCTGGGCGACTGGGTGAAGCTCTACCAGGGGGTGACGCTCGGCGCGCTGAGCTTCGCCACGGACGCCGAGGGGAACCTGGTGCGCGGCACCAAGCGCCACCCGACGCTCGAGGACCACGTGGTCATCTACGCCAACGCCACCGTGCTGGGCGGCAAGACGGTGGTGGGCCACCACGCGGTCATCGGGTCGAGCGTGTGGCTGACCTCTTCGGTAGCCCCCTACACGACGGTGATCCTGGAGAAGCCGCGGCTGCACATGCACGATCCGCAGTGGGGCGCCGACTCGTTTTCAATCTGAGCGCCGCAAAGGCCGCGAAACCGCAAGCGGCTCACAATCGGCTGTGCAGGTGCACCTGCCGATAGGCGCCGCGGCTGCCGCGCGTCGGGTCGGTTTCCAGGCCGAGCTCGCTCTGGGCGTTGTAGCGGGCGGGAATCGTCTCCCGGCCGCCATCGAGCTTCGAGATGCGGATGCGATACAGGCCCAGCCACAGGCCGCCATAGCGCGGATCGACGCCCGGGCAGCATTGGCCGGCGGCGTCGGTCGTGGCGCTAGCGGGATAGTAGGCGGGACCCATGCACGCATCCGGCTCAAGGGTCACGCTGGCCCCCGCCAGCGGCCGCTCGTCCAGGTCGATCGCCAGCCTCTGCGGCACCAGGCCCGAAGGCGACTTGAGCCAGGCTTCGGCCCGGCGGGCGAGCTGCTCCTCGGTCAGGCCTTCGGCCGCCTGCGGCCCAAGGCTGGCCGCCAAGGCCGCCAAGGCCGGACTCTGTGTCAGCTCCGCGGCGTCGATCCGGCCGTCGTGGTTGGTGTCGTAGAGCTCCATCGCCCGGCGTGCCATCTCGGCCGGCACCAGCGGCGGGCGGCCGGGCGGCGGCGGGTCGCCGTGGCAGCCAACAAGCGCCGCCAACACAACCACCAGACTCCAGCCGCTATACCGAGGCATGAGGTCGCACCCCGTCAATCCCTTGTGATGCAGGCGTCCCGCCTGCCGCGAACCATGCAGGCGAGACGCCCGGACCACAATTCGTCTATGCAGGCGAGACGCCCGCACCACCCTAGTACTTCGACGGGTCGATCACGAGCCTGTCGTTGCGGACGCCCAGCCTGCCGAAAGTCCGCAGATCAATCGAGAAAGACAGCAGCCGCGCCGAGCCGTCGCAAAAGACCACGTTGAAACCGGCGTAGTGGGCGCTGCCGAAGCGCTCCTGGCAGTCGCTGCCGCCGGGCACGTCGCGCAGCGGTTGGCGGGCCGCGTCGTTGCCGTCGGCGGCCTGCGGATTGGGCACCCAGCGCTCGGTGTCCCAATCGTAGCCCTCATACGCGCTGTTGTTGTCCGAGCCGGCGGTGCCCGTGTAGTAGTATCCGGGTTGCAGGAACTTCTCGCCGGCGTAGATCGTCTGTTGCATGCCGTCGATGATCTGGGCCGGCATCACCTCGCTTCGCCGGGCGATGGCGCCGTCGAAGTTGGCCACGGGCGGGAACGGGTTCCATCCGCCGCTGCAGTTCGGGTAGCTCGTCGTGCAGCCCGAGCTGGGCCCCGAGTCCAGCTCCATCAACGTGCCGGCGTTGGCGGCGTAGTCGGTCTTGGAGGAGGTGATCGGCTGGTTGGCGTTGTAGGACGATTCGGTCGGCGGATAGCCCATAACCTTCCGCCGCGTGGGGCAGACGAATATCGCGGAGCCCATCGCCCGCATCTGCCCCAGCGTGTTGAACTTCGTGCTGGAAGGCTGTCCCTGCGCCAGGTCGTGGATGGTATCCAATCCCAAGAATGACAGCGAGCTATAGAGCCATCCGCCCGGCTGCCGCTTGCCGTAGCCCATGTCCGGGTCGCCCGTCCACATGTATCCCCAGCCGCCGGAGGGGAGAAACAGGTACTTGGCTAGGTGCTGCTGGGCGGCGTCGCCCAACTGGTAGAGGTTATTCTTGCACGAGACGAGGCGGGCCGCCTCGCGCACCCCTTGCACCGCCGGCAAGAGCAGCCCCACCAAGATTCCGATTATGGTAATGACCACCAGCAATTCGACCAGGGTAAACCCGCCTGCCTTGCGCCTGGAAATCGCCATGGCCTGACCCCGCTTGCGATGCCGCCCAGACACGTTCGGGCAGCAACAGATCTCCCATGCTAAACAGTTTACAGCTTAGCGAGGCGGCTGGCAACCGCGGCGTCTAGTCGCTTTGTCGCAGCCGCCGCGCGACCTGCAACTGGCCGCGGCACTGGGCCACGACGCGATCGCGGGCGGCGACGAGCTCGGGCGTCCTGGCCGGCCGCTGCTGGACCGCCGCCAACTGCTCGCGCACGACCGCTTCGTCGAGGGCCTGGGCGGGAACCGCCCGGGGGCTGAGCACCGAGACCACGTCGCCCAGCACTTCCACGAATCCGCCTTCGACGTAGTAGCGCTCGATCCGCCCGCCGACGGTGATCCGCATTTCGCCGCAGCCCAGCCGGCCCACCAGCGGCGCGTGGCCCCGCGCAATGCCGATCTCGCCGTCGAAGAGCGTCACCGCCACGAACTCCGCTGCAGAGTCGCGGACAGTTCGCTCGGGCGTGACCAGGGTGCAGCGGAGATCGGACATGAGATTTCAGAGTTGGGATTTCAAATTTCCAGTCGCGGATGTATATCCGCGGTTAACGGCCGCTTGCGGCTTTGCACGTGCTCACTTCTTGGCGGCGGCTTCCAGTGCCTTGGCCTGTTCCGCCGCTTGCTCGATCGCGCCGACATACATAAAGGCATTCTCCGGCAGGTGATCCCACTTGCCATCGGCAATTTCCTCGAAGCTGCGGACCGTGTCCGCCAGGGGCGTGATCTCGCCCGGCTTGCCCGTAAACACTTCGGCCACCAGGAACGGCTGCGAGAGGAACCGCTCCATGCGGCGGGCGCGGTGCACCACCAGCTTATCCTGCTCGCTGAGTTCGTCCACGCCGAGGATGGCGATGATGTCCTGCAGCTCGCGGTAGCGCTGCAGGGTCATCTGCACCCGCCGGGCGATGGCGTAATGGCGGTCGCCCACGTACTGCGGATCGAGCACGCGGCTGGAGGAGGCCAGCGGATCGACGGCCGGGTAAATGCCCTTCTCGGAGATGGACCGCTCGAGGTAGATGAAGGCGTCCAACTGGCCGAAGGCCGTGGCCGGGGCGGGGTCCGTCGGATCGTCGGCGGGCACGTACACGGCCTGCACCGAGGTGATCGCCCCGCGGTTGGTCGAGGTGATCCGCTCCTGGAGCTGCCCCATCTCGGTGGCCAGCGTGGGCTGGTAGCCCACGGCCGAGGGCATGCGGCCCAACAGCGCGGACACTTCGCTGCCGGCCTGCGAGAAGCGGAAGATGTTGTCGATGAACAAGAGCACGTCGGCGCCGGTGGTGTCGCGGAAGTACTCGGCCATGGTCAGGGCGGAGAGGGCCACGCGCAGGCGGGCCCCCGGCGGCTCGTTCATCTGGCCGAAGACCATGCACGTCTGTTGCATCACGTTGCGGCCGGTAGTGCCGATCTTCGAGCGCTGCATTTCCAGCCAGAGGTCGTTGCCCTCGCGGGTCCGCTCGCCGACGCCGGCGAAGACGCTCGAGCCGCCGTGGGCGGAGGCGATCCGCGCGATGAGCTCGGTGAGGATGACGGTCTTGCCCAGGCCGGCCCCGCCGAACAGCCCCGCCTTGCCCCCGCGCACGAACGGCGTCAAGAGGTCGATCACCTTGATGCCCGTCTCGAAGATCTCCGTCTTGGTCGAGAGGTCGGTCACCAGCGGGGCCTCGCGGTGGATGGGCCAGCGCTGGGCGACCTCGATCGGGCCGCGGCCGTCGATCGGCTCGCCCAGCAGGTTGAACACGCGGCCCAGCGTGGCCTTGCCGACCGGCACCGTCACCGGCGAGCCGGTGTCCAGGCAGTCCATGCCGCGGACCATGCCGTCGGTGCCGCCCAGCGCCACGCAGCGCACGCGTCCCCCGCCCAAGTGCGCCTGCACCTCGCCCACCAGGTCCACCCGCACCCCCTGCTCCCCGCCCGAGACGCGCAGCGCGTTGTAGATGGCGGGCAGCCGGTCTTCCGGGAAGTCGGCGTCGAAGGTCGAGCCGATGATCTGCGCCACGCGGCCGGTGGCGGGGGTGCGGGCGGGTTTGGATGGAGTGGTCGGCATGGTAGTGCTTGCAAATTGGCGGTTACGGTGATTTGGGTGCAAAGCGGTAGGAACAGGAGGAAACAGAACAACCGGAGACGGCTTTTTCCCCTCCGCTGTCTGTGGTTTCTCCTGTTCTTTCTGGCGTGCGTGTTGATTTCTTCATCTTGCCTCTTGCTTCCGCCTACTTCTTTAGGGCTTCCGCTCCGCCGACGATCTCCAGCAGCTCGCCGGTGATCTGCGATTGGCGGGCGCGGTTGTAGGCGACCGAGAGGGTGCCGATCATGGCGTCGGCGTTCTCGGTGGCGTTCTTCATGGCCATCATCCGCGCGATCTGCTCGCTGACGGCCGCGTCGAGGAAGCACTTCAGCAGTCGCACCTTGAAACTGGCCGGCACGACCTCCTGGATGATGCTGGCGGCGGAGGGCAGCAGGTCGTAGGAAACCTCGCCGCCCGGCCCGCTCTGCTCCGCGTCCAGGGCCCCCAGCGGCAGGAGCGTCTCGACCGTGGCGTGCTGCCGGCTGAGGTTCTCGAATCGCGTGTAGACCACGTCCAGCCGGTCGAGTCGCCGCGCGGCGTACGCCTCCAGGTAGCGGTTGGCCAGCAACTCGACCTCGGCGAAGCTGGGCTTGTCCTCGAAATGGGTGAATCGCTCGTCGCAGGGGATGCGGCGGAAACGGAAAGCCGAGATGCCGCGCTTGCCGGAGACCTCCAGCCGCACCCGAGCGGCGGCCCCAGCCGCGGGTGCCCCGGCCAGGCCCTGCAGGTCCTGCAGCCTGGCGATCGCCAGCCGCAGGATGCTGGCGTTGTAGCCGCCGCACAGCCCGCGGTTGCCGGTCAGCACCAGCAGCGTGGCCGCGGCGGTTTCCGGCCGCGGCTCGAAGAGCGGGTGCGTCAGCTCCAGCCCGCTGCTGCGCAAGTGGCTCACCAGCGCGGTCATCCGCCGCGTATAGGCCGTGGCGGCGATCGCCCGGTCCATTGCCCGCTTGAATCGCGCGGTCGAGATCAGCTCCATCGTCCGCGTGATCTTGCGGATGTTGCGGATCGACTTGCGTCGGCGGTCCAGTGCGCGGGCTTTGGCCATGGGAAGGGATTAGGGACTTGGGATTGGGGATTGGGGATTGGGGATGCGGCTGCTGGACGCGAGGAAACCGCCGATCACTGCGAGGATTGGCTTGAGCTTCTTCTGCACCGGATCGACCTCGACGCCGAAGTTCTCCAGCGCCGTGGCCCCGAGCAGAAACAGAGAACCTTTCGGGGCGAAGATGACCGGACAGGGAATCGCCCCCTCCAAGCCTTCGATCCGAAACTCGCAGAACCCCAGCAGCCGCGTTTCCTGCCTGCCGTCCACAAGCACCAAATGGCGCGTTGCAACAGGTTGCACTCCGATCCGCTCCAGATAGTTCTCGGGCACGAAAGAATACATGGCGCCCGTGTCGATCCAAAACTCCTCCTCGAACGACATCTTGGGCTTCTTGATATTGGCCACCTTCACCTTTTTCTTGAACATTCCCATCGCATTCCCCCCAACCCCATCCGATATAGGTCTCTCAAATTCTATTCACTGGCACGGTGCTTTGGCAGGATCGCCGGAACCTTCGTCTTTACAACATCATCTCCCGGCATCACGCCGTCACGCTGCTTTTCTGCTGTTGGCCTCGGTAGATTCCCTGGAACTCGCCGACGGCCTGCTCGACTTCGGCGGCGGTGTCCGCGTCCATTTGCCGGCTGTCGGTGATCTTCTGCCAGAGGGCCGGCCTCTCGTCGCGGACGAAGCGCAGCCAGCCGCTCTCCCAGTCGTGGACTTCCTTGAGCGGGACCGGGTCGAGATGGCCGTGGGTGCCCGCGTAAATACTCAGCACCTGGTCGGTGACGTGCATGGGCTGGTAGACGCCCTGTTTCAGCAGCTCGGTCATGCGGTAGCCGCGGTCCAGGCGTGCCTGGGTGGCGGGGTCCAGGTCGGTGCCCAGTTGGGCGAAAGCCTCCAGCTCGCGGAAGGAGGCCAGGTCGAGCCGCAGCCCGCCGGCCACTTTTTTCATCGCCGGGACCTGGGCCGCCCCCCCGACCCGCGACACCGAGATGCCCACGTTCATGGCCGGGCGCTGGCCGGCGAAGAACAGGTCGGGCTGCAGGTAGATCTGGCCGTCGGTGATGGAGATGACGTTGGTGGGGATGTAGGCGGAGACTTCGCCTTCCAGCGTCTCGACGATGGGCAGCGCGGTGAGCGAGCCGGCGCCCAGCTCGTCGCTGAGCTTGGCCGCCCGCTCCAGCAGGCGACTGTGCGAGTAGAAGATGTCGCCGGGGTAGGCCTCGCGGCCGGGCGGCCGCCGCATCAAGAGCGACAACTGCCGGTAGGCCTGGGCCTGCTTCGAGAGGTCGTCGTAGATGATCAGCGCGTCCTGGCCGCGGTAGGTGAAGTACTCGGCCATGGCGCAGCCGGCGTAAGGCGCGATGTATTGCAACGGCGCGGGATCGCTGGCCCCGGCCACCACCACCGTGGTGTAGGCCATGGCGCCTTCGCGGCGGAGCACGTCCACCAGCCCGGCAATATTGGACTCCTTCTGCCCCACCGCCACGTAGAAGCACTTTACCCCGGAGTCTTTCTGGTTGAGGATCGTGTCGATGCAGATGGCGGTCTTGCCGGTGCGGCGGTCGCCGATGATCAGCTCGCGCTGGCCGCGGCCGATGGGGGTCATCGAGTCGATGGCCTTGATGCCGGTCTGCAGCGGCTGTTTGACGGGTTGCCGCTGGGCCACGCCCGGGGCCGGCGACTCCACGTCCCGCCGCTCGGAGGAGGCGATCGGCCCGGCGCCGTCCAGGGCATTGCCCAGCGGGTCGATCATGCGGCCCAGCACGCCCTCGCCCACCGGCACGCTCAACAGCCGCCCGGTGCTGGTCACTTCGTCGCCTTCCTCGATCGCCAGGTAGTCGCCGAGGATGATCACGCCCACCGAGTTCTCTTCGAGATTGAAGGCCAGCCCGTAGATCTCGCCGGGAAAGCGGACCATTTCGCCCGACATCACGCCGGACAGTCCGTAGACGCGCGCAATGCCGTCGCCGACCTCGATCACCCGGCCCACCTGGCGGACGTCGATGCGCGACTCGAACTGTTCAATTTCCTGCTGGATTGCGGAAGCGATCTCGTCGGCTTTGAATCTCATGCGCACTCCTCTCGATCATCTGTTGACGGAGCCTTTCGAGCTGGTTGGCCAGCGAGCCGTCGTACACGGTGTCGTCGATCCGCAGCACGACGCCGCCGATCAGGCCGGGATCGACGGAGGGCGCCAGCAGCGGCTCGCGGCCCAAGAGCTCGCGCAATTGCGCGGCGATCCGCTCGAGCTGCGACGGGTCCAGGGGCGTGGCGCTGGCCACCCCGACGCGGACGCAGCCGCGCGACTGCTCGTCGAGCCGCTGCGCCTGGCGGCAGATCGCCCGCAGCGCCCCCAGCCGGCCGTGCCGCGATACGACCTTCAGAAAATGCAGCAGCAAGGGGGAAACCCGCGGGCCAAACAGGCGGTCCAGCAGGGCCGATCGCTCCTCGTGCGAGACCAACGGCGAGGCCAGCACGGCCTCCAGGCGCGGGTGCTCGGCCAGGACCCCCTCCGCGACGGCCTCGAGCTCTTCCAGCACGGCCTCGGTCTGGCCGGCCGTGCTGGCCGCCCCCAGCAGCGCCTTGCCGTAAACCTCGCCAATGGCATCGGCGTCCACGTCCGGCGCCAGCCTGGCGGCGGTACGGGCATCGCGTGCGGTGGGGTCGCGGGACTCGGCCATGGGCGGAGGGATTGGGGATTGGGGATTGGGGATTGGGAAAGCCCCCGGATTGCATCCGGGGGATCATGCCGGACTCAGATTTGCCGTTTGCGGTTTCGCGGGCACTCCTACTTCTTCTTTCCGTTACCTTCACCGGTGAACTGGGCCACGGCCTCTTCGACCAGGCGGGCATGGTCGCTGGGGTCCAACCGGGCACGGACGATCTTGCCCGCCAACTCGACGGCCAGCTCGGCACTCCGCTCGGCCAGCTCCTGCAACGCGCCCGCCGTCGCCGATTCGATCTGCTCCAGCGCCTGCCGGCGTTGGTTGGCCGCATCCTGCTTGGCCCGCTCGAGCATTTCGTGGGCAAGCTGCTCGGCCCGCCGGCGGCCGTCGTCCAGCAGGCCGCGGACCTCGTCCTTGGCGTCGCTCAGCTTGCTCTCGTACTCGGCCAGAAGCTGTTTGGCGGCTTCGTTGCTGCGGTGGGCCTCGGCGATCTGGCCGGCGATCTCCTCCTCGCGCTTGGCCAGGCCCTGGGAGATCGGCCCCCAGGCGAAGCGCCACAGGATGGCCAGCACCACCAGGAAGACAACCGCCGTCCAGATCGTCAGATCCCCGCGCACCGTGGTCGGGCTGGCGTCGCCGGCCTCTGCCGCCGCCGCGGGGGCGCAGCACACGGCCGTCGAGACCAGCAGCAGCGCGGCGGTTACCAGTGGCTTGATCATGCTGTTTGTTCCTTTATACCGTGCGCACCACGCAAGGACGCCGTTTCCGGAGGCGAAACGGCCCATTTCAACTCGCGCACGCAATAAAGCCGGACGCGGCGGGCCCGCGGCCGGACGTTGCCCCGCCGCGGACGGCTCCCGGGGCCCACCTTACTTTGAGAACATGCAAACGACCAGCCCGAAGAGCGTCGCCCCTTCGATCATGGCGGCCGTGATCAGCATGGCCGTTTGTATGCTGCCGGCGACCTCGGGTTGCCGGGCCATGCTCTCCACGGCCGCAGAGCCGATCCGGCCGATGCCGTAGCCACCCCCCAACAACACCAGTCCTGCCCCGAAGGCAGCGCCAGCCAGGATCGAGAGCGTCGGGATCGGGGCCTCGGTCTTCGCGGCTCCCTCCTCGCCCGCCGGCTTGTCCGCGGCGAAGACGGGCAAGGCCAGCGACGACAAGATCACGCCCAACAAAGCAATGCGAGCGAACCTGTACACGGAAGTCTTCTCCTCTGGGAAAAATGGTTGCGGTGGCGATGCCGCCCCCCTGCCTCCTAGTGCGGGTGGACCGCCATGCCGATGAACAACGCCGACAAAAACGTGAACACATAGGCCTGTAGGAAGGCCACGAAAATCTCCAACAACGTGAGCGCGGCCGCGCCCAGCACGCTGCTTAGCGTTACGCCTGCCCAGAGCCCGATCGCGTGTGGGGGCTGGGCCGCAACGGCGATGAAACCCACGATCGCCGCCAGCGCCAGATGGCCGCCGAACATGTTGGCCAGCAAACGCACGGCCAACACGGCGTGCCGGATCAGCAGCCCAAGGACCTCCAAGGGAAAGATCAGGAAAACCATGGGAATCCACATGTACCAAGGCAATTCCATGTGCGGCACCAGGCCCTTCACGAACCCCCAGAACCCGCACTTCGCCACCCCGCCGCCCAGTGTTACTAAGAAGGCCATCGCGGCCAAGGCCGCCGTAACCGACATGGCGGCCGTCGGCGAGCCGGCCCACGGCACAATGCCCATCAAGTTGCAGAACAAGATGAAGAAAAACGTGTTCCAAAGAAAAGGCAGGAAACGCCCGGCATCGTGCGAACCAATCGCCGGCCGCGCCATCTCGTCGCGGATGAACACGAGCACCGCTTCAAACAGGTTCCAAGTAATCCCCCGCGGGGGCGCCCCGGTGCGGATGCGGCGGGCCAAAGGGATGAACACCAACAGCATGACCAGCCCGACAAGCAGCTCCAGGACCATGAACTTGGTCAACTGGAACCCCTGCACGGCGGGCAGATGCCACATCCCCCAGGGAAAATGAAACTCGGTGGCGTCGGAGACGTGCCGGGTGAGCTCGCTAGGATCCATGCTTCACTGTTCCATGGCCTCGGACGGCCGCGAAGCCGCAAGCGGCCGCGGCAGCGAGAGCACCGTTTCCACGCTCAAGATCACGAAGTAGAACACCAAAAGGTAATACAAGAAGCCGGCTTCGGCCAGGGGTCCACCCCGGAACTGGATCACGATTGCCAGGAGCAGGGGCAATCCGCTACGGGCGGTCATTGCCAAGAGCAGGCCCGGCAGGACCAGAGCGGGCCCCCGCAAGAGGTGGCTGATGGCCAATGCCAGGCTGGCCCCGATGGCACAGATCGCCCCCGCCGCGGCGGCCGCGGCAACACCGGCGCGGCCGTCCAGCCAAGCAGCCGTCGGGAGGATCGCCGCGGCCAACACCGCAGCCGCCAGGGCGAGGATGCCCCCCCGCACAGCCAGACCCCGGGACGCACCCGGCACACTCCCTCCGCTATTGGCCGGCGGCGCGCGGCGCGTGCTGGATGCGTTACCCCAGAACGTCTTCATTGGCGAGGTTCTTTCCGATGATCGCGCCTGTCCTGGGTAGCCGCCTGGGCCAGCTTGCACAGTTGGATCATGGACACCGTGAAACCCAAGACCACGCCCACGATCAGGAACACCGGCAGTCTCGTGCCGACCTTGTGGTCCAACCAGTATCCACCCAACGGAGGCAAGAC
>Ga0326728_10015981_pt1 | contig 15446 bp, 14 predicted proteins | sample MB3enrmetagenome_FD_207602 | JGI IMG/M metagenome (GOLD analysis project Ga0326728, IMG submission 207602) | Lab enriched peat soil microbial communities from McLean, Ithaca, NY, United States - MB31MN | ecosystem: Environmental > Terrestrial > Soil > Wetlands > Peat | place: USA: New York...
ACGCGGCATGGTCTCGCGGGGCCAGGTGCTTCAACTGTTTCAGACCCGCGCGGAATTACAGGCGTAAGGAGGAGGATGCTTGAAGTTCGGGGTACTGGCCCTCGACTACGATGGGACGATCGCCCGTGATGGAATAATCGATCCGGACGTGAAGGCCGCCATCGGGGAAGCGCGTGCGCGAGGAATCGCAGTTATCCTCGTGACCGGCCGCATTCTTGCGGACCTGAAGCGGGTAGCGGGAGACCTTCAGTTTGTCGACGCCGTGGTGGCGGAAAATGGAGCGGTACTGGTCTTTCCCAACGATCATTCCTGGTCGATCGGCCATCCTCCGCCTCCCGTTTTCCTGGGCGAACTCCGCCGCCGAGCGATCGATTTCACCGCCGGCCAGTGCATCGTGGAGACCGACGCGACATTGGCGCCCCAGATCCTGGCCGTGATCCGCGAGCTCGAACTGCCGCTGGTGCTGTTGTTCAACCGCGGCCGCCTCATGGTGCTTCCGCAAGCGATCAGTAAAGGCACCGGGCTTCGCTATGCCCTCACCGCGCTGCGTCTGTCGGGTCACAACGCGATCGGCATCGGCGATGCGGAAAACGACCACGACCTCCTGGCGGCTTGCGAGATCGGTATAGCGGTCGGCTGGGGAAGTCCGGCTCTCCAGAAGAGTGCGGAGGTGGTGGTGGGCGGAGATGGTCCGGGCGCCCTTGCGCCATATATCCGGCAGGCCGCAAAAAGTATGCGGCTGCCTCCGGATCGGATGGGCAGGGACAAAATGATAGTGGGCGTAACCGAGAGTGGCGAACCGCTCGGGTTTGCTTTCCGCGGATGGAACCTCCTCATCGCGGGAGACCCGCGATCCGGAAAATCGTGGGCCACGGGGCTTTTCTGCGAACAGCTCATGCTGCACGACTACTGCACGTGTGTCATCGATCCGGAAGGCGACTACGAGGAACTGGAAGCTCTGCCGCGCGTGCTCGCATGGGGAGGCGACGATCCGCTACCCTCGCTGCCCGATCTGGCCCGGATGCTGCGGCATCCGGACATGAGCGTGGTGGTCAATCTTTCCCACGTGCAATACAAGGAGAAGGTCGACTATCTGAAATCCCTGCTGCCCATGCTCGCGTCTCTCAGGCGGAGGACCGGTCTGCCGCACAGGATCGTCGTCGATGAAGCGCATTACTTCCTCAATGAACCGAACGTCCGAGAGATGTTGGACCTTGACTTGGGTGCATACACACTGGTCACTTACCGGCCTTCCGATCTACACCCCGATGTCCGCAGAGCCATGGAAGTGATCTGCTGCACGCGCATTTCGGATCCGGAAGAGGCTAAGGCGATACAAACAATGTTCGGCGACGGCACTGGCGATTGGAGCGCTATGCTAGCAGGCTTGGCCGATGGCGAAGCGGTTCTATTGCCAGGGGCGCAGGGTACGCCAGGGAAGTTGCAGCGCTTCTCCTTGAGACCTCGGTTGACCGCTCATGTCCGCCATAGGTCCAAATATCTCGATGTACCAATGCGAAGTGGGCATGAATTCGTGTTCACTGCGGATGGCAAGCCGGTGGGTTCCCCAATCAGGACGTTACAGGAGTTTGTCTCGTCACTGGAGCGCGTCTCGCCCGCGGTGCTGGACGGACATGCGCGCCGGGGAGACTTCTCGCGATGGATTGCCGATGGGTTCCACGATCATCCGCTCGCATCGGATGTTGGCAAGGTGGAGCAGCGATACCGGCTCGGGTACGTTGGGAGTCTGCAGGGCGAGCTGGTAAAGACGATTCGGGAGCGGTATGAAGTTACATCCGAGCTGGTCCTGTAGGCAGCGGGCCCGATATGAGAATCTTCTCCCTGTTGATCGCGGCCGACTCGGTGTGGAAATGGATTCGCCACCTGGGAGGACCGGGGTTGATCCTGCTTGGCGTCGCCGACAATGCCCCTTTCATCTCCGCCCCGGCGGGAAGCGAGGACGTATTCCTTATCGTGCTGTCGGCGCACCAATACGAATGGTGGGCCTATTACGCCTTCATGGCTACAGTAGGGGAGGTGGCCGGGGGCTATCTGACCTACCGGCTGACCGAAAAAGGCGGCAAAGAGACCCTGGAAAAGAAAGTGGGGAAGCCGCGCGCCGAAAAACTCTACCACCAATTCGAGAAACACGGGTGCATAACGGTGTTCGCCGGCGCGATGCTGCCACCACCGTTCCCTTTCACTTCCGTGCTGATGGCCGCCGGGGCCATGCAGTATCCGCATAAGAGGTTCCTGTCGGCGCTGACAGCGGGACGTGCCTTAAGGTTTTTTAGCGAGGCGTATTTGAGCAAGGTCTATGGCCGGCAAATGATCGGCTTCGTCTCGCGGCACTACCAGACGATGGTGTATGCGCTGATCGCGCTGGCAGTGACGGCCGGCATCGGCGCCCTGGTCTATTACAAATCGTACCGGCCCAAGGCACGCAAGAAAGGCTCCATGCACACCACCTAGAGCGGTAAACCGCACCCTGGCTGACCGGGAGGGCGCCATCTTGATGGCAAGACACTAAGGCGTCCCGCAGGAATAACTTGGTCCGAAGCCGCGATCTCACCGCGGAGCAACGGAGACACGGAGATCAGCGCGGAGGAACACCATGAGAAAAAGCGCAAGATAGATTGCGGCGGATGGCGGGCATTTCCCATGCCGCCATCGGAGAAAGCCGAGCGAGCGGAGAAAACTCCATTCCGGATCGGGATGCGTTCCCGTTAACAGCAAACCGATCAAGTTATTTGTGCGCGGGTCCTAAGGCGCGGTTCCCCGCAACCAGGGGACCGCGCCTGAGCCAGGGATTGCCGCGATTCCCGAGCTAGCCGATGGTGAGGAGGTCTTCGACCCTGGTGACGCCCGGAGCTGCCCAGGCCGCATGCTCGGCTTCTTCCCGCTCCGCCCAGGAGCGGACATAACCGCGCAGTGTCACTTTACTGTCGGTCGTCTCGACCGTAATATGGGTTGCGTCAGTCTCGGCGTTGCGCTTCAGCGCGTCTTCGATTTTGATCTTGACGTCGACGGCGCTGATCTTCGGGGTAACGACGATCTCGTTGAAGACCCCCTTCACGCCCTTCAGCGGCCGGACTGCCCGCTCGGCCTCTTCTCTCTGATATTGCCATTCGGTCGTGCCCGTGAGCGTCACCCATCCGTCGGTCACCTGCACCTTCACGGTAGCAGGCACCAAGTAGTTCCAATCCAGGTGATTTACGGCGGTACGGGCGATGTCCTCATCGGTTCTGGTTTCCGAAGAGGGCAACTCTACTTTGATTTCGCTCGCGACCGCCTTGACGTCGGAGACCCGCAATGCCACGCGTTCGGCCGCCCACTTTTCATAGTAGTTGTCCACGTGGCCGTCGAGCTCCACAACGCCGTTCTTAACGGACACGCCGATCTGCTCGGCATGAACGCTGGGATCCCAACGCAATTCCTGTTCGACGTCGGACTTCAATTGTGCATCGTTCTTCATAAGTAATCTCCTAATCCTGTTTGGACCTTCGCTCGGGCCACCCGTTTGGCACCGTTACGAATCCCTGCCTGGCGGGTGACACAAGCATGGTTATGCCTGCAATCCGAAGGCCGGGCAAAGAGTGCCGGTGGAAGAAGGATGGCCCTGCGACTGCTGCATCGATTCGCTTCGATCACGGAATCTAATGCCATGGCCGTGGACTTAGGATTGCCGATTCGCGGGCTGGCCGCGGGCCTGATCATCGCAGCGCCGGTCGGCCCGGTCAACCTGCTGTGCATGCGGAGGACGCTCGAGAAGGGCTGGAAATCGGGCATGGTTTCGGGTTTGGGCGCGGCGCTTGCGGACACGCTGTACGGGGCCATCGCCGGCTTCAGCATCAGCCTGGTGATTCAGTTTCTGATCCGCGAGGAGTTCTGGATCCGGGTGATCGGCGGGATCCTCTTGACGGCCATCGGAGTAGTGTACTACTGTAGGCCGCCACGGCCGCTCGCGGCAGGCGAGGACGACTCCTCCGCCAATTCGGACTTTGTCTCCGCGTTTCTCCTGAACGTGACCAACCCCACCACGGTGCTCTCGTTTCTGGCGGTCCTGGCCACGCTCGGCGTGGGACGGCCACGACCGCTGTGGCAGACCTCGCTTCTGGTGGCCGGCATATTCTGCGGGTCGATGATCTGGTGGATCGTTCTGGTCAGTGCGGCGAACCGTCTGCGCAGCAGGATTAACGATCGCACCATGCGTTGGATGGACCACGCGGCAGGGATTGCCATTGGCGGCTTCGGGTTAGTAAACGTGTTGCTCAGCCGCGGGCGCCGGCATTAGGACCCACGCACAAATAACTTGATCGGTTTGCTGTTTGCTGTTTGCTGTTAACGGGAACGCATCCCGATCCGGAATGGAGTTTCTCCGCTCGCTCCGCGTTCTCTTATGGCGGCATGAGAAACGCCCGCCATCCGCGGCAATCCGTCTTGCGCTTTTTCTCATGGTGTTCCTCCGCGCTGATCTCCGCGTCTCCGTTGCTCCGCGGTGGGATCGCGGCTTCGGACCAAGTTATTCTTGCGGGAGGCCTTAGGTGGGCTGCCGAAGTGTTGGACACCCGGTCCAGAAGTGGGTTCGTGCGGCGGCCAGCGGCGGCCCGGCCATTCGTATTCTCCGGAAACAGGCCGTCACGGGCGTTTGGCCTGCAATTTGCCCTACTGGAGCTTTCGCGGAGGCGAAAATGATGGCAGCCATGAATTTCGGCCCCATGGACGTATTCTGGATATTTCTCATGCTGACCTCGCTGCAGCCGCTGATGAAGCAGCGCTGGCTCGAGGCGTCACGGCGGAGACTGATTTTCCAGATTGAACGGAAGCGCAAATCACGGGTGATTCTACTCGCGCATCGGCAAGAGACCATGAGTTTTCTCGGTTTCCCGCTGGTTCGGTACATCGACGTCAACGATTCGGAGGAGGTCATTCGCGCCATTCGGCTGACCGACCCGAACGTTCCTATCGATATCGTGCTGCACACTCCAGGAGGTCTGGTGTTGGCGGCCACACAAATTGCCAGCGCCATAAACCGGCGAAAGGGAAAAGTCACCGCCATCGTGCCGCACTACGCTATGTCCGGCGGCACGCTGATCGCACTGGCGGCGGATGAAATCATAATAAGCGAGCATGCCGTGCTGGGGCCGGTCGATCCTCAAATGGGGCAGTATCCGGCCGTATCGCTGCTGAAGGCAGTGGAGCAAAAGTCAAAGGACAGGATCCTTGACGAAACTTTGATTCTTGCGGACCAGGCCAAGAAGGCTATTGCTCAAGTTCAAGAGACGGTTCGGGAGCTGCTTCGCGGCAAATACCCCGATCCGGTGGTGGACAACCTGGCGGCCGTGCTGACTGAAGGCAAGTGGACTCACGATTTTCCCATTACCTTCGATTACGCCAAAGCGCTGGGATTGCACGTGAGCTCCGAGATGCCGTCCGAGGTTTTCGAACTGATGGCGCTCTATCCCCAGCCAGTGCGACAGTTCCCCACCGTCGAGTACCTGCCGGGAAGACGTACTGCACACGGGATCGAGCTGGGAGAATCCAGTGCGGAGCTATGAACGCGGAACAAGTCGGGGGCAGCGTCTCGAAGGCGATGCTTGTCCCTGGCGGAGGAGGTCGGCGTGGCAGGCATGATTCCATTGACGGACGCGTCTCGACGGCCCAGCCGTTTCGCCGTCGTCACGGCCACAATCATCGCCGTGAACGCGTTTGTCTTCGTGTTGGAGCTGATGGGTGGCGACGCATTTGTAAAGCAGTGGTCGATGGTCCCCGCCGATATTGTCGCGGGCCGGCACTGGGTCACCATCCTGACGGCCATGTTCATGCATGGCGGCTGGATGCACATTTTGGGCAATATGGTGTTCTTATGGGCATTTGGCCCGGAAGTCGAAGATGCCATGGGTCCGCTGCGTTATCTGGCGTTTTACCTCCTCGGCGGCCTGGCAGCTACGCTGGCGCAGATCGTAGCGATGCCTAGCTCCACCGTTCCTAATCTGGGCGCCAGTGGGGCAATTGCGGCTGTGATGGGCGCGTTTCTGATCACCTACCCCCGCGATCAGATAAAGACGGTACTTTTCTTTGGCTGGTTCGCTCGCATTACCTTCGTTCCCGCGGCGCTCTTGATCGGACTCTGGTTTGTGATTCAGCTCTTCAGCGGAGTCGGCGCCGTGGCAGCAGTCGACACGGGCGGCGTCGCTTATATGGCTCACGTTGGCGGCTTTATCTTCGGGCTGGCTACCGCGCGAGTCTTTGAAGGTTTCCAGCGCATCGCCGAATAGGGAAGCTGACGCTATGAGGGGCCAAACGCGCTTTCAGCGTTGGGCAAGAATCTCGATCCCGATGGTGCTGGCGGCGGGCGGCCGGGTGCAGGCGCAAGAGCCCGCATCCGCCGGCGCGCCTCCGGAGGAAACCATGCGCAATATGGCAGCCCCGTGCCTGCAGCCGCCGCCGCTTGTGAAGTGGGCGGATTATCGAGGGCCGCTCCAGAAGGTGGCGGGAATCTTCGCCCGGAAGTTAGAACGCAAATCGGCGCATCCGCGACACTACAAACCAGGCACACTGTTTTGCTCGTTTGCGGTGAAAGACAAGTTCGCACTGCTCGTCCATGATACGTTCGATCCTGCCTCATTCTTTTCCGCCGGCTTCAACGCAAGTCTGGATCAGGCTGCAAACCGGGACCCCACCTTCGGACAGGGCGCCGCAGGATATGGGAGACGCTACGCCGCCGACTTCGCCGGGCAGAGCACCTGGAGATTCTTCAAAGATTTCGCTTACCCAACAGCATTCTCGGAGGATCCCCGTTACTACCGTCTGGGTCACGGAGGCACCGGGAAACGGCTGTTTCATGCCGCGGCGCATACCTTCATCGCGTATCGCGACAGCGGCAAGTACATGTTCAATTACTCGGAGTGGCTGGGAACGGTCAGCGCGGTTGCTCTCAACAGCGCCTACCATCCCGGTGACGTGCTTGGATTCACCCCGGTCGTGAGGCAAGTTGGCTTCTCTTTCATCCAGGACGCGGGTTTCGACGTGCTGCGGGAGTTTTGGCCCGAGATAGCCCGAAAGCTCCGCATGCCCTTCCGCGACATACGGGAGCAGCCGGGACTAGAAACCCGCCGTTGAACACTCGGCGCCGGGAAACGGCAGGGCCGATTTGCTTTGCCGGCCGATGGACGCCTTTGGGATTCGGACCGATCGTCGGCCCCGGCCACCCGAGGCCCTGGCAAATGCGGTGGCGAGTCTCCGAGAACCGGCGATCCGTTCCACATAACCGGGCGCAAGTTGCTTATGCAGCGTTCGCCGGATGCGTTCGAGATCAGTCGAAGGAGCGGCGGCGCCCGGTTTTGCTGACGGCGTGACGGGGCGTCCGGAACCCAGAATGCTTTGTGCCGCTTTTGCGCGCGGCCACGTGACCAAGTGTTGGACACCGAGTCCAGAAGCGGGTTCGCTCTGTCCCGGAAGGCCCATGCCCGATGCTGTCACAGTCCGGAAATACTTCCAGTCACGGCAGCTTAGATGAGTTTTGAGGCGGCATCGAGATTTGGCCTGCGGTTTGCTTCATAAGTACACGAAGGAGTATCTCATGATTCCCGAAACCCAGAAATTGAAGGACACCGTGTCTGCCGATTCTGAAGCGGGCAAAAAGGCCTTTCATGACTCGATGGCGCAAGCGCAAAAACAGATCGATGTCATTACCGCGGAGGTCAACAAACTCCGCGCCGAGTTGAAAACACAGACGGACGAAGCCAAGGCTAAAACCATGGCTCGCGTCGCCGAACTGACGAAAAACCTCGATGCGACGCGCAAAGAGCAACAGGCCGAGATCGAAGAGCGCCTGAAGCAGCTCCAGACGAGCAGCCAGTCCATCAACGCGGAGCTGAAGAAGGCGTCCGCGGAGGGAAAGACTGCGGCGGAGGCGAAGGCCAAAGCTCTCCGCGAAGAATACGACTCCGCGCGGCGGGCCCTGACCGCGAGCCTGGAGGCGGAACTCGTCGAATTCAAAGCGCGCATCGGCACCGCCACTGATACGGCGGCTGAGAAGAAGACTGCCGCGACGGCGGCCGTTCACGCGAAGATGGCAGACGTGCACACCAAGTACGATGCAGCCCAGAAGAAAGTGCATGCCCTGAAGCAGGCGAACGAAACCGCTTTCGGCGAACTGCACCGCGGAGCGCAAGCGGCCATGGCCGATGTCAAGACCGCGTTGCAGCACGCTCACGCGGACATTACCGCTGCTTCCTAAAGGAGAAGCCCCATGGAAAAAATGATCGTAATCGTCTTCGACAGCCAATCCAAGGCCTTTGACGGATTCGAAATCCTGCGGCACCTGGACCGCGAAGGCGAGATCTCGCTTTACGAGGCGCAGATTATCGCCAAGGAACCCAGCGGGGCCCTGCGGCTCATCGACAACCCCGATAATCTGGCTTTTCCATTGATCGGCGGCGGCACCGCAGTGGGCGCCCTGGTGGGGCTTCTCGGCGGGCCGGTCGGCGCGCTGGTGGGCGCCACCGCGGGGGCCCTGATTGGCTCCATCGGCGATCTGGAACACTCGGGAGTGACCGACGAGTTCATCAGCGACGTAACGACGGCGCTGACACCCGGCAAGGTGGCCGTGGTTGCCGATATCTCCGAGGAGTGGGTGACGCCTCTGGACACGCGGGTAGAGCAGATTGGAGGCGTGGTGTTCCGGCGGCCTCGCAGTGCGGTGAAGGACACGCAGGACGACCGCGATGCAGCCGCCCATCGGGCTGAGATGGAGCAACTCAAGGCCGAGCGGGCGCAGGCGAGGGCAGACCGGCTCGCGAAAATCGACGCCAAGATCGATAGCCTGCGCACCAAACTGGAAAACGCCATTGAGCGCAAGCGCGTCAAGATGCAATTGCGCGAGCGAGAGCGCGAAGCCCGCATCGAGACCCTGAAAGCGAAGGCCGATCAGTCACAGGGAGAAATCCGCCAGCGCCAGGAGGCTCGAATCGCCGAGGTCCGCCGCGATTATGAGGAAAAGGCGGCCAGGGTTTGACGGCCGGCATTCCCTGGTGGAGAGGCTCGCTCATCACGGGTCGCGGCTCGGCAACAGTGGATTGCCGAGCCGCCTGCCTTGTGGTCGAGCGGGTCGCGGACCGGCGAAGCAGGTGGGATCCTGGAGGTCATGATGCACAGCAGATATGGAACGATCGCGGTTCTCGGTTTGACACTGGCCATAGCCAGCGCAGCCGTCCGCTCCGCGACGCTAAAGCAGTTTCTCAACCAGGCGTCTCAATAAGGCCCGGGTCCCGATGACTCCTTCCGCGCCAGCGCCGGATCAGAATCCCAGCCCACCCGAGGCCGCCAGTCAAAGCCGTCATCGAAAAGCGGGGCTGCTAGTCCTGGGCATCGCCACAGCGGCCTTGTTGCCCGCTGCATATCGCATGGCCAGTCCATTTCTGACCGCGATGGTGCTGGCTGCAATTCTGGCCGTAGTTCTCGATCCACTGCAGAAGCGAGCCGGCCGCCTCGTAAAGCGCCCTTCGATGGCTGCCTTGATCACGACCCTGGTAGCTGTAGGACCGATCGTGACGGTCATTCTGCTGGCGGGCGCGGCGATAAAGCGTGAAATCAAATCCGTTGGTTTTGACGCCATTTTGCAAGCGGGGGAGCGGCTGACCGCAGGCGCCACGATCGATCGCCACGCCATTCAACAAGCGGCGGCGGACGTCAGCCAGATTGCGGGAGGTCTTTTCACGGGCGGCCTGGCGGTGCTGTTTCTCTATGTGCTGCTGGTGTACGGGCAGGGCTGGCTGGCCCAGTTAACAACGATGCTCCCGCTCGACGCCGCGGTGACCGATAGAATCCTCGCCACGATCCGCGACGCGATCGTGACCAACGTGGACGGCATTCTGGCCATGAGCGTCGTAGAGGCCATTTTGTACGGAATCATTTTTTGGATCGCAGGCATCGGCTTGCCCGTCATGTGGGGCGCCTTCGCCGGACTCGCATCCATGATTCCCCTCATCGGGGCCGCAGCCGTCTGGCTGCCTGTTGCGGTCACCTTGGCGATTCACGGAGCCTATGTGAAAGCGGCGCTGACCGGTTTAGTGTGCTTCGCCGTGCAACAGGCGGTGGCGCTGTTGCTGGTTCCGCGAATAGTAGGCACACGGCTCCGCCAGCCGCCACTGCTCATCGCGCTCTCGGTTTTGGGAGGCGCCAGCGCGTTTGGCGCACTGGGCATTTTGCTGGGACCTGTCATCGTCTCGGTTTTGGCGGCACTTGTGCGCGAGTTTCGCACCCAATTGCGGCCAAGCACCGAGTGACCCATGAAGCTGGTTTCCCGAAAGAGACGTCCGTGACCGGAATCTTCAAACTCGCCTATAAGCTGCTGGTTAACGACAAGGCGAAGTTTACCGCGCTGCTTGTCGGTATCTCCTTCGCCGTTTTTCTGATAATCCAGATGACTGCAATGTTCGCCGGCACTATGAAACGCGCGTCCTCGACGGTGATTAACCTCGGCGCATCCATGTGGGTGATGGATCCGGCCGTCGAAACGGTCGCGCAAACGACCGGCATGCCGGATTACGTGCTGGACGCGGTCCGGAGCATGCAGGGCGTCAGCTACGCGGTCCCGGTCTACAACGGAGCGGCCCTCGTCAAACTGGCTGACGGCACGTACCAGTATGTGACGGTCATCGGCCTGGACGATACCAGCCTGTTCGGCAGGCCGGCGCTTATCGAGGGCAAGATCGAGGACATTTACGGCGAGAACGCTTTCATCGTGGTCAAAGACCCCGAGTTTTCTAAATTGGGCAATCCCCGCGTCGGAACGGAATTTCAAGTGAACGACCACCGGGGGGTCATTGTAGGCATCGCTAAGGTTGCCAGCGGCGGGCTCTTTGGGGTTCCCACGCTCTACACCACATACAAAAGAGCTCTTCAATACCTTCCCAACCCACGGTTCACAATCTCCTACGTTCTCGTCGAGCCCAAGGGGCCGGCGGATATAGTCCCTATCAAACAACAGGCGCAGGCGCTTGGTTACCTGGCATTGACAAAAGACGAGTTCATCGATCGGATCACCAAGTTTTACATTTACCAGACGGGCATGGGGACGAACCTCCTGATCATGACCGTGATGAGCTTTATCGTGGGGCTTTCGATTTCGGGCCAGACCTTTTACACATTTGTCCTGGAGAACCTCGATAAGTTCGGCGCGCTGAAGGCGATCGGCGCAAAAGGCCGCGAGTTGATCTATATGATTCTGTTCCAGGCAAGCTTCACGGCGCTCACGGGCTATGGTTTGGGAATCGGATTGTGCGTCCTCTTAACCACGCTGGCAAGGCTGAGGCTTCCGGATTATGCCGCGCTGATTACTTATTGGAATCTCGGGCTGGCCTTTGTGATGGTCGTGATCATCGCCGCCATTTCCAGTTATTTCGGTGTTCGAAAGGTGTTGCGGATCGAGCCGTTCGATATTTTCCGAGGCTGATATGCCGGATTCAGCGATCAAAGCAACGGGGTTGGTCAAGTGGTTTGGGGAGGGCGAGGCCAGAACGCAGGCCCTCAGAGGCGTCAGCCTGGACGCCTATTTTGGCGAAATGCTGTATATTGTGGGGCCATCGGGGAGCGGTAAGACGACATTATTGAGCGTGCTTTCAGGAGTTCTCCGGCCGGACTCCGGCAGCGTCTCGGTGGAAGGATCCGACATCTGGAATCTTAGCGGCGACAAGCTGGCCGATTTCCGCCTGCACAAAGTTGGGTTCGTATTCCAGGATTTTCATCTGTTTCCCCGGTTGAGCACGGCCGAAAACGTGGCGATTCCCCTGATTCTCAGGCGAAAGGCCTGGAACGACGCGATCGCCGAGGCCACCAAGTACCTGGACATCGTCGGTTTGAAAGACCGTGCCGACATTGCGCCAGTGAAGCTAAGTGGCGGGGAGCAACAGCGTGTGGCGATCGCGCGGGCGATTGCCGGACAGCCGGACATTCTGATCATGGACGAGCCTACCGCCTCGTTGGACGGCGACACCGGACAGGCGATCGTCGGTTTCGTGAAGCAGCACGTTCTCAATGAAAAGCGGTGCATCCTGATCGTCACCCACGACGACAGAATCAACCAGTTCGCCACGCGGATCTTGACCATGGCGGACGGCGTGCTGACTGGAACTCTGAAAGGAGGTTCCGCGTGAGAAAGCTGCTATTCGCGCTTTCGGCAGCCGGTCTGCTGGGCGGATGCGCGCTGGCCTATCTGTCGGGCATCACCCAGCCCCCACTACCGCCGGCCTTCAGTCCGGCCGCCAATCCCTATCCCAGTGGGATTTATGCGAACGGCATTCTGGAAAGCGATCAGCCGAGCGGGGAGAACATCAACGTCTATCCGGAAGTGCCGGGGACGGTAAAGCAGATCCTGGTGGCGGAGGGCCAGGAGGTGAGAGCGGGGACGCCTCTGCTGGTCATCGACGATTCCATCCAGAGGGCTACACTCGAACAACAGGAATCGCAGGCCCAGGCTGCCCTGGCGGTTCTCGAAGAACTGAAGGCTCAGCCCCGAAAAGAGACCCTTGAAGTTGCGGAGGCCCAAGCCGCCGCGGCAGAGGCCTCCCTGAGGACCGCCCGGGACGCATTCAATAAGCAGGACGCGGCCTACGAAGTGAATCCGAAGTCGATCAGCAAGGATGCTTTCGACGGCGCGGCCAACGCTGTGGCGGTTGCGCAGGCCAATCTTGCAGTGGCCCAAAGGCAACTCGAGCTGACCAAAGCGGGAGCCTGGGTTTACGACATACGAAACCAGGAGAAGCAGTACAACGCGCTCGAAAGGGCCGCGGATGCCTCGCGGGCGTTGCTTGCGAAGTACACATTGCGAGCGCCCAGGGATGGAGTTGTGTTGGCCATCCATCCGACACCCGGCAGTTTCGTCTCGACGCAGGGCGCCTACGACACCTACACGGAGGGGATGACTCCCGTGCTCGTGCTGGGAAGTCCGCACGCGCACCTTAACGTGCGTTGCTATGTTGACGAAATCCTGGTGCCGCGGCTTCCGGATCCGGCCAAGATGAAGGCGCAGATGTCGGTGCGGGGATCGAGCGTCAAGATCCCGCTCCAGTATGTCCGAATGCAGCCATTCGTCTCTCCCAAAATAGAACTCTCCGATCAGAGGCTGGAACAGGTCGATGTCAGGGTACTGCCGGTCATTTTCCGGCTCGAGATGCCCAAAGACTTGAAGCTGTATCCGGGTCAACTGGTCGATGTATATATCGGTGAGTGAACTATGGCTCGAAGTTTCCCTAAGATCGCCTCGCGCGCGGCAAGCGCCACGCTTGCGATCGGCGCAGCACTGCTGACGGCGTGCAGCATCGGCCCAAAATACACGCGGCCTTCGGCGCCGGTTCCACCCGCTTACAAAGAACTTGAGGCAGCGGATGGGGACGGCGATTGGAAGCCCGGGCAACCGCTTGACGATGCGGCGCGCGGCAAGTGGTGGGAAAGGTTCAACGACCTCCGGTTGAACGAGCTCGAGGAGAAGGTCGATATCTCGAACCAAAACATCGCCGCGGCGGCCGCCAATGTCCTGGCCGCCCGGGCCATGGTCCGGGAAGCGCGGGCACAGTATCTGCCGACGGCCACCGGCGGCCCCAGCATTACAAATTCCCGTCTGTCCGTGGGATTCGGAAGGCCGCTCGGCATCACCTATACGAATTATTCCTTACCATTGGAGGCGTCTTGGGAGCCGGATCTCTGGGGGCGAATTCGAGCCACCGCAGCGGCGAACTCGTTTGCGGCGCAGGTCACTGTGGCGGATCTGCAGAATGTCCGCCTGTCCGCCCAAGCCGAGCTCGCCGTCGATTACTACCAACTCCGCGCGCAGGATTCGCTGAAGGAGTTACTGGACTCCACGGTGAGCGCCTATCGGGAGACCCTCGAGCTTACGCGCGACTTATCCAAAGCCGGAGTCGACAACGATGAAGCGGTCGCGCAGGCGGAGTCGCAATTGAGAGCCACCGAAGCGCAAGACACAAATCTCGGGGTCCTTCGCGCTCAGTATGAACATGCGATCGCGCTTCTGGCGGGCCAGCCTGCGTCGACGTTTGCGGTTCCGGTGGAGGCCCTAGAGGCCAGTCCGCCGTCGATTCCGGCCGGTGTTCCATCCGAGCTCCTGGAGCGGCGCCCGGATATCGCGGCGGCCGAACGCGCGGTGGCCCAGGCGAATGCGCAGATCGGCATTGCGCGGACGGCCTTCTTTCCCGCAATCACGTTGAGCGCGTCCGCCGGACTCCAGAGCCTCTCGATTGCGAACTGGTTTCAATGGCCGAGCCGGGTCTGGTCGGTGGGCCCGAGCCTGGCGCAGACGATTTTCGATGGGGGACTGCGCAGGGCCACGGTCCAACAGTTTCAGGCATCCTACGACCAAACCGTCGCCAATTACCGGCAGACCGTGTTGACAGCCTTCCAACAGGTCGAAGATAACCTGGCGGCTCTCAAAATCCTTAGACAAGTCATCGAGCAGCAGGATTCCGCGGTCGAGTCAGCCGGGAGAGGCCTCCGGATAGCCGACCTTCGGTTCCAGGCCGGCCTCGATCCCTATCTGAATGTGCTCACTGCTCAGACCGCCTGGCTGGCCAGCCAGCAAGCGGCGGTAACTTTTCGAATGCAAGAAATGGTTGCAAGCGTGCAGTTAATCAAAGCGCTAGGCGGCGGATGGGACGCCTCACAGATTCCGTCGCCAAAGGAACTCGGAAGGAGGATTCCAGATGGATCCAGTCACAAACGCTGAAACACCCGTTGGCGCAAGGGCCGACACACGAATCGAACGCATCCTGTGTCCGGTCGATTTCTCGCAGGCCTCGGTGAAGGCTTATCACTATGCGGAATCGATCGCGGGGCGCTATGGCGCCGCCCTTGTCGTCCAGCACACCATTGAACTGGAGGAGTATGTCCCCGCCATGTATGCGCCTTCTCCAGAGCTGTTCGAGGAATTCCGCCAGACGGAAAGAGCCAATGCGCGGCAGGAGTTGCAACAATTGGTAAGCATGGCCAGTGGCATTCAGCCTGAGTTCGTCGTGCAGGAGGGCACAGCAGCGGATGCAATTCTGTGCCTGGCTCAAGACCGGAAAATCAGTTTGATTGTATTGGGGACCCACGGCCGGCGCGGCTTCGACCAATTGATCTTGGGGTCGGTCACCGAACGTGTCTTGCGGTACGCTAAGTGCCCTGTGTTGACCGTCCGCCCAACGGCGCCGGGTTCCAGCAATGAAGGAGCCGGCGATGAGCCCGTCCTCATCCGGCGAATCCTTTGCTGCGTCGATTTCTCGGCGCACTCACAGCGAGCCTTGGAATATGCGCTCTCCGCGGCCGAGACCTACGATGCGGAAGTGAGCGTCCTGCATGTCCTGGACAAAGTCCCCGAGTGGGCGGACGTCGCTCAGGAAACGGACGCTGCCATGGCGAACCTCGAGAAACTGTGCCCGCCTGCGGCTCCC
>Ga0326728_10015982_pt1 | contig 15445 bp, 14 predicted proteins | sample MB3enrmetagenome_FD_207602 | JGI IMG/M metagenome (GOLD analysis project Ga0326728, IMG submission 207602) | Lab enriched peat soil microbial communities from McLean, Ithaca, NY, United States - MB31MN | ecosystem: Environmental > Terrestrial > Soil > Wetlands > Peat | place: USA: New York...
CCTGTTGCTGCATGATGGCGGTTTGAATGTCATACGCCTTGTCAGCCTGCGCCTGCTGCTTCTTGGTGACTTCAAGGTACTGCGCTTTCTTGATCTCAAGGTCGCGCGTGGATTCGGCCTGCTTGGCCTGGGAGAGAGTTTCGGCGAGCACGCGCTCCTGATCGGCTTGCGCCTTGGCCACGGCAGCTTCGCGCGTGGCCATGGCGCGCTTGATGGCCGTATCGCGCTCGGCTTCGGCGGTGGCGACGTCGGCATCGCGCTTGATACGAGCTACGTCGGGCTTTCCCATGTTGGTGATGTATTCGTTCTTGTCGCGGACCTCTTTGATGGTGAAGGAAATGACTTCGAGGCCCATCTTGTTCATGTCGTCGGCACAGGTGCCGCGCATGCGATCGCCGACCATCTCGGGCTGTTTCACGATTTCTTCCACCGTGAGTTGGCCGATGATGCCGCGCAGATGGCCTTCCATCACCAGGCGGATCAGGCTTTCTCGCTCCTGATCGCTCTTGGTGAGGAACTGCTCGGCCGCCGTGAGAATTGACTCCTTGTCGGACTTGACCTTGATTTGTGCGACGGCCTCGACAGTCACGGCGACGCCCTGCTTGGTGTAGAGATCCTGCTGCGGCGCTACGTCGAACGACATGAGTTCGAGTGAGAGGTCGCGGCAGTTTTCGACCATCGGAAAGATGACCGTGCCGTGGCCCTGCACCACGCGTGTACCGCGAAAGCCGTAAACGATCAGCGCTTCATGCGGTCCCGCTTTGCGGTATAAGCGGGCCAGCATGCTCATGAGGAACAGGACCGCGAGTACGGCCAATCCCACGATGATCCAGATTTCAATTGCTATGCCTAACAACATATCGCCTCCATGGAAGCTGCGAGCTACGAGCCACGAGCTTCGAGCTACAAACCAAAATCAAAATCGGCGCCGGCAACGAAGTTCATGCTGCCTCAACCTCTTGTCACTAACCCCATCATCTGGTCCAGATCGCGGACTACGCGCTCAGGATCTTGGTGGCCTAGATACACATCGCCATTCGACATATGGATATGGACGACCTTGTTACACCACACATAAGCGCGCGTGGTACCGATGCCGCGTATGCCATATCCGCGGATAAGTGCCCAGGGCTCGACCGAATAACTCAGGACTGCGGATCGAGGAATTGACCGTAGCCGGAACCCGAGCATGCGGACTTCCAGGCCGTGCTGTAAGAAGCGATATTGAAATCCTCCCCACGCAATCGCAAATGTGACCGCGCCAATCACGGCCACGAGAACCAGGGCTAGGCGAGCGGGCCCAGTCGGGTGGAAGGCAACCGAGACAAACGGCACGACGAGGGCAGCCAGGATGACGAGTCCCCATAGGCGACCTGAGTGGGTCTCAACGGCAATCACTTCGGATTGGATTGCTTGTGGCGTCATTTGTTCCGTCACCTCCAGCACTGTTCGGTGGGCGCAGGTCGCGGTGCGCTCGTCGATCATTTCCCCGCCGGTCGTTCTTTCGCCGGTCGTTCCCCCGCCAATCATTCCCCGCTCAATTCTTCCCAGCGGCGGACGTAGGCAATGCCTTTCTCGTAGCGCGTCACAACGATCTCAGTTCCTTTCTCGATGGCGGTCCCGTCCTCGCAGCGTGCGCCGCAGGTACGGCGCGTTCCTGCCTGCGAATAAATGATTTCGCCCGTTCCGCCGGCGCGAATCGGAAGCGAGGTGCGTCCGAGCACGCCGACCATTTCGTAGTCCGCGGCGTCCATGTTCTCTTCGGGATGGACCAGCACCCGCGACATGAACAGAAACACAATGCCAGCGCCGACGAGTCCGGCCGCGGCGGCGATCAACAGGCCCAGCGCGAACCAGATACTGGAAAAGCGCGTAATAAGAAAGCCTGTGCCACCAAACCACGCCAGAAATGCAGTCAGCGTGATGAAGTTGAACGGAGACACGTCGGCGCCTTTGCCGGACTTGGCTCCGCCTTGGGCAGCAGCGTGCCCGGGAGCGGCCGGCGCGTGACCCGCGCCGCCATGCCCAAGGGGGCCCTGCCCAACGGGGATGTGGCCTGCTCCGTGTGGAAGATGCGGCAAATGCAAATGCCAGCGCAGCCCGCCGCCGATGAACGAAATCGCACTGAGCAGAAACCCGACGGCGAAACAGATCAAATAAAAATCGGTCCAGGTCATAGGTTTCGTCTCCTTGCCGCCGCGGGATTCTGCGCCAACTCGGGGCGCAGCGCCTCAAACAGGCGATCGGCCAGTCCGGGCGTGTTCAGAATCTCGCCCAGCAGCAGAATTGCGCGGCGTGTGTCCTTCAGCCGCGCTGCCTTCACCAACGCCTCGCTCAGCGGCGGATCGCCCGAGAAACGTTCCGAGCCTTGCAGCAGCCAGACATCGAGCTGGCCCTCGGTGGTGCGCAGGTCGGAGGTCAGCTCGGTGTGGTAGCCCTCCGGGTCGTCGACGAGAAAACCCGGATGCACCTTGAAAAACTTTGCCAGCAGAGCGCGCGTGGCTTGCGTGATATGCGGGCGCTTGCCGTGCTCGATCTGCGAAAGGTAGGACTGGCTGATGCTCTTGCCGGTCTCCTTGCGGATGGCATTCATCAGCTCCTGCTGGGTCATAGAACGGCCCAGACCGCGGAGCGAACCTTCCACCTCGCGCAGGTAACGGATTTTTTCGCCGAGCGTCATATGTCAAATCGCAATAAATATATCGCAATTAGTAATATTTGTCAAGACTTCAATTTCCTTTCGCATCAATGCGTTACGAGGAAATCTGAGGATTGTGTTCCCCAGACAGCTTTGGTTCTAGCGCAAAAGAAAAAGCCTCCGCGCGCGGCGAAGGCCTTTTCATCTCGAATCAGAAGCGGGCTAATCCACGACCAGTTTGATAATCGTCTGGTGGGACGCGTTGGTGGAAGACGATCCGGTGACAGTGATGAAGTACGTGCCTGCGGCGGTGCCCTGATTGGTGCTGACGTTGCTGCTGCTGGAACTGCACGCCGGCTGCAGCGCAAGTAAACCTGCAACCAGGACGAGCAAGCCAACCACGATCCAGCGGCGGCGACGGCGACTTGCGGCGCCAATCCCCAAGCCGGCAAGACTGAGCCCACCAATGGGCAGCCATAGGGCAAAGAACGAATGCCGCCGGAAGAGACTCCCGGTTGTGACCGGCCGGGCCTCCGTGTCGAGATAGAGCGTGATGGTCTGCGAACCGGTTCCGTCGAGATTGACCACGGCTGGTTGCAGCGACCATAAATTGGCACCCGAATTCGACAGGACGATGTTCGGTGAAGAAGACTCGGTGAATGTGATCGCGCCGTTGTAGGTCGCGTTCTGGGAGGTCACGGTGGAAAAGGGCGCCGCCGTGATTGTAAAGATCGCCTGATTTCCCGCGACTATTTCTTCGGTCTGAGGGCTGGGCGCGATTGCGAAATCGAGCGCTTTGGCCGATTGGCCCGTGCACGAATTATTGAAGCTGCCGCCGTTCACGCTGAAACTACAGGCGACGTTGAAGGTATAAGGGACCTGCGGAAGAGGAATGGTTGGAGTTACCACCACCTGCACGGTGGCCGTCGATCCGGCCGCCAGATTATTGATGGTGCAGGGGATGGTCGTTTGTCCCGGCGCCAGGTTGTTGTTACAGCTTCCGATCCCGCCCGCAACACTTGCTGTCGGGTTGATCGAAAACTGGTACGAGACCGTAGCATTGAACACGATGGTGTTGGCCGGATTGGGGCCATTGTTGGTGATAGTAAAGGTGAACGTGGCCGGCTGTCCGGCACTAACGGGATTGGGATTCGGGCTGGTGGTAGGAGCCGTGACCGATATGCTGCTTGAGCTGCCGATCTCACTTACAAAAGCATTGGGGTTGGACCCAGCTAATCCTGTTTGATATGCGTTGGTCGTGATGGGAAAGCCGGTGATGGGGCCGCTACAAGGGGCGGTACAGAGGGGGCTCGGCGCCGACGTGGTCGTTCCGGCCACATAGGTGTTGTTGCTCGTATCGACAGCAATGCCGGTAGCCTGGTCCGCTCCGGTTCCGCCCAGATACGTCACATAGTCGCCCTGTAAGCCCTGCATCACGGACGATGGGTCCACTATAGCGACGAAGGCGTCGCCGCCTCCCTGGTAGTTTTGAAGATAATTCGTCCCCGTGTTCGACCCGTTAAAGGCAAATTGATATGGGAGGGTGGACGATAACGTCTGGCCGGCGAGATGGACGAGTCCCTGTGAATCCACGCTGATGGCGTTGCCGATGGTCGAACTGCCGTCGCCGGCGCACGCCGAAGTGCCGGAAGTCGCACAGCTGCCGAGCCACGCGAAATAGCCCAACTGGAAAACCGCGCTGCTCTGAGTCTGGTTGTTTACCTCGGCAATGAAGGCGTCGACCGTTTTGTTGGAGGAATCGCCGTAGCCAAACGGCGGATTCGGCGCCTGGTTGCAGGGACCGACGGCGCAATTCCAGTCGGAAGAGTTCGTGGCTCCCGTGACGTACGCATTGTCGGAGGAATCGACTGCAACCGCGGTGCCGGTGTCATTCTGGCTGCCGCCAAGGTACGTGGAATAGAACGGTGTAGCCCCGATTACGCTTTGGCTGGGGTTGAGTTTCACCAGGATGGCGTCAGTGTTGGTCTGGCCCGCTGTCGTGCAGCTGCCTGTGGTCTGGCTGGGCTGGTTGAGGCAAGGCTGAGTGGCGTTATAGATAGGAAAGTTAGGTGGCCCCGGGTTCGAGTTCACGCCGTTGACCATGTTCGTCGTGCCGGTGAAGTACATATACCCGCTGGCATCGACGGACACTCCGCCGCCCATCGTGCCGGTCGTCGTTCCAAACTGGCCGCCGAAGTAAGTGGAGTAGAGCATGCTGGCGGTTCCTGTGTTTGCGCCGCTGGTGTCAATCTTGCTGGCAAAGAATTGAGGCGGAAGTGTCCCGCTGGGGACCACGCAGGCTCCGGATTGCGGCAGCACGTACGGGCAGACCTGATAGCCATAAGTGTTCGAGGGAAACCCACTGAGGCCGTTGGTGGAAGTGGTTGTGCCGGTGACGTAAGCGCTTTGGTTGGCATCGACCGCGAGGCCAGTCACGATGTCGGTTCCGCTCCCACTTCCTCCGTTGGTGGTTCCGGCGAGGTAGGTGGAATAAGCAAGTTGGGCGGAGCCGGAACCGAGACTCGGGCTGAGCTTGGCGACGAAGCCGTGTGTTCCGGCGACGGGAGGAGTTTGCTGGAATGCGTTCGAGGTCGTGGGGAAATTGGACGAGGTTGTGGTTCCCGCTACGTAAATCCCAAGGTTTGGGAAAGTGGAGTTGGGATCGACCGCAAGGCCAGCCAGACTGTCAGTTCCCGAACCGCCAATGTAGGTGGCATAGAGCAACTGGGATGTTCCGGCGAGGGTTGGCTGGAGAACGGCAATGAAGATATTCTGCGCCGTGCTGGTGGTGCAGGACGTAACTCCGGGTTCGCCGAGGCAGGGCTGATACGCGCTCGCCGTCGTGGGAAAGTCGCTCGAAGTGGTCGATCCCGCCAGGTAAATATTGGGCGGCGCTCCCGACCCCGCCAGATCGACGGCAACTTGCGGGCAACCCAAGGTCGTCGGCGCGCCCGGCACGGTTGACCCGCACACCACGGGCCCGTTGGCGCTGCCCAGGTAACTCGAGTAGTTCAACACCGGGTCGATGACCAATTCGCGGGAATGATCGTAGGGGCCGACGGTGAATCCGACCTTGTTTTCGGCGAGCAGACGGAAACTGCCGGGAACCTCGATCTGCTGATTGACCGGCTCTTGTCCACTGGCCGAAGGCTGCCCGTTGGCCAGCTGATATACCCGCGGCGCGCGGAAACGAACGTCGCCTCCGGCGGTCGCCAGGACGAGATCGCCGGAGTCGATGCGGGCGGAAGCTCCATGAAAGCTGAGCGCGATCTTGCCGGGATCGGCGCCGGGCGCGATGCGAAAGTCGTATTCGAGTTGACGGTCCTTACCGTAGTACACGAGGTTGATGCCGGGATAGATATCGCTGTATTCGACGCGGCCAAACTGCGGAATATTTCCGTGCCATTTGGCGGGGTCGTTGCCGATGAAATAGTTGCTCTTTCCGGGGAGACGGTCAGCGCTCTCGATCTGAGCGGCGGGGTTGGCACCGTCGAGACGCATCCGAATCACACTGCTAGCCGCAGACTTGCCCCTGGCGGCGCGGCCGTCGAGGGTGAGCACCGCTTCTTTGGCGGCAAAAAAAAGTCCATAGCCCATGCCACGAGCCAGGAACTTGACCTGGGGATCGGTTTGGCCCTGGTTCGGTTCGAAATAGAGCGGCAACGACACGGCGGATTGGGAAAGTGCGGCGCGGCTGGCAACCGGTTGGCTACCGGACTTGTCATTGACGGGCCGAACATTGATGATCGACCGGGCATCGATCGACCGGACATTGATCGACCGGACATTGATGGGCTGAACTCCGATGGGCCGCACCCCGTGCAGGGCGACGATGCCAGCGACCGACACCACCGCGGCTGCCAGCAGCGCAGTCTTCATCCACCAGGTTGATTGCGAATGTCTCACCGAACCTCCTACCGACGCATGGTAATGCCTGCTCACCGCTTTCCTCCGATTTCCCGATCTATTTCCCGATCCTGGGGGCGAGAAGAAAGATGGCGCGCACCCCGCAGGCCATCGCTCAGCGGAGCGAATGCGCACCTGTCAAAAGAACTGGGTTTAGAGCAAGTAAATACTTTTACATTCAAGGGATACGCTGTCAAGCCGAGCAGACGCCCTCCAGGCAGTTGTCGCCGTCCTAATGAGAAGCGTCAACGGGGCAGATTGGTTGCTAGGGAAAAGGGATCTCCGGACTCCGGGCACTCGCCATTTGTTTAAACGGTGCTCGTTGCTTGCAAGCGGCGTACATGAATCCGATTTTCGCGCTTTCGCGTGGCGGCGATGTCATAGGAAGCCTGCATTCTCATCAGCGTGTCCATCTTCACGCCAAAGGCTTTTTCGAGGCGAAGCGCCATCTCGCCAGACAGATCGGCTTTTCCGTTGAGCAGGCTCGAGAGCGCGGGCCGCGAAACGCGCAAAGCGTCGGCCGCCGCCGTTACCGACAAGCCAGCGGGTTCGATGATCTCGGTCCGGATGAACTTCCCGGGATGGGGCGGGTTCTTCATGGGCATGGTGGCCGTCCTCTTCGTCGTTTAGTGATAATCCTCCAGGTCGAGATCGCAAATTTCGCTTTCCGAAGGATCTACGCGGAAGGTCAACCTCTGGTTGCGTGTCACGGAAAGGCTCCACGTTCCTCTGCGGTCCCCGCTAAGAAGGTGAGCCTTCCAAGAGGGCAGCAACCGCAATTCATCCGGGTCTTGCATGTCATCCAAGAATGCCAGCATCTTCCGGAGCTTATCAGCCGCCATTGCCGGAACGCCCTTGGCCGTGTCTTCCGTGTAAAGCATCTTCAGTCCCTTGTGGGCGAAGCTGCGTATATGCACGATAAGACTGTAGCCTGTAGCTTTACACTTGTCAACAGAGGAGAGATCCCAATTCTGTTCCCCTCGGAGGCCACGAGGCAATAACCTACCGCTAGAAGTCTAGTCCTTCAATTCCTTGATTTCGCGCTTCAGGCGCGCGTAACGGGAAACGATGATGGACAGATAGCCAACGTGGATGATCCAGGTGACTGCGTAAGCGGCAAACAGATAAGGGTTGCTGGTCATCAGGCGCTCCTTTGCTGGCGGGGGTTGCGCAGATCCATGAGCGAGCGCATGGCGTGAGCCTCATCGACATCGCGCTGCAATTTTTCCACACGATAGCGGGCCCAGCAAACCAGAAACCCGAAACAGGAGAAAGCCAGCCAGTTCAGCAGCAACACGTGCAGCATGCGCGGGTCAATCGATCCGCCGCCGCCCAGTACCGGTTGCGGATGCTGCGTGCGGAAGAACCAAATAGAGAAGTAAACGAAGGGCACGCAGAGCGCGCCGAATACGGCCAGCGCGGCCGCGAGCGCCGCCGTTTGTCCGCTCGACGAAAAGCGTCGCAGGAACAGGTAGCTTACGTAAATCAGCCAGAGAAGGAGCGTCGAGGTGAGGCGCATGTCCCATGTCCACCAGATGCCCCAGACCGGCCGCGCCCAGATGGGGCCGGTGATCAGAACAATCGTGCAGAAGACCACGCCTACCTCGGCGGAAACCAAAGCGACAATATCGGCCGCCTGCGAGCGTTTGATCAGGTAGTAGATGGAGGCGCCAAAATTGATGAAGAACAGCAGGAACGCGCACCAGGCCGAAGGCACGTGGTAGTAAAAGATGCGCTGCACGTTGCCCATCGTCTGCTCGGTGGGCGCGCCATTCGGGCTGAGCGCCATGTACCCGGCGTAACCCAGCAGAATGAGGGTCAGAAGGGCGAGAATGGGGAAGGCTTTTTTCATAAAAACTGCGAGCTGCTAGCTATGAGCTGCGAGCTGCGAGCTACGAGCTACGAGCGATCGTCGAAACTCTGCTTGCTCGAAGCTCGTGGCTCATGGCTCGAAGCTCATTCCGCATTCAATATGGTTTCAAACAACAGCAAACAACTGGTAGTAAACACCAGATCGTAGCTGACTAGCAACACGATCCAGAAGCGGGCGCTCGATTCGTCGGTCAGAATCGCAGTGGTGGCCTGCACCATTGCGAGGATGGCCGGAATCGAAATCGGAAACAACAATAACGGGAGCATGATTTCGCGGCTGCGGGTGCGCAGCGACATCGCGGCAAAAAACGTTCCGTTAACTACCAGCGCCCAGGTCCCGAGAGCGGCTACGATCGGCAATTGCCAGGCCGGACCGAGAGCGCGCAGCCGATAGAAAGCGATAAACAGCGGGGTCATGAGCGTTTCGAGCACGGCCACGAACACGAAGTTGCCCAGCGCCTTGGCAAGAAACAGGGAATTGGGCGGCGCCGGCGACACGCGATAGGCGTCGAGTACCTGGTTGCGAATTTCGCGGGCCCAGGTCTGATTGAGCGCGACCACACTGGCGAAGAGAAAAGCGACCCAGATTAGACCACCGGCAATTTGCCGCGACTCTTCCGCGCTCGGGTCAAACGAGAAACTGAACACGACGACCACCAGCAGCGAGAAGAACAACATCGAGTTGATGGCATCTTTCGAGCGCCATTCCAGGCGAAGGTCCTTGAGCAGCGTAGCGCGGGTGATGCCCCTAGCGGGCGGTGCTGCCGCGTTTGGCGCCACTCCTGAAGCCTTGCTCGTTGCCGTCGGGTTCATGCTAGCGGCTCCGGCGGCCGGAGTTCGTTTGTGCGGCCAACGATTTTCCCTTCCGCCATCCACACAAATTCGTCGGCGGCGCCCTCGAGCAGCGATGCCTGGTGCGTGACGACGAAAATCGTCTTGCCCTGATCGCGAAGTCCCGCCAGCAGGCGAACCATATCGGCGGCCGAGTGAATATCGACGTTCGAGAACGGCTCGTCGAGCAGCAGAATCTTCGGGTCGTTGAGTAGCGCGCGCGCCAACGACATCCGCTGCCGCATCCCCTGGGAATACTGCCCCACCGGGCGCGTGAGCTCGGGGTCGAGGCCAACAGAGGAAATCACCTCGGCGCAGCGCGATGAACCCGCGATTCCGTACAACTGCGCGAAGTAGGCAAGGTTCTCCATCCCGCTCATCTCGTCGTAAAGCAGCGACGGATGCGCCATGTAGCCAACCTGGTGGCAGATATCGTGGAATTTGTCCGCGCCGAGGATCGTCACCTTTCCGCTCGAGGGATGGTTCAGGCCGGCCAGCGTGCGCAACAGCGTCGTCTTTCCAGCGCCGTTGTCGCCGAGGATGGCGTAGAACTTTCCGCCTTCAAATTCCGCGGAGACGCCGCGCAGCGCGGCGAAACGGCCGAACTGCTTGATCAGGTCGGTGACGGCGATGACGGGGGATTGGTCAGTCAAGTCGATTGGATTGTAATTCGCAAAGGTGTTGAACTCCAGTCCGCTAGCGCAGGCATGGCTCAAGTCCGAGACCGACTTCACCCAGAAAACAACACGCTTATCGAGCCGCAGCGTATTGTCCACGGATAAAACCGTACACCCTCCAGAGCACAGTCATTACAGTAAACCAGAGCAATACTCCGAACGACAGACCCACTGCGCTCAAACGAGCCGGCTGATCCGGGATCAGAAAGCCCGCAACACCGATTGCACATCCCACGATTCCACTGATGTAGTACTGAGGTTGTTGGAACAATCCTGCCAGCGGCAAAAAATGCAGCCCTACGATCACCGCGATTGCGGGCGCGATGAAGTCCGGGCGTCTGACGACATTGAGCAGGATAATCACGGCAACGACTGCGCTCCACTGGATGCCATTGATCACGCCAAACCGCCGGCCCACTTTGCGGCCGGCATCCAACTGTTCCGCCGTGGGAGCCGGGGCGGTCCGGGAAATGCGATGCGCTTGCACCGCGAGGGTTATGATCGCCGCCCCGAGAGCGAGTCCCACAACCACCACAGCGACCTTCATGCCCAGCGGAAAGAATCTTCCGCCAGAAAGGCCCAAAAGAAACCAGAGTATTGCGAAGACAAACATGATCGAGGAGCCGGTCATCATCCCGGTCAGCGCTTTTGGATGCATGGTTCTCGACTAATTGCCTGCCGGCGAAGACAGCGCTCGATTCTGCGATACGCTCTTGCCGGGTTCGGTGGCCGGAGTGGCTCCGGGCTGGCCCGGCTGCGGAGCGTATTTCGACGCGCATTTGGCTTGCAGCTGCTTGGCGTGGAAAACGCCATCGCGGCCAAAGTGTCCATCGGCCAAAGCCTGCGAATCGTCCTTGAAAGTGTCGGGTGGAGCTTCGGTTCCGGTGTAGGAGACGGGCAGGGTCAGATCATTTTCCTTGAGGACGAAACTCACCTCGGTCCCGACGCGGTGAATCGATCCAGGCACGACGTTGCCGGCAACGCGCAAGTGCTTTGAGTACGCCTTGTCGCCCTGCTTTTGCAGCTTCTGTAGCTCTGCAATCGTGACGTAGTAGCTGGTGCTGCTGTCCTGCACGCCGGTGTAGGCGAGATACCCCAGGGAAACGAGAATGAGGACGATGACGGAACCGAACTTCAAATATCTGGCGCTTTCACTGGACATGCGACAACTCACCCCTGCTTGAAACTTTACGCGCCGCAGCCAACCGGGTCAAGACTGAGCTGACCGCATGCGGCCGCACCGGGATACCGGCCATTTTCCGCCGATTACCTCACACTCCAGAACAATGGCCCGCAGAACCAGACGATTAGTGCTACACTTCGTGGCCGCCAGGATAGCGGGGTGCAAATCCTGGCAGTAAGTCTCAAGGACAAACCATGAACAAAAGCTTGTGGGGAGTTTTTGCAGGTGTTTGGGTGCTCGCGGCGTGCGTTGCTTCGCCAACTCTGGCGAGCGCTCAGTCCGAGGTGAAAGAGAAACCGCCGATGTATTCCTACGTTTCGTTCTGGAATATTCCGCGGGCAGACTGGGGAGAGATGGCGAAAGCCGACGCGGCCGACCAGAGCATTCTGGAGAAGGCTCTTTCCAATGGAACCCTGGTCGGGTTCGGCAACGATGTGAATCTGGTTCATCAGCCGGATGGCTACACCAACGACGAGTGGTGGTCGTCCATGTCGATGGCTGGCCTGTTGAACGTGCTTGAGCAGTTTTACAGCTCCGGCAGCGCCACGACAGCTGTCCTCGGAAAAGCCACCAAACACGGCGACGGCATCTTCGTCAGCCGCTACTACAACTGGCACTCGGGGTCGTTCAAAGGCGGCTACACGCACGGGTCGTCTTACAAGCTGAAGAGCGATGCTTCCGACGACGCGGTGGACACACTGAGTAAGAGCTTCATCGTTCCGTTGATGGAGAAAATGCTGGCCGATGGCACGCTGCACGAGTATGAAATCGATACCGAAGCTGTGCACACTCAGGCTCCGGGCACTTTCTGGATCTTCTACATCTGCGCGAACGCGGAAGGCCTGGATAAGGTGAACGCGGCCTTACGCGACACGCTGAAGAACAGCCCCCTGTCCGGCCCCGCATTCGGCTCGATGGTGGACTTTTCCGTGCACCGCGACGATCTGGCACGGACGAACGGGACTTACAAATAGCACGCTTGATGCTTTCCAGTTACGCGCGGGCAGTCTATTCTTGGCTGCCCGCGCAGTGATTAATTGTTTCGGCTTTCCCGCGGTTGCCCCTACGCGGGGAGGAGCGGCGAAGATAACTGCCTGTCCTTCGAAAAGCCTGCGGTTCGTTTGCCGCAGGCATGCTAACCTGCAGGCGAGCGGCTGCCTGCCGGAATGTCGACCTCCTTTGCGATCAACCCGACCTTCTGCTTTACACTCTTGGGTTCGTTCGCAATCTATCTGTGGACGCGTCCTCCTCGCGCCTTCTGGTTGGCGGCGCTGGCGCTAGCTTTTGGCCTGCGTGTAGCTTGCATCCGTCTTATGGGCGGGCTGGGCGCCTACTATGGAGTCCGCTGGATTAGCTGGGGAGCGTTTCTAGGAATTGCCAGCATTATTGTGCTGGCGGTGCAGGTCGTGTTGGCGCCTCGCTCTGAACGTGTCTCTCTTCGCCGAACGTTCTTCGCTGCATCCGTGTTTCCCCTTTGCGCCTTGCTGATCGGGTATTTCATCCCCTTGACGATCTGGCTGCGGCCGAAAACTTACGACGCATTCTTGCTCGCCTTCGATGGAGGACTTGGGTTCCAGCCGAGCTTTGTGCTAGGGCGCCTTCTCGTGCATCACGCAACGCTCTGGGGCGCAACCACGATCGTGTACTACGCATTGCCGGTTGAGGTGGCAATCCTCTATGCCGCGTACCGCGCGCTGCCGCGGCAGCCCGTCGCTCTGCTGGCGCTGATGCTTTGCTTGATGGTCGTTGGCGATGCGCAGTACGGTATTTTTCCAGCGGTGGGGCCGGCGTATGCGTTTCGGGAGTCCTATCCGCTGCGGCCTCCGCCCCTGGCGCAGATTGCAGCCGAGCCTATAACTGTGCCCGAAGCGCCCCGCAACTGTATGCCCTCGCTTCATCTTGCCGGGGCTTTGCTTGCCTGGTGGAACTCGCGCATTTGGCCGCGATGGGGAAGAGTGCTGACCTTTCTGTTTTTGCTGGCGACCGCGTTCGCGACGCTGGCTCTGGGCGAGCACTACCTGGCGGATCTGGTCGTCGCGTTCCCGTTCAGCCTGATATTGCAGGCGGCTTGGACCCAAAACGTGAAGTTCACGCAGACTGCGCGGCAATCTGCATTTTGGTGGGGATGGGCCGTCACCGCAACTTGGCTGGTTCTGCTGCGTTATTTCCTTGGCATTTTCCTGATTTCACCGCTCGTACCCTGGGGCGCAATCCTTGCGACCGTGGGCGGTAGCCTATGGCTGGAGGGGAAACTTAGCGCGGCTATTGCATGGGGTTTAATACATAATAAAATCGCTAGACATACTTGACAATAACGACGGAACTGGTTATCTTAGATTTCGTTCCTTCCTGATCCCGTGTCGCCTTTCGCCGGGCGACGCGGGAGTTTTTTTTTGCGCTAGGAACCGGTATCGCGCTCGTACGGTTTCTGCATGTAGCGGCGGGCTTCGTCGAGCGCTCCCTGCGTGTTGTCGTTGGTCTGCAGAGCCTGCCGATATTCGTTCACGGCGCGCTCACGCTGGCCGGTAATATCGAAAATCTTGCCCAGTTGCAAGTGGCTCCAGACCTCTGTCCAGCGCGGGTCGCCGTCGCCGTTCAACGATTCCCGATACGCGTTCGCCGAGGATTGATAGTTCTTTTGCAGATAGAAGACTTCCGCAATGCGATAGTGGGCCAGCGAACTGTTCTTATTGATTTCCAGAGCCTTATTGAATTCGCCCAGCGCCCCCGCCAGATCGCCCTGCTGTGTTAGTCCCTGTCCTCGGACCAGCGCGGCCCGCAGCTTGATCTCCTTCGAATTGGTGAGCACGTGGTTATCGGGATCGACGGAAATCCTGCGCGGTCGACCGAATGTCTCGACTGAAAAAGGCGAATCCGTGCCCACAACTTCAACATGCTTCTCTTCGGTTCGGCCGTCGGTGTCGATGCGCAGGATTACCGGCATCCGGAACAGATCGAGATCCTGGTTGATCGCTCCCACAATGCGAAAACCCTTGTTGTTGCCGAGGCGGTAAACGGTGTACTTGGTCTTGAACTCGGGCGCGCTGGTCGAGTCCATCCACTGCGAGAAAAACCACGTCAGCTTCTCGCCGTAAACCTTCTCGACAAGCTTGCGGAAATCGTCGGTGGTGGCCGATTTGCCCGCATATTGTGTGGCGAAGTCGCGCATCACTTTCAGGTATTTCGTTTCCCCGAGAACGTAGCGCAGCATATGGAGAATCATCGCGCCCTTGTCGGTGACCAGCGACTGAAACTCGGGTGAAAAATAATCGAGCTTATCGGCGCTCGAGAGCGGCACGCTGTCATACGCCAGCGCCCCCACCGACATGTCCTTGACCGCATCTTCCAGCGCCGCCTGTCCCGCCGCGCTTTCCACGTACCGCGCCTCCGAGTAGCGCGCAAAGCCGTCGCTCAGCCACCAATCATTCTTCGAGGCCGGGCTGACCGAATCGCCCCACCACTGGTGCGCAATGGTGTTGGCGAGCAGGCGATACTGCACCTTTTCCGAGATCGCCCGGCTGGCAATCGCCGCGATTTCCGGCGCATAGGCCGAGGGAACGGTGTCGTCCGGAATCTCCACGATTTGCAGGCGCGGAGAGGGAGGCGTTCCGTACTGCGTGATGTAGAAGGTGAACTCCTTCACGGCCGTCGATGCGTATTCGTCGGCGAGTTCCGCATGCGTGGGTTTGAAAAACACATGCAAATCGATGCCGGCTTCGTCGGTCTTTTTCTCTTGAAATATGCCGGCGATGATGGTTCCCGGGAAGCTGGGTTTGGTCCACGAGAACGTATAAGTCTTCATGTTGGCGACTTCCGTCTTCTTGGCGGCCGCTGCTGCGGCGGAGCTTGGCTTGCCGCTGCCGATCGCGATCATATGCGCGGGAACCGTCACCGCGATCGTCGCCGTGAAGCGGTTGACGCCATAGCCAGCGACCGGGAACCACAATCCGGAATACAGAAGATAGCTCGTATCGGGTCCGACGTAAGCTAGTTTCAATCCTTGTACCGGGCTGTCATCGGCGTTTTCGAGCGTGCCCTCGTAATCGAAGGTTAGGCTCGTACTTGCTCCCTTGGTCAGGCCGTCGTTGAGGCCGAAACGAATGCTGGAATCCTGGGTGATGCGCTCCGGAGTCAGTGGCTTGTTGTTCGCGTCCACAAGTTTGGTCACACGCAACGCGTTATTCAATTGGAACGTTGCGACGTTCACATCCTCCAGTGCGGTGATTTTGACGACAGCATGGGCGGTGAGTTTGTGGGCCTCAGGAAGCAATTGGACAGCGATCTGATAATCATCGGCGCGAAAACGCGCCTTCTCGGCAGCATGAGCTGACATGGCGG
>Ga0326728_10015983_pt1 | contig 15445 bp, 14 predicted proteins | sample MB3enrmetagenome_FD_207602 | JGI IMG/M metagenome (GOLD analysis project Ga0326728, IMG submission 207602) | Lab enriched peat soil microbial communities from McLean, Ithaca, NY, United States - MB31MN | ecosystem: Environmental > Terrestrial > Soil > Wetlands > Peat | place: USA: New York...
GCTTCGTCCATGCGGACCAGGAAGGCATCCACTGTGAGAATCCGCGCCTGGACTATCCCAAGGTGAAGGAGCGCAAGGACGGCATCGTTACCAAGCATTCCAACGGCGTCGCCATGCTGCTCAAGCGCGCCAAGGTGGAGCGCATCGGGGGCTATGCCACGCTGAAGGGCGCGGGCAAAGTCGAAGTGCAATCGGATACCGGCCCTCAGACGCTGGAAGCCAGGAACATCATCATTGCCACCGGCTCCGAGGCGCGCATGCTGCCGGGCCTCGAGCCCGATCCCGAATTCATCCTGACGAATGTCGAGATCCTCAATTTGACGGCCGTTCCGCGGAGCCTGGCCATCATCGGAGCGGGCGCGGTAGGGGTGGAGTTCGCGTCCATCTTCCGCCGCTTCGGGAGCGAGGTCACGGTCATCGAGATGCTCCCTCGCATCGTGCCGGTGGAAGACGAGGACGTTTCCAAGGAACTGGAGCGCAATTTCCGCAAGCAGAAGATTCGCGTGGAGACGGCAGCGCGCGCCGGGAATATTCGCCGGGGCGGCCAGGGCGTGCAGCTCGACCTCACCACCAAGGAGGGCAAGCAGGAACTGCTCGACGTGGAAAAGCTGCTGGTCGCGGTGGGCCGCAAGCCCAATACCGAGAAAATCGGGTTGGAGAATACCAGGGTCGCGCTGGACCGCGGCTTCATCCTGGTTGACGAGTATCAGCGGACCGCCGAGCCGGGCGTGTACGCCATCGGCGACGTGGTGGCGGGCACTCCGCAACTGGCGCACGTCGCCACGCGCGAAGGCATGATCGCGGTGGGGCACATGGCGGGCAAGCCGGCGCACCCCATCAATAAGAACCGCATCCCCGGATGCACCTACACCGAGCCGGGCATCGGCAGCGTGGGGCTGACCGAGGCGCAGGCGCGCGCCCAGGGCCGCAAGGTGAGGATCGGAAGATTCCCCTTTGCCGGCGACAGCCGCGCCACCATCCTGGGCCACCACGAAGGTTTCGTCAAGGTGGTGGCGGACGAGGAATACGGCGAAATTCTGGGCGTGCACATCATCGGGCCGGAGGCCTTCGAGCTGATCGGCGAGGCGGTGGCCGCCATGGAAGCCGAGGCCACCGTCGAGGTGATGATGCAAACCATTCACGCGCATCCCACGCTCTACGAGGCCCTGGGCGAGGCTTTCAACGCGGTGTACGGGCTGGCCATTAATGCCTGAGCGGCAGGCCATGCGCACATGCCAGGTTCGCGAGCTGGGGCGGATGGCGTACGGCCCCGCGCTCGAGCTGCAACAGCAACTGGTCGCCGAGCGCAAGCTGGGGCGGATTCCCGATCAGCTTCTGTTGCTGGAGCATCCCCACGTGATCACCCTGGGGCGCAACGGGCGCCTGGAGAACCTGCTGGCCGACGACCAGGTGCTGGGGCGCGCGGGAATCGCCTTCCATCCCACCGATCGCGGCGGGGACATCACCTATCATGGCCCCGGGCAACTAGTGGGGTACCCGATTCTCGACCTGCGCGAATGGAAGCGCGACGTGGGCGCGTACGTGCGCTCGATCGAGCAGGCCATCATCGACACATTGGCGGATTACGGCATCGCCGCCGGACGCATTCCCAAGCTGACCGGCGTGTGGGTGGAAGAGCGCAAGATCGCCGCCATCGGAGTACACATCAGCCGCTGGGTGACTTCCCACGGATTCGCCTTGAACGTCTCCACCGATCTGAGCTATTTCCAATACATCGTGCCGTGCGGTCTGTCGAGGCCGGTGACCTCCATGGCACGGCTGGGCGCGCGCGCGACTCTGGCGGAAGTTTCGGGGACTCTGGCCGGGCATTTCGGCCGCATTTTCAATTGCGAAATACACAGGCAGGAGAGCCTGTGCCACCAGGAGAACTGACATGACCGACGTAGTGATGCCCCAGATGGGCGAAAGCATTGTCGAAGGGACGTTGACCAAGTGGCTCAAGAAGCTCGGGGACCGGGTGGAGCGCGACGAGCCGCTCTTCGAGATTTCGACCGACAAGGTGGATACGGAAATCCCCTCGCCCGCCGCCGGCACGCTTGCCGAAGTGCTGGTGGAGGAAGGCCAGACGGTGGGGATCAACACCGTGGTGGCGCGCCTGAATGAAGCCGAAGCCGGCGGCACGGCGGCCGCGAAGCCCAAGGCCGAAGCCGCTGAAGAGGCGGCGCAGGAAGCTGCGGTCGAGGCTGTGCCGGAAAGGACCGCCGAGTTGACGCGCGAGCCCGAACCCGTCCCCGAACCGGCTCCCGAGCCCGCTCCCGAGCCCACGGGGCCGCTCTCCCCCCTGGTGCGCCGCATGGCGCGCGAGCACAACATCGAACTCGGGCGGGTGAAGGGCACGGGGGCCGGCGGCCGCATCACCAAGCAGGACCTGGAGGACTACATCGCGCAGCAGGGCGGCCAACCGGCGGCGGCGCCGCCAACTCCAGCGCCCGCTCTGCCGGTCGCACCGCCGCCCGCTCCAGCGCCCGCTCTGCCGGTCGCACCGCCGCCCGCTCCAGCGCCGAAACCCGCCGCCGCACCGCCTCCTCCTCCGTCGCCCCCACCGCCCGTGGCGCCGCCTCCTCCGGCAGTGACTCCGGCGCCGCCCGCACCCCTTCCCGCCGCCGTTCCGGCGAGAACGCGCATCGAGCCCATGAGCACCATGCGCATCAAGATCGCCGAGCACATGGTGATGTCCAAGCGGACGTCGCCGCACGTGACCACCATTCACCGCGTGGATATGACCAGGGTGGCGAAACTGCGGGAACTGCACAAAGAGGCGTTCCAGCAGAACTACGGTTTCTCGCTCACCTACCTGCCGTTCATCGTGCGCGCCTCGGTGGTGGCGCTGCGGCAGTTCCCCCTGGTGAACGCCTCCATCGACGGCAACAACATCATCCACCACAGCGACATCAATATCGGGATTGCGGTGGCCCTGGAGAACGGGCTCATCGTGCCGGTGATCCGCGCCGCCGATGAAAAGAACGTGCTCGGATTACAGCGCGCGGTGGTGGACCTCGCGACGCGCGCGCGCTCGCGCCAACTCAAGCCCGACGAGGTGCAGGGCGGAACCTTCTCCATCACCAATTTCGGCAGCTTCGGCAGCCTGATGGCCACGCCCGTGATCAATCAGCCGCAAGTCGCCATCATGGGGGTGGGCACCGTGGACAAGACCCCGGTGGTGATCGACGACGCGATTGCCATCCGGTCCATCTGCCACCTTTCGCTGAGCTTCGACCACCGGCTGATCGATGGCGCCATGGCGGACCAGTTCATGAGCAAGGTGAAGCAGGTGCTGCAGGAGTGGTCGGAAGAGGTGGTGTGAGTGCCCGCCGCAAGCAAGGACGTATGACGCGATGAACTACCCTTCCACCATTTCCGACGCTTGGGAAGAGGTGCTTGCTTCGCTTTGCCGGTTACAGATGGACCACGATCACGTGCTGACGGATCTGGAAGCTGTGGTGGGCTGGCAAACTGCCCGCATTCAGAAGCGCAGGCCACCCGTGCGGACCTCGACGCCTGGCGCGAAGCACGCGCGCGCGGCGAGACGCCGCCGCTTTCGAAGCTTCCGGGGTTGAAGACATGAAGCACCGGCACCTGAACCACGAAGCTTTCACCTTGGCGGCGATCGAGGACATCCTTTCGCGCTGGTTTAGACCGGACCCTTGGGCGGGCCCGTACTGCGGGCAGGGCAGCCCTTGCTGTACTCCTATAGGTCTTCCGGGCGTAAGCCCGTGTGGCTGGCAATCTCCGACAGGATAATGGGGCCCAGTTCCTATTTATCGTGGAAGGCGAAGCGATACTGTGGCCAACCCTCGCGCCGTAACGTTCGATGCGAACCCGACGTGCGAACAATGCGCCAGCCGATCCTCTGGAGCGCCGCGAGGACGCGGCGGGCCTTGGTCACGGGCCAAACGCTCATGCCGCAACATAGAAATGCAGCGTGTTTGCGTCGGGCTTCATCTCACCATGTTCGATTTCTTCCGCAATCACGCGGAGAGCAAGCGCCTTGGCCTTGAGGGTCGCCTCCTCGGCGCTTGCACCATATACCGTGACGCCGGGCAATTCGGGAACGTCGCCAATCCATCGGCCGTCCGTTTCGCGAAGCAACCGGATGGTGAGTTGCATGCTTTCATCGTATCGCCTGTTCGCCTCGGAGGACGTACTTGGCGATCTGGGCCTCCCGATTCGGTGCACACCACGAAGACTCAGTCTCCGGAAGATCGGCGGGTCGCGAACGTCGAGGTGGCATGGCTCGTGGCTGACAACGTCAATTCGGATGTGTTCGGCTTCCGCGTGACCGACGCCGACCTGTCCCAACCTGGCAGGCTTGAAATAAGGCAGGCCCGTACCGCGGGCAGGTTGGCTCCAACCAGCAATCGCGGCCGGCACCCGGGGTTCTTTGACTGTGACCAATGTCCCGCACGGCGCCCCAAGTCTTGGCTACTGCCCGGGGATGAGATGGGTGTAAGCGGGGCGGTGAGGCCCAATCGCCAAACGCTTTCATGCATCCCGGAAGAGCGCCCGAAAACCTTCCTGCTCGAAATGCCGGTCGTTTGTCAGCACATCCGTCAGCCCCTCCCGGCGCATAGTTTGCATCGAGATGCAATCCGTCAGGCTGTAGCCTTTGTCGGGACGTGCGCGGTACAGTTCCAAACCCGCAAGGAAGGATTCCCGGCTCTGGGGAACGACCAAAACCGTGAGGCTCTTGAACAGATCGGCAACGATTTTGCCGGCTTGGGCGCGGACGCTGGGCCGGGCGCCGGCAAAGAACGCCAGATACTCGCAGAGGACTTCGTCGGTCGTGACAATTTTGTCGGGTGCAAGCGCGCGGCTAAGGTGCATGGCGCGTTCGTGAGCGGCATCCGTGGTGCTGGTCAGGGCGGCCCAATAGAACGTATCTGCGAAGAGAACCCTCACAAGTCTCTTTTGGGAACGCCATAAACGTAATGATCGATCTGGCTCGCACCGTCCGCAGGCAGAAGGGCAAGGTCTTCGCGGGGAACCTGCTTCATGTCGTCGGCGATGACTTCCCAAATATGCGGAAGCGGCGCGGCAGGCGATTTGAGATTGTGTTCCAACACTTGCCGGGCGTACTGCTCCGCGGACACTCCTTGTGCGCGGGCCTTCGCGGCAAGGGCCGCAATATCCTCATCCGGAAGGTCGATGGTCAGGGTCATGGCTTCTGTACCTTCATGGTAGCAGCGTTCGCTCACTCTACGCCAAAAGGCCGACATCCTCGCGGCTTGCACCTTCCTTCTTTCTTGTCCGCGTCTCCCCCGATTTTGCGTCACGCGCCCCCAACGCCATCGCCCCACCGGCCTCATCCCCGCCATCTGCCTTACGAGCGCTCCTCGGGAATCGCCCGCTCCTGCACCAAACCGATCGCGAGCACCAGCCACGGCCTGCCATCAACGCTCACTTCGCAACACCAGCCGCTCTTGCCGCCGCCACCCGCGGAATTCCTGCCAGGTCCGGCTCAATCCGCACATCCTCCCACCCGCTCAGGAGATTCGTTACGTGGCCCAGGCTGCCGAAGCCTAACTCCAGAATGAGCCAGCCGCCGGGACGGAGGACGCGCCCGGCATCGGCCACGATGCGGTCGTAAAGTTCGAATCCCGATTCTCCGGCGAACAGCGCAACGTGCGGCTCCCAGTCGCGGACCTCGCGCTGCAAGCCTTGCCGTTCGCCGGTCGGCACGTAGGGCGGATTGGAAACCACCAGGTCCATCGTGGCGGGCGCGATGGCATTCATCACATCGCAGGCCGCGAAATCGACCGTCGCGCCGAGGCGAGCCGCGTTTTCCCGGGCTACCCTCAGAGCGGCCCCGGAAATATCCGTGGCCCAGGCCGCGGCGCCCGTCTCGAGCTGCAGGGTGACCGCCAGGGCCCCGGAGCCGGTTCCGATATCGAGCAGGCGGCGCGGGTCGCGCGCCAGGCGAAGCGCTACTTCCACCACGTGCTCGGTCTCCGGCCGCGGAATCAGCACATCGGGAGTGACGCGAAACTCGCGGCCGTAGAATTCCTGCCGTCCGGTGATGTATTGGGTGGGCTTTCCCTGAAGCCGCTCGTGCAGGTAGCGGCCGTAGTGCAGCCACTCTAACTCCGTGAGTTCGTCGTCAGAGTGAGCGAACAGGCGGACGCGCTCCGAGCGCAGAGCGTGCGCCAGCAAAACCTCGGCGGTGAGGCGCGGCACCGCGATCCCGGCATCCTCCAGGATTCGCACCCCCTGGAGCAGCGCCGTCCGGACGGTCATCTAATCCGCGGCGGCGCCCTGGCCGCCCTGGTCTCCCTCCAGCTTCCGCGTGCGGTAGTAAGTGATGAGCGCGTCGATAATGGCGTCGAGCTTGCCATCCATCACGAAATCAAGCTGGTGCAGGGTGAGGCCGATGCGATGATCGGTGACGCGGTTCTGGGGGAAGTTATAGGTGCGGATCTTCTCGCTGCGGTCGCCCGTGCCGACCATGCTGCGGCGCTCGGCGCCCAACGCGGCCTGCTGCTTTTCGAGCTCGATCTCGTAGAGCCGCGAGCGCAGCACGCGCTCCGCCTTGGCGCGGTTCTTGATCTGCGATTTCTCGTCCTGGCAGGAAACCACCAGACCCGTGGGCAGGTGCGTGATGCGCACCGCGGAGTACGTGGTATTGACGGATTGGCCTCCCGGGCCGGAGGAGCAGAACGTGTCGATGCGGATGTCCTTGGGATCGAGCTTGATCTCCACCTCGTCGGCTTCGGGCAGCACCGCTACCGTAATCGCCGAGGTGTGTACGCGGCCCTGCTGCTCGGTGACCGGAACGCGCTGCACGCGGTGCACGCCGCTTTCGTATTTCAGCTTGCTGTAGACCTTGTCGCCGCTCACCAGGGCAATGACTTCCTTGAGTCCGCCCACAGCGGATTCGCTGCTGGAGGTGACCTCAATCTTCCAGTTCTGCGATTCGGCGTAACGGGCATACATGCGGAAGATCTCGGCGGCGAACAGCGTGGCTTCGTCGCCGCCCGTGCCGGCGCGGATTTCGAGCACCACGTTCTTGTCGTCCAGAGGGTCTTTGGGCAGCAGGAGAATTTTGAGCTCCTCCTCGATGCGCGTCAGCTCCGGCTCGAGTTGGGCAACCTCGTCGGCGGCCATCGCGCGCAGCTCGGGATCCGGATCCTGGAGCATGGCGCGGCCCTGCGAGAGGCTGTCGAGAACCTTCTTCCACTGGCGGTAGTGGCCGACGAGTTCGGAAAGCTCGCTCTGCGCCTTGGTGACTTTGCGGTACTGATCGGAATCCGAGATCACCGACGGGTCCGCCATCTGTTGGGTGAGCTCGTCAAAGCGCTTTTCGAGCTGGTCGAGTTTGGGAACGAATTGCATGGGGAGTCAGGCGATGACGAGTTGTCCGCCCTGCGATTCTTCGAGCGCCATGGCGCCTTCCAGCGCGCGGATGGCGACGGCTGCCTGGTCGTCGGCGGGCGGCTTGGTGGTGATGCGCTGCATCCACAGTCCCGGCGCGGTGATGGTGGCCAGGAAGGAGCCGCGGCGTTTGGCGGCAAAGCGAATCAGCTCGTAAGACACGCCCGCGATCACCGGCATCAGCAGGATGCGAAAGAGCAGCTTGGGAACGAAACCGTCGAAGGGGATCAGGGCGTAGAACGGTACGGCCAGGAAGAAGACCACGAACAGGAAACTGGTGCCGCAGCGCGGGTGGAACGTGGTGAAGCGCTGCGCGTTTTCCACGGTGACCGGCTGGCCGGATTCGAAATTGAAGACCACTTTGTGCTCCGCGCCGTGGTACTCGAAGACGCGGCGGATGTCCTTGAAGCGCGAGAGAACATAAAGCAGGGTGAGCAGAATCGCCATGCGGATGAGGCCGTCGGCGATATTGAAGGCGATCCTGCCGTGCAGCATGGGGTATAGGTTCTCCAGCCGCGTGACCAGGAAGAGCGGAACGAACTTGTACATGAAGATGAAGAACGCAAAAGAAAAGAGGACGGGGCCGGCCACCACCCAGCCGGGAATCTCCTTGGGCGGTTCCTGGCTCGCCGGGGGGTTGAGATCTTCGATGGCCGCGGCGGCCGAGAACTTGAGCGCCCGCCCGCCGAGCTTCAGGGCCTGGTAGAGCGTTCCCAGGCCGCGCAGGACGGGGTACCTGAAAATGGGGTACTGCTCGGACATGCGGGCCAGGGGCATCTCTTCCGTGACCATCTCGCCCGAGGGTTTGCGAACGGCCACGCAGTAGCTGTGCGGAGCCCGCATCATCACCCCTTCCATCACGGCCTGTCCGCCGACCAGGGTTTCTTCGCCGCTCTCCAGGATGGGCATGATTTGCAAGTGGGTAAAAAGGCGGAAAAAAGTGCGCAGGGACACAACACCTCTCTGTATCAATCCTTTCTATTATACGCGAAGGGGGTTGGCAGGGCCACCAAACGAATGCAGTAACATGGTGAGAGGAGTCCATGAGCAGCCTCGCACATTCCCTAGTTACGTGGGCGGAATTTCTCCGCCTGCCGGAGCGCCCTGAGACTGGCATGAGATATGAACTGCATGACGGTGAGGTCGTAATCGTGCCCCCGCCACGGCCGGTGCACGTGAAAGTGCAGAAGCGCATCGAGAGGCTCATGGAGGCGCTGGCGGACGACCGTTTTGTTGTCACGCTGGAGTTTCCGTACCGCCCGTCCGCTAACCTACAGTTCTGGGTGGCCGATGTTGCCTGCGTCCGGCGTGAAGATTGGGATGCCATTCCACCCGACGAATGGCCGGTTTGCACACCGGCCCTGATCGTCGAGGTGCTCTCGCCCTCGAACACTCCGGCCAAAGTCAACCGGCAGCGGCTCGTTGCCATGTCGGCAGGCACGGAAGAGTTTTGGGTGGTGGATGCGGTCGAGCGGACGGTGCAGGTGACGAGTGCCGCTGGAACCGCGATCTACGGCCTCGGCGATTCGCTTTCGCCGGCGATTTTGGGCGGTGGCGCAATTGAAGTCGCCGCGATTTTCGCCGTCTGATCGATCGCGCGCGCCTCCCCGCGAACTTGACACCCACCGCGATCTCGGTTACCAAGGTCTTGGAGGTCCGAAATTGTCTCAAGATGGTGTTTCCCGGCGGCACTTCTTTTTTGGCGCGCTCCTGGCGGGCGCCGTACCGGTGGGCGGATACGGCAGCGTGCCTTCGCTGCGGGCCCTGGGCTATAAGCCGTTCTATGAAAAGCTGAATGTCGCCGCCATCGGCTGCGGCGGGCAGGGCGGCGGGGATCTGAACGACGCCGCGCGGACCGAGAATATCGTGGCCCTGTGCGACGTGGACCAGGACCGTGCCGCGGCCAATCTGAAACGCTACCCGGACGTGCCCAAATACAAAGACTTCCGGGTCATGCTGGACAAGGAAGGCAAGAATATCGATGCCTGCACTATTGGCATCCCGGATTTCATGCACGCCACCGTGGCGCTGGCCTGCATGGAGCGCGGGAAGCACGTCTATCTGGAGAAGCCGCTGACGCGTACTCCCTGGGAAGCCCGGCTGTTGCAACAGGCGGCGGTGAAGTACAAGGTCGCCACCCAAATGGGCAACCAGGGGTTCTCGCATGAGTGCAACCGGGTGGCGGCGGAAATCGTGTGGTCGGGCGCCATCGGCGACGTCGTCGAAGCGCACATTTCGACCTCTCCCGGCACGCATCCCACGGCATTGCAGGAACTGCCCAAAGAGGAGTCGGTTCCCGATACCCTGGACTGGGACCTCTGGCTGGGCGGCGCCTCCATGCGCCCGTTCAGCAGTTGGTACGTGCCGTATAACTGGCGCGGGTTTTACGATTTCGGCACCGGGCAGATCGGCAACTGGGCCACCCATACCGCCGGCCCGGTGCAAACCGCCCTGCAATTGGGAGCGCCCACCAGCGTGGAATGCGTCAGCCAGGAAGGCCGAAGCCGCCTCACCTTTCCCAACCGGGCGGTGATCCGGCTGGACTTTCCGGCGCGCGGCGGCATGGGGCCGGTCAAGGTCTTCTATCACGATTCGGCGCGCCCGGAAGATCCCGACGCCTACCACGTGCCGGGCATGGAAAACGAAACGATTCTCCCGCCGGCCAATAATCTTTCGGACAAGGGCCGGCCCATGGGCGGCGGACGGGCCGGCGGCGGCCGGCCTGCCGGTGCCGCGGCCCCGCCCAAGGCGCCGCCTCCCGCCGCCGGACCGCTGGTCGGCGCCGGCGGACCCGGGGTGAAGGTGTTCATCGAGAGCCGCGGCGGCCCCGCGCGGCCGGGCATACTCAGCGGCAATGGCGCGGTCTTCATCGGAACCAAGGGCATCATGGCCACCCGGGAGCGCGGCGAAGGGGTTCACCTGCTGCCCGCATCGCGATGGAAGGACTACGTGCTGCCGCGGCCATTGCTCACGCGCTCGCCGGGGCACATGCTGGACTGGATCCGCGCCTCGAAGGGCGGCGACCCGTCGTGCTCGGACTTCAGCATCACCGCGCCCTACGCCGAATGGCTGGCCCTCACCGCGATCGCTTTCCGCGTCCAGGGCAAGCTGGAATGGGATAGCCGGAACCAGCGGTTCACCAATAGCGCGGAAGCCAACAAGTGGGTTAAGCCCGTGTTTCGCAAAGGCTGGGAGCTGAAGCTTTGAGCTGCCCGCTCATTTCTTCAACAGGGCGTCAACGGCGGTGAGCGAGATGGCCTCGTCCACTTCGGAGGCCGCCCCGCTGCAGGCAATCGCGCCGATCGTCTGCCCGTCCACCTGGATGGGGACGCCGCCCTGGTTGGGAAACGCATCCGGAAACGCCAGCACGGCCATGTTGCCTTTGGCGAGTTGATCGGCGGCGGCTTTGGACGGGCGGCCGTAGAGCGCCGCGTAGCGCGCCTTCCTCTGGGCGAACTGAATGGTGTTCAGCCCGGCGCCGTCAGCTTTTTGCAGAAACAGCAGGTTCCCGCTCTCGTCGACGATGCAGATGGTCACCTGCACGTTGCGTTTCTGCGCTTCCGCCTCGGCGGCGGCGGCCATGGTCTTCAGCGCGGCCAGGTTCAGGTACTTACGGGTGGGGAGATCGGCGGCCACCGCCGCGATCGCGAATGTCAGGAGCAAAGCGGTCAATCCAGCCATGCCGCTCATCTTAGCAGTTTGAAGCGCGCGGATTCGCGCGCCGGGATTCGGCATAAAAAAAGTGAGAGGGTGAGGCCCGCGCGAAGACCAAACACTGAGTGCCTATTGAGTGCCTATAAGGTTTCGGGGGCCATCCGCCGATGTCTGATGCAGGCATAGGAATGCAAGATCGTGGCGGCCTTGCGGTTCAGGCGCTGGTGGAGTGGCGCGCCAGCCGGATCGACGATCCGCTGGCGAAACTGAAGTACCTGCGCAGCGCGGTGCCGCGGTTGGAGACGTCCAATCGGCGGATGCGGGCGGTCGTCCGTTTTCTGCCGCTGGTCTTGGTGTTCGCCACGGTTTCGGCGTGCCTGGTGCGCGCCATGGTGCAGGTAGATCCGCTGCCGGCTCATATTCGTCATATCAAGGTACCGGTGCTGGGCGGGGAGGGTCTTCCGGATGTCTGGCAGGTGGAGAGCACCCCCCAGTGGGAGATCTACAGCAACGGGCTGCGGATCGACAACCGGTTTGCGATTGGCAACCACCCGCGGTCCTACCGCGTTTTCCCGGTCGACCATCCGGAAGAGAGCGGTGAGCCGGAGCGCACGCAGCCGGCCGGGATCGTATTTCACACTACCGAGAGCCAGCAGGCGCCGTTTGAGGCGGATAAGAACCGCGTGCTGAAGGAGGTTGCCGAATCGCTCGTGGAATATGTTCGCCGTCAGCGCGCCTATAACTTCCTTATCGATCGTTTCGGCCGAGTCTATCGCATCGTTTACGAGAGCGATGCCGCGGATCACGCCGGGCACTCCGTGTGGGCCGATCGGGAATGGCTGTACGTGAACCTGAACGAGAGTTTTCTGGGGGTGTCGTTTGAGGCCAAAACCGAGCCGGGCCAGGAGGTGCCGGCGGTCAGCCCGGCCCAGGTGCGCGGGGCCGCCATGCTGGTGGAGATGCTCCGTGCCCGTTACGGCATCCCGGCCACCAATTGCGTGACCCACGCCCAGGTATCGGTGAACCCGTTCAACATGCGGGTGGGGTATCACACCGACTGGGCTTCCAGTTTCCCTTTCGAGCAGTTAGGGCTGCCGGACAACTACGATCAGCCCATTCCGGCGCTTTCTATCTTCGGGTTCGAATCCGACGCCACTTTTCTGCGCGTTTCCGGATCGCGCTTGTATGCCGGCGTGGAACTGGCGGAAGAGCGCCTGCGGGAGCGGGCCGCCGAGCAGGGGGTACCGCTGGCGGCCTACCGCGGCAGCTTGCAACGCCTTTATCGCGAGCGGTTTCACCGTCCTAACGCCACCGCGGCCGAACCCGCGGAGTAGCTTACGTGGGGCGGACCCCCTGGTCCGCAGCCGACCCCCTGGTCGGCTCTTCGACCATTGCAGCCGCGCCGCCGGAGCGCGGCTGTACGACAATGGTGCTTTGCGAACCGAAATTGCGACCGGCTTGCTCGTTCTCTCCGCCGCCCGGCTGCTTTTCTCCCAGGCCATGCCGGGGAAGCCGTCCGCCGCCGAGCGGTTTGCGATCGACGCCATCGTCACCGATTCCACGGGACACGTGCTTCCCGGGCTGACCGCGGCCGACTTCGAGCTATCGCACAACGGCCAGCCACTGCAGTTAGCGGACGTCGCTTTCCTGCAGACCCGGCCCGCGGACGCGCCGGTCTTCAACATCGTGCCATGGCCCGGGCAGTTCGGGGAGAACGATCTGACCATGGTCCTGGTGTTGGACGATCTGCGTCTCTCCACGGAGGCGAGGACCGAGGTGCGCCGCGCGGTCGAGCGATTCATCGACGGCCAGATGCAGCCTCGCGAGAGGGCGGCGATCGTGCGCACCACGAGCGGCACCGGTGCGCTGCAACAGCTCAACTCCGACAAGCATCTCCTGCATGCGGCCCTGGATCTCTTGAACCGCCAGGCGCTCGACGCCTCCCACGTCGGGGACCTGAAACGGGAAGACGACCTGGCGGAGATCGCTCTGGCCGTTCTGCGGCCGGTGCTCGACGGCTTGCGCCCGCTCGCCGGACGCAAGGCCGTCGTCCTGTTTTCCGAAAACATGAAGCTGTTTGCCGGCACGCCCACAGACAGTGCGTTGCTGGCGGCCCGCGCCAATCGATCTTCAGTCGTCTTTTACACCCTGGATCCGCGGGGCCTGGCTGCCGCGGCGCGCGCCTCGCAGTCCCCGGAACAGATCCCGGCGTCCGCCGGTCTCGGAGCGCTGGCTCGAGACACCGGAGGCATCTTCTTCGACAATACCAACGATGCCGCGACGGCCCTGGCGCGCGTGCTGCAGGACCAGGAGGGCTATTACCGCATCGCCTTTTCGCCCGAGAAGACCGCGGAGCCCTCGTACGGCGGCCAGCTCACCGAGGGGATTTCGGTTAAAGCCAAACGCCCGGGCCTGCTGGTTCGCTCCCGCCACGCGTTTCCGCGCGTCGGTGAGGCCGAGGTCAACGATGAGGCGGTGGCGCCCCTCTCACGGCTGCTGCCGCCGCAGCCCTTCGCTTCGGGCGGCATTCGCGTGCGGCTGACACCGCTGGTTTCTTACGACCGTGCTTCCTCGCTGGACGCCTTGCTCCAGATCGATCCCCAGAATGTCGCCTTTACGTCCGGTTCCCAGGGCCTTTACCAGGCCGAGTTGGAACTGGAAGCGGTGGCAGTCGCAGCCAGCGGCGCGTCCGCCGGCGGCAGGGCTCAGACCTACGCAGTGCGAATCCCCGCGGAGCGTTTCCAACGGGGGCTGTCGGCGGCGGAACTTCCGGTCTCCGCGAATTGGACGGTGTCTGCCTCCGGACCAATCCAGCTATACGTGGTGGTGCGCGATACCACGTCGGGCCGCGTCGGTTCGGCCCGGCAGTTCCTGGATTTTCCGGATTTCGGCAGCGGGGCGCTATTGCTTTCCGGGATCTTTCTGAGCGGCACGGCGGGACGGGAGGCGGAGGAGCACGGGGAAAATCCGGCCGTGCGCATCTTCCAGCCGGGGCACACGGTGTCTTTTGCCTACAGCATTTTCAACGCAAGGGTGGATGCCGAGAAGCACCCACGGCTGGAGACCTGGGTTCGCGTGTTGCGTGAAGGCCAGCAGATCTATTCCGGCGAGGTAGTCCCCCCGGCATCGGCGCGGGATCCCGACCCCACCCGCCTGGCGCGAGCGGGCAATCTGGTGCTCCACCGGCAGGCCCTGCCGGGCCAGTACTCGCTCGAGCTTACCGTCACCGACAGCGCCGCCTCGCCGCCCCGCCGCGCCACGCAATCGATCGATTTCGAGGTGCGGTAGCCGTGGCACAGGCATTCCTGCCTGTGTTCTTGTATCGACCTACACGTTAGCCGTCGATCCGGCCTTGGCCATGGCCAGCAGCTTGTCGTCGAATTCGAAACCCGCGGTCCGCGGCTTGTGATTGCGCGTGTACCAGCGATAGGTCTCCTTCAAGCCCACTTCGAAGGGCGTCGGCTTGAGCTTGAGGACGCGGGCCACCTTGCCGATGTTTTCGGTGATCGGGGGAAGATCGAAGTACTCGCCGAAATAGAAGGGCTCGACCATGGCATTGCCGCCGGCCTGGGCGATCATGTCTCGCGGCATCCGGACCAGCGATGGCTCCACGTTCGCCGTCCTGGCCAGCCTTTCCACCAGCTCGACCTGGGTCACGGGCTTCGGGTCGCCGATATTGAACGCCTCGCCGGCCGCTTTCGGCTCGGTCATCGCGCGCAGCATGGCATGCACCAGATCGACCACGTAAACAAACTGCATGAGGCGGTGGCCATCGCCCGGTATGACGATCTGCCGGCCGGCGCGCAGGCGGTCCCAGAAGAACTGCTCGCGGTAGAACGGATTGTTCGGACCGTAAACGAAAGGCGGCCGGAAGGTGACCACCGGGAAACCCGATTGGGCGTGCATGCGGAACAGCAACCGCTCGGTGGTGGCCTTGAAACGGATGTAGGGCTCGGGGTGGTAGTCGGGGGCCAGCGGGTCGCTTTCCTTGTGGTTCAGTCCATCGCCGTAAGCCGCTACGCTGGAGAGGAAAATGTAGCGCGTAATGCGGTTTCCGCAGGCGCGCACGGTGGCCTCGACCTGGGCCGCGGTGGTGCCGCGCTCCCAATCGTAGACGTTATCGAATACCGCCTCGAACCGGCGTCCGCTGAGGGCCTCCGCAAGGGATTCGGCGTCATTGCGGTCGGCCGTGAGATTTTCGACGCGCTTGGGGAAATCGTGCTTCGGCTTACGGTGCAGAACGGCAACGTCGTGCCCCGCCTTCAACAGCTCCTCAACCAGAAGCCGGCCGATGAATAGAGTTCCCCCGATGACCAGTACCTTCATATGCTCCAGAAAAATGAGACGCCCCGGCGCGGGAAGACATTCCGCCCCGAGCCCAGCGTCTTATAAACGATACTGC
>Ga0326728_10015984_pt1 | contig 15444 bp, 5 predicted proteins | sample MB3enrmetagenome_FD_207602 | JGI IMG/M metagenome (GOLD analysis project Ga0326728, IMG submission 207602) | Lab enriched peat soil microbial communities from McLean, Ithaca, NY, United States - MB31MN | ecosystem: Environmental > Terrestrial > Soil > Wetlands > Peat | place: USA: New York...
CCAATTTCACCGCGGACTTTTTGGTGACCGTGCTGACCTCGATGGTGGAGCACGCGCGCCACCTTCGGCTTTACTACACGCGCCACAAGAGCTACTTCAACGTGTCTCCCAATTGGGGCCTGATGGAGTCCAACGGCCTGGCTCACATGGGCATCCTGTTCCCCGAGTTCCGAGAGGCAGACGACTGGACCGCGGAGGCGATGTCCCGGCTGGAAGAACAGATCCGCCTGCAGGTGTTGCCGGATGGCATGCAGGTGGAGCGGGCTTTCGGTTATCACTTGGTGAGCGCGTTCTGCTTCCTCCAGATTCTGGACCTGGCAGAGCGCAACCACATTCGGGTCAGCGATACGTATCGGAGGGTCGCCGAGCGGATGGCGCAGTTTGTCCTGAGCGTCATGAAACCGCACGGAGTCTACCCCATGCTCAGGGACGGCGACGAGAGCGATGTCTTCGGCGATCGGGCCTCGCACGGCCTTTGGGAAGATATCAACAACCTCAACATGCTGGAGGACTCCAACGATCTGCGCTGGGTTCTGAAAACCGCCGCCCGCATGTTTCACCGGAAAGACATGCTCTATGTAGCGACTCATGGCCGGCATGGCGCACCCCCGGAACTCGGTTCCATTGGGATGCCGGACGCCGGCTTCTTTGTCATGCGCACCGGCTGGAAACATGACGATCTCTACATGGTTTTTACCTGCGGAGATCTCGGCGTCATGGATCAGGGCTGCGTGCATGGCCACGCCGACGCCCTCAGTGTCGACGTTTCCGGCTACGGCGCCACGCTGCTGATCGATCCCGGCCGCTACCTCTATGAAGGCCCTTGGCGCATCTGGTTCAAGAGCACTAAAGCTCACAACACCGTCGCCGTGGATGGACGGGACTCGTCGGAACTGGCGGATGAGTGGATGTTCCAGACCAAGGCCCGGAGCGTGCTGAATTGCTGGTCCACCACCGAGCGGTTCGATTACGTGGACGGGCGCCACGAAGGATACCAGCGGCTTCAGGACCCGGTGACTCACCGGCGCAGGATCCTCTTTGTGAAGCCGCACTTCTGGCTGGTGGTGGATGACCTGACGGCCGCGGATCGCCACATCTACGACCAATACTTCCATTTCGCCGAGGGAGCCGAACTGACCGCGGGCGAATCGCACGCCTTCACGGCCGCGTATCCCAACCGGGCCGGCATCCTGGTGCAGCCGCTGTTCCCGGAGGGTCTCGAAGCCGAAACCCGGTTCGGCAGCACCGATCCCATCCAGGGATGGGTCTCCTACGACTACGCGGTCAAGGTTCCGGCTCACACTCTGCGCTATTCGCGGGAAACGGACCGGGGCGCGCGCTTCGCGACCCTGCTGGCGCCGTTCCAGGGAGAGCCGCGCCGGTTTACGATCAAACCTTCGGGCGACCTGGCGTTTCGCGTCGCGGACGGCGGAGCTTCCTGGTACATCGCTTTCGGCGATGGCGTGCTCACCAGTTCCGGTGAATTCGAGTTCGACGGCGAGGCGCTGTGCGCGCGGTTCGATCCCTCCGGCGCGCTGGCCGATTTCTTCGGAGCCAAAGTGTCCACCATCCGGTACCGGGGAAAGCCGCTGCTGGATTCGGTTCAGCGCGTGAAAGTGGACGCGGATGGGTCCGCGAGGTAGATTTCATGTACAAGCACAATCCAAACGACCAGCGCCGCGACGGGGTGATCGACGGCATCATTTCGCGAATGACAGCCGATCAGAAAATCGGCCAGTGCTTTACCATTCATTGGGGCGGATCGCTGATCACGCCCTATGTGCTGGAGGCCATCGAGCGGCTGCATATCGGCGGGCTTCGCGTCACGCCTTTCGGGCAGAACTCCAAGCGCGGCCAGCACTACCATTCGCACTTGAGCTTCGACTATGAGTACCCCAAGGGATACAAGCCCATTGCGGCGAACCTCTTTCTGCCCGGCTCGGGCGTTTTTGTTTCGCCGGAGGAATACGCCGCGCGCCTGAACCGCCTGCAAGAGGTCGCCTGCGCGAGCAACGCCGGCATTCCTCTGCACGTGTCGATCGATCAGGAGGGCGATCTCAGCCGCGATTTCAGTTTCGGCGGAATCAATCTCTTCCCCTCGGCCATGGGACTCACCGCGACCGGCGATCTCAAGCTGGTTTACGAGGCTTGCCGGGCCGTCGCGCGGCAGCTCAGCGCCATCGGAATCACCAACATCCATTCCCCGGTGCTGGATGTCAACGTCAATCCGAATAACCCCGAGATCAACATTCGCGCCTACGGAGACACTCCCGAGACGGTCGCCGAATATGCGCTGGCATCCATTCGGGGTTACATGGACGGCGGGCTGGCGCCCACGGCCAAGCATTTCCCGGGGCGCGGAGATTCGGAGATCGACGCGCATTACACCGTGCCCAACGTGCCGGGAGATTGGGAGAAACTGGAGCGCATCGAGTTGCTCCCTTACCGCAGGCTGATCGAAAACGGCCTCCCCAGCATCATGCTGGCCCACACTACCGTGCCCGCGGCCGATCCGAGCATGGAGATCTCCACCGTGTCCCGCAAGGTCGTCACCGGACTGCTGCGGGAGAGACTGGGGTTCCAGGGCGTCATCACCACCGATGCCATCACCATGGGCGCGCTTCTCGAACGCTACGGCCTGGGAAAGTCCTGCGCCCTGGCCATCAAGGCGGGATGCGACCTGGTGCTCAATAAAACCGAAAACGAATTCCGCGACCAGGGCTTTTGCGAGCTCAAGCGCCTGGTGGAGGAAGGCGAGATCCCCGAAGAACAATTGAACGCCACCCTGCGCCGCATCCTGACCATGAAATACAACCTCGGGTTGCTCGGCCGCAATGGCCTGGTGGATGCCGCCGCGGCGGGCGCGCCCATCCGCGATCCCGAGATTGTCGCGGTTTCGCGCGCCACGGCCGAACGCTGCGTGACCGTGCTCCGCGATGAAGAAGGGCTGCTGCCCTTGAAGCCGGAGCAGACCGTGCTGGTGATCGAGCAGCAGGTGCTGGATGGTTACTCGGGCTGCGACGTCCATTGCCACAACAAGATGTTCAACGAGGCCATGTACGATCAGTCGCGCAACATCCTCGGACTGGACACGAAATTCAAGGCGTCCAAGGAGGATGAGGAATTCCTCATGGATTTCGTGGACCTGGCCGACGTCATCGTGGCCACGAATTACTATTGGAGGCTGCTGCCGGCCAACAACTCGGACCTGATCCGGCGCCTGATCGCCCGCGGCAAGAAAGTTGTGGTTGTCACCAACTGCCCGTATGAGTTGGGTGCCGTGGCGGAAGCCTCGACCGTGGTGTGCAATTACTCGGTTACTCCGGAGAGCCTGCGCGCGGCCGCCAAGGTGGTCTACGGCACGCTCGAAGCCCCAGGCAAATGGATGCTGCAACACTACCCCAAGGCGGAACACTCCAGGCGGGAATCCTCGGTCCGCATCCTGGGCGGCATCACCGAAGAGGGCGATAACGAAGTCACCACCGTTGTATTCTGATCGTGAGGCCCGTGAACTACTACCTGTGGGTTTCTTGCCGCTCCGCGACGATTTTGTACTACTACCTGTCAGTTTCTTGCTGCCCCGCAACGATTTTGTGGGGCAGGTTGGTAACCTGCGGCCGAGTGGCACTCGGCCTCCCGACCTGTCTACCGGCGCCGCGGGCGAAAACATTTGGTTGCGGCTTTGCTGCTTTGTGGGGCAGGCTGCCAGCCTGCCTGGGCGGCCATGTGGAAATGCCGCCCAGGGCCGATTGCCAATCGGCCGCAGGCTGCCAGCCTGCCCCACAAAAGCCACACTAGCCTCTCTCGCGCCATGACCGTCTACGACTATGTAGTCGTCGTGTTTTACCTTGCCTTCATGCTCAGCATGGGGCCGCTGTTCATGCGGTTCAGCAAGACGGCCAGCGACTATTTTCGCGGCGGCGGAGGCATGCAATGGTGGGTGGTGGGCAGCTCCGTCTTCATGACCTCGTTTTCCGCGTGGTCGTTCACCGGAGGCGCGGCCCGCGCTTACGAAACCGGCACGTTCTACCTGGTGCTGTTCCTCTGCAACGTGGCGGGCCTGGTTTTCACCTACTTCTTCACGGCGGAGCGTTTCCGCCAGATGCGCATCATTACCAAGATCGAAGCCGTGCGCAAGCGGTTCGGCGAGGCCAATGAACAGATCTTCGCCTGGCTGCCCCTGCCCTTCAACATCGTCATGGGCGGACTGGCGCTGTATACCATCTCGGTCTTCATGCACGCCGTGTTCGGCTTCAACCTGACGCTGCTGATCGTGGCGCTCTCGATCACCATCCTGGTGATTACGGTGCTGGGTGGCGCCTGGGCGGCGGCGTCCAGCGATTTCGTCCAATTGTTGCTGCTGCTGGGCGTCACCATGGTGATGGTGGCGATGACCCTGCTGCATCCCCAGGTCGGCGGCGTCCCCGGCCTGATTCACAAGCTGCCGCCGTACCACTTCCACTGGACCATGTTCGAACGCTTTTGGATCGTGGTTTTCTTTTGCGTAACCCTGCTGGCGAACCAGCTCATCCAGAACAACAGCATGATGGAGGGCGCGGCCAAATACGTCTACGTGAAAAACGGCCCGGACGCCAAGCGAGCCACATTGGTATCGCTCTTCGGATTCCTGATCCTCTCGCCCATCTGGATGATTCCGGCGCTGGCCGCGGTGATTCTCCATCCCAATCTTGGCGCCGAATTCCCGAAACTCAACAATCCGCACGAGGGAGCCTATGTCGCCATGGCGATCACGCTGCTGCCCCGCGGTCTGCTCGGGCTTCTGGTCAGCGCGGTTTTCGCGGCCAGCGTGGCCAAAATGACCAGCATGCTGAGCATCGGCTCCGGCATTTTTGTGCGCAATTTCTGGATTCGCATCGTGGACCGGAAGGCCTCCGAAGAGCGCCAGATCTCGGTGGGGCGCATCTTTACGCTGGTCTACGGTTTGTTGTGGATCGGGGTGGCGTTCGCCTTCGCCACGGTGAAAAGCCTTTCGCTCTTCGATATGCTGCTGCTGGCCGCCGCCTCCGTGCAGATCCCCACCACCGTGCCCCTGTTCTTCGGCATGTTCGTGAGGCGCACGCCCCCTTGGGCCGGATGGAGCACCATGGCGGTGGGCTTCACGTTTTCCTTGTTTCTGCGGTTTGCCCTCACGCCGGAGCTTCTCACCCGTGTCTTTTCACCTGCCGCGCCATTCACCAGGAACGAACTGGGCGACTTGAACATCGCCGCCACCACCGCCATTCTCGTCCTGGCCTGCACTGCCTGGTTCTTCGGCACCATGCCGTTCTACCGCGGAGCCGACCGTAAATATGTCGAGCAGGTGGACCTATTCTTCCGCGACATGCGCACACCCATCGATCCGGCGGTGGAGCATGGGACCGACTATGCCAGCGACAGCCGGCAGTACCTGATGATGGGAGGCCAATGCCTGGTATATGGCGGCTTCATTGGCGTGCTGCTGCTCATACCCAATCCGGCATCGGCCCGGATCGCGATTCTCTGCTGCGGCGCGCTCATGGCCGGAACCGGCACGCTGCTGCGCGTGGTGGGAGGGCGTCTGCGCCTGCGGGAGGCGGCTTCACTTCCCCCGGATGTCGACCTGGTCGAACATGACGGTGGTGGTCACCTTCCCTAGCGAAGAGCACGCGGCCAATCCCGCGAGCAGCCTGGGAGGAAGCGGCACGGTGATCTCCGCCACCTTGGTCCAGTTCTCGCCGTCCGGCGAAATCCACCCGGTGAAGATGTCTCCGGAACGCTCCAGCCGCAGCCAGTAGGGCTTCATCAGCCGTCCCCAGGTTACATAGGGCGCACCAAGGTTGGGGTTCGCCGCGACTTCGCGGGCGTCCTCAATCATGCGGACGCGCCAGTCCGGGCGTTCGCGATCCGTGCCCTGCGACGAGGGAGCGAGAAGCACGGCGACTTGAGGGGAATCGGCCGCCAGCGAGGCGCGCATCATGACTCCCATCTTCGAGAACTGCGAGCTGACCTGCGGGACAAAGCGGGCCGTAATCGCTCGGTTGCCGCTGATGGGACAATAGGCGAACTGCATCCGATCCGCGCCTTCCAGAGTGAACACACTGCCGTCGAACATGGTGGCGCCGGGCACGGCGACGGCTCCGATATCGCCGTGCAGCCACGGCGCCGGCAGCCCGGCGGACATGCTGGTCTCCATTGAGTCCGCACTCGTCCCGGCGGCGTTCGCGGCCGAGACCACGTAGTAGTACAGCGTGCCCGCCTTCACCTTGGCGTCGGTGTACTCGGCGTCTTGCAGATTCTTGGCGATGACCGAGTACGGCCCGCCATGCGATGCCGCACGCTTCACCGTGTAACCGGCGGCGCCGCGCGGGCGCACCCAGGTGAGGTGAATGCCGGAAGCCACGGGCTGCGCGATCACCGCGCCGGGCGCGGCGGGAATTCCGGACGTCGTATCGTCGCCGTCTTTCGCGCGCGTGAACAGGAGGGTTCCAAACCCGGGATGGTCGGCGCCCTGCGCCGCGCCTTCCGGCCGTAGCTTCCCGGCGGCCTTCTCGGTGTAAGGAGCCGCGATCCCCCGCCGGATCGCGTAATGGTTGTAGATCTGCTCGAAAACCGCACGCAACGGCCCGCGCGGCGAAATCGCGGTATGCGCATACTTGCCGGTGCGGTCCAGGTCCGGCTCGAACGGCACGTCCTCGCCCAGGTTGTATTTCGCGGTGTACTCAAAACCGGCCAGCAGGCGGTTCCCGGCGTAGGAATACAGGTCCAACCCCTGGTTCCACGCGATCTCCGAAGCGTCGCCCAGGTGCCCCAGTCCAAGTTGGGTATGGCCCTGGTCGCGCCCGCTTTCCTGCGACTGCCCGCTGGCATGGATGTAGTGCGTGAGCCGTCCGTCCCCGGCGCCATTGACGTAATAGCGGAGACCGCGTTCGTAGATGGCGCGATCGTTGGTAAAGACGCCCATCGCCATCACCGTTTTGACCGCGGCGGTATCCCAGTTCCCGTTGGCGAACAGAGCAAAATCCTTGAGAACCGGATAAAACACTTCCCGGCACAGCCGTTCGAAGCGCTGTGCATCCTCTTCCGGCCAGCCCGCCCCGGTATGGCGGACAATCTCCGCCGCGTTCACCATTTTGAAAGGGCCCAGCGACGCCATCAGAACCGCGTCGGCCCCGCTGACTCTCTTCAGCGTGGATGCCCAGGCGTTCAGGATTTCCCTGGTTTTGTTGGCGTGGGCCGGCTCTCCGGTAATGGCCCACATCACGGCGTTCTGATAAGCGGCATTGGCATCCTGGTCGAACTCCCGGAAATGGATGGCCGGATTTCTCCCGATCTCCTCGAACGGCCCGAGCATCGTGTAGGTGGCCTGCGATTGCGGATGGGCGCGAAACACCTCGTACCCGGCGAAGATCGGTTCCTGTTTCCGCGCGACCGCGTCCTTCATCCGCGCGAAGTCGGCCCGCGAGTGGAGTAGCCCCGGATGCACAAACGGAAAGCCGGCGGCGGACAAGACGGCCGCACTGGCGGCGGCACAGAGCAGGGCGCGGCGAATCATTCGCGCCTTGCCCCGATGTCGCCGCCAGTCCGCCATAAGACCTTTACTCCCCTCATTTTCAAGCCACTTCGACCTCTTTTAGCATGGCCGGATCGACCCTCCGGCGGCAAGAGAATTCTCCGAGAATTCACTTGTCCGGTACCCGTACAGGTGCGATGGTAAGCGAAAGGCCGGTCTCTACATATGGCACATTTCCCACGAATGACGGTCTGGATGGCATTCCTGACCCTGGCGGCGGCGCCGCTCCGCGCCCAAACCAATCGCGGCGGCATCGCTGGAACGATTTTCGACCCACTGAGATCCGTCATCGGCAACGCCAAGGTGCAGGTGACCAACATCGGCACCGGCCAGACCACCACGGTCACTTCCTCGGCCGAAGGGCGGTACGCGGTAGACCTCCTGGAGCCGGTGACCTACCGCATCACGGTCGAGGCCAAAGGCTTCAAAACCGCGGTATTGGAAAGCGTCAAGGTGGACACCTCAAGCATCTCGACGGCCAACGTTACGCTGGAACCCGGCACTATTGCGACCACCGTGACGGTGAGCGCCGAGGTCGAAACCGTGAATGCCGAAAGCGGGGTGGTGAGCCAGACGATCACGCAAACGCAGATCGAGAACATGCCGTTGACCGAGCGAAGCGTGCTCGACCTGGTGCAGACGCTGCCCAATGTGAACGGCGATCTGGTCCCGGAGACGCCCGGCATCGGCACCGGACAGATCTCGCCCGGCGCGGGAATCAGCGTGGCCGGTGGGCGGCCTGGCGGCGGCGGTTTCCTGGCCGACGGCGCCGATAATACCGCCGTCGGGATTGGCCGCACGGTAGTCTCGTTCACGCCCGACGTAGTGCAGGAGTTTACGGTGCAGACCTCGGCCTTCTCCGCGGAATACGGCAAAACCGGGGGCGGCATCATCAACATAACGACCAAGAGCGGAAGCAACCAGTTCCACGGCACGGCCTATTTTTTCCAAAGAAATCCCGCCCTGAATGCCGCGCCGTACACCATCGCGACCACCAACCGGCCCTACTCCAACCGGCGGCAAACCCAGGTGGGCGTCACCGTGGGCGGCCCGGTGCGCATTCCCAAGCTCTATAACGGCCGCAACAAGACGTTTTTCTTCTTCGCTTTCGAACCGCAACGCATTACCGACAGCACCTCCATCACCGATCTGATGCCCACCGACGCCATGCGCAGCGGGGATTTCAGCAACGTGGTTCCGATCTCGAACGGCTACACCACCTCAGACGTGGCCAAGCAGTTCAACATTCCGACCGTGGGCGATGCCACCATCTACCATGCCTTTCAGCTTCAGGGAAATCAACTGGTCCGTCTCACGGCGCCCACCGGAACCAACACGTTCGCGCCTTTCCCGGGCAACGTCGTTCCGCAGACATGGATGGACCCGGTCTCTCTCAAGTTGTTGCAGTACCTGCCGCACGCCGGAGCGCCCTTCATCAATTCCAGCGGCCAACTGGCCAACTGGGCGGGACAACGCACCGTGTACACTTCGGACAATCGCTACTCAATGCGTTTCGATGAAAGCATCACTTCGACCGATCGCGTCAGTTTCCGATGGACCCATGTGCCCATCAGCGGATACCGCGGCGGCGCTGATTTCAACCCCAATTCCAGCAACGTCGACGCCCTGATTGGCGATTTGAGCGACTCCAACCAGTTCGTCTTGAGTTACACGCGGATCTTCTCGCCCACGCTGGTCAACGATCTTCGCCTGAACTACACCCGCGGCAACTTCTCTCGCGTCAACCCGCCGGAGTGGCAGACCCATAACCTGGCCACTGAATTAGGGCTGCCCAGCCTCACCGCGGCGGGTCTGCCGTACTTTCAGTTCACCAATCCCAGCGGTTCCAGCCAGTCCTGGGCGTACATCGGCCAGCAGAACATCACCTCGCTAGGCAACGAAATCGATGAGACCAATAACTTCACCGACACCCTGAGCAAAACCCGCGGCAATATGACCATCAAGATGGGCTTGGATATCCGGCTCGCGCGCATGAAGACGGTCAGCAATGGCTTGGGCACCGGCGGACAGTACTACTTCGCTTCGCGCGAAACCAGCGCGCAGGCGGCCGGCGGCGCTCTGGGCGGGGTCTCGTGGGCCAGTTTCCTGATCGGCAGCCCCGAGCAATACCAGTACATCAGCTCGATCATTCCCTACTACTACCGCTGGGCCGGCGGAGCGGCGTTCCTCCAGGACGACTGGCGCGTCCGGCCCAACCTCACCATCAATCTCGGCATGCGCTACCAGTTGGACTTGCCACGATGGGAAAAATACAACCGCCAAGGCGTCTTCCTGCCCGCGTTGGCGCAGACCGTGAGTCTCGCGACCCCCATCAGCCTCCCTACCGGACAGACCATTACCACCGCCACCATTCCACCGTTTGGCTTCAGCGGGTTCGGCGGCCGTTCGCGCTACCTCTTTCCCGTCGACTACCACGAGTTCGAGCCCCGCTTCGGCTTTGCCTGGACGCCGCTGTGGGACCCCTTGCACCGCCGCCTGGTGGTCCGCGGCGGCTACGGCATTACCCACACGCCGATTACCGGCCAGGGCAGCACTCCCAATCCCAACTTCGCGGCGTCCACCCAGGCCGACACCTACCTTTCCAATAACGGCCAGGCGAACCCGGCCTACGCCATGCGCCTTTCCAGCAACCCGCCGGCTTTCACCGCCATGTCTCCCCAGCAGCTCTTGAACGTTCCCTACAACGGCCTGGTGACGACCAACAGCCTGGCGTATCAAGGCCTCGGCTGGGCGATCGATCCCCACACCACGATTCCCTACGTGCAGAACTGGAACCTGACCACCGGCTGGCAACTGGACCAGAAGACCGTACTGGAAATCGGGTACATGGGAGTCAAGGGCACCAAGCTGTTCGCACCGCCCGAGAATCTGAACGAGTTTCCGTTCGCCTTGACCCAAGCCTACACCTACACCGGGGTGGATCCGGATTCCACGATTACCGACCCGTTGGGGCGCAAGAGCCTGACCGGTACCGCGATCTCCGTGCCGCGCGGCAGCCTGGGATCCACTTATCTCGGATTCAACAACCTCTTGAACTACCTGGATAGCTCGGCCAACAGCATTCGCCACGCCGGATACTTGTATATCAACCGCCGCCTGGATCACGGCCTGTACGTCTCCGGCAGTTATACCTACGCCAAATCCATCGACGACGCATCCGATTCGGGCGCGAGCGCCGGGGCCGGCGGCACCGGCAGCAATGCCTTCGACTACACCGGCAACACCGGCGGACAGGCCCGGCTGGGTGCTCCACGCTCGGCGGACCGTTCGGTTTCGGTTTTCGATATCCGTCACCAGATCTCGGCGAACTTTTCTTATGATCTGCCGTTCGGTCCGGGCCGTCCGGTTGGGAGCACATCGCCGAGGTTCCTCAAACAGGTGATCGGCGGGTGGACCCTGACCGGCTTGGGGAGAATCACTTCTTCCTATCCGTTTCAGGCGCTCCTCGGCGACAATAACGGCCTGGATGAGGGCGGCAGCACCGGGTATATCCGCTACACCGTGCTGCCCGGGGTCCCTCTGTTGAATCCCCTCTACAGCTCCAAGTGCCCGGTGCTGACCACCTGCCAGCCCTACGTGAACCCGGCTGCATTCTTACGGCCGCCTTACGGCACCCTGGGCGACGGCCCCCGCACCTACGACGGGATTCGCGGGCCGATGAAGAAGTACTTGAACCTTTCGGTGCAGAAGAACATCTTTCCGTTCAGCCACGATAGCAAGAAGCGTTTTCAGATCCGCGTCGACGCCATCAACGTTTTGAACCACCCCAATTTCGTGTTCAATAACGACGTCAGCGGCGCGTCGTTTCGAGGGTCGAAGCTGGCCAGTCAATCCAGCCTGGCGACCCTGACCACGACGGAGTACAACACCTGGGCTCAGTACAACAACCAACCGTTGTACGGCACCACCGCTGGCACCGCGCTCTACAACCAGATCGAAAACATGATCATCGCGAACCGGGTTTCCGGGGCAACCGCCATGCCGCCGAATTTCTTTTCCATTCCGGTCCCCGAAGGGTTCACCCAGATGAATGCGGAGAGCTTCGATATCACCACGCTGAACGGCTACAAGGAGTTTCGCCTGGCGCAGACCTGGGACCAGCGCTTCGGCACACTCAGCACGACGGGTGAGCAAGCCCGCTTGATCCAGTTTTCGGCGCGGTTCAGCTTCTGAGCGCTTGGAATTTGTGGGGCAGGTTGTCAACCTGCCCCACAAGTCAGTTCCCGTCGCCCTCCTGAATATTGAAACCCTCCACCACGATCTTCGGCCACTCTCCACGCGTGTCCGCGTTCTCCAGCTCGGTGCGAATCACGCGCGTCTCTCCGGGCATCAGGGCGACATAGTTGTCGCTGTAAATCGCGGGGAGAATCCGGTCGCCGCTCTTCTCGCGTACGGCCTTCACCCGGACCATCAGGGCCGGCTGCGAGGATGGATTGCGCAGTTCGGTCACCAGCAGCCAACGGCTGCCGTGACGCTCCGCGCCGGTCGCCACCTCTAGCTTGGCTTTCGCCAGATCGCGCAGCGCGCGGTAGTTGCCGTTCTCCAGACCGCGCCAGTAAAAGTTCTCGGATACCACTTCCCCGCCCCGGCTAAGCTTCAGGCGGATGAAATGAACCGGCGTCAGCCCCGCCGGATATTCCATGACAATGGGCACGTCGGTGCTGTCTTCGCGGCTGTCCAGCGTGGCGGACTTGTCCCATCGCACGATGCCATCCAGGTTGAGAACTTCCGCCTTGGCGGTGAGCCCCGAGGCATTGCCTCCGCTGTAGTTCACCACCTCGACCGCATTCGTCACCGGATTCCATTGGATGTGCAAAGGCTCGGAGCCCTTCTTGGCTCCGAAATATCCGGCGGTCGGTTCCAGGAAGTAGTCGTAAGTCTGCCACACCATCGACGGCCAGGCCGGATGGCTCATCCACAGCAGGACTCCCATGCGGTGCTGGCTCTGTGCCTCGAACATCGCCCGATATCCTTCGTAGTTGACAAACTGCGCCAGCCGCAGCCAATCTTCCAGGTTGTCGGCTCCGCCGTAGCTCTGCTCGATGCGCTGGCGGAACGAAGCGCCGCCCTGCGCCCCGCGCAAAGAGAAATCGTGCATTCCCCAAACCGCGCCCTGCGGCCACATCGCGCTCTCCGGCATCATCGCCCGCAAGCTGTCCAGGGTCACGATATTGGGCATGCCGATCTCGCTGTGAAGTTTGGTGGTGGCGCGCTGGGCGAAGTAGTATTCCGGGCTCATCGCCTGGTACGGCCCATGCCCGCTCACCGCATCGTCCGCCGAGCTCGGGATGTATTGGATGGCCGGATGCATCTCGCGCAAAAGCGCCCGGATGGCGTCGTCGAGCGGCTTCAGCGGATAGCCTTCATTGCGCCCGCAGTACAGCCCGATGGAGGGATGGTTGCGGATTCGCAGCACGGTATCCTTCACGTTGCGCAGGAACATGGCGTTGTCCTCGGGGTCCGGACCGTCCCACGGATTGGCCAGCCAGAAATCCTGCATGATGGCGATCCCGTTGCGGTCGGCGGCCTCGTAGAAGGCGTCCTCACCGACCTGGCCCACCCAGTTGCGCACCATGTTGAAGTGCATGTCGCGGTGATACCGCATGGCTGCTTGGTATTCCCGCCCGCGGTACCGGAGCATGGATTCGCTGAATCCCCAGTTGCCCCCGCGCGGCACGAAGCGCCGGCCGTTCACCCACATGCGCAGCGCGCCGCCTTCCTCGGAGTACGTGAACTGCCGGACGCCGGCCTGAAACCGCTTGGTATCGGAATTCTCGAACTTCAGCTCGACCTCGTACAGGCTTGCTTCGCCGTAGCCGTTGGGCCACCACAAGCGCGGGTTTTCGAGAGCCATGGTCTGCTCCACCGTCTTCGCGTCCGAAGCCTCCAGGCTGACCGGGACGGCGAACGTCCGATCGCCGAAACGGCCGCGCAGAATGCCCGAGACGGGCCGCGCTTCGTGATTTTCGAGCGTGGCTTGGATGCGGACTTCCGCGCGCGACGTGTCCGGAAGCGGCAGCGTGGTATCCACCCACGGGTCTTCGATGGTCACCCCGCCGGTCACCCGAAAGAACACGTCGTTCCAGATTCCGGTATCGCGCCCGCGAATGGTGGGGATCCAGTCCCAGCCGACCGTGGCATGGAAGGTCGGGTTGTCCGCGCCCAGCGCGCCGCCGTTCCTGCCGGGGCTATCGAAAGTCTTTTCCGTTATGCTGCCCGGCGTGGCGTTCTTCAGGATGCGCACCGCCAGCGCGCTTTTGCGGCCGGCGGGCAGCTTTCCCGTCACATCGAAGCGGGCGCGCGTGAAAGCGCCGTCAATGCGGCCGAGTTTCTTGCCGTTGAGGAAGATCTCCGCTTTCCAATCGATGCCCGCGAAATTCAGCCACACCCGCTGGCCGGGCTCGGCCAAAGGCGGCAGGAACTCGTTGCGATACCAGAAATCGGCGTAGAAGAACGAGTCGGAGATCATGCGCTGGTTGTCGCCGAAGTCCGGATTCGGAACCGCGCCGGCATTGTAATAGCTCGCCAGCACGGCGCCCGGCACGGTGGCCGCCAGCCACTCGCGGTCGTCGAATCCGGCTTGCGAAAGCAGCTCCCCGGACGCTTTCACCTGCGAATCGCGCTGCACCTTCCACGCTCCGCCCGAGAGCACCAGGCCGGGCGCCGCCGGCTTGGGCCTCGCCACCATTCCGCCGCGTCCCCACACCTCCAGTTCGCTCAGTACATAGCCCTCAGGCGTGGCGGCCTTGGTCATCAGCAGCCGCACATAGCGCGCTTCCGCCGGCGCGCCCAGCTTGATGTCGTCGCCATCCAGCGCGTGAATCGTCTTCCAGTTCCTGGCATCGTCGGATACCTGCAACGCGCCTTCGGCGGGCCGCCGAATCCAATCGAACGCCACGCGGTCGAACCCGCTCTTCGCGCCCAAATCCACATAGACCCATTCCTCGCCCGCGCCGGCGCTCATCCATGCGCTGGAAAAGGTGTAAGGTCCGCCGAGGTGTACCGGCTGGTTCTTGTTTAGGAATTTCAACTCGCCGATGCGCCACTGCAACGGCCGTCCGTTATCCAGTTGCACGCGGTAGAAGCGGCTGCGCGAGGGAGCCTGGAACATGATTGTGGGATGCAACTCGCCGGCCGGGCGCACCGTTTGCGCCGCCAGTCCGAGTTCGTGCCAGGAGCGGCCATCGTCGGAACCGGACACCGTGCACGTCACTTCCTGGTTATCCGCTTCCTGCGCGGCGACCGAGGCGTCCACTTGCAGGCTGTCGACGGCCGGCGCCGCCGCTCCGCCCGCGATCTCGATTTGCAGCCACACGCTCTTGCCCCGCAGATCGACGGTGGTCACCCAGTTACCGTCGAACAGGCGCTCGCGCTCGTTCTTATTCAGCAGGCCCTGGCTGCTAACGACCGCGATCCGCCGCGGCATGATCGTTTCCTTGATGCCGTCGGTAATGAGCTGCGCCGTGAGGTTGTAATCGTAACTGCTGGAGTGGTAGGCCGGCCGGTGGAGCGCCAGGTTGCGATACTCCTGCGAGCCGGGTTGCAACGTGGGAGACCAGTCCTGCCGCGGATCGCCGGGATAAATGCCGACACCGCGCGTGAACTCCTGCGCGTGCAATGCCGCCAGCGACAGGATCGTGCTTAGGACGACTCGATGCATGCTTGCCCCTCCTCTGGTTGAGGGCACGGAACACCTCCACCCGGAACCGGATATTGTAGCGGTTCTCGATGGCGATCTCGCTGCGCAGAATTGTCCAATACAAGATGATCCTGAAATCGAGATCGTTTCCAATGCAGAGTGATCCTGAAATCGCAACCCTGCCACGCTGTGAGGTGGATGCGAATTCAGATGAAGAATACGGAAGCGCTGGCGA
>Ga0326728_10015985_pt1 | contig 15444 bp, 10 predicted proteins | sample MB3enrmetagenome_FD_207602 | JGI IMG/M metagenome (GOLD analysis project Ga0326728, IMG submission 207602) | Lab enriched peat soil microbial communities from McLean, Ithaca, NY, United States - MB31MN | ecosystem: Environmental > Terrestrial > Soil > Wetlands > Peat | place: USA: New York...
GCTTCGCTATCCCCTTGTCCAAGGACAGGGCAACTTCGGCTCCATCGACGGCGACCCGCCCGCGGCGAGCCGCTATACCGAGGCCAAACTCTCCAAGGTCGGCGCCGAGATGCTCGTCGACCTCGACAAGGAGACAGTGGACTTCGTCCCTAACTACGACGAGTCCCTCAAGGAGCCGGCGGTTCTGCCCTCGGCTCTGCCCAACCTTCTCGTCAACGGCTCCTCCGGTATCGCGGTCGGCATGGCGACGAATATGCCGCCCCACAATCTCAAGGAAATCGGCGACGCTATCGCCGCCTTCATCGACAATCCGGAGATAACTGTCGATGGTTTAATGAAATATGTTTCTGGCCCGGATTTTCCGACGGGGGGCATTATCTTCGGTCGCAGGGGCATCCGCGAGGCCTACACGACTGGCCGCGGCAAGCTCATCGTGCGCGGCAAGTTCCTCATCGAGACGATGAAGGGCGGCCGCGAGCAGATCGTCTTCACCGAAATCCCCTACGCCGTGAACAAGACGACGCTCATCACCAAGATCGCGGAGCTCGTGCGCGAGAAAGTCCTCGATGGAGTGTCCGACCTTCGGGACGAATCGGACCGCGAAGGCCTCCGCATCGTTCTCGAGCTTAAAAAGGGAGCAATCCCCAAACTCGTCCTCAACCGTCTTTTCGCGCATACTCCGCTGCAGACGAGCTTCGGCGTCATCAATATGGCCATCGTCGGCGGCAGACCCAAGCAGCTCGGCCTCCGTGATCTCATCGGACATTTCGTGGCCCACCGAGTCGAGGTCGTCACGCGTCGTTCAAAGTTCGAGCTGCGCAAGGCTGAAGAGAAAGCGCATATCCTTCGCGGCCTTGTCATCGCCCTACAGAACATCGACGAGGTCGTCCAGATCATCAAGACGAGCAAGGACACGGAGACGGCCAAGCAGCGCCTGGAGACGCGCTTCGGCCTCGACGCGATCCAGTCCCAGGCCATACTCGACATGCGTCTCGCCCGACTTACAAGCCTTGAAACTACTAAGCTCGAGGCCGAACTAACGGAGACCGAGGCGCGCATCGCCTACCTCAAGGATCTCCTTGCCAGCGAGGAAAAACTCCGCGCCCTAGTGAGGGCCGAGACCCTCGCCATCGCCGAGAAGTATGGCGACAAGCGAAGAACCGAAATCGTCGCCGATGAAGTCGAGCAGATCAATATCGAAGACCTCATCAAGCCTGAGGAGATGGTCATCCTCATCTCCAACAAAGGCTTCGTTAAGCGCGTTCCCGTGAGCGCCTACCGGAGCCAAGGCCGGGGCGGCAAAGGCTCGAATTCGGCTTCGCTTATCGAGGACGACTATCTCGACCAGCTGTTCGTAGCCAACACGCACGATTACCTCCTCTTTATTACGACAGAGGGGAAAGCCTATTGGCTAAAGGTCCACGAGATCCCCGAAGCCTCGCGCGCGGCGCGAGGCACCCATATCAAGGGGCTTCTCGCCATATCTCCGAATGAAGAGATCACTGCAGTCGTCGATTTTACCGATTTCTCCGAGACGGATTACCTCCTCATGGGCACTCTCCGAGGCGTCGTGAAGAAGGTGGCAACGAATAACTTCATCAATGCGAAGACCCGCGGCATCATCGCCATCAACCTCGACGAAGGAGACAGGCTCGTTTCTGCCTGTCTAACCCACGGGGAGGACGAGGTCGTGCTCATTACCCGCAAAGGGCAGGCCCTTCGAATGACGGAAGGTGACGTTAGGGCGATGGGGCGAGCCTCTCGTGGAGTATGCGGCATCAAGCTTGAGAATGCCGACGAGCTAACTGCCATGCTGCGTGTTTCGACCGAAGAAAAGATGCTCATCCTAACTGAGTACGGTTATGGTAAGCGAGTCGAGTTCGACAACTTCAACCCCCACAGCCGAGCGACTCATGGACAGATTATCTACAGTCCGGAAGACAAGACCGGCGAGATCGTCGGCGCGATTACTGTTCTTGATTCGGATGATGTCGTGGTGATTACTTCGCAGGGGAAAACCCTGAAAATTGACGCAGACTCAGTAAGTATCCAGGGTAAGGCTGCCAAGGGCGTTAGGGTTTTAAATATCGACCGACCGGACTTTGTCATCGGTTTGGATAAGGTCGCCAAGGAAGAGACAGCGGAAACCCAGGCTGAAGACGGCATAGAAGGTAACCCCACAGAGACGATCATCGAGCCTGTCGACCCGGAAGTGAATGCTGATAATTCTGAAAAGACAGACGAAGCGGAAGAATAAAGACGGTATTTTAGCTTAAACGGCCCGGTGTTCCACGTGGAACACCGGGCCGTTCTGTTTTTCCTCGAGTATCGTGTTCCACGTGGAACAGATATCGCTAACTTCTACGCTTTGCTTTAAAACGGGCAGCTTTTTCCCGATTACCACAGAGTTCCATAGAACACCAGCGTCGTGTCCCATTTTTGGAAAGATCGAGGAATACCCAGCCGCAGCCCATTGCTGCACAAATATGAATACGAGCGGCCTCGCTTGAGTATAGTAGCTTTTCAGCATCTCGAACGAGGATGAGCCAGGGAAGATCTAGGCCTTCTTCTTCAGGACTAGGCTGGACCGTAAGCCGATCTTCCGCCCAATTTAATGATTCAGATTCATGGGCCTTGCGGCGTGCAGCATCGAAGATACTAAGTGCTTCGGGATGGATGGTCTTATACCGTGATTCTTCTTGTGGATTGTTGATGTCATCTATTATTGAAGCGAGAGCATCACGAAAGGTCCGTGCATCTCGCAGCGCTCGCTCGGCCACTGTGGTCTGTGCTTGCTCGCTGAGACCTGTGTAACTCTCCACGGAGAGAAGGTTAAGACGAAGCGTAAAGGCCAGAAGGTCTGAATAGCAGTTCAGCGTATCGCGGCGCCTGTTGGAATCAAGGCGCCAGTCAATCGTGTTGACGAAATTGAGACAAGGCCTCTCCGAAACGAGAGGGAGTGAGAGGATTGGAGGAAGACTTGTTCCTTCTCGAGTAACCAGCAAATTTGAATTGACGGGTTCTTCGGTCATAACTATAGTAACCTGTAAATAGTATATTGGAGGTTTTGCCATGAGTAAAGCAATTATTGCTGAACTCCACTCCCGCTTTGAGGCGATAGGGCGGAGCACGGCTCTTTGTTCGACCTCCAGACTCGAGGAAGTATCAAGAGAACTTACGGCGCGGTATGTCGCTGGGGAAATCGCCTCAGAAATTTTCCAGCGCTACTTTGCAGGCTTTTCTTATTCGCCGCCGGCGACTTTACCTGATGCGAACTCCTTGCTGCTTGTCGCCGCACCCATCGGGCGCTCGGAGATCGAGCTCGATCTAGAGCTCGGACCTTTTGTCGCGACGATCCCACCGACGTACGGTGCGGAAGAGAAGATAAAGGAAGATGAAACTCTTCTTGCTTCGTTTTTCAATGAGCGGAGGATCGCTTACGCCAGGGCTTGGCTCCCCCTGAAAGCGCTCGCGGCGAGGGCGGGGCTCGCGCGCTATGGACGCGACAACGTCCTCAAATTCGAAGGCGCGGGCAGCTTCGTCCGGTTAGATGCTTGGTGGACCGAGCTGGAGGCCGAGGGCGAGTACTGGGGAGAGCCGCGCGTCCTCGAGCGCTGCGCTTCCTGCGGCGCCTGCGCAAAGGCCTGTCCCAACGACTGTTTTTTAGGGGGGCGTTTCCTCATGGACGCTTCGAAGTGCCTCACGTTCATGAACGAGGGGCAGACTCCTTTCCCGAGCTGGGTCGGCCACGAATGCCACAATGCAGCGGTCGGCTGTTTGCTCTGCCAGGATGCCTGCCCGGAGAACAGGGACGTGCCAGGGCGGAGCGTCTATCGCCGCTTCGTCCTCGATCGCAGCGCGAGCGAGCTTCTCATGGCAGGGCGACCCCTGGCCGAGCTGCCTGCATCCGCCGCAGCGGCCGTCCGCGCAGCTGAGATGGTCGGTTGCGAAGGGCGGCTCGCGCGAAATCTGCGCGCCCTCATCGAGGCCAAGATTGTGAGCTCGTCGCCTTTAGCTTGAGCGTGTTGTAATCGAGGCGAGCGCCTTCGCGGAGCACGCGCCATACGAAGGCGGACAGGCGCTCGTTGCCCAAGACGCGATAGAGCTCCTCGTCTTGCGAAGCCTCTTCGAAGCGCTCTTCGATCCAAGTCTCCGGCAAGTTCCGCTTCCGCCTGAAGGCGCGTCGCAAACCGAGGAGCCACTCGTCGTAGAGGGCGGCGCTCCGCTTCAACGCCGCCGTGTCCGCGCCGCGCTCCGCGTAGAGCTCGAGCATGTCTAAAAACAAAATGCGTAGGGCGTCGTGGGAGGGTAGGAAGCGCGCGAAGATCTCATGCGGGAGGAAGTAGGGCATGTTGAAGCCGCGCCTGATGGGATCGATTCTCTTGAACAGCGCGCGCGCTTCGGCCGCGCGGGGCGAGCCCGAGGGCCTTTCTTCCCGGTAGATATCGAGCGTCCTTTGCAGGAGCGCCGGGCGGTAGGCCGCGAGCGCCTTTAAGTAGAACTCTTTCTGGCGTCCCGGCCTGAGCGTGAGGCCGCCCGGCATGACGAAGTCCACGCCGGCCTCGGCGCAGGCGCCGTAGAGCGCGGCTATCGATTCCGAGCTGTCCGAGAGGCCGGGGAGGAAAGGCATCGCTAGAACGCCGACCGAGCAGCCCGCGGTCTTGAACGCCCGAATCGTTTCCAGTCGCGACTCGAAGCTCGAGGCTCCTGGCTCCATGAGCTCGCGCAGCCCTTCGTCGAGGCTGGTCAGCGATATAAGGAGCACGAAGCCCGCGCGCTCGTTGACGCGTCGCCAGGCCGGCAGATCGCGGAGGACCAGGCTCGACTTGGTCATCACGAGAGCGGGGAGCGCCCGCGGCGATTCGGCGAGAATCCGGGCGCAGCGACCGGTAATCCCTTCACGGAATTCCGCCGGCTGATAGGGATCGGTGACGCCGGAGCCGAAGCCGACCATCCCGCGTTCGCGGAGCGAGGGCAGCTCCGCGGCGAGCCGGTCCGGGATATCTCGACGAATTTCCAGATCCCGCTCGAAGTCGCCCTCGACGTAGTAACGCTCCGCGCGGCCGTCGCAGTAGCGGCAGCCGTGGGCGCAGCCTCGGTAAGGGGCGATCTTGTAGAGCGAGCGCGTGAAGTTGTCGGGCAGATCGGCAGGCCGGAGGAGCTTGGCCTTACGCTGCTCCGGCCTAGCCTTGACCTCGTCATTTCGCTTCATTGGCACAGCCTAGCTCGATGTCCTCGGAGTTTTGTAGGGGGCCCAACTTCACTAATGTATCTATTGACAGAAGCTCAAAAGCAGCCTATGGTGTTACTTCTAGTAGTAACGACACGAAGGGGGACGAGATGCAGACGAAGATCCTTCTGAATGAAAGCGAAATTCCGCGACGATGGTACAATCTGGCCGCCGATTTGCCGACGCCCATGCTTCCGCCCCTCGGGCCGGACGGTAATCCCGTCAAGCCGGAGCAGCTCGCCGTGATTTTCCCTCCGGCTCTCTTGGAACAGGAGATGTCGACCGATCGCTGGATCGACATTCCGGAGGAAGTGCTCTCGCTCCTTTATCGCTGGCGGCCGAGTCCGCTGCACCGGGCCTATGGCCTCGAGCGGGCGCTCGGCACTCCGGCGAAGATCTATTTCAAGAACGAAAGCGTGTCGCCCGCAGGCAGCCACAAGCCGAACACGGCGGTCGCCCAGGCCTACTACAACAAGGTAGCTGGCGTTAAGAAGCTGACCACCGAGACTGGCGCCGGCCAGTGGGGCTCTGCGCTGGCCTTCGCCACTTCGCTCATGGGACTCGAGTGCGAAGTGTACATGGTCAAGTCGAGCTACGAGCAGAAGCCGTACCGGAAGATGATGATGCAGACCTGGGGCGCGACCTGCACGCCCAGCCCGAGCAACACGACTAAGGCCGGCATGGAGATGCTCGCCAAGGATCCGAATTGCCCGGGCAGCCTCGGCATCGCGATCAGCGAGGCGGTCGAGGCGGCCGTGCGCGACAGCTCGGGCAAGACCAAGTACGCCCTCGGTTCGGTGCTAAACCATGTCATGCTCCACCAGACTATCATCGGCCTCGAGGCGAAGAAGCAGCTCGAGAAGGCGGGCGAGAGGTCGCCGGACAAAGTCATCGCCTGCGTGGGCGGCGGCTCCAACTTCGCGGGCCTCGCCTTCCCCTTCGTGGCGGACAAGATCGCCGGGGCCGATATCGAGATCATCCCGGTTGAGCCCGCCTCCTGCCCCAGCATGACCAAGGGGCGCTTCGGCTACGATCTCGGAGATATGTCGGGAATGACCCCGCTCCTCCCGATGCACACCCTCGGCCATACCTACATCCCGCCGGTGATCCACGCGGGCGGGCTGCGCTACCACGGCATGGCCCCCCTCGTCTCCCAGGCGGCGATGTGCGGGCTCCTTTCGCCCAAGGCAATAGCCCAGATCGAGTGCTACGAGGCGGCCGTGTTGTTCGCGAGGAGCGAGGGCATCATCGTCGCCCCCGAGACGAGCCATGCGATCGCGCAGGTCGTCCGCGAGGCCAAGCAGGCGAAGGAGGAAGGCAAGGAGAGGGTCATCCTCTTCGGCCTCTCCGGACACGGTCTTCTGGACCTCGCGGGCTACCAGAGCTACTTCGCCGGAGAACTGCAGAATCACGAGCTCTCGCCTGAACAGATAGCGCGTAGCCTCTCCTGCACCGAAGCCTATCCGGCAGTGCCGGCCGATTACGGAAAGGTGCCCGTCGAGGCCTGAGGTCGAACAAAAACGACGAACGAGGGACAAGGCCGCGCGGGAATGCCCGCGCGGCCTTGTCTTTTAAAGAAGCTCTTGTTTCCGTCGACCCGCGATCAGCCGACCGCCTTCTTGAGCGCCTCGACCTTGTCGGTCTTTTCCCAGGAGAAGCCCTCGCGACCGAAGTGGCCGTAGGCGGCCGTCTTCCGATAGATGGGCTTCTTGAGGTCGAGGGAGGAGATGATGCCGGCCGGGTCGAGCGCGAAGACCTTGCGCACGGCCTCGGCGATGCGCGCATCGGGAGCCTTGCCGGTGCCGAAGGTATCGACCATGACGGAGACGGGGTCGGGCACGCCGATCGCGTAGGCCAGTTGGAGCTCGCAGCGCTCGGCCAGCCCGGCTGCGACGATGTTCTTGGCGACGTAGCGAGCGACGTAGGCGGCCGAACGGTCCACCTTCGAAGGGTCCTTGCCGGAGAAGGCTCCGCCGCCGTGCCTGCCCATGCCGCCGTAGCTGTCCACGATGATCTTACGGCCCGTGAGGCCCGTATCGCCCGCGGGGCCGCCGATGACGAAGCGGCCGGTGGGATTGATGAAGTACTTCGTGTCCTTGGCGAGGAGGCCCGTCGGTTCGAGTACCGGCTTGATGATCTCTTCGATCACCGTCTCCTTGATCGTCTCGTAGTCGATGTCGGGGTCGTGCTGATGCGAGACGACGACCGTATCGATCCGCAGGGGCTTGTGGCCCTCGTACTCGAGCGTGACCTGGCTCTTCGCGTCGGGCCTGAGCCAGGCGATCTCCTTCGACTTTCTCAGGTGGGTGGCCCGGAGCAGGACTTTATGCGCGAAGGCGATGGGGGCGGGCATGAGCTCGGGCGTCTCCGCGCAGGCGAAGCCGAACATGAGGCCTTGGTCGCCGGCGCCCTGGCGGCCCTCGAATTCTTTTAGGCCCTTACCGACGACACCCTGGTTGATGTCGGGCGACTGCGCGTGGATTGTGTTGAGCACCGCCATCGATTCGTAATCGATGCCGTAGTCGGGGTTCGTGTAGCCGATTTCCTTGACGACGTTGCGGGCGAGATCCTGGATGTCGACGTAGGTGTTGGTGGTGATCTCGCCGCCGATGAGGATCATGCCCGTCGTGGCGTAGCATTCGCAGGCGACGTGGCTGTCGGGATCGTCGGCGAGGCAGGCGTCGAGGACGGCGTCGGAGACCTGGTCGCAGAGCTTGTCGGGATGGCCTTCGCCGACCGACTCGGAGGTGAAAAGATATTTGTTGGCGTGCATGGTTCCTTTCCTTTCTAGTAGCGGTAGCTGTCGCCCTTGAAGGGGCCGTCGACGCTCAGGCCGAGGTAGTCGGCTTGAGCCTTGTTGAGCTTGGAGAGCTTGACGCCGAGCTGCCCGAGGTGGAGCCGCGCGACTTCCTCGTCGAGGGCGCGGGAAAGGACGCTCACGCCGGGCTTGGCGGAGGCACGGTTCTTCCAGAGCTCGATCTGGGCGAGGACCTGGTTCGTGAAGCTGGCCGACATGACGAAGGAGGGGTGCCCCTGCGCGCAGCCCAAATTCACGAGCCTGCCCTCGGCCAGGAGGATGATCTCGTGGCCGTCGGGGTAGACCCAGCGGTCGACCTGTGGCTTTACTTCGCGGCGCTTGATGCCGGAGGTCGCCTTGAGGCCGGCCACGTCGATCTCGTGGTCGAAGTGCCCGATGTTGCAGACGATGGCCCCGTCCTTCATCTTGGCCATGTGGGCCGCGGAGATGACGTCGACGCAACCGGTGGCAGTGACGAAGATGTCGCCCTCGGCGAGCTGGTCCTCTACCGTACCGACGCGGTAGCCCTCCATGGCCGCCTGGAGAGCGCAGATCGGGTCGATCTCCGTGATCACGACGCGCGCGCCCATGCCTCGGAGGCTCTGCGCGCAGCCCTTGCCCACGTCGCCGAAGCCGCAGACGACCGCGACCTTGCCCGCGATCATGACGCCCGTGGCGCGCTTGATCCCGTCGAGGAGGGACTCCCGGCAGCCGTAGAGGTTGTCGAACTTGGACTTGGTGACCGAGTCGTTGACGTTGATGGCCGGGACGAGGAGGCTGCCCTCCTTCTCCATGCGGTAGAGCCTATGGACGCCGGTCGTCGTCTCCTCGGAGACGCCCGCGAGGGACTTGGCTGCGCGGGACCAGCGGGTCGGATCGGCGGCGCGGATTGCCTTGAGGCGCTTGTACAGAGCCGTCTCGTCCTCGCTGCCCGCCTTGCGGTCGAGGATGCTCGGATCCTTTTCGGCCTGGATGCCCAAGTGGAACATGAGGGTCGCGTCGCCGCCGTCGTCGACGATGAGGTCGGGTCCCAGGCACGGCCCTCCCTTGGGGTCGGGGAAGGCGAGGGCGTCGTCGAGGAGCTCCCAGTACTCGTCGAGGGTCTCGGCCTTCCATGCGAAGACGGGCACGCCGGCGGGGGCCGTCGGCGTGCCGCTCTTTCCGACCGCGATGGCCGCGGCGGCGTGATCCTGGGTCGAGAAGATGTTGCAGCTGCACCAACGGACGTCGGCGCCCAGCTCGACGAGGGTCTCGATGAGGACGGCCGTCTGGAGCGTCATGTGCAGGCTGCCCGCTATGCGGGCGCCGGCTAGGGGCTTCGTGGGGCCGTACTTGGCCCTGAGGGCCATGAGGCCGGGCATTTCGCGCTCGGCCAGCTCGATCTCGCTGCGGCCCCAAGGGGCCAGGGTGAGGTCTTTTACGCGCTGTCGGGAAAGAGAAGGCATATGAAGCCTCCTTTTAGCGTGTATTTTTAAACCGCCCGCAAGTTGGGATAAATCGGCGGTGTCGCCTTCGAGCGCGACGCGCCTAGGGCAACATGCAAACTATCGACAATACGGAATAATAATTCAAGTCCTTCAGGGAGAGATTTTGAAATCGGAGAGGCGCCGCGGGTCTGGCTATGCGCGTACTACGAAGCGTATAATTCCAACATGAAAGAGCGCTACATCCTCGCGCTGGACCAGGGCACCACGACCTCTAGAGCCATCGTCTTCAATAAGTCGGGCATGATCATCGGACTCAAGCAGCTCTCCTTCAAGCAGATATTCCCGCAACCGGGCTGGGTGGAGCACGATCCCGAGGAGATATGGTCGACCCAGATAGCCGCGGCGAGGGGCGCGATCGAGGCCGCCCAGATCGAGTGCGACCAGGTCGCCTCCATCGGCATCACTAATCAGCGCGAGACAGTCGTGCTTTGGGAGCGTTCGACGGGCAGGCCCGTCTACAACGCGATCGTATGGCAGTGCCGACGCTCGGCGGAGATCTGCGACGAGCTCCGCGCCCTCGGTCTCTCGGATCTCGTGCGCGAAAAGACGGGCCTCGTGATCGACCCCTATTTCTCGGGCACCAAGCTCATGTGGCTCTTCGACCAGGAGCCGGCACTTCGGAGCAGGGCCGAGCGCGGCGAGCTCATGTTCGGTACCGTCGACGCTTGGCTCATCTACAAGCTCACCGGTCAGCATCTTACCGATCCGACGAACGCAAGCCGCACGCTCCTTTTCAACATCAAGTCGGGGAAGTGGGACGAGGAGCTCCTCCGGCAATTCAATATTCCCGCCGCGATACTGCCTCGCGTCGTCCCGAGCTCGGGCTCCTTCGGCGTAGCGAGGAAGGAGCTGCTCGGCGCCGAGATCCCGATCGCCGGATGCGCGGGCGACCAGCAGGCCGCCCTCTTCGGCCACGCCTGCTTCGAGCCCGGCTCCGCCAAGAATACATACGGCACCGGATGCTTTACGCTCATGAATACCGGCCGGACTCCGATCGCTTCGAAGCAGGGCCTCCTGACGACGGTGGCTTGGGATCTCGGAAAGGGCTTCACCTACGCGCTCGAGGGTTCGGTGTTCATCGCCGGCGCGGTGATACAATGGATGCGAGACCAGATGGGGCTCGTCGCCGACTCGGCGGAGAGCGAGACCCTCGCCCGCTCCGTCGAGGATTCCGGGGAAGTGTTCCTCGTTCCCGCCTTCGTCGGCATGGGCGCACCCTATTGGGATTCCGACGTGCGCGGCACTATCGTCGGCATTACGCGCGGCACGACCAAGGCCCACTTCGTGCGCGCCGGCCTCGAGTCCATAGCCTACCAGTCCAAGGATCTACTCGACGCGATGGAGAAGGATTCGGGCCGCCGCATCCCCTGCATCAAGGCCGACGGGGGCGCGTCGGCTAACTCCTTCCTTATGCAGTTCCAGGCCGACATCCTGGACCGTCGCGTGGTCTTGCCCGAAGTGGGCGAAATCACGGCCCTCGGCGCGGCCTACCTGGCCGGACTGGCCACCGGATATTGGGAGTCGCAGGCCGAAGTCGAGAGCAACTGGCGGAAGAAGCGGGAATTCGTCGCCGACATGCCCGAAGAGAAGAGGAATCGACTCTTGGCTTCGTGGAACAGGGCGGTCGGGACCGCGCGCGGGTACAAGAGCAGATGAATCGAAAAGGACGCTCTATCCTCTGGGCGATCGCGCGGGTGGTGATTCCCTACCTCGCGCTCGGGGCCGCATGGATTCTTTTTTCCGATCATCTCCTTATTTCGCTCGTCGACGATCCGCAAAAACTCCTCTTCGTCTCCACCGCGAAGGGCTGGCTCTACGTCCTCGTCACCGCGTTGCTTCTCTTTATGCTCGTCTACGGCGAGATGCGGAAACGAGCCAAGCTGGAGGCGAAGCTCAGGAAGGATCTCGCCGAGCAGGACGTCATGCTTTCCGAGCTCAACCATCGCGTGATGAACAACCTGCAGATACTCATCAGCATATTCAACCTAGAGTCGGAGAATGTCCGCGGCGACGAAGCCCGCGAGATGAACGATCGCGCGCGATCGAGGATGCACGCCATGTCCCTCGCTCAGGAGCGCCTGTACGAATCCTGGGACGAGTTCGGGAAAATAGAGCTCGGATCGTACCTGAGAGCGCTCTGGTCCGTGCTGCAGGAAACATTCTCGGCAAAGGACGCCGAGGCGGTCTTCGATCTCGTCGAGGTGCGCGCTGGTCCGGCCGAAGCCGGGCCCTTCGGTCTCTTCGCCGCGGAAGCGATGTCGAACGCCATTCGCTACGGCGGCGCCCCAGACGGCCCCTCGCGCGTCGAGATACGGCTCGCCCGGGGAGCGGTCGATATGATCGAGCTCTCGATCCGCGACCGCGGGCCGAGGCTCCAGGAAGGCGCCCCCGGCCTCGGCTTCAGGCTGATGAGCGTGCTCGCGGCGCAGCTCCGTGGGAGGGTCGAGCGACAGGCCGAAGGCGGAACTACGGTCCTTCTCGAATTCCCGCTGCCGGAGGAGAGGGATGCCTGACCTGACGCTCGAGCCGCTCGCGGGTTCCACGTATGTCGCCAGGGGCCCGACGAATATCGGAGTATGCGTATCCGAGGGGCGGGCGATATTGATAGACTCGGGCAACGACGACGACGCGGGACGCAGGATCTTGCGCGCCTGCGAGGCGGCAGGGCTGGGCGTTTCCTGCATCGCGAACACGCACTCCAACGCGGACCACTGCGGCGCCAACGCTTTCGTGCAGGCCCGCAGCAATTGCCGGATCGCCGCGCCCCGATCCGAGGCGAGTTTCATCGAATCGCCCTCCCTCGAGCCGGCCTTCCTCTGGGGAGGCTTCCCCCTCCCGGCTCTGAGGAATAAGTTCCTGATGGCCAAGAGCTCCCGAGTGACGGACTTCCTCGAGCCGCCCTGTAAGGTGCCCGGAACCGATATCGAGGCCCTTCCTCTCCCGGGGCACTACGTCGGGATGGTCGGTTACATGACGCCCGATCGCGTGTTTTTCGCTGCGGACGCGGCGGCGAGCCCGGCGATCCTGGAGAAGTACCGCTACTACTACGTCTACGACGTGGCCGCGCACCTCGCGACGCTGGACGCGCTCGCGGTTATGGATGCCGACTGGTTCGTGCCGAGCCACGCCGAGCCGACGAGGGAAGCCGGGCCGCTCGCGGCGGCGAACAAGGCAAAGATCTTTGAAGTGGGGGAGCGCATCCTCGAGCTCTGCGGGTCTCCCGGCTCGGGTCCGATGACGCCGGACGCCCTGATCGTCGCCCTCGCCGCATCGTATGGCCTCGAACTCAACCACACGCAGTACGCGCTGCTCGGCTCCACGCTGCGCTCCTACCTCGCCTGGCTCGCGGACCGGGGCTTGGTCCTGACGCGCATCGAGGCCAATCGCCTGGTCGTGGAGAGGAAATAACGGCCTCGACCGAGCATTCAGGCGCGAGCTTGGCCGCCTACTGCTTCAAATTGAAGAGCTTACTCAAGGTCGCGAGGTTGCGGTCGTTGACGGTCTTAGAGCCCTCGGGCGTGTACGAGTACTCGATGAGCTCCGCGTAGACAGCCGCGATCCTGTGCCGCACGATCTTCATGGTCGAGTTGACGGTGCCGTCCCTATCGCTGAAGGCCTCGGGGACGATCTGGAAAACCGCCGGCATCCAGGCGGCCTGGACCTTCTTGGCTTTTGGGTCGTCTCTGAATTTGCAGAATTCCTGCCTGAGGCGACCGAGGAGGTCCAGGGCCGTCGAGACGCCTTCGGCCTTGACGAGGCGCGCTACCCTATCGACGTCGAGCGAGACTAGGGCGGTCACGTACTTGCGCTGCTCGCACCAGGCCATGATCTGGTCGATGAGGTCGGTCGCGGAGGACACCGCCTCTTCGATCTCCTCGGGGCTGTACTTTTCGCCGTCCTCCGCGATGAGGAGGGCCTTCTCGCGTCCGACGACGACGAGGAATCCGTCCTCGTCGCGATAGCCCAGGTCGCCCGTGTGGAGCCAGCCGTCCCGCAGGGCCTCGGAGGTGGCCTCGGGGTTCTTGTAGTAGCCCTTCATCACGTTGCCGCCGCGGATGACGATCTCGGCGCTCTCGCCGACCGAGGCTTCGCTGCCGTCCTCGCGCAGTATTCGGCACTCGACCGACGGCGCGACGATGCCCGAAGTGCCGAACTTGTGCCGCTTCGGGGCGTTCGAGGAGATGATGGGCGCGGCCTCGGTGAGGCCGTAGCCCTGATACACCGGGCAGCCGAAGGCGGCGAAGAACTCCTGTTGCTTCACGTCGAGCAGCGCACCCCCGCCGACGCAGAATTTGATGCGCGTTCCGAAGATCATTTTTTTGATCTTATTGAAGACGAGGAGCTTCGCGACCTTGTACGGGAGGAAGGCTCGGGCCCGGACGCCGAGGGGCGGCCTGCCGCAGCCGTCGCCGTTGTAGGCCACGCCGGCGGCGATGCCGGCCTTGAAAAGTCGCTCGATGAAGCCGCCCTTCTCCTCGACTCCGGCGATGATCTTCTTCATGAAGTTGCCGGAGAGAGCGGGAACGGTGAACACGAAGGTCGGGTTGGATTCGCGCAGGTTGATCGGGATGTTGCGCAGGGTGGCTATACCGCCGCCCCGGGAGTCGACGAAGTAGAGGGATATGCCGCAGACCAGGGCGGTGTAGAGACCGACCGTGTGTGCGAAGGAGTGGTCGACCGGAAGGATGAGGAGGGTCTTGAAGTGGTAGGGGCCGTCGAAGAGCTCCACGGCGTCGTGGCAGTTGATCCAATAGTTGAGATGCGTGAGGACGATGCCCTTGGGATTGCCCGTCGTGCCCGAGGTATAGCAGATCGTGACCGGGTCGTCCTCCTCGGCCTCCGCGGCGATCGCGTCGAGGCGCGTTCCGAGCGAGGAGCTCGGCGAGTCGAGGCCGGCGCGGCCGAGGGCGCAGGCTTCGTCGAATCCGACGATCCGATCGCCCGAGACGCCGCGCTTGGCCGCGATCTCCCGGGCGCGTTCGGGATCCTCGTCGAGGTAGACCAAGGCGATGGACTCTTTCGCCAGGGAAGCGAAGGAGCTTAGGACCTTCTCGAGCTGATTCTTCGTCGTGCAGACGGCCTTGGCCTCGGAGTGCTCGAGCCGGAAGGGTATCTCCTCGGCGAGAAGCTTGATGGAGAGGGGGACCGAGACGCAGGCCGCGCAGAGCAGGCCGCTCTCGGCCATCACCCACTCAGGACTGCCCTCCGCCAGGATCGCGAGGCGGTCGCCTTTCGCGTAGCCGTTGAGCAGGAGCCAGGCGCCGAATTCGCGCGAGCGCTCGCGCGAGTCCTTGAAGCTGAAGGCGAGCCAGTCCGATGCGCCCTTCTTCAATACGTAGGGATCGGAGCCCCAGGTCGAGGCGGCCTCGTCCATCATGCGGAGGACCGTGCGCTTCATCGCCGATCTCCTTCTCGTCGATTTCCGATGGAGAGTCCGTCGGTCGGATCAAAATAGCACGGCCTCCGCGCATCGTAAAGCGCGCGAGTCCTCTGGGCATTGACAGATAAGGCTTGGCAGGGTAGCCTTCGGACAAGCCCCGTCGACAGAAGGTACTCTCAATGAGCTACTCCGATCCCACAAAGCTCGGAATCCTGGCTTGCCCCGGCGCGGAAGCGTTCGCGAACCAAGTGATCCGCAGGCTGGCCGGCATATACAAGCGGAGGTTCGATCGCAAGACATCCGCGCTGGCCGCGCGCTATCACCTCTCGCAAGAGCTCGTGACTCGGAAGATAAACCTCGAAAACGACATCCAATCGAGCCTCCTCTACATCCCCGGCAGCGTCGATCAATACCGCGCCCCCCGCTTCAAGATCAACGCCAGGCACACCTACTTCCCCAACGGCGAGGTGAAGACGGAAATCCTCGACTCGGTCCGAGGTATGGACCTGTACATATTCCAGGACATCGAGAATCATCAGCCCATACCCTT